>Ga0315280_10001269_pt1 | contig 43763 bp, 36 predicted proteins | sample YL17G06_40_MG_FD_203697 | JGI IMG/M metagenome (GOLD analysis project Ga0315280, IMG submission 203697) | Sediment microbial communities from Yellowstone Lake, YNP, Wyoming, USA - YL17G06_40 | ecosystem: Environmental > Aquatic > Freshwater > Lake > Sediment | place: USA: Wyoming | collected...
TGATTCCGCGTCTATCTCCCGGGTACGCACTCGCACTCGCCATCACCTCAGAGAGCATGTTCGAGTGCCCAAACCGGATCCCAGCTTGCCAAATTCATCCTTTCAGTGGGATTGACTTAGCAGCGTCCCACATCGCGCGCCAAGCCGGAGTGCCCACCCCCCGCAGCGGCTCCGCGCTGAAGGCGGATAGCGACGCGGAGAGAGCCGCGCGGGCCTCGTCGGCGCGGCGTCGGGCCCCGAGCAGTGCCTTGCACGCATCGTCGCCAAGCTGCTCGTCGATCGTCTGGAGGTGCCGGGCCACGGCCCTTAGTCGCGTCGTCACCCGGCGCAGCAACTCAGCGCACGCGTGCGCCGTGTTGGTCCCGTCGAGAGCTGAGCGCAGCGCTCCCAGTCGCGCCCTCTGAGCCACCCCGTAGGCCGCCAGCTCCTCAGTACGTTCGCGAGCCCCGTCGGCGGCGAGGTCGTCAAGGACGTTCCAGACAGCCGTGCCTTCCCGGACGCGGTGGCGGAGCGCGCCCGATCGTGAGGCCCGCCGAGCCTTCAGCTCACGCGACATGGCATCCCTCACAGCGTCACAAGCCGACGCTAGGTGCCTCAGCATCCTGAGGGGCCCGGGGAGGAAAATGGTCGCCCCCGATGACGCGAAGTAGGCGGCCGCCTGTCTCCAGTCCAGCACGACCACACTCTGAAGCGTCGCGCATGGGCGAGCTCCGGGGTGCCAGTGGAGGACGCCGCTGCCGGAGTCAGAGGTGTACTCAACCTGCGCGGACGGGATGGCCGCCTCCCCGCCCCGAATCAGCATGTTCGGCAGCAGGTCGGGCTCTCGTTGGCGCCCTGAGCAAGCCTGGGCCAGCACCCGGAACCAGCCGGACTTGCCCGCTCCGTTCGGACCGTACACGACGTTGAGCTCCGTCGGCCGAAGGCGGAGTGTCTGGCCGTTCTTCAGGGCGTTGACGTTCTGGACATCCGCGATCGCCGTGATGGACACCGCGCCCTGACCGGGGCCGTCGGGCAGACGGAGATGCGACATCTCCAGCGGCTGCGGCGTCGGGCATCTGTCGGCCTCAAGCGGCAGGCCCGCCTCCGCCTTGCACATCAGCGTGAGCTGGCCAATGTCGGCCGCGGTCAGCCCGCCCTTGACCGCAATCCTACGCAGCGCGTCGCGCTGCCACAGGGGAAGACTGCGTGACCACGCCAGGATCTGGTGCGCAACCTGCTGCTCGTGCATCTCCCACCCTCACCTCGATGCAAGCATAAGTTTCCGCAAACGCGCGTGTGCTCATTCTGCCGTGAATCGGCGCGAAAGGCAAGGCTGAATCCTGCACAGGATCGACCGGCGTTGTGTCGCCGGCAGGGACGCCGGCACTCCGGGTGTAGGTCACACCGGAGACGGTGTACCCGTCGCGTCGCCGATCAGCGGAGTCCACGAGATGCGCCAGCCCTCGGGGTCCTTGGCCAGTCCCACGAACTCAGGGCTGCCGTTCACCTCGACCGCGGCATAGCTGTTCGTCTCATCGAAGTCGCCCGTGTCCTTCACCGAGTAGCCCGTGACCTTGGGGGCTCGGCCGCCGGTGAAAAGGGCGGCGAACTGCTCCTCGGGGATCTTCTGCTGCACAACTTGCGCCAGCATCGAGTAAGCCGTCGTGTAGTCCTCGGCCTTGAGAGCACCGAAGTACTTGTTGAGGGCGGCCACCGGGTACTCCTTAGTGAAATCCGGCTTCTCAACCAGCTTCTTCTTGGGGAAGAAGGCCACGAGGAGACCGAGCAGCACGAGGCTTACCACGACGAGGGCCGGTACGGTGATGCGCTCCATCTGGCGGCTGCGTCTGAGCCGCTCCTCCGCCTCGGCGCGGCGGCGGGCGACCTGCGGCGGTGCCTGATCGATGGGCGCCGTTGGGGTCCCGCCCAGCGGGTACTGGCAGAACTCGCAGCTCGTTGCGCGGGGCTGGTTCTCGGTTCCGCACTCGGGGCACTTCACGCATATCACCTGCCGACGACGCACTGACGCACTGGCACCGAGCCGCTCACTGCGGCGACGCGAACCACTCATCGAGCTTCGCCTGCGCCGCTTGCAGGCCTGCCGTCGAGTACACGTAGACGGGCATGTTCGGGCGCGACGGGTCGGCCGTCTGGTGGCACCCGCCCGACATGCACGAGTTCGGAAGCACCTCGGGCTCAGCCACGGTCGCGAGCGACGTCTGCGGTGGGATGGTCCGGATGAGGTGCGAAGCCATGTCGAGCGCCACCGCCGATGTCGCGGTCTTGGGCATGTGGCACTGCAAACACCCGACGCTCGCGCCGCCTGTGTCGTTCGCCGGGTGGTGTGAGTGCGCGACTGGGTCGACCTCGCCGTGGCATGACATGCACAGGTCCCCGTTGTCAGGGTCCCGCTGTAGCTGTGCGTGGAAGCCGGTGGACCCGTGCGGGTCGTGGCACGAGGTGCAAGGCGCATGGCTGCCGGTTCGAGCGATGTCTTGCGCCTGCTGGTGGTTCAGGCGGGATACGACGATGGTTGGGTCGCCGGTGGGCCAGAAGGCGGCTGTGTCGCTGTCATCCGTGGAAACAATAGAGTCCGCGAGGGACTCTCCCGGATGGTACAGAGTCGAGAACTCGTGCACCCCATCCGTCGAGCGGCCCCTGGAGTGACAGGATGCGCAGATGTCGTCTCGCGCGTCGGGCGCGAGAGCTGCGGGCCGGACGATGTCCTCCGGCAGTCGGCTCGCGATGTGCGCCGCCCCTGGCCCGTGGCAGGCCTCGCAGCCGATTGAGGCTTCCGCGTACACCTCGGGCGCCGTCATGCTCTCGCTGAAGCCTGTCACGTGACAGCCGGCACAGTACACGCGCCACGGACGCTGCTGCCAGTCCTGCGCGTGGATGTCCACCCACTGACCGGTCGCCATGCAGTAGCGGCGCGGCATCACCAGCAGCTCCGAGCCGTCGTCGCTGAGGCTCAGGAACTCCCTTCTCTGCCCCGACGCACCGAGCACCACCTTTACCTTGGCCGGGTCCAGCCCGCCTGCCGCCGGATCGGGCACGTCCGGCATCCCCGCGGTGTAGTCTCGCATCATCTTCGCGTGTGCCGACTGTTGCCACGGGGCGTACACGTCGTTGTGACAGTCCTTGCACAACTCGGAGCCGGCATAGCCGCGCGACTCCGCGGTTGCGCGCACCGTCACGTCGCACGTGTCCGTCAGGGAAGTCCCCTGCACTGTGGCGGTGACGACGCCCGTGGTGATCGCGGTCACCTCGGCGGCGGTGAAAAGCCCGGCCGAGACATCGACCGTCCCGATCCCCGAGTCACAGGAGTAGGCCACTTCGGCGCCCACTACCTGACGGCCTTGGGAGTCGGTCACACGGGCCGAGAAGGAGCGCGTCTCGCCGCTGGCGATGTCGAGCGTCGACGGGCTGATGGCGATCGCCGCCGGCTCGCCGGCGCTGCCTCCAGGCGCACTTGGGCCACAACCCTCGAGCCATGCGAGGCCCGGGATCAGCGCCACCACCGCAGCCAGTCTGGCGATCACGCTCCACCTCCGGTAACGGCGTTCTTCGGCCCCGCGGCGTGAGCCGCCTTTGCATGGTGCAGTTGCCGGGGGCCTCGCCAGAGCCTACACTCTAGGACGCGTTCGGCCTGCCGGAGGTTTTCCGGCGCCTGCGGAGGATATACGCATTCGCGTCAGGAAATAGCGACTTGTGATTCGGGCCGCCGCGACGCTCGGCCCGGGGAGTGGTCGATGCTAGTCGCGGTACTACTCGTCCTGCCAGGGCTCGTCCTAGAGCCGACCGACACCGTAGCGGACAGCAAAGCCCGGTGCTGGGCCTGCCACGCCGCGAGTGACCTCACCGTTTCCGACCCCGTGCGCGGCACCCGGAAGCTGAGTGCCGTGGGTCCGGAGGTCGCGGCATCCTGGAACGTCCACTCCCAGCTCGCCTGCATCGACTGCCACACAAGCATAGCAGGGCCGAGCGCCGGCGGGATGAAGGAGATCGAGGAGGCCGAGCCGTCCGGGAAGCTCGAAGCCGCTCTGGCGAAGAGGTCCAGCAAGACGAAGCTGGCGGCGCTCCGTGCGTGCAAGGGCTGCCACGGGGACGAATGGAAGCTGTGGGAGCAGTCGGTCCACGCTGATTCGCTCAGCTCCGGGCGTGACCTGGATCTGGTCATTGGGCCGGCGCCGACATGCGTGGACTGCCATGGCTCGCACGAGATCCGCTATCTGACGGACAAGCTCGCAGACACGAATCCGCGGAACATCCCGTCCACCTGTGCCAGATGCCACGAGGCGCAGGGCGTGCTCGGCACCTACCAGGCGAGCGTCCACGGGCAGAAGCAGCAGCTAACGGGTAGGCACGCGACTGTGTGTGTGGCAGTGTGCACGTCCTGTCACAGCACTCACGACATCCTCTCACCCGAGGATTCGAAGTCAGCATTGGCACTGGGAGCCAATCGCATCGGGACTTGTGGGCGCTGCCACCCGGGGGCCAACGATCGGTTCTCGCGGTCGTTCACGCACCAGCGCCCGAGTGCGGACCCGATGATCCACTGGGCGGAGCTCACGCACGTCGTGCTGACCGGCCTCGTCGCGGCCTGCATGTTGCTGTTCATGGGCTCCGAGGCCGTCCGGGTCGTTGTGTGCCTCGCGCGTCGCCGCGAGCCCATGAAACCGGCCATGTCAGGCGGCCCCAACGAGTACCGCCGCTGGGATAGGATCGTCCGCTTCCAGCACATATTGCTTGTCGCGTCTTTTGCCACCCTATCGGCCACAGGCATTCCGCTCATGTTCCCGAAGGCTGTCACCGCCCGGGTCGTAATCGCGTTGCTCGGCGGAGTATCGTCCGCGGCGTTGATCCATCGCATCGCCGCGCTCGGTCTCATGACCGCTGCCGCGTTCCACATCTGCTGGGTTCTATCGTGCATCAGGCGAGGCGTTCGCCGGTCGCCCATGATCCCGTGCCTGAAAGACGTGTCCGACTCGGTGGCGATGCTGAGATACTCCTGGGGTTTCGCGGAGAAGCGGCCGCGCATGGGCCGCTATGTGCCACCCGAGAAGTTCGAGTACTGGGCCGCCGCCTGCGGCACCGTCGTCATGACCGCGACCGGCCTTCTGCTGTGGTTCCCTGAGCTAGGCGCCCGCCTGGTGGGCGGATCGGGGATCAGGCTTGCCCAGATCATGCACGGACATGAGGGCATCCTCGCCGTGCTCGTCATCCTCATCATCCACGTCTGCTGGGTCCACTTCATGCCCGGCTTCTGGCCGATGAGCCTCGTGTGGCTCACCGGCCGCATCAAGCGTGACGCTATGGAGGAGTACCACGCCGCGGAGAAGCGGGAGATAGACGCCAAGGCCGGCTCGGAAGAGGGCGAGCAGCCGACTGCGCCTGCAGCCCCGACCGCCGACGGCGGAGACTCCGATGAAGGCGATGACGACGGCGACGACGCATCCGGGGGGGAGGTGTGCCCATGAGCGCACCACGCCCCACTGAGACGCTGATGTCGCTGGTGAAGAGCACGCTCGGCTGCGCCTTCTTCTGCCTCGTACTCGGGCTGGTCGCGATCCTGCTTGTCGGTACTCTGTGGCAGAAACACGAGCACGGGGCATTCCGAACCAGCGGGCCCGCCGCTGTGGCCACGGAGAGCGGAACAGCGCGGCGCGTCTCCGGGCTCCAGTGTCTGGAGTGCCACAACGTCCTTTCCGACGAGGCAACGGTGGCCATCAATGTCGCGTTCTCGCACGAGAAACACGAGGCCCAGGGGTACCACTGCCAGCAGTGTCACGATACCGAGCTGCACGCGTTCGTACGCGCCACAGTGCAGGGGCTCTGTCTCGACTGTCACCAGGAGGGGATGCGGGACCCGTCGTTCTGCCTACAGTGCCACACCTGCCAGGAGACGCGGCGCCCACCCGACCACGCTGAAGGCGACTGGCCCCAGGTTCATGGCTCGCGGTCGTCGAGCTCGGTGCCTAGCCACGGGGCCGAACTGGCTTGCTCTTCATGTCACGACCCCGGGTCTTTCTGCACGAAGTGTCACCACCTGCCGCTCCCCCACCCGGAGGGCTTCGCCACGAGCCACGGGAAGGCGATCACGACCTACCAGGCCGGCTGCGGCCAGTGCCACGAGCAGTCCTACTGCGACTCCTGCCACGGAACCACTCGTCCGGACAGCCACAAGCAGACTCCATTCGAGCACTGGGCTCCTGACTTGCTTGCGAGCAGCCGGTGCACGGTCTGCCACGCGACCGAGTTCTGCACCAAGTGCCACAGACAGAACAAGCCGGAGAGTCATTCAGGGGACTGGATCGCGCGGCACGGCACAGCGGCGCTGGCGATCGACTCCAGGTGTGGGTTCTGCCACGAACAAGGGATGTGCGACACCTGCCACGGCCTTACACTGCCGCACCCCGGCGAGTTCATACGCAAGCATGGCCGGACGGCGGACCGCGCAACCTGCCTGCGCTGTCACGAGATCGCTACCTGCCGCGAGTGTCATGCGTCGGTGACGCCCCAGTCACACCGCGCATCAGACTGGCTGACGAAGCACAAGGACGGCGATGCGAAGCAGTGTGAGCTATGTCACGAGGAGCCGGCGTGTACGGTCTGCCACGGACTGGAGATGCCGCACCCCTCGAGTTTCCTCGGCGCGCACGGCGGCACAGCCTACGACAGCCCCGGGACCTGCGCGAAGTGCCACGAGCCGGACGACTGCCTCCAGTGTCATCGCGAGCTGAAGCCTAAGGATCATGTGGCGATGTTCGCGCTGCAGCACAAGGACCGTGCCACCGGTCACAACGCGTACTGCTATCTGTGTCACTCGAAGAAGGACTACTGCCTGCAGTGCCACACTGAACTGGATTGAGGCCGGCTAGGCCTGAGCCGAGACGAGGGCCAGGAGCTCGGAGAGATCGGCGACGGCGGAGCTGTCCTGGGCTGAGCCGCCGCGGTCGATGAGCACCGGCCGCAGGCCGGCCGCCGCCGCGCCCTCGACGTCCCATCGCGGGTGGTCCCCCACGAAGATGGCTTCGTCGGGTTGCACGCCGAGCTGCTCGCAACACGCGAGGAAGGGTCTGGGATCGGGCTTGCGCCGGCCGACGTCAGTGCAGAACACAATGGCGTCGAGAAGGGGCGCGAGGCCGAGCCGCGCGAGCTCTTCGCGCCACATCGCCCCCGGACTGCCCCAGGGCGTGTTCGAGACCAGCCCGGTCTTCAGGCCCCCGCTCCGCAGCTTGGCAAGGGTGACGAGGGAGTCGTGGTACAGCCGGCCGACCTGGAAAGTGGGCTCGAGCCACGCTCGGCACATGCCGTCGGTTACCCGTTCGTCGAGGAGTCCGGCGTCGAGCCCGAAGATCCGCGCAAGGCGTTGCACCAAGGGGCGGACGCTAGGGTCGGCGGACTCGTAGTTCTCGTCGGCGACGCGCTGCTCCACGACCGCATCCGGTACCGTCACCCCCAGCTCTCGCGCTACGTAGGCTCGAGCACGCGCGATCCCGTCCGCGAGGATGGCCGGAAACTCGGGCCTACCGTAGTAGGCCACGAGCGTGTTGCCGAGGTCGAACAGAACAGCGCGGATCATGGCTGGAGTCTCAGGGTGGAGTCTCGGGGCGGAGCCGCAAGCTCAAGCCCGCGGCTCCGCCCGCGCTGCTTGCTACACCGTATCTCTGTCGAGCAGCAGGCAGAGGATCGCTTTCTGGACGTGCAGGCGATTCTCGGCTTGGTCGAAGATGATCGACTGCGGCCCGTCGAGGACGTCGTCGGTAGCCTCCCGGCCGCGCTGCGCCGGCAGGCAGTGCATGACAACCGCGTCCGGTGCGGCGTCGCTGAGCAGCTCGGCATTCACCTGGAAGCCCCTGTAGTCGGCCAGCCGGCGTGAGATGGTGTCGGGGTCGTCCTTGCCCATGTCGAACCACACATCCGTGTAGACCACGCGCGCGCCCTTGACCCCGGCCACGGGGTCGTTCGTGAGCTTGATGTCGGCGCCGCTCTGCTTGCCGGCGTGTATCGCCTCATCGACGATCCACTCCAGGGGCACCGCCGTCGGCGGCGTGGCGATGGTGAGGTCCAGGCCCAGTTTGGCCGCCGCTCCGAGGAGTGAGTGCGCGACGTTCGACCCGTTGCCGATGAAAGCGATGGGCACTTCGATGGTGCCACATGCCTCCTCAATGGTCATCAGGTCCGACAGGACCTGACACGGGTGGTACAGGTCCGTCAGAGCGTTGACCACGGGGACGCGCGCGTGCCGAGCCATCTCGGTGACCGACTCGTGCGAGAGGGCCCGGAACACGATGGCGTCGACGTAGCGCTCGAGCGTGTGTGCGGTATCGGCGATGGTCTCCCCACGGGAGAGCTGCGAGCCTTGCCTGCTTAGCTCGACGACCTGTGCGCCCAGCTCGCGGATGCCGACCTCGAAGGAGACCTTGGTCCTGGTCGACGGCTTCTCGTAGATCGTGGCGACCGCAAGCCCTTCGAGCGGCTTGCCGAGGGAGGGATCGCGTCGGCGGGACTTCATCTCCGCGCCGAGCTCGAGGACACGCCTCAGGAACTCGACGTCACAGTCGATGATGCGCACAAGGTCCTTCTTCACCGCTAACCCTCTTTCTCAGCGACTGCCGGGCGCCGCCCGCAGGAAAGCGGTGATTGTGTCTCACGCACTGGCGGGTGTCAAGGCGCGCTGAGCGAGGTCGAGCGGCCCGCTGAGCCAACCTGGTGGACCGGCCGCAGCGCCTCACAGGACGGACCGCGTCCCATGGCGCGGACCGACCCGCTCGCTCCTTGTCTGGGGTGAGCGGGCCGGTGAAACGCCGCGGCGACGTCTGGGTTGGGGCCTATGCCCCGACGAAGGAGGACGTCGCTCCTACGTCTGCGGAGGCACCGGTCCCCAGTCATCCTCCTCGGGCGGAGGCGGCGGAGGCGGGGCGCCGTTGCTGAAAGACCAGGCGCTGTGCCTCCCACGTCTGCGTGCGCGGCCAGCGGCCCACTGACGAATGAGGCTCTCATCCCCCGGCTCCTGCGTGCCCCAGTGCGTCTCGAACACAGCGCCGATCCCGATCACCGCGAGCGCCAAGAAGGCGAGGTGCAGCGGCGTCTGGAGGAAAGTCAGCACTGTCGACGCTACCTTAGCCGCCGCCAAGACCCCGGCTCCGGCGGCGACGTACCCGAGCAGCGGCGTCACTGCCAGGCGGTTTCTGCGCAACGCAACACCGCCGACAACACCCGCGACTGCTGCCCAGCCAAGCGTGTACGCCATGGTGAACGAGAGCGCCACGACGGGCAACGCCACCAGACCGCCGACGCCGCACGTGGCCAGTGTGACAACCAAGGCCAGGAGGCTTATGCCGAGCAGCACCCCCACGCCCGTTGACAGAGCGCGGCTGACGTTCAGCTTGATGCAGTCCGTGACGACCCGCACACGAGTGGGCCAGGCGGTCGCGACAAGGAGCGTAAGCCCGAACAGGAACAGACTGGTGAAGGCGACGCCGCTGAGCCGTCTGAGTGCACGAATGATGGACTCGATCGGCCCGAGAACCATGTGAGGCGCGGGCCGGGGCTCACCGACGCGTACCATTGCGCCCGGGTCAGTGCTGACGTCGCCTCCGTAAGACATGACCTCGCCCCGCACCTCGGCGCCGTCGGCCAGGACGATCGAGCCGCCGTAGCAGGTGAGGTCGCCGCCAACCAGCCCGGTCTTGCCGACGCGCACCGACCCTCCGTATACGTCAGCGTCACCCGTCAGCTTGCCTTGCAGATCCAGATTGCCACCGTAGATGTCGACGTCGCCGGAGGCGACGCCTCCATCCTCGACGGCGACGTTTCCGCCGAAGATGGAGAGGTTCTCGGCCCTCTCGCCCCTGTGGATCGTGATACTCCCACCCACGACGCCACCCGATCTGACGGTTCTGAGCTCGGACTCCGGTACCTCGGCACGCTTGGGTGCTCCTGCCGCCTTCGGCGCCTCGGGCGCCTCGGCCGCCATGGACGTGGCCGGCGGAGCGGATGCGGCGAGCGGGGGCTTCGCCACCGTGACCACGCGGCCACGAACCGTCGCCGAGTCGGGACGGTCCAAGGGCTCCTTGGCGTCCGTGGTCACCTGGACGACGTCACCCATTACCTCGGCGGCGGCCCCGAGCTTCACTGTGCTGCCGAGCGCGATGACAGAGCCCTCGATCCGTCCTTCAACGGTCAGGACTCCCCAAGCGATCACAACCGTGCCCTTGACCACTTCCTCGCGACCGACGGTCCGGTCCTGGCCACGAATGTACTCGGAATCCTTGGGTGCCTTCACGGGCGAAGTGCTGACACCGTAGAACGCGCTAACCGCGTCGCGCACCCACGGATCGCGCAGCTGGGTGATCTCCTTCTCCACGCGAGCCCCCGACGCTCGGTCCACGGAGCCGCCGACGACAGTGATGGGACCGGTGACCTTCGCGTCCTTGCCGATCTTCACGTCACCGGCGAGGACGACCACGCCGGCGTCGTAGTCCCCGGTCACAGTCACAGTGCCGGCCGTGACGGCCAGAAGGCGCCCGTCTTTCGCGTCGGCCTCGAACGAGGAGGTCCGCACCGGGCCGACGCCCTCGCCGGGCGGGACGATGGTCACCGGCGCCTCGGCGAGCGCGGACGGAAGGACGACGCAGATAAGCGCTTGGATGCAGAGCGCGATATGCCGGGTCATTGTCATGCACCCCTTCTGTACGCCAGCGCCAGGTTGCCACAAAGCCGCCCAACGGACAGGAGCGCGGCAAGCACAAAGGCCGCGACTGTGCTCGCGAGGAGGCTGTTGATGATGAAGCCCGGAGTGCCCACGCCGAGCGAGGACCAGATCGCGGTTACCCAGTTCAGCGCGAAGGTGGCCAGCCCCACGGTTACCGCGAGCCCGGACTGGCCGAGCCCTGTCGCCCAGACGAACAGGATGACCGCCGCCGCGATACTGAGGCCGGACAAGAGGAATCCCAGCGGCCTGCCGAACACGAGCGTCTGGCGCTCGGGCAGCTTGCTCATGATGGCGGCGGTCAGGTCCCGGGGCACCTCGAGCTGAGACAGACACGAGAGATCGGCCACGGTGCTCTGCAGAGCCTCCCACTGGGTCTTGCAGCTCGGGCAAGCCTCCAGGTGGCCGTCCAGCCGCGGCGACTGCTTGATGTCACCGTCCAGAAGCGCGCTCATCAGGCGTTCAGCCTCGGAGCATTTCATGCAAGCCCCTCCTCTCGCATGTACCCAAGGAACCTCGCGAGCTGCAGCCGGCCGCGGTGCGCATGCACCTTGGCGGAGTTGACGGAGCAGCCCATGATGCGAGCGACCTCGGTGAAGGGCAGATCCTCGATGTGCTTGAGCGTGACGGCCAGTCGCTGCTGCTCCGGGAGCCGCTGGACCGCTCTGCGGACCGCCTCACCCACTCCCGCCGCCTCCGTGCTGCGCTCCGTCCTGGCCTCGGAGGCCGGGTCGAAGCCTTTCTCCTCGTGGAGGCGCTCGAGCGACTCCGTCGGCCTGTGCCGGCGGCGCGCGTCGATCCCTACTCTGACCGCGATGGTGGTGAGCCAGGTCGAGAACCGGCCCGCGCCCGGGTCGTATGTATCGAGGGCGCGGTAGGCTTTGATGAAAGTATCCTGTGTCAGGTCCTCGGCCATGTCGCGATCACCCGCGGAATTGAGGTGCACGGAGAACACCAGACGCCGGTGGCGGTCGATGAGATCGGCGAATGCATCGCGGTTGCCGGAGAGCACCTGCGTCACAATCGCCGCGTCGCTCAGCTCGCCCAAGGTGTCCTCCACCGTTCATCGGGGTGGGATACGCGGTGGCCGGGAGAAAGGTTACACCAGACTCACTCCCTCTCCCCTCGGGAGAGGGTCGGGGTGAGGGCCGACACCCCGCTTGGGCCGCCCCTACCGTGCCTGGCTCAATGCCCTAATGCGCTGACCTCACCCCCGGCCCCTTCGGGGCCTCCCCCTCTCCGCCAGCGGAGAGGGGGAACGGCCAGAGGCCGGGGGGTGAGGTGGTTCCGCCTGAGGGGAACAGGCGCGAGGATGCCATCACACGGTCCTTGCCCGCCCCTACCGTGCCCCGCTCAGTGCCTTGACGCGCTCGATGGCCGCCTCGTCGATGGCGCGCTCGAAGCTGCGCAAACCGGCGAGCTCAAAGCCGTGCTTCTCCGCCAGAGCGGTTATCTCGCGCACCTTCTCGACCGACAGGTCGCGCCCGAGCGAGTAGTCCTCATAGCGCCCCTCGAGCGCCAGAATCATCGTTTCGGCCATGCAAGCGTACGCGGTTTTCGGCGGGAAGCCGAAGTCGAGCCCGAACTCCACGTCCCCCGGCACGCTGACGACGCCGCCCTCGATGACCAGCACGTCCGGCCGGCTATCGGCGACCTCGCGTGACACGTCCCGGGGCCGCGCCACGTCGCAGATGACGGCGCCTCTCTTGATGTCCTCCGGCTCCACGACGGTCGTCAGGGCACTGGTGACTGTGAGCACCAGGTCCAACTCCGGCAGTACGACCGGCGCATCGGTGCTGATCGAGACCTCAGCCCGGCCGTCCAGGTCCGCGGCGACGGCCTCCAGGCGTTCGGTGTCGCGCCCGATCAGCACCAGCCGCTCGACGTCCCGGGCCAGAATGCGCGAACACGCCTTGCCGATCGCGCCTGTCGCGCCCAAGACGCCCGCGTGGAGGGAGGCCCTGTCCTTCCCGAGCAGGGCACACGCGCGCAGTGAGCCCTCGATCGCCGTGCCCACGGTGTAGCTGTTGCCCGTCGTAACGGCGATGTCGAGCTGTTTTGCGATGGTGACACCCGCGTCGCCGACAACCGACGTGTACGCGCCCAGGCCCACGATCTTGGCACCATGGGCTTCCGCCACCCGGCCGCACTCGACGATCGTACGCGTGTTGGCGGCGATATCGCCATGTAGGAGCATCTCTGACGTGAGAGGGCACCCGATGAACATGCCCTCAAGCTCTTGCCCGGTCCGACTGCGGACCCCTGTGATGTCGCTCGTCTTCCGTGCCCCGTACAGACGCAGGACCAGCCGGGACGCGCTTTGCGGCAGGATCCTCAGCAGGGGGAACTTGCGCGAGATATCTGCCAGGGTGAGGGGATGTATGATGAAGGCGAACTTGCCGGTCTCGGGCATCAAACAGTACCTCTTCCCAGTGTAGGAGGGGGCGCATAGGCGGCGGCAGGGCCGTCTCGCCCTTCCGCGAGCCCATCCGCGCGACGCCGACCTCACCCCCCCGGCCCTTCGCCCCTTCGTCTGGCTCAGGGCTCAGTGCCGTTCCCCCTCTCCGCTAGCGGAGAGGGGGTGGTCCGGGGCTCAGCCACGGACCGGGGGTGAGGTTGGCCTGCCGACGTCGCGACAAGGACACAGCCCGGGGCGGGGGCCTGACCCCGCCCATCCGCCTTCGCGCCCTTCACGCCGGGATGCGGTTTCCCAACGAGCTCTGCGATCGCGGCCATGATCTCGTAGGTCGCCTGCTCGAGTGCCTCCCTAGACCGGTTCCCGCCCTCGAGCATGGGCAGCGGCAGCGGGGCGCCGATCCGCACTTCGCAACGGCGCGGGATGAATAACGGGGTGCCCCTCGGCATGAGCCGATCCGTCCCGATGAGCCCCACAGGTATCACGGGCGCCCCGGACAAGGCGGCAACGTACGCGACGCCGGTCTCGCCGGGCAAGAGGGCCGACTCGTCGGGCGCGCGCGTGCCCTCAGGGTACATCATCAGTGCCTGGCCGTCCTTGAGCACCTTGACGGCGTGCCTTATGGCCCGTCGATCGGCCGCCCCGCGCCGCACGGGGAATGCGCCCAGGGCGCTGATGGCCGGCGCCAGCACGGGGATCTTGAAGAGGCCCGCCTTCGCCATGAAGTTAACGTGTCGCCGCCTGGCGATGATCGCTCCCGCGACCGGCGGGTCGGCGTAGCTGACGTGGTTCGGTGCGTAGATGAACGGGCCCGTCAGGGGGACGTTCTCGAGACCGCTCACTCGGAGGCGGTTGGGCCAGAACAGGTTGCGGACGACGAAGCTGGCGAGGCAGTAGAACGCCCACCGAAGTCGGCCGTACCGATCGACCCCGGGACCCAGCCCCTCGCGCGCCATCTAGCACCTCCGCTCCGCCTTGCGGACAAGGTCCGCGATGATCGCGACGACCTGCTCGACGGTCAGCCCGTCGGTATCGACGATCGTCGCGTCGGGCGCCGCCGTCAGTGGAGCGGTGTCCCGCGTGGAGTCGCGTCCGTCCCGCTGCCTGATCGCCACGATGAGCTCCTCAGCGGGAGGAACGTCGAGGCCACGTTCGGCGAGATCCCTTGCCCTGCGGCGAGCGCGCTCTTCCTCGGACGCGGTCAGGAACACCTTCACCTCGGCATCCGGGAACACGTTCGTCTGGATGTCGCGGCCCTCCATGACAACGCCACCCGCGCGGCCCATCTCTCGCTGCCGCCGAACAAGCACCTCCCGCACTCGTGGGATCGCGCTGACCCGGCTCGCGACCTCGCCCATCTCCGCGGTGCGGATCGCCAGGCTGACGTCCTCGCCGTCGGCGAGCACGCGTTGCCCACCGTCCTCCGCCGGCGCAAAGTCGATGCGGAGCTCCTCGGCAACCGCGGCCGCGCGGGCCGCGTCCTCCAGCTCGACGCCGCGCCGAAGACAGACGAGGCCGACGGTCCTGTACATCGCCCCAGTGTCGATGTACCGGTAGCCCAGGCGGCCCGCCACTGCCCGCGCCACAGTCGACTTGCCGACCCCCGCCGGCCCGTCGATTGCCACGACCGGTCTCCGCTCGGGAGTCTGTGTCACCCCCCCACCTCCACCACGTCGGCTCCCAGCTCGCGAAGGCCGTCGAGGAACCCGGGGAAAGACGTGTTGATGCACTCGGTGTCGCGTACCCTCGTCGTGCCTCTGAGCGCGAGACCGGCCACCACGGCGGCCATCGCGATCCGGTGGTCGCCGCCGCTGTTGATGGTGCCCGGGCGCAGCTCGGAGGGGAACACCGTCATGCCGTCCTCGCTCGGCTCGACCCGTCCCCCGAGCGCCTCGATCATCGCCGCCGTCGACGCGACCCGGTCGCTCTCCTTGACCCGGAGCTCGGCCGCGTTGCGGATCGTGGTCTCGCCGTCCGCGAAGCACGCGCACACGGCGGCGAGCGGCAGCTCATCGATCGCGCGGGGGATGACCTCGCCCGCGATCTCGGCGCCGGTGAGTTCGTAGTGCCGGACCTCCAAGTTGCCCGCCGGCTCGTCCTCCTTGTCGGAGTCGCAGTCCACGTACGCGCCCATGTTGCGCCAGATACTGAGGATCCCTGTGCGCGTCGGGTTCAGACCCACGTCGCGGACGAGCACTCGAGACCCGGGAACGAGCAACCCCGCGGCCAGGTAGAAAGCTGCGGAGCTTATGTCGCCCGGGACGGTCACCGCCCGGCCGTGAAGGTGGGCGGGCCCCGTGAGCCGCACCGCGGTGCCCTCGGAATCGACTGCGGCGCCGAACGCGCGCAGCATTCGCTCGGTGTGATCGCGCGAGGGAGCCGGCTCGACGACCTCCGTCACGCCGTCGGTCCTGCATCCTGCCAGCAGCACGCACGACTTCACCTGGGCACTCGCTACCGGGCTGCGATAGCTGATCGGCCGAAGGCTCCCGCCGCGGACCGTGATCGGCGGCAGGCACCGGTCGCTCTCCCCCGTCACCTCGCAACCCATCATCTCAAGCGGCCTTGCGATCCGGTCCATCGGCCGCCGCCTGATGGACGCGTCGCCGTCGAGCACGCAGGTGATGGGATACGCGGCGACGACGCCGGCCAGCAGGCGGAGCAGCGTGCCCGCGTTGCCGACGTACAGCGGCTGAGCCGGCTCGCGCAAACCCGCGTACCCAGCGCCGTCGATCGTCACCGTGAGGCCGTCGTCCTCGATGTGGACCCCGAGCGCGCGGAGGCAGTCGAGGGTCGCAAGGCAGTCCTCGCCCCGTAGGAAGCCTGTGATGGCGGTGGTGCCGTGGGCCATCGCGCCGATCATGGCGGCCCTGTGTGAGATCGACTTATCGCCCGGAACCCGCACAGCTCCGGAAAGCGGCCGCCGGCCTCGCACGACGATTGACTTCACGCGTCGCCCCCGTCCCGGTCGAGGCCTAGTCGCAGCTCCGCCGCTTGGCGCAGCCACTTCTCAACTGACTCCGCGTCCTTGGCGGACAGCGCTTCGCGAATCGTCGCGATCTCGTCGGCCAGCGCGCGCAAGGGTCCCTCGACCGAGCCCGCGTTCGCGAGCAGGATCTGCCGCCACGTAACGGCGTCGCCCGCGGCCACTCGCGTGGTGTCCCGGAGCCCGGGCCCGTGCACCTCTCGCGCGCCCGGGGCGTCGATCACCGCCCTGGCAAGCGCGGCCGCGGCCAGGTGAGGGACGTGACTTGCCGCCGCCACCGCCTGGTCATGTTCGTCGGGAGACATGACGCGGACGCGCGCACCGAGCGCCTCGGCGAGCGCGCTGACCGTGGCCAGCGCCTCGGGCGCGGTGCGCTCCGTCGGTGTCAGCAGGTAGGTCGCCCCACAGTACAGGTCGGCCGACGCGTGCTCGATCCCGCTGCGCTCGGACCCGGCCATCGGGTGCCCGCCGACGAATCGCTCCGGGCACTTCAGCAACTGCTGCACGGCATCAACGATCACGCGTTTGACCGAGCCGGCGTCGGTGACGATCGCGTCCTCCGGGGCGGAGTCGCCTACCGACGGGAGGTGCTCCACGATGGCTTCCGGGGGAGCGGCCAAGATGACCAGGTCCGCGTCGCGGCAGGCCTCGGACACGCTGGAGGTCACGGCATCGGCCGCGCCCAGCGCGAGCGCCGCATCGAGCGTTGTCCGACGGCGCGCGCACCCGATCACCCGCTCGGCGAGGCCCCGGGCTCGAATCGCGAGGCCGTACGAGCCCCCGATCAGTCCGATCCCGATGATCGCTACGGTTCCCACGACGCACCCGGCAGGTCTTGTCGCGGCGCCTGTACGAGGGGCCGACCGACCGCCTCACCAACCGATCTCAGCTCGGACATCAGCCGCGCGAAGGCGTCGGGAGTGAGAGACTGCGCGCCGTCCGATAAGGCGCGGTCGGGGTGCGGGTGCACCTCGATGAGAAGTCCGTCAGCGCCGGCGGCGATCGCGGCGAGGGACAGAGCCGGCACGATGTCTCGCCTGCCGCCCGCGTGGCTGGGATCGACGATGACCGGAAGGTGCGTCAGTTGCTTCGCCACAGGCACCGCCGAGATGTCGAGCGTGTTGCGCGTTGAGGTCTCGAAGGTCCTGATGCCGCGCTCGCACAGGATGATGTTCATGTTGCCGTTCACCGCGACGTACTCCGCGGCCTTGAGCCACTCGTCGATAGTCGCCGACAGGCCTCGCTTGAGCACCACAGGCACCCGCGTCTCGCCCACGGCCTGCAGCAGGTCGTAGTTCTGCATGTTCCGGGCGCCGATCTGGATGATGTCGGCTTGCTCGGCGACAAGCTCCACGTCCTTCACGGCGCGAGCTTCGGTGACAATCGGGAGTCCGGTCTCGGCGCGGGCCTCGGCCAGGAGATCGAGCCCCTCGGGACCCAGGCCCTGGAAGTCATACGGTGAGGTGCGCGGCTTGAAGGCCCCTCCGCGGAGCACTTGCGCGCCGGCGGCCTTCACGGCGCGAGCGGCCTCGACGATCTGTTCCCTGCTCTCAACGGAGCACGGCCCCGCGACGACGACGATGCCGGTGCCGCCGAAGCACGCGTTGCCGACTCGCACGACGGTTCGGTCCGCTCGGCTCTCTGACGACACCAGCTTGTAGGGCTTCAGGACGAAGATGACGCGCTCGACGCCCGGCATGCTCTCGATCTGGTCCGCGAGCGTCTGCTTCTCAGCGTCCCCGAGCCCGATGACGCCGATGATCGTCCTCTGCTCACCGCGCGAGATGTGCTGGCCGTAGCCGGCCTCGTCAAGCCGCCGCCCGACGGCGCTGATGTGCTCGTCGGCGCAGCCCGCTCGCATGACGACGATCATGACGGCGACACCTCCCGCAGCACCTCTTCCACCGCGGCGACCAGGATCCTGTTCTCCTCCGCCGACCCGATGCTGATGCGCACGTGTGTCGGAAGGTCGAAGATGTCGCCCGTACGGACAATCACCCCGCGCCTCAGCAGCGCATCGAAGCACGCCCGGCAGTCGCGCCCAAGATCAACGAAGATGAAGTTCGCGTCCGTCGGGGGGAACGTGAGCCCTAGCCGGGTGAACTCGCGCGCCAGGTAGGACTTGCCGGCGCGGTTGACCTCGCGGCCGCGAGTCACCTGATCGGGGTCGCGCAGGCTCTCGATGGCCGCGATCTGCCCCACGCTCGACACGTTGAAGGGCGGCCTGACCTGTGCGAGCGCCGGCGCGAGGTGGTCGGGTGCGATGGCGTAGCCCACCCGCAGGCCCGCGAGAGCGTAGATCTTGCTGAACGTCCTGTACACGATGACATTGCGCCCGGCGTCGACCCACTCAAGCGCGCGCTCGTAGTCGTTCCGCTCCACGTACTCGTAGTAGGCCTCATCGATGGCGACTACGACGTGGTCCGGCATGTCGTCGAGGAGCGCCTCGATGGCGGCGCCCGGCACCATGGTCCCGGTCGGATTGTGCGGGTTCGCGATGAAGATAAGCTTGGTTCTGGGCGTCACCGCGGCCGCCATCGCCTCCAGGTCGTGCACGTAGTCCCGCAAGGGCACCGGCACCTCGGCCGCGTCCATCACCCGTGCAGTGTGCGGGTAGAGCGCGAACGGCGGGTCGGCGTAGATCACCTCGTCGCCTGGGTTGAGGAACGCGAGCCCGGTCATGTGGATGACCTCATCCGAACCGCGCCCGACTATGATGCGGTGAGCCGGCTGGCCCCAGTGCTCCGCGAGCCGCTCCGTCAGCTCCCGCGATGTGTTGTCGGGGTAGAGCCGGGTATCCTCGATGGCGGCTCGCATCGCGGCCAGCGCCCTCGGCGACGGGCCGAGGGGCGACTCGTTGGAGGCGAGCTTGATGACGTCGGTCAGCCCGAGCTCGCGCTGGACTTCCTCTATCGGCTTGCCTGGTGAGTAGGGGACGATCCTGTCGATGGTCGGCCTGGTCAGTCTCGTGTCGCGCAAGAGATCTACTCCTAGTCTGCGGGCTCGCCCACGCCGTCTAGCCTCCGGTGCTGAGCAGGCGGACCTGCACGGTCCAGTCGTCGATGTCGATGACGCCCGGCTGGAAGTCGGGGTCCGACAGCGCCCCAATGTGCACGTCGTTTGGCCCCTCGGGCAGCACCGCCTCCGAATTCGTCAGGGTGCGGTTCGTATCGAGCGGGATCGTCACGTAGGTCGTCCCGTCCGGCCCGAGCCCGTCGTAGCTCTTGTCGAGGGTGATCTCGGGGCTGAGCGGAAGCAGGTCCGTCGAGATGACGTTGAACTGGAACGGCTCCGTTGGGTCCCCGATCTGCGCCAGGTCGATGACAACGTGCAGCGTCCGCTCGCCGACGGCCGGCAGGTCCGAGTCGAACGGTGGGCCCAGGTCGTCGGGCGTCGGGTCATACTGGGTCACGATCTCGACGATCGGGCCGGCGGTGAGCGCGGCCGTGGTGAAGGTCACCCCGGGGATCACCGGCGTGGGGCCCTGCGACCGGTCGTTCGCATAGAGGGTTCCCTGCTGGGTCGTGTCGTTGAGCCCGAAGTAGGACTGGAAGCGGTCGGTCACATCGGCCGTCGTCGGCGCGATCGTGACCGTCTGGGTGCCCGCCTGCGCCGACCCGAGCTGCAGCGTCATGCCGAAAGCGTTCAGGCTGGCCGCGGTGAGGACCACGCCGCCGACGTTGAGCGTATCGATTGCTTGCTGCTCAGCGGCCGTGACCGGCCGCCCGCCGTCGCTGGCTGGGGTGAACGCGACCGACGACGGGACCGTCTTCCCGGTGGTATCGGTCCCTATGGTCAGTGTGCCCGCGTTCTGGTCCCCCGCGTTAGTGGCGGAGGCGATCGGGCCCGTCCCGGTCAGCGTGATGTCCCCGAGCGTTACCCGGTCGATCGTCACCCGGTGGTCCCCTGCGATCGAGAGGGTCGGGTTGCCGGTGACGGCCGTGATGCCGCCTGCCGGGTCGACTAACGAGCTAAGCATGAGGGAGCGGTACACCCGGTAGCCGGCGGATGAGTACTCGACATAGGCAGTGATGGTGCCCGTACCCCAGCCGTTGCCCCAGAAGGGGCCGCGGGAGATCGGCAGAGGCCCGGTGTCCGTGTCCCCGTCTGTGTCGAAGCAGATGAAGTAGAATGCCGTCGGGTCGATGGCGTCGGCGAACTCAACCACGATGTCCAGCAGTCGTTCGGGCAGGTTTCCGCCGTCGGATCCCTCAGGCCAACGGGCGCAGCCGATCAAGGCGATCGCCAGGCTGGTGACGAGCAGGTATGCAACGGGTCGCACGAGTGCAGCCCCTCCGCTCCGGCGCCCCCGCATTATAACAGACGCCCGAGGCAGGCAGGCCTTCGCGGGCCGTTCAGTCCTCCGGGTACACCCAGCGATCGCCCGGGCGCAGGACCTTCACCCTGGCATCGCAGCCGGAGCGGCTCGTCACTGCCGAGATGAGAGTCGCCGGGTCGGCACGGTTCTCGGCGAACATGTCGTGATGGATCGGCACGACGTACCGCACGGCCAGCGCCTCGGCCAGGGCCGCGGCCTGGGTCGCGTCGATCGCCTCCCAGCGGCCCGAGAAGCAGGTGAAGAGCACCTCCACGGCTCGATCGTGCAGCCAGTAGAGCTCGGGCGACTCCTCGGTGTCTCCGACGTGGTAGATCCACCGACCGGATACGTGCAGGACGTACCCGACACTGTCGGCGGTGTGCTCGGCGTGAACCGCCATCACCGTGATGTCGCCAAGCTCAACCGTCGCGCCCCTGTCCAGCCTATGGAGCCGGTCCGCGCGGGCGCCGGCGGCCCTGAGCACGCTGAGGCTCGATGGCGGCCCCCAGAACAACGCCGAGCGGGTGCGCATGATGGGCAGGCACGTGTTGGGGTCTGTGTGATCGCTGTGATCGTGCGTTAGCAGCACGTGGTCGACGTTCAGGTCCTCGGGCAGGCAGACGACCGGGCAGATGCGAGTGAGCGGCACGGTGTCAGTGAGGTACGGGTCGATGGCGACCTTCATGCCCCGGTCGGAAACCAGCACGACGCCGCTGTGGCCGAGGTACTCCACAGCCAGCTTGCCTCTGGGCGGGGTCGGGAACGCCGACTCCATCAGACTCCGCCGCCCTTCGCCGCCCCACCCGGGCCCGAGTCCTCCTCTTGCACCCGGAATTCGATTCCTGCAACGTCCTCCCCGTTGGCCGACAGGTAGAACTTGTACTTACCCGTGGGCCAGGCCTTCGTCGGTCGGGTTAATGAGTACCTTGCCTCCACCTGGGGCCCGCTCAGTGTAAGCGCTTTCTGGGCGAGGCATGTCCCGCTGTCGAGGTGTTCCCAACGCCCGACCAGCTCGCCTGGTTCGGGCACGTTGCGCAAGCGCGCGACCACGTACACGGCTTCGGCGTTCGCGGTCAGCTCGGCGGTAACATGTGTCAGCCGCTCCGCTCTGAAGTCGTACGCGTCGCCGCACGCGATGCTGGCAACGCTCAGGCTCTCCTGGTCGGACCGGTCGGATTCCGTAGCGGTGCTCGCGGCGGCGCTCTCCACCGGCAGGAGCACCCCGCCCGGGCCGCTACGACCGCGCGCACAGCCCGTCGCCAGTGCCGCCACGGCCCACGCACCCACCAGCAGGAGCTGTGTCCGCAGCCACAGTCCGCCGGTTCTGCCGCGTGTGCCGCAAGCCCTGCCCCGCACGCGTGGGGTCCTCAGCTTCGAAGCGTGGCGCCGAGCTCCGCTTCGAGCGCCCGCAGGATGCCGGCTACCGCCTCGTCCACTTCCTCGTTGGTGAGGGTGCGAGCGTCGTGCCGGAAGGCAAGGGAGAACGCCAGGCTGCGCTGCCCCGGCTCGATCCCTTTGCCCTCGTAGACATCGAACAGGTCGACGCTCCGTAACTCCGGGCCTCCGGCGTGCCGGATGCAGTCGGCCACGACCTCGCACGCGACGCCCCGGTCTACGAGCAACGCCAGGTCGCGAAGCACCTCGGGGAACCGCGGCAGCGATGAGTAGACACGGCGCGGGCGCGGACCCCGCAGTAGATCCTCCACCGCCACCTCAGCAAGATATGTCTCGATCGGAACGCCGAACTCATCCGCGACCTGCGGGCCCGCCCTGCCGGCCACTCCGATCCGCTCTCCGCCGAGCTTGACGACCGCGCAGCAGGCGGGATCGAACGGAGCTTCGGCGGCTTGCTCGAAAACTACCGGGCGATCCGTCATGCGCTCCAAAGCCGCGGTCAAGCACCCCTTGAGGGTGAAGAAGTCCGACGACGCGAGCCGCGGATCGACGTTCCACGCGCTCGTCAGGTTGCACCCGTACATGACGACCCCCAGGCTGCGCGGCTCCTCGGGCCTAGCATCTGGCGCGGGGCGATAGACCGGCCCGATCTCGAACGCCGCCAGGCCCGGCACGCGGTGGCGCCTGTTGTGCGCGACGACCATTAGCAGTGGGGCGAGCAATTGGGTGCGCATCGTCGATAGGTCCGCGGACAGGGCGTTGTCCAGGGCCAGGCAGGCCCTCCTGGGATCGTCGTCCGGCAGGCCCAGCCGGTCGAGGTCGGAGGGGTCGACGATCGACTGCGTTCGCAGCTCGATGAGCCCGCATCTCAGCAGCGCGTCACATAGCTCGTCGGCCCTTGCTCGATCGGGCGTCCTGCCTCCGACCGTGGCGGCCGTGACGGGCAGTCTCTCGGGGATAGCGTCGTAGCCGACGATCCTGGCGACCTCCTCGGCAAGGTCGGCCTCCATCTTCAGGTCAGGCCTGAAGGTCGGCACCAACACCGCCAGCGCGGCTCCGTCGCTCCTGACGCCGAGCTGGAGGCGCACGAGCGCGTCGGCTATCGCTTCAGCGGGCAGGTCAGTTCCGAGCAGGGCATTGACCCGCTCGGGCCTCAGCCTGATCTCGAGTGGGCCGATGGAGGCCGAGGGCGCCACCGCGTCGACGGCGGGGCCCACAATCTCCCCACCGGCCACCTCGACGAGGAGCTGCGCCGCCCGCAGAGCGGCGCGCTCGCAGCCGCCCGGGTCGACCGTACGCTCGAAGCGGAAGCTCGATTCCGACGCCACGCCGAGCTTGCGCGACGTACGCCGGATGTTCCCCGGTGAGAAGTGCGCGGACTCGATGAGGATGCTCTCCGTGGCGGCTCCGATCTCGCTGCGGAGTCCGCCCATCACCCCGGCAAGGGCTACCGCGGAGGACACGTCCGCGATGACGAGTTCGTCGCCGTCGAGAGTCTTCTCGGTGTGATCGATCAGCGTGATCCGCTCGCCCGGCGCGGCGCGCCGCACGATGATCTGCGCCCCGATAAGCTCGTCGAAGTCAAAGGCGTGGAGCGGCTGACCGATGTCCATGAGCACGTAGTTCGTCACATCGACGACATTGTTGATCGGTCGCGCGCCGGCGGCCTCGACCGCGTTCGCGAGCCAGTCGGGCGACGGGCCCACCGTGACGCCTTGCACCAGTACGCCCACGTAACGAGGGCACAGATCGGGCGCCTCGATCTCCACGGCGAAGCGCGCCGGGCCCGCAGCGGCCACGACCGGCGGCTCGGACATCGGCTTGAGCGGACACGGCAGCAGCGCAGCGGCCTCGCGCGCCACTCCTCTGACGGACAGGCAGTCGCCCCGGTTAGGCGTGACATAGGTCTCGAAAACGAGGGTCTCGTATCCGCTCCGGCCGGCGAACTCGGTGGTCGCCTCGACCTCGAGCCCGCCCATTGTCAGCAGCCTCGCCAGCATCTCGGGGTCCGCGTCGATCTCGAGATGCTCGAGCAGCCAGGACACGGGCACCTTCACCCGGCTCGCTCCCTTCGATCCCTAGGAACTAAGAAGGCGTCGCCCTGGGTGGAGCGACGCCTCTGCAGAACGCCGCGTGATGGTACCACCGGCCCCGGGTGGTGTCAAACGAGCGTGACGCGGTGCTATACTGCCGCCGCCAGTACCCTGGGCGATGGGCTTGAGCCCATTGTCTTGTGTCAGAAGGTGCCCAATGCCGCAGGTTCGACGCGCACTCAGCCTGTTCGCTACGCTCCCGGTGCTGTTGCTGCCCATGCTCCCCGCCGCCGCCCAGCCTGAGCGCGACGTGGTGATCGAGAACCGCCCTCTCACCGCTATCGGCCAGCACAGCCCCTGCGTTGCCTTTTCCGGCAAGTGGTACTCCCTGCTCAGCTACGGCGTGCATCCGGACGGCGCCCTGGGGCAGGATCTCTATGTGCGCTCGCTCGACGGAACCACCGAGCGCCGACTGACCAGCTCGTCCATCGTTTACCACCCGACCTGGCGCAAAGACGGCACCCGCGTGGTCTTCGTCGCGGTGCCCGACAGGATCTCGCGTGAGCGCAAGACAGGGATCTACCAGCTCTCCGCCTCCGGCGAGTCCCAGGCCGTGCTCATCATGGCGTTCTCGCGTGACGACATTCCCTTCGCCCCCACCGTCTCGCCGGACGACAGGACCCTGGCCTACTTCCACTATTCGAACAGCTCCGGTCGGGCGACCGACCTGTGGGTCTACCTCTACAGCCTCGAGAGAATGGAGCTCACCGGAGAGCTTCCCCAGCCCGACGACGGGTTCAGGCTGGCGCAGGACTCGGGGCCCTGGTGGCATGGGCCGAAGCAGCTCCGCGTGCTCGGTGAACGTGTGACCGAGCGGGGAGTTGAGACGGCGGTGTACGAGTGTGACATTGTGGGCGGCAAGTGGCGCAAGGTGTTCCGGTTGCCCGATGGGGAGCGCGCATCGAGCTTCGCGGAGTCGACCACCTCCGAACGCCTCGCCTACCTGCGGGAGTGCGGGGACCCCGCCAGGCTGGAGGTCGTCGTTTGCCGGGACGACGGCCGAGACCCCTACGCCCTGTGCACCATCGACCGACCGCTCAAGCACATCGCCCGCGTCTTCCCCAACGACCTCTGCTGGGTAGCCGATCAGCCTGAGCTCATCGTCGCGTCCGGGCCCAATCTCGCTCTTCTCCGGCTCGGCAAGGAGGGGGAGGGCAGCCTCGAGGCCTGCAAGGCGAACATGCTCCGGGTCTACAGCGCCCTCCAGCAGTACGCGTACGATCGCGAGGGCCTGCTACCTCATTGGAACGACAACCCGGAGGCCTACGGGCCGGCCGGCCGCGACCCCTACTTCTGGGTCACAGCGATCGCCGGGGCCTATCTGCCCGACGCGAGCGCCCTGTACTGCGGCCTCGACGACCGGGACAAGAAGCGCTTCCCGACGAGCTACCTGTTCAACCTGGAACTCGCCGGAAAGACGTTCGACAACGAACGGCAGAAGAAGGACGTCATCATCCTCCAGGAGGCCGGCAGGTGGCACAAAGAGGGTCGCCTCACCCTCTACACGAACGGCGACTTCAAGCTCGTCGAGGACGAGGGTCCGTAGGTCCGTCGGCGCGAGGGTCTGCACTCGCTCTGCTCATGGTCGCGCTGGCGCTCGGGGCGGCTTCGGCGAGAGCCGAGTGGACCTGTTGGTCGCCGGGCCCGGGCGGAGGGCCGGCCTGCTGGGACGACGGGCGCAGCCTGGCCTTCGTCACACCGCTCCCGGAGGGGCCGACGCTTGTGGCCTGCCGGTGGGACGGGTCAGGCGCCCGCGCGCTGACGGGGCCGCGCAGCCGCCTGCCCAAGCTGCTCGTCCGCGCCGACGACGGCGTGGAGACCGACAGGACAGGCGGCCTCGCGCTTGTCGGTGACCGCCTGCTGGTCAGCCTTGTGGGCACGGGCTACGTCGACCTGCCGAGCGCCGCCGGGCTGCCTCCCGACTCCGCAGTGAGAGATGCGGCGCTCTCGGGCGACGGCCGCATCGTCGCGCTTGTTGACCCGGATGGGCGCCTTCTGATGGCCCCCATCGGCCTCCCGCTCAGGTTCTCGAGTGTGGCGCCGTGCCCTCAGTTCCGCAAGCTGCAGCTCGATGGGGGCGGCAAGCGTTGTCTGCTCTCCGGTGACGGGAAGGCCCGTGTGATCGACCTTGCCACCGGAGGGTCCCTATGCGAGGTGCCGGCCGACGCGGCCGCACTGACGGGGGACGGGCGCAGGCTGGCCTACGCGGCCAGCGGGGAGTTGAGGCGCAGGGACATCGACGACGCTACCGAGACGGCCGTGTCTCTGGGCGCCATCGCGGGCAGGCAGCAGCCAGCAGTGTGGGGGATGGCCGCCGCCGACTGGGGCCGACGCGTCGTCGTCGGGTTCGGGGCGTCATTGTGGGAGTCGTCGTGGACCGGCGATGAGCTCAGGCCCCTCGCGGTGTGTACTCCGGGCGCGCAGTTCGACGTGTCCGAGAACGGGGTCGTGGTGGCCTTCTCCTCCGGCGGGCTGGTGCATGTTGCCTCGTACGAGCTGCCGGAGCCCCCGCTCCTAGTGCCTCTCACGGTACCCTACGCTCGCGGTCCCGACGCGGCCGCGGCGCTGCAGTCGCTCGCCGAGCTGATCGGGGGAGCCTCGGCGGGGGCAGAGACCGGCGTTGGAGGCCTGACCGCTCGCGACCCGGACACAGGCTGGGCGCTCTACCGGCACGAGGCGCCGCCATTCACCGTCCGCGTGCCGCCGAACTGGAGCGTGGCCGCTACGGACGCGGGCGTCCGGCTCTCGAACGACAGGGGCTGCTCCGTCGACGTGATTGCCAACGCGATCGGTGACGAGGACCCGCGCGCCGCGCTGGAGCGCATGACTGGGGCGCTGGGCCTGACCAGCGAGCCGCGCTCGGGCCTGCTTGGCGGCGTGCCTGCTGTCACCTTGCGCGGCACGCTGACGGACGGGCGATGCGCGGCCGTCTGGTGCGCCCGCTGGTCGGGTGGACTGGTCACCGTCGAGGCCGAGTGGCCCGGCGGCGACCTGCCCGCGGATCTCCTCGAGGCGGTCGAGTCGCTCGCGCTGGAGCCGTGGGCCCTCGAAGCTACTGAACCGTGATCCTGAAGCTGTCCGAGATGCCTCGCAGCACGAGCACCGCCGTGATCGTGCAGGTGCCCGGCTCCTTCGTCTTCACCACCGGGCCGTTGATCGTGTCCTTCACGAACGCGATCTGCTCGGCCGAGGTGCCCCAGGCCAGGTCCGCGTCCGTGTACCCGTAGACGAGGTCGCCCTGACGGTTCCTGACCTCCCAGCCGAGGGCGTACTCGGTGTCGAGGACCAGCTCGTACGGTTCGTCTTGGCCGACGAGCCCGATCGTCAGCGCGGACGCCTTCAGGTCATCCCAGTTCCCGCATCCGCCGATGGTGAGCACACCGGCGGCAGCCGCTGTGAAGACGAGTGCAACGCACGTGAGTCTGTGGACACTCATCACTGACACCCCCTAGTTCGAGAGCCGGCGATAGACTCCAGCAGTACGACGGGGAGGGGGCCGTCGCGGTTCCCGGGGCCCGATCACCGAGCTACGGCCAGCACCCGGTTGTCGTGGGATGCGACCACCGCCTGGCCCGGATGCACCACGAGGAAGTCGTCCTCGTGCCACTCCCCCGACACGAGAGCGGCCAACAGGCGCGGGTCGCCGGCAAGCACATCGCACTTCCAGCCGAAGTACTCCGCGCTGCGGCGGGCGAAGGCGACGTACTCGCTGTTGTCCTCGATGCCGAGGTCCACGTAGGCCGCGTTCTTGTAGTTCGTGGTCCACGAGCCGTGCGTCATCTCCATCAGGTAGTCGGCGTTCTCCTCGCCGTACTGCTCCGCGTATCCGCGCCGCAGCTCGACCCAACGCTCCTCGCACGGCAGCGACGAGGTGCGGATCCAGCCGGGCGTGTACCAGTAGGTGCCAGGGTTCTCAGCGAAGTACGCGGCGTATCGCTCGCGCGAGCCGAGGAACAGCGTGATGCAGTCATGCGCGCGCGGGATAACGAGCGGGCACCCGTCGGCGCGAACGCCGCTCAGGCCGTTGCTGCATAGCCCATAGCCTATCAGAACTGCGTCGTAGTCGGGCGCGGCCAACACCGCCTCGGAGACCATCGCCCGCAGGCGTTCGGGCTCGTTGTGGAGGCACTGCTCGAGAAAGAGGTGTGTGAACTCGTGGTCGGTCTGTTCGGCAACCTGCACGAGTTCGTCGCGCAACACATCGCAAGCGATGATGTGGAACCTTGGCACTTCAGCACCTCGGGCAGCGGGAAACGTGCGCACTCAGGTGATGTTACCACGGGAGGGGAGCGTCACGTTGCGTCGCCCTCGTGACAGGTATCGGCAACGTACGCCTCCACCCAGGTTCGCAAGTCGCGGATGAGCTGTCTGACCGTGGTGGCGTCGAGCACGATGTCCTCTCCCTCATCGAGTGACTCATAGCGTAGGTGGGCCGCAAACGGAGTGAGGCGGCGCAGCTCCAAGAGGGCCTCGGGTACGCCTACTCCCTGACGACGCAGCAAACGGAGCAGGAAGTCGATGACGTGTGTGTATGGGTAGTCGACCCCGGCCGCCGTGATAGCTGCCTTGAACAGCTTCTCGGCCGCCTGCTGCGCATGAAACCCCATCGACTCCACCGGAGCGTCGTCGTGCTGCATGAGGATGTCCAGTGCAGCCTCGTCTGCCGCCGCCTTGCTCATGAGCAACTCGACGTGCTCACGCCGGCACATATAGCACCCTCCCAGCCCGGGCCGCCTCGTGCATGATGGTGCACGGCTCGTCCGCCCACTTGGTGAAGGTGGCTCTGCTGGTCACCAGGATGTCAACGGGAACATCCATGTCATCCAGTTGGTCCGTCAGCCGTACCGACTCATCGAACCGCGACTTAACGACCGGCTCGACAACCAGGATGTCGATGTCGCTGTCCTCGCGCGCGTCCCCTCGGGCATGCGAGCCGAAGAGGATGATCGTCGCGTCAGGCGCCGCGCGACTCAGGCGCTCGGTCACGGCTCGTATGGTGGCTTCGGAAGCCATGGCCCTCGGTCCCTTCGCGACGCTCCGGCTGCTCAGAGACCATTGTAGCAGGATCGCGCAGGCGAATGCCCGCTGGAGAGAGCTGTCACGGCCTCGGCACGATAGGGTAGCTCGCGCACAGCGGGGTGACTCCCAGGTCCTCCAGCCCCGTGAACTGCGGGTCGGGGATGGCGCGGACGTCCTCCTCGCCGCGATAGGGGCAGTTCGAGTCGACCCAGCCGATGAGGGCCTGCAGGCTCGCGTCGTCCATTTTCACCCCGTAGTGCTCCCCGCTCATCGCGATGTCCACGAGCCGACTCGCGCTGGACAGGTGCTCGAGCGGCGGCGAGGTGACGTAGCTCGCGGGATCGCTCTGCTCATAGTTCTCACAGAGCAGCGCACCGGCGGCGCCGGACATCACGAGCGTGACGTAGGGCTCCTCGTACACCCCGGACGGCCGAACTGTCAGGTCAAGCGCCGACTGTCCCGAGCCGCCGTTCTGGTGGCACTGACCGCAGTAGCGGTCCAGGACCGGCTGGACCATGCGGTTGTAGCTGACGGTCGCCGTTCCCCACAGCGGCGGCACGATGTCCGACGGCTCTCGACCGAGCGCGAGCGCCTGCCGGTTGGAGGTCGCCACAGAGTGCATCTCGTGGCACCCGACGCACCCGCGCCGCTCGCCCGGCATGAGCCCGGTGAACGACCTCATCGTCTGCAGCGCGCGATGGTGCTCATCTAGAAGCTGGAAGTGCAGCGCCACGCCGGCCGGAGCGGTGAAGCTCACAGAGCCGTCGGCCTCCACAGGCACCGTGCCGAGGATCCGCTTGAGTCCGTCCTCCTGGAAGCATGAGATGCTCGGGCCGGAGAACCGCGCGTCCCGCTCCCAGGTCGAGTAGGTCTTCGCGTCCATCTGCAGCACGCGCAGGTAGCGCGCCTTGCCCGCGAGGGCCGGGACTCCCTCATAGACGTTCGCGCTGAAGAACGTCCCGGGCGAGTTGGGCTTGCGGTCGGGGCCGGTTCCGGGCCAGATGACCCGGTCGAGGATCGTCGGCGGCACCGGACGCGGCTTCACCGGCATTGCGTGCCAGATGTTGTAGGCGCCCTCGTAGATGAGCTCCCTGTTGCCGTCAACGTCCATGAGGTACAGAGCGAACCTGTCGTCCTTGCGGGCCGAGACCAGGAACTCCATCTCCGAGAGCGGGTAGGGTGTCTTGTAGGCCGCGAACGCGCCTGAGCTATGGTAGTGGCCCGACTCGTGGGGATCGACGGGCGGGGTGCCGCACTCCGGCCAGGGCACGTCGCAGGTGACCTTGGTCAGTCCATAGGGGAAGTTGAAGCCCTTGTCCTGGTCGAGGATGCCGATCGACCCGTCGAACCAGTTGTGGTGCGCGAGGCCCGTGAACATGACGCGCCGGCTGCCGGGTATCGGCCGCGGCTCGGCGAGGTGATCCGGCCAGACGCTCTGGTTGCCCCAGTAGGCGGCGGTGCCGGTGCCGTCGGGGTTCGTGGTCCAGAGGCTCTGGATGCGCCATAGCGCCTTGTCGGTGTACTCCCAGCGGGAGTAGATGACGCGTCCGTCGTTCAGTAGCATCGGCAACCAGTCGGGCTCACTGTTCTGGCTGACGAGGTAGACGTCATCGCCGTCCGCGTTACAGCGGGCGAGTACGTAGGAGAACGTGTAGGGCATGCAGCGGACGTACGTGTTGCAGCGAGTGCTCGCGAACACGATGTGGCCGTCGGGCAGGTAGACCGGGTCGATGTCGTCGTAGGGCCCGTACGTGAGCTGACGGAGGCCCGTTCCGTCGATGCCGATCTCGTACAGGTGGAAGCTCGGATCGCCCGACGGCTTCATGCAGAACAGGACCTTCCGCGCGTCGAAGCTGAGATCGGGCCGCCAGAAGCTCGCCGGGCGGCCGGGCGCGAGCTTGCGTAGCTCCCCGCCGGGGCCGAGACCCTTGAGCACGAGCAGCCTGCCGCCCGGCACGGCCATCATGCCGTTTCGATGCCTGGCCTGGTGAGGCCACTCGGAGCCCTGCGGGTAGGGGTTGTCGACGAAGAGCACCTCGTCGAAGTCGATGACGGGATCGCGAAACACGATCCGCCGCTTCACGTCGCGGACGGCGACGTAGAACTCCCTCGCCCGGGCCTCTACAGCTTCGTCGGCGGGACGCAGGGCCTTGCTGCCTGCGTCGAACTCGGCCCCTATCTCCGCAGGGGACAGCGCGCGGCCATACACGCACACCTCGTCGAGCGACCCGGCGAAGAGGGAGCTTCCCGCGGGTCCCCGACCGCCGATCCTGACGGGGTTTTGGACAATCACCGGCTCACCAGTGAGCCCCAGCGAGCCGTCGAGCCGGCCGTCGACGTAGACCCCGATGGTCTTCCAGTCGACGACCTGAGCGACATGGTGCCACCGGCCGTCGTTGACGCGCGTTGTCCCATCGACGACGTTGCCGCTCTCCTCGGTCCACTGGTGTCCGCGGACCACGCCCTGGTAGGTCATGAAGAGGAAGCACCCCACGCCGACGCCGCTGCCCATGATGTCCGCCTCGGTGTCGGTCGTCAGGATCCAGGCGGAGACCGTGTACGCCCCCGCCGGTAGCCGCGACAGCTCAGGGCCTACGTTAAGGGTGCTCTGGCCGCTCAGCCTGAGTCCGCCCCCGAACACGCCGAGGTCGCTCTCCGGCGCGCCCTCGACTGCGGCGTCCAGCCCGTGCCCGGAGCCGTCGAGCGTGAGAGGGCCGTCGAAGCTCCACCACCCGATCAGCCCCTCGGGCAGCTCTCCGAGCTGCCGCGGCGGAAGGGCTCGCGAGTCGTCCGGGATGCCGGCGTACTTGCTCTCGACCCTATCCAGGTCGGCGAGCTCGGCGGACAGGTCGAGACCCGGGTACTCTCGCGCAAGCCGGTCCGCCAGCTCGCGCGCCCAGCGTACCTCCTGTCCCGCGCGCATCACGAGCGGGCGGCCCTCAGTCTGGAAGAGCCAGTCGCGCTCCAGCACCACCCGCGCCTCGTCCGGGGACAGCGTGCGCGTCTCCGGCTCGGCTGGCTCCGCCACGCGCGGCGCCACCTCGTGAGGGAGAGGCGGAAAGGAGGCGTCGGTGGCAAGAGAGACGAGTGCGACCGGAACCATGCCTACCAGGAGGCCAGTGCAGTTGCGAACGCACATGATCACACCTCGGTGTGACGAGCGTCAGCGCTTCCTCGATCCCGACACCACCCGCCCCCTTCCTCAGTCTGACGGCTCGATCTCCCTCCCCCCGCCCTCGGGGAGAGGGGCCAGGGCGCGCTCCCATCGGCCCATATGGCTTCCCCTTCTCAGTCCGCCCACAGAATCGGGACGACGTCGAACGGGCATGTGAGATCCGGGTGCGAGGGGACAAGGCGAACAGTGTAGCCGTGGGGGCCGGCGGCGCGGCACGGGACCCGCCCGGCGTACTCGAAGGGGCCCGCGCCATCCGGATTCGCGCAGGTCATCTCGATGATCTGCGACTCGGAGATCTCGCCATGGGGGTCGGCGCGCCCGGTATAGAGCTGCACCCTCACATCGGCCGGGTGCAGGGGCCCGAGATGCACGAGAGCCTTCACGCCGAACTGGTCCCCAACGACGGCCGAGGACTCGCAGTCGTCCGAGGTCTCGGCGATCCTCAGCTCGCTCCACGCCTCGCGGACCTGTCCCTTCCACGCGGCGAGCTGACGGCACCGGTCCAGGTCCCCGGCCGTCAGGCCCCGCCACTGACGAAGGCCCGGCAGGTACGCTCGCTCCGTGTACTCCTTGACCATGCGATTGGTGTTGAAGGCCGGCGCGATCGTTCGCACCGAGTTCTGCATGAGTGTGATCCAGCGGCGCGGAAGCCCGTCCGGCCCTCGCTCGTAGAAGCAGGGGATTATCTCCTTCTCCAGGAGATCGAACAGCGCGTTCGACTCCACGTCGTCCTGGTAGTTGAGATCATCGTACTCCTCGCCCTTGCCGATCGCGAAGCCGTTGTCCGGCATGTACGCCTCGTCCCACCAGCCGTCGAGCGTGCTGCAGTTGAGTGCGCCGTTCGCGGCCGCCTTCATGCCGCTCGTGCCGCTGGCCTCCAGCGGGCGGCGCGGCGTGTTGAGCCAGACATCGACTCCCTGCACCATGTTGCGCGCGGTCGCCATGTCGTAGTCCTCCATGAAGACAACCCGGTGCCGCGCTTCCGGCTGGCGAGCGAAATGGACGATTTCGCGGATGAGCTCCTTTCCGGGGCTGTCCTTCGGATGCGCCTTGCCGGCGAAGATGATCTGCACCGGCCGGTCCTTGTCGGTAAGCGTGCGGATCAGGCGGGCTGGATCGCGGAGGAGCAGGGTCGCGCGCTTGTACGTAGCGAAGCGCCGCGCGAAACCGAGGGTGAGGATCTCGGGATCGAGCACCTCGTCGGCCTGGGCGATCTCAGCAGCCGGCGCTCCCCGGCGCTGGAGATGGTGCTTGAGGCGCCTGCGCGCGTAAGCGACCAGCCGCTCGCGACGGCGCTCGTGAGTTCGCCAGAGCTCGGTGTCGGGAATGCTGTCTCCGGAGTTCCACACCGCGGTGTCGGCGGGCTCCTGCTGCCATCTACGTCCGAGGTACCTGTCGAACAGAGCGGCAAGGTCGTGGGAGATCCAGGAGGGAGTGTGGATCCCGTTGGTGACGGAAGTGATGGGCACCTCGTCGATGGGCACGGACGGCCAGAGGTGTGCCCACAGCTTCCGCGAGACGCGTCCGTGAAGCCTGGCAACCCCGTTCCGCCAGCACGAGAGCTTGATCGCGAGGACCGTCATGCAGAAGGGCTCGCCCTTGTTCTGCGGGTTCTCGCGGCCGAGACCGAGGAACTCGTCGACCGACAGCCCGAGCTCCTGATAGTAGCCCTCGAAGTAGCGCACCATCAGGGCGGTGTCGAAGCGATCGTGCCCGGCCGGGACGGGCGTGTGAGTGGTGAAGACGCCGCTCGCCGAGACCGCTTCCCTCGCCTCGTCGAACGTGCAGCCGCGGCGCTGCATGATCTGCCGGATGCGCTCGAGTCCGAGGAAGGCCGCGTGCCCCTCGTTCATGTGGAACACGCTGGGTCGGAAGGGCAGGACGTCGAAGAGCTTCACGCCGCCGACCCCCAGGAGGATCTCCTGGCGGATGCGCATGTCGTTGTCGCCGCCATAGAGCGTTGCCGTGATCGCTCGCGACCGCGGTGAGTTCTCGGGGAGGTTGGTGTCCATCAGCAGCAGGTTCACCCGACCGATGACCAGCTTCCAGACCGCGGCCTTCACGGGCTCGCCGAGGCACGGGACGCTGATCTTGAGCTGCTCGCCGTGCTCGTCCAGCATCTGCTGGACGGGCAGCGAGTGAAGGTCGTTTGTCGGGTACTCCTCCTGCTGCCAACCGTCGGCGTTGAGGTACTGCCGGAAGTAGCCCTCCTGGTACAGCAGGCCGACCGCGACGAGCGGAACACCCAGGTCGCTCGCGCTCTTGAGGTGATCGCCCGAAAGCACCCCCAGGCCGCCCGAGTAGTTCGGCACCGCCTCGGAAAGGCCGTACTCGAACGAGAAGTACGCGATGAGACAGTCCCGCAGACTCGGGTTGGTGCGCGAGAACCAGGTGGTCTCAGTGAGGTACTCCTCGGCCGACTCCATGACCCGGTCGAGGTGGTCGAGGAAGCTGGGGTCCGAGGCGAGGTAGTTCAAGCGCTCCTGACTCACTCGGGCCAGCATCGCCACCGGGTTGTGACCCGTCTCCTCCCACACACCGCGGTCGATGCGGCGCACAAGCTCGATCGCATCCGGGTGCCAGCACCACCAGAGGTTGTACACCAGCTCGCGGACCCGCTCCAGGCTCTCGGGCAGGTACGGTCGCACTGTGAACGTCCTAACGGCCTTCACTAGGACCCTCCTCGTCTCCCGTGGCGGGCTACTCCTCGTCGATCGAGAACAGCTTGATGTTCCTGAAGTGCACTCGCTGCCCGTGATGCTGCAGCCCGAGGTGCCCCTCCCGTGGCATGTCCTTGTACGCCGTCGGGAACTTGTTGTCGCTGCCATCGGGGTTTTTGTGGGCCTCGGTCCACTGGTTGAGGTCCATGTTGACCACCGGGATGTCGTTCAGCACCACGATAAGGAGGTTGTCCTTCGCGTAGACCGTCATGTGCTGCCACTCACCGGCCGGCTTGCAGACGTTCACGATGGGCGCGAGACAGTCATAGATGGCGCCCGTCTCGTGCCGGTCGGACTCGGGCCAGTCCGCGCTGTCGTCGATCGCCACCTCGATGCCGGTGTAGACAGGGTCCGAGGGATCGCCGATGCGGACGAAGACGCCGGAGTTGGCCTTCTCGCCCATGAAGTCGAGGCTCAGGATGAAGTCGCCGTACCGCGCCTCGGTCTCCACCAGCCCGCCCCCCCCGGGGACCGTGATCATCTCCCCGCTCTCGATCTTCCACCAGTTCTCGTCGACCCCTGTCCAGCCGGTCCAGGTGGAGCCATCCCACAGGAGCTGCCAGCCTTCCCGCTGCTCGCGCTCACTGAGCGCGTTATCCTGGGCGGCCGCCAAGCAGCAGGTGATGGCGATGAGCATGAGCACGAACGCAATGCGAAGCGCTTTCACGTGAACCCCTCCCGGATCTGGTATCGCCAACCGCGGTGAGGAGCCGCGGTCAGTGGCTGCTGGGTTCGATCCGGGGCGCGCCGGGGCCTCCTGGGCGGCGCCGGGTCCCTACGGGAGCGGCTTGCCGAGCGCTTCTTCGTAGATAGCAAGCACGTTCTCGACCGGGGTGTCGGGCTGTATGCAGTGTGCGGGCGAGAAGATGTAACCCCCACCGGCACCCATCACCTTGATGCGATCCCGCGCCTCCTCCCGGCAGTCCTCGACCGTGCCGTGCGGTAGCGTGTGCTGGGTCGAGATGAGGCCGCAGAAGGTGAGCTTGTCGCCGAACTCCGCCTTGAGCTCCTCAGGGACCATCCCGACCGGCTCGGGCTGCACGGCGTCGAGCACATCCAGCCCCATCTCGATGAACCTCGGCATGAGGGGCCTCGTCGAACCGCACGAGTGCATCGCGACTTTGCAGCCGAACTCGTGCCCGAGGTCGATGAACCGCTGGATGCGCGGTCGAAAGAAGGCGTCGAACGTCGCCGGGCTGATCGTGGGGCCCTTCTGGGTGCCCAGGTCCTCCCCGATCCAGAGGATGTCCACCTTGCCCTCGCCCGCGATGAGCGACCGCCGCGAGATCTCGTAGAAGTAGTCCACCCGCTTGTCGATGATGGCGGTGCCGACCTCGTCGTGCGTTACGATGTCGCAAAGCACCTGCGCCATCCCGCGGCCGCGACCGACGCCGTTGATGATGTCCGGCTGCCCCGCGTGGCCGGCGCAGATCGCGTACCCCTCGCTGGCGGCTATCTGAGCGGGAATGACCGAGTAGTCGTAGTCGTCCGGGCTCGGCCAGTCGTACGCCGCGACGTCGTCCATTGTCTCGATCCGCGCCAGTGCGAGGTCGACGGCCTCGAGGTACTCCCCTCCCGCGTTGTTGGCGACGTTCGCATAGCCGACGCCGAACTCGTCGTAGTAGAGCACCGCGGAACCGGACTCCGGCTGCCGCGCGGGTCTGGTACGCGCCGGCCCAACGGTGCGGAAGTCGACCTCGAAAGCCACGAAGGGCTCCTGTCCCAGCCTCTCTTTCAGGGCCGCGTGCATCTCGGGCGTGAGATAACACTGGACGGGCAGCCGGTCTGTTGCCTCGTGGTCTATCGCGTGCATCACGCGCTCGCGCGGTGTCATGGTGGTCACCTCCGGCTGGGCTGGGAGCGCCGGCGCTCCCGGTCGCGTGCCTTCCCCCTGCAGGGGCGCGCGCCCTGCCGCGGAATAGCCGGTGCGCATCGAGCGACTGGGAGGAGCGGGTCCATGACCTCGCGCGAGCGCGTCCATAGATGCCTTGCATTCGACCATCCCGATCGCGCCCCACGCGACCAGTGGGCGCTGCCCGGCGTGCTCGCCACCCGCGCTGAGGAATGGCGGGCGCTGGTCGAGCGGTACCCTTCCGACTTCGGCGGAGTGCCGTTCCGGTACGGCGCGAGCACGCGCGCGAAGGGCCGTGAGTACCGCGTCGGCCGGTGGGCGGATGAGTGGGGCTCTGTGTGGGAGGCCAAAGAGGACGGTGTGGCTGGCGAGGTCAAGGACCCACCGCTCGCCTCATGGGACGTGCTCGGCACCTTCACCCCGCCGTGGGAGCTTCTCGACGGCGCCGACCTCTCGGGCGTGAACGAGGCCTGTGCGAGGTCAGGCCTCTTCATCAAAGCGCCCTGCTGTCCCCGTCCGTTCGAGAGGATGCAATTCCTCCGCGGGACCGAAGCGCTGTTCCTCGACCTCGCGTGGGGCGTTCCGGAAGCGATGCGGCTCCGGGAGATGGTGCACGACTACTACATGCGCGAGCTCGCGATGTGGGTCAGGACAGACGTGGACGCCGTGATGTTCATGGATGACTGGGGAACCCAGACGGCTCTCCTCATCTCGCCCGCGCAGTGGCGCGAGGTCTACAAGCCGCTGTACAAAGACTACTGCGACCTCGCCCACGCGCACGGCAAGCGTCTGTTCATGCACTCCGACGGCTTCATCGAGGCGATCTACCCCGACCTCATCGAGATAGGCGTCGACGCTCTGAACAGCCAGCTTTTCTGCATGGACATCGAAGGGCTGGGAGAGCGCTTCAGGGGCAAGATCACGTTCTGGGGCGAGATCGATAGGCAGCACATCCTCCCACACGGCACAGTGGAGGACGTGCGCGAAGCTGTCCGACGCGTCCGCCGGGCGCTCGAGTCGCCGGCGGGCGGCGCGATCGCACAGTGCGAGTGGGGGCTGCTCGACCCGGCAGATAACCTGCACGCGGTGTTCGAGACATGGCTGGAGCCCTGGCCGGGGTAGGGGCGGTCGGACGGGCTGCATGGGGTCGCGCGGACAAGGGGCTTCGGGCCGTGCCCCAGCCGCTACTCTCCCGCACCGAACTGCACGAAGGACTCGACGTCATGGCCCGCCAGCTTGTCGCGCCCGGCGAGGAACGTCAGCTCCGTGATGAAGCCGAGGCCGGCCACCGTGCCGCCCAGCCGCTCGACCAACTCACAAGCCGCCCGGGCGGTGCCCCCGGTAGCCAACAGATCGTCGACGATGACGACACGCGCGCCCGGGGCGAAGGCGTCCTCGTGCATCTCTATCTCAGCGGTGCCGTACTCAAGCTCGTATGAGGCCTTCACGCACCTCGCGGGCAGCTTGCCGGCCTTGCGGATGAGCACGAAAGGCACGCAGAGCTCGAGACTCACCGGGGCTCCGAGAAAGAACCCGCGCGACTCGATCCCGCAGATGACCTCCGCGCCGCGCGCCCGGGCGTAGCCTGAGAGCGCGTCGACGGCAGCCTTGAACAGCCCCGGGGCTTGCAGAATCGGGGTGATGTCCTTGAAGAGGATGCCCGGAACCGGGAAGTCCGGGATCGTCCGGTACGCCTGCTTGAGTGCCGCGATGTTCCCCATCGGCTGTCCTCCTCGCGCGTTCGTCTCGCGACTCCTCGTTTCCCGTTTGCCGCGCCGGGCGCCTGCGGACAAGGTATCCCCCCTGCTTCCCGCGGAAGAGCGCGTCAGCAAGTCCGAGCCGTAGGAGGCACTGTCATGCGCAACGCCGCGATGGTAATGTTGCTCGCACTCATTCCCGCGCCGCTTCTCGCCGAGCCCGTGACGAACGGCGGGTTCGAGCAGTTCGACGCCGCCGGTGCGCCTGTCGACTGGCAGGTTCTCGGCACCGGACACGCAACGTCCGAAGCCCATTCGGGCAAGAGCGCCATGGAACTAGTTCGCACCGCCGGCAGCCCCATCGAGATAGGGCTCAATCGGGCGTGGGCGGTCGACAGCGGCCAGCAGGGGACGATGCTTGCCAGCCTCAAGGGCGGCATCCGCTTCTGGTACAAGGTCCCCTCGGCCGACAGCGACGCGCAGATCTTCTTCCACGTCATCCCGATGAGCGCCAAGCCGCTCGAGGACACCGGCTCCCAGCGCGCCACCTTCCGTGTGCCCGCCTCGCACTTCGGCGACGGCCGCTGGCACGAGGGCGTGCTGGCGTACGACTTCACGGACAACCCGAAGGTGAAGTGGGTGCACCTGTCTCCCAGGATGCTGAATGCCCCCGCCAGGTGGATACTGGACGATGTGGAGTGGGTTGAGTCGGTCGGCCCCGTGCTGACGATACCCAGGTTCGACGTACTGCCGGGCCGCGACATTCTTCGGGCGTCCATATCAAACGTCGGAGACGCGCCGGTCCAGGGCCCCCGGGTGACGGTCCAGGCTCCAGGAGTCACGCTGGAGCCGGCCGGCAGGACCGACCTGCCGGATGCGCTCAAGCCCGCCGGCACGGCGAACCTGCACTGGCGGATCGTAGGTCCGGTCCGCGAGGGCGCCAAGCTCGCGATCGCGGCCACAGGCGGGGGCACCGGGGCGGAGGCGAACTGCACGCTCGAGCCGAGCATAGAGGCCTACTCGCTGCAGGCGGACAAGGCCGTGCTGTCCCCTGGCGAGAGGACTGAGGTGACGCTCGCGGCGCGCAACTTCGGCCCCGCGGACGCGAGCCTCGTTCAGCTCCGGCTGACTCTTCCGCCGGAGCTCGAGCTCGTGGGCCGGCCGCCGCTGCCGTCCGACATCCCGGCTCGCGCGTGGGCAACCCACAGGTTCACGGTCCGGGCGCTGAAGCAGGCGCCAGCCGCGCGGATCGCCGGCACCGTCATTCATGGCACCGACTCGTGGCCTGTCTCAGCTTCCCTCACCATCGGCGGCGCCGCCGAGACCACCTACATCATCGGCAACCTGCGCCTCGGGGTGCGGCATTCCGAGTGGGGCGCGGGCCCGTGCAGGCTGCTCGCGCTCTACGACGGTCGGTGGACGCAGGTCGGGTGGCTGCCCCACCTCGGGCGCGTCACGCTACCGGCCGGCGACGGACCGGGCGAGACGCTCACGTTCGGAGGCGCCGCGGTCGCCGAGGGCGGAGGCGTGCGCTTCGATTCCCGGGTTGTGGACGCAGGCGGGGCAACCTGGCAGTCCCTGGCGTCGTTCATGCCCGGCGACCGGCCGGATATGATGCGCGTCACCTATCGGGCGCTGTGCGACAAGCCGCGGCGGGTGCTCGCATTCGAGGGGCCGACGCTCCTCGCCGACCGTTTCGGCGCGGATGCGCTGTTCCCGGGCCTGGAGTGGCTCGAGGGCGACGAGGTGTCCTCATCCACGCTCGACATCGCGGCAAGTCATCCCGAGCGGGTGCGACACGTTCCGCATCCGCAGAAGATCACGATCCCCCTCATGAGTGTCTGTGATGGGCACATCACTACCGCGCTGCTCTGGGACTGCCGCGACCCATGGGACGGCCGCAACGATCGACCATCGGCGGTGTTCTCGTGCCCCGGCTACCTCGACGGCCACCACGCGGCGACGCTGGGCCTTCTGGCGCCGAATGCCCTCGGCGGGTGGATGAAGGAAAACGACGTGCTGGCCTCCGAGCCCTATGAGCTCCCCGCCGACCGGGCGCTGACGCTCCAGGGGCAGGTGGCGGCGATCGCCGGCTCGACGACCGCGCTCGACGCGGTCGATCGGTGGGTTGACACCTACGGCGCGCCCGAGCCGGCCGCGCTGCCACATGGGGACTACGTGTCCGAGGTGGAGTTTTCGGCGCGCGCGTACTATGAGTCCCTCTACATCCCCGAGGAGGACGCCTGGTGGTCGAGCAAGGGCGGTGGGCCTCTCATGTCGCCGAAGACCGTGCCGGGACCCCAGTTCATCTGGTACCTCCAGCGCGCCTCCGAGACGACCACGGACTCCGCCAAGCGCGAGCTGTACCAGCGCTGGGTCGCCAAGATGGAGGCGAAGAGCGGTGCGAAGCCCCAGGGCCCCGACTCGGGGCTCATGTACGGAACGGGCCTCGACTGGGCGCGCAACCTCCTCGCGTCGGCCGCGAACCTGTCGCTCACGCAGCTACCGCAGGGCGGCTGGGCGTTCGACGCGGGCCGCCAGGCGGGCGGCGTCTTTCTGGGGTACGACTACTGGGAGCTGGGCAACGCGGGCGAGGTGGAGCTCGGGACATGCTCGGCGAGCGCCATCCAGCTTCTCGCGTGCACGCGCGTGACCGGCTCGCAGAGCGCACTCGAGGCGGGGCTGAATGCGCTTCGGGTGATGAACCGTTTCCGCGTGCCCCGGGCCGCGCAGGTGTGGGAGGTGCCGGTGCACACCCCCGACGTCCTCGCTTCCGCGGAGGCCGTGACTGCCAACCTGGACGCGTACCGCTGCACGGGCGATGAGCGCTGGCTCCACGAGGCGGTGTACTGGGCGCGCACCGGCCTCCCGTTCATCTACCTCTGGGACGACCCTCAGCGGCCCTTCGTGCGCTACGCTTCGATCCCCGTCCTCGGCGCGAGCCAGAACCTAGGGAGCTGGTTCGGCAGGCCCGTGCAGTGGAACGGGCTGCGCTATGCGGGGTCGCTCATCGAGCTCAGCGCGTACGACGAAACCCACCCGTGGCGGCGGATCGCCGAGGGGATCGTCCGCAGCGCTATGCACCAGCAAGCCCAGGAGGGAGAGGACGCCGCGCTCTGGCCCGACTCGATCGGCGCGTGGAAGGCCGACAAGTCGGGCTGGATCTTCGAGCCGGGGATGATCCTCGAGCACGCGTACACCTTCCTAAGCCAAGACCCGCACCCGCGAACGACGATGTGCGACTCCGCGGGCGGGACGGTTCACATCACGTCGACACGCTCCGTGTGGCACCCAAGCCTGCGCGGCGCGACGCTGAAGATAAGGGTGGGACTGTCGAACGAGCCCGCCGGTGCGGTGCTCATCGCGCCAATCGATGAGCCGACCGAGGTGCTCCTCAGCGGCGAGCCAGTGGCCACCGGAGACGGCCTGCCCGGGTGGACATACGAGCCGTCGATCTCGACGCTCTCCGTCCGAGTGCCCGGTGGTGAGGGAAGCGAGCTTGAGATCCGCGGCGCCCGTGTCATGCCGCCGCCGGAGCCTCCCGAGCCGGTCTCGGAGATCGCGTTCGAGTTCGACGAGAGCACCGAGGGCTGGGTCCCGCTTAACTCGATCGCGGACCTGCGCGCGGAGGCCGGGTCACTCACATTCAACGCCACGGGACCGGACCCGTACCTCCACCGACAGGCGATGGATGTGCTCGGTGCGACCGGCGATGTGCTCGCCATTCGCATGAAGTCCACCGGCCCCGGCGGTGGCGAAGTCTACTGGGGCACCGAAGGCGCCCCGGGGTACAGTGAGGAGAGGACTAGCAAGCTGTCCGGTCTCGGCGACGGCCAGTGGCACGAGTATCGCCTGCCCGTCGGGACGCATCTTGGATGGGCCGGGCAGCGCATACGGTCACTGAGGCTCGACCCGATGGCCTTCGGCCCGGGCAAGGTGGAGGTGGACTGGATCAGGTTGGAGGGCTAGCCTGCGTCACCGGATGTCGAGGCTGTTGACCTCGTATCTGCTCTCGAACGTGCCATCGCCATGAGCCACGGTGGTGCGGGTGACTGTGCCCGCGTAGTCGATCCACGACTGCTGGTTGCCCGGGCCGGGCGATACCACCGAGCCCGAGATGCGGTACTGCGTACTGTTGGCCGTCTTGCCGAGCACCTCAACGCCGGGTTCGGACCACTGCGCCTGCGAGGGATCGCGAAGCTGCTCCTCGACCCGCCTCGTCACGGCGTCAACGGCGCCGAGGTCGTAGTCGTAGGCTTGGTCCTTCTCTTGAAGCTGTTGCTGCTCCCGTTCTTGCTGTTGCCCCAGGGCAAACTGCCGATCGGCTTCCTCCTGCGTCACGACACGCGTACCCGACACAGGACCTTGCTCGGTGGCCGCCTGGGCCGCGCCGGTCGGACGCCCGAGCGCACCGGGGCGGGCGCCCGCTGCGGCCGGCGCCCGGTTCACCGGAGGGGTGCCCACGGCCACGGGCGGAGCCGTGGCCCGGCCTCCGGAGCCGGAAACGGGAACGGGCCGACGCCGGGCCCAACAGCCGGTCAGTGTCGCACAAGCGAGAAGACATATCATGAGTCTGCGCATCGGTGACCCCGCTCAACACGATCGTACAGTGGCACCGGCGTCCCTACCGGTCGCGCGCCGCCACGCGTCTGCTTGTTCAGCGGCAGCACTGCCCGTGCGGTTCAAGCGACGACCGCCCGGGCCCTCCGCGAAGTCCCGCCGGGGGGAGGCCACTCCTGCGGGAGCGTAGGCGGGTCGAGCCGCGTCCCTGCCGCTTCGACGCTCTAGGTGTCGACGTGCTACCATTGCAGATGCGTTGGAGGCAGGTGGCCGAGTCGTGACTGACCTGGAGCTCCGAGATCGCGTGACCAGAGCTGCCGAGGCGATCATCGCACTCGGAGCCCATGAGGTGTACCTGTTCGGTTCGGCCGTCACCGGGACGATGAGGCCGAACTCTGACATCGACCTGGCGGTCAGAGGCCTACCCCTCGAGCGGTTCATACGCGCGATGGGGGTGGCCTGGGACATCGTCGGCAGGCCGGTAGACCTGCTGGACCTCGGGGAGGACACCCCCCTCACCCGGTACCTGGAACGGAAGGGCAAGCTGCAGCGTGTGGGATGAGGTCCGCGAGGAGGTCGAGGTCGATCTCGAACAGCTCGGCGAGCTCCTCGCGTCGTTCAGGGAGTTCTGGGACAAGCCGCATACGTGGCACCCGTCCCTGGTCGAGCTGGCTGCGATCGCATCAGTCCTGCACTCCTTCTACAACGGAGCGGAGAACATCCTACGACGCATCTCCATCCGCGTGGACGGCGGGCTCCCATCAGGTGAGGCTTGGCACACGGAGCTGCTCGCGTCGATGGCCGGGCCGACCAGTCGCCGGGGACCCGTCATCACT
>Ga0315280_10001270_pt1 | contig 43753 bp, 32 predicted proteins | sample YL17G06_40_MG_FD_203697 | JGI IMG/M metagenome (GOLD analysis project Ga0315280, IMG submission 203697) | Sediment microbial communities from Yellowstone Lake, YNP, Wyoming, USA - YL17G06_40 | ecosystem: Environmental > Aquatic > Freshwater > Lake > Sediment | place: USA: Wyoming | collected...
CGTTTGCGCCCCGCGCCGCCCGTCGGTTCTCAATTACTGGCCCTTGAGGGCTGCCACGGCGGCCTCGAACTCGGGCACGCCGCTGGCCGGCGGGTGAGTAACGTCGAAGCCGTGGTACCACTTCTTCGACATGGTGGTCAGCGACCCATCCTCGCGCATCGTCTTCACCGTGTAGTTGAGGAGAGCGAGCAGGTCGGTCTCACCCTTGCGGATGGAGAAGCACAACGGTTCGTAATAGAACGGCTGGCCGGAGAGCTGGAACGGCTTGCCGCCGGCGATGGCCTGACTCGCCGTCAGGTCGGCCGTCATGACGCCGTCGAGGCGACCCAAGATGAGGGCCGGGAAGGTGTTCGCGTCGGTATCGTAGGTCATGATCTTGACACCGCCGACCGCCTTCAGGAACTGCTGGTAGGTCGTCGCCACGCCCACGCCGATCTTCTTCCCCTTGAGCGAGTCGACCGTCGTGAGGAGCGGCGTTCCCTGCCTCACCATGAGCTGGCCCTGCGTGTAGTAGTACGGTTCAGCAAAGTCCAGGGTCTTCATGCGCTCGGTCGTCCGCGTCATCGACTCGATGCACACGTCCCAGCGGCCGACTTTGAGCCCGCCGGGAACGGCATCCCAGTTCGGATGGACGAACTTCACCGGGACGCCCAGGAGCTCGGCTACCTTCTTGGCGACGTCCACGTCGAAGCCGATCAGAGTGCCGGACTTCGTCACGTAGCTCTGGGGCGGGTAGTTGGGGTCGTTCGTAACGACGATCTGGTTCCTCTGCAGGATCTGCGCCGCCAGCCCCGTCGGTGCGTGCCCCAGGATCTGTTCCATCTTGGAGGTGGCCGGTGAACTGCTCGTCGAGCTCGGGGTCGAGCTCGACCCACAGGCCGCGAGCGCCGCCGTCAGCACGCCGATTGCGACCAGAATGGTCGCCCTCCAAGTCAGTCCTTTGCGCTTCATCATGCTCCTTCCTTTCTCAGCACTCTGCGCCACCGACCTCATAGATGCGGCGGGGTGAAACGAACCTGCCTTATCCGGCTCGGTGCAGGCAAAACCCGCGAGCCGGTCTGGCCCCCGACGACCTTATACACCAACCGGGCGAAAACACAAGACCGGTGCTGGCCCGTATGGAGAACGTCGTGCCGACGCACCGGGCCGCAGCCCCGGCCTTCAACCCACCTACCGCGACTGCTCGACCAGGCGTCGCAGCTCGGCGTCGAGCGCCTCGTCGATGGGCAGTGGCACATGCGCGGCGAGCAGCTCCCGCGCCCGTTCGCGAGCCCGCTCGACCGCGGTCGCGCCATCGCCGTCGCCGGGAGCGTCACGGAAGAGCACGTCGCCGGACGCGTCGCCGGACAAAGCGCCCCTCGGGGAAAGCCCGGAGACACCGGCGTAGGCCAGTGTGCGCGCCCTGTCCGCGATCGCGGCGCCCAAGAGCATCTCGCCGTAGTCGAAGATGCGGCCGCCGGCGACCATGCCGACGCCGGTGAGCATGTCGACGCCGGCCAGCATGGAGGTCAGGGTCGTGGTGACGTCTTCCATCGCCGTCTGCCATCCGGCCGTCTTGGCGCCCGAGGCGTTGACGCCGCACTGCGTGGGCAAGTCGTAGAACTCCCCGACGTCGCCGACCGCGGCGCCCATGAGGGTGTCTTCGGGAGCGCCGCCGGTGAAGCCGCCCGTCCTCAAGTCCATGATGCTGGGGATGAAGCAGATGAAGACGGGGGCGCCGGGGCAGACGGCCTCGACCATGGCCACGTCGGCGAGCGTCTCGGCCATGCCGACGACGAGCGAACCGGCCATCGTGATCGGCGTGGTCGAGCCGCCCTGAGGCATCGTCACGAAGCCGATCGGGATGCCGGCCTCGGCGAAGACGAGGCCGGCCTCGAGGGTGTCCTCGTCGTTGCCCAGCGGCGTGACCGTCCCCAGCAGCGCCGAGATCGGCGGCCGTTCGCGGCACTCGCGCTCGCCGCCGGCCAGCAGACGGGCCATCTCGACGGCGACGCGCGCCTGCGCGGGGTCGGTGATGGTCACGGTTTGTACGTGCTTGCCGGTGTTCGCCAGCGCCAGGTGGATCTCGTGCAGGCCACGGCGCTCGACGGGACGGTCTTGCGCGCTGACCGCGGGCCAGCAGAAGTCGACCGCCTCGAGCGCGTCGACGAGGCGCGCGATCGCGGCCACGTCGGCCGCCGTCGTCGCGCGCTTCTCGCCGGTGGAGATGTCGTAGATCTCGGCGGGACAGCCGTCGGTGGTGAACAGAGAACCGCGGCCGGTGACCAGGTCGCGCCCCGCGCGGGCGCCCATGACGAAGTCGCTCGGCGCCCGCGCGATGAGCTCGCGCACGACGGCGGCCGGGAACCTGACCGTCGCGCCCTCGGCGCGCGCTCCCGCCGCGACCAGCGCCGCGCGCCCCTTCTGCGAGGGGATCGCGACACCCGTGGACGACAACACCGTGAGGGCGGCCGCGTCGAGATGCTCAAGGTCGGCGTGCGACACGACGCACAGCCGTTTCGCGTGCTGCTTGGTAACAGGTACTTCTACCACTCCCGATCCACTGCCTCGGCCTGCGCTTCTACGTCCGGGATGCGGGTCGCGTGCGCCGGTCGCGTACCTTCGTCAACCGCTGGAGCGGGCCTCACGCCCGCGCTCGGCGACGACCGGCGGCGCCCCCGCGGCCGCGCCCCACTGCGGCCAGTGGCCGACCGGGGCGACGTGGGCAGCGACCACCCGGCGAAGGTCGCCGCTGCGCAGCTTCAGCATCGTGGTGGTCGTTCCGCCGCCGCAATATACCACAGGGGGAGTGAAGACCTGGGGGTCGGCGAACGCCGACAGCGAGGTCGCCAGACCGCACGGCGGCAGCGCGCCGGCCCGGTAGCCGGTGAGCCGAAGGACCTCGTGGGGCCGCGCCAGGACGACCTCGGTGCACCCCGACGCCGCGCTGATCAGCTCGGAGCCGGCCACGGCGTCGCCCGGCACGAGGATCAGGGTCGGGACGGCATCGAGGAAGAAGAGAAGGGTCTTGACCACCTCGCCGAGGGGCACTCCGAGCGATTCGGCAGCCCTGCGCGCCGTGTCGGCCGGCGACGGCAGGTGGAGGATCTCGTGCGGGACGTCTTCTTCACACAGGAAGTTGTGGACGTCGCTGCAGGACCTCACGCGCTCCTCCTTTGGCGCCCCCGACAGCGGCCGGGGCCAGAAGTGTAGCATACTCCGGCTCCCTTGGGGCCCGGTCGGCGCGGGCTTGTGAGGGCGGTCGGCGCGGGCGTGCGTCGGAGGGCGAGACGGACTTGTGAGAACGCGCCACGCGGGCCTACGATGGCCGCATGGCACGGACCTCTTCTGCCCGCTTGTCGCGCCGCCTCGGCGACCTGCTGTTGATCGCCGGCGGCCTCGTGCTGTCGTTCCCCTTCTGGTCGGGCGCCTACGCGAGCTACCGGCAGGACCGGCTGGGCGAGGCGTATTCGGCGCGCGCGGTGGCCTTCACGGCCGCCGCGCGCGCCGAATCGGCGACCCTCGCCCAGCTCCACGACCCCGCCGTGCGCATGCGCGCCCTGGCCGACCTGTTCGCGCGCCGAGTCCGCGTGGGCGAGGCCATCGCACGCCTGAGAATCCCCCGTATCGGGGTGAACGTGCTGGTCACCCAGGGCAGCGCCGGCGCGAAAAGCCTCGCCTCCGAGAGCGACGGCGGCTTGCTGCGCAGCGCCCCCGTGCACTACGGCGTCACGCCCTTCCCGGGCCAAGGAGAACCGTTCGCCGTCGCCGGCCACCGCACGACCTACGGCGCGCCCTTCTACAGGCTGGGCGAGCTGAAGGCAGGCGACGCGATCGTCGTCGACACCCCGTACGGCCGCTTCACCTACGCCGTCGCCAAGCTCACGCGTGTGCCGCCCACCGACGTGAGCGTGCTCTACGACCGCGGCTACGCGCTGGTGCTCACGACCTGCGACCCGCCCTACAGCGCCAGCCACCGCCTGATCGTCTGGGCGAAAGCGACCGGCTTCACGTTCAAGTAGGGAACGGCGGGCGCTCGCTGCTCGTCCCCTCGAGCAGCATCACCATGAGACGCGTGCCCGGGCCGCCGCCCGAGAAGCCCGACGGCACGAAGACGAGGCCGTCGGCGAGAGCCATCGAACGCAGGATGCCCGAACCCTGCGGGCCGGTCGTGGTGAAGGACCAGCCGCCGGCGCGCTGTGCGAGACGGCAGCGGCGCGCCTCGACGCGGTCCCGGGTGCGCCGCACGTCTTCCTCGGCCTCGGCCCAGAGATGCGGGCGATAGATGTCGCGCCGGCCTTGCATGGCGAGCATCGCCGGTCGCACGTAGAACTCGAAGGCGACCATGGCCGCGACCGGGTTGCCGGGCGCGCCGAACACCAGGGTGTCGCCGTGCACGCCGAAGGCCACCGGCTTGCCCGGCTTCGTCTTCACGCCCCAGAAGCGTCGCTCGACGCCGAGCTCGTCCTGCACCGCCTTGACGAAGTCGAACTCGCCCACCGAGACGCCGCCCGAGGTGATGACCACGTCTTCCCGCAAGGCACGCTCGAGCAGGCCGCGCGTCTCGCCGGGGTCGTCGCGGGCGATGCCCAGCAGCACCGGCTCGCCGCCCGCCCCGAGCACCTGCCCGTACGCGGCGGGCGAGTTCGAGTTGCGGATCTTGCCCGGCGCCAGCGGCTCTCCGGGCCGGACGAGCTCGCTCCCGGTCGCCAGGATCGCCACCCGAGGGCGACGCGCCACCGGCACGCGCTCGAACCCCAGCGAGGCCAGCAGGCCGATCTCGGCCGGCCCGAGAACCTGACCCGCCGTGAAGACAGCCTCGCCGCGGCGCACGTCTTCGCCGGCGTGGCGCACGTTGGCGGCGGGCGCGACCGTGTCGCGCAGCGACACGGTCGCGCCCGCCTGCTCGGTCAGCTCGACCGGCACCACCGTGTCGGCGCCCTGGGGCAGCGGGGCGCCGGTCATGATCTTCGCTGCCTGGCCCTCGGCCAGCGCCACTGTCGAGACGCGACCCGCCGCGATCTCGTCGACCAGCACGAACCTGCGCACGCCGGCCTGCAGGTCGGCGCCGCGCAACGCCACCCCGTCCATCGCCGAGTTGGCGAACGGGGGAATGTCTTCGGCGGCGACGATCCCGCGCGCCAGCGCCCGCCCGAGAGCGTCGAGCAGGGGCGCCTCCTCGGCGCCGAGCGGCCGGGTGGCCGCCAGGACCATGTCGATGGCCTCGTCGATGCTGACCAGAGACCTTGCACCGGCCGTTTGGGGCACGTCTCCTCCTGCCGCCGTTCCTCTCGCCATGTTGCCGCGCTGGTGTCGCCGTGACGGTGTCGCCGCGATCACTTCTTCCCGGCGGCGAAAGCTCTTCGCCGGCAAGAGCCTTACGCCGGTGGTGAGAACCTTACTCCGGCGAGGCCGCCATCCGCAGTCTCATCTGCTTACACAGGTTCTTCAAGTTCGCCCGAGCCGGCCCCGATTATCGTATCGGAGACCGAAGGAGCCTTGCAGTGAGCGAGCATCACAAGGACGGGGGCCACCCCGACCCCTCGACGTCGTACGCGCTCGACCGGCGCCGGCGCTTGCGGCGCATCAAACGGCTTGTCGATCGCTCCGCCTACGACGTGCCGGCCGACGAGGTGGCCGTCAGCATCATCCGCGACGCGCTCTCCGACCGGCCTCACGGCGCCGAGCAAGGCTGAGAAGCAGCACGCAAGCCGCAACGCCGGCCCAATCGGCCGCCATGTCGCGCATGTCGAACCCACGCCAGGGAACGGCGAGCTGCACGACCTCGATCAGCGCACCGTAGACCGCCCCCGCCAGCGCTCCCAGCAGCAGCGCCGCCCCCCAGCTGGACCGCGCGTTCCGCGAAAGCGCCACGAGTGCGGCAAAGAGGCCGAACTCGATGAAGTGACCAGCCGCCGCGAGCCACGACCACTCGGCCTCGGGCACGGCGCCGAAGACCCACGAGACCGGTGCGACCGACAAGAGGAGCACGACCACTCCCCACGCGAGCCAGCCGTTGCGCACCGGCCACCGTGCCCGGCGGCGCCTCGCCGCGGCCCGCCGTCCCGTGGCGGGCCTGACCCGGCGCGACGGCGCGGCCGCGATCTCGGTCGTCGCCGAGATCCCGCTGCCGCGCAGGACGGCGGCGTCGCCGCGGACCCGCGCCGGTCGCGGCGGCGGCGGCACGGCCGCCGGCCAGTCGGCCCACTCCGGCTCGCGGCGGGGTGGCTCAGGGCGGGGTGGCTCGGTCCAATCCCACGTCTCGTCGGACGAGGGCACGGCCGCGACGCCGGCAGCATCGGCCTCGGCCTCGCCGGGCCGCAGCTCCATCGTGGACTCTTCTCTCGGGTCGTCGCCGAGCGGACCTTCGTCCATCGCCCGCTACCCTCCCTCCTGAGGCGCGAACGCCTCGTCGGGGTCGAACACGACGCCCAGCACGGCGCCCTCGTGCACCTCGATGGTGGCCGGCCGGCGCGCGACCTCGTTGCTCACGCCCATGCCGGTGTCGGCCGTGAGAACGCCACGGGAGAGCTCGTACGCCAGACCGGTCAACGTTACCACGGCCGTCGCCGTCAGTGCGAGCAACGACACCCTCGTGCCCGGTGCGGCTGCGAGGGCGACCCGGCGCGGAGCGCACAGCACGGCGGTCGCAAGCGTGGGCGTGAGGATGCGTGCTGCGGCGCCTCGCTCCGCGAGGCGCCGCAGCACGGCGACGTTGCCCAGCTCGTGATCGAACGCGCCGCCCAGGGCGCCGAGCAGATCGACCTCGGTCGCGCCGCGAGCCAACGCCGCGCGCGCCGCGACCTCGGCGTCGGTCTCGGCCTTGCGCACCGGCAGCGTGACGACCTCGACCCCGCCGGCCTCGGCCTCGGCCGCGAGCGCTTTCGGCAGCGAGTCGAAGTCGCCCACCAGGAGATCGGGCCGCAGCCCGAGGCGGTGCAGGTACGCGTACCCGTTGTCGGCAGCGACGACCAGGTTGGCGGCCTCGGCCCGGTCACGGTGGAACCCCTGCGTCCCCGCGGCGTACTCGCCGTTCAGGAAGATGGCGCAGCGCACGGCCTACGGCTCGGCGCCGGGATGGCGTGGTTTCGGGATCCGCGGCCGCCCGCCGTCGGCGCGGCTGTCTCCCGGCGGAAGCCCGGGCCCGAAGGCGGCATCGTATGCCTTGAGCAGCGGCCACAGCGCGACGAGCGTGATGGCCGCCTCGGGCACGAGATACAGGGCGTTGTAGGTGACCGAGTAGAGCCAGGCCGCTTCCCACTGCGGCGCGTAGCTGGCGAAGAAGATCAGGCCGGAGAGGAAGTGGAACACGAAGCGGGCGCCGCTGCCCAGCCCGACCGCCAGCGCCAGCGACACGAGGCCACGCACCGGCACGACGCCGGCCAGGCCGACCGCAGCGAAGGCGAGCGGGTAGTCGAGGGCCGCCTGGGCCGGATGGAAGATGAACGCGCCGGGAAGGAGGAGCTGCAGCAGGCCGTACGCCGCGCCGGCGGTCACGCCCGGCCCCAGGCCCCGCCGGACGGCGATGAAGATCAGCGGCAGCATCTCGAGGCTGACCGACCCGCCCTGCGGCATCGTGAAGGGCCGGACGAAGCCGAGCACCGCGGCCAGCGCCACCGCGACGCCCATCTCGGCCAGGGCGGGCACCGGCCACGCGCGCGGGTTCAAATTGAGCCGCGCCGGCGGCCGAGCCCTCGCGGCGCCGACGTTCGGGGGTCCTGGGACTGTGCTCATACGGCGATCTCTCCCTTCGCTGGCATTACCCAGCGGCGCCTCACGGCGCCGCCACCCTCCGGGGTGGTCAGGTTCTGCGCGTCGGCGCTAGGAAGCGCCCTCTCAGCCCCTCGACAGGAGCTCCGCAGGCCTGTTTCAAGTCTACCCCTTGGCGCGCGCGAGCGCACCTCGCCCGTTGCACGGCGGCGCCTCCAGCAACCGCACCTGATCCGTTGCCTGACGGCGCCTCTGCCCACCGCGCCCGCTGTCTCCCGTTTCAGCGTCGCCCGGCAGCGTTGACACCCCCCTGTGGAAAGTGTGGAGAACTTCCGTTTGCTGTGCTCTCAGGCTCGCGGCCGACGTGGATAAGCCGTTGACGGCAAGAAGTCCGCTTGACATCGGCGCAGCGCTCTCTGCGCTGCATCGCAGTGCGTCTTTGCAGGCACTTCTTGCGTCGGTGCGGTAGAACAGCATCTTGACACGGCCGCGGAGTCGTCGTAAGAGAGGCGTCGGGACGGCTGCGTCTGTGCAGGCGCCGGTGAAAGCACACTTTCCACAACAGGCGCATTTTGCGGGAAGAGCGGTCGCGACCTCCCGACGGCTTCCACAGATAGTGAAAACACTGTGGATAACTTGGCCGATTCTCCTGCGTGTGTGCTTTTCTTTGCGACTCGCGAAGGGTTTCGACGGGCCCGTGGATGCCTGCTATACTGTGTAGCCCCATGGAATCCTTTCTCGACAGGCTGCTGGCCGGCGGAACGACGGCGAGCCCTGGCGACCGACCGCACGCGCGGGGCAGCGAAGCTCTCCCCGACGTGCCCACCGGCCCCGCCGCGCCGCGCATCGCGATCTACGACACGCTCACCAGCCCGCCTCGCGTCGTCAGCGTCGAGGAGAAGGACCTCCCGGCGCTGATCGGTTCGCTGGCCGAGAAGACCTACCATCACTGCCGCGAGCAGGGGGGGCAGGTGCCCTACACGGTGATCAGCGAGCTGATCGAGAACCTCATCCACGCGTTCTTCCTCGACGTCGTGATAACGATCCTCGACGGCGGCCAGGTCATCCGCATCTCCGACCACGGACCCGGGGTCGACGACAAGGACCGCGCCTTCCTGCCCGGTTTCACGACCGCGACCCCCCCACAACGAAGCGTCATCAAGGGCGTGGGGTCGGGGTTGCCCATCGCGCGTGAGTCGCTGAGCTTCCTGAACGGCGTCATCACGGTGGAGGACAACCTGGGCGGCGGCGCCGTGTTCACGATCAACTTGCCGCACGGCGCCGCCGCCCCGTCCGCCCCGCGCCTGGCTCAGCCCGAGATCAAGCTCTCGACGCGCCAGCAGAAGGTCCTCGTCCTGCTGATGGAGTTGAACGCAGCCGGGCCCACGGCCATTGCGAAAGAGCTCAAGGTAGCGCCCGCGACGGCCTTCCGCGACCTCGGTTTACTGGAGAAGGCGGGCTTGATACACTCGGTCGGCGACGGGAAGCGCGCCCTGACCGAGGAGGGCGTCACCCTCCTCGAGAGCATCCTCTGACACCGTGTCCGGGTCCGTCGTTCCGCGTCCCCTGAGAGCCGGAGCCCGATCCGCGTGACGTCGATCGACGACCAGCTGACACTGATCTGGAACGAGGCCAGGGCACACCTGCGCGGGCAGGTCAACGACGCCACCTTCCGCCTCTGGTTCGAGCGCACCGTGCCCGTGAGCCTCGCCGACGACGTCTTCGTGCTGGGCGTGCCCAACGACTTCGCGCGCGAGTGGGTCGAGACGCGCTTCTCCGGCATCGTCCGCGACGCCCTGCGCGCGGTCCTGGCGACCACCGTCGAGCTGCAGCTCGTTATCGACGCGCGCGCCGCCGAGCTGCCCGTCCAGGTGCCCGAAAGCGACCGGGCGAAGGGTATCGGACAGGCCGGCGGCGGCGCGCGCGTCGGCCACTCACCCACGCCTGCCCCGACGACCGGTAAGGGCGGCCCGCAGCAAGCCTCGGCGTTGGCCCCGGCGGCAGACGTCGGCGCACACTCAGGACTCAACCCGCGCTATCTCTTCGACAGGTTCGTCGTCGGCCCGCACAACGAGTACGCGGCCGCGGTCGCCCGCAGCGTGGCCGAATCGCCGGCGACCGCCTACAACCCGGTCTTCATCTACGCCGGGACGGGCCTCGGCAAGACGCACCTCATCCAGGCGCTCGCCCACGAGGCCATAGAGCGTCACCCGTCGCTGCGCGTGAAGTATGTGACGGTCGAGCAATTCACCGATGAGTTCATCAACGCCCTCGGTGAGAAGGGCCGCATCGAGGGCTTCAAGCAGAAGTACCGCACCAACGACATCCTCCTCCTCGACGATGTGCAGTTCCTGGTCGAGAAGCAGCAGACCCAGGTCGAGTTCTTCCACACGTTCAACTCACTCTACGAGGCCAACAAGCAGATCGTGATCACCTCCGACCGCCCTCCGCGAGAGCTCGAGGAGCTCGAAGAGAGGCTGCGCTCCCGCTTCGGTCAGGGCATCGTGGTCGACATCAGCCGGCCCGACCTCGAGACGCGTATCGCCATCCTGCGCAAGCAGGTGAAGTGGGAGAGCTACAAGGTCGGCGACGCCGAGGTGCTCGAATACATCGCCGGGCGAGTGTCCACGAACATCCGTGAACTCGAGGGAGCGCTTACGCGCGTCGTCAGCTTCGCCTCGCTCACGCGCGCCGACGTCACGGTCGATCTGGCACGCAAGGCCCTCAAAGACATCCTGCCCCAGGGTTTCGCCCACCCGATCACCATCGACATGATCCAGGGCGAGGTCGCGCGCCAGTTCGGTTGTCACGTGAGCGACCTGCGCGGCGACCGGCGCAACCAAGACCTGGCTTACGCTCGGCAGATCGCCATGTACCTCTGCCGCGACCTCACCGAGAGTTCCTTACCGGCCATCGGCGATCGCTTCGGCGGCCGTCATCACACTACCGTGCTCTATGCCGTCAACAAGATCCAGCGCCTCCTCAACGACGATCACGATCGCCAGCTCCACGAGCTCATCCAGGTCGTCACGGGGCGCCTCAAGGGCGCTCGCTGACCTCTACCGTCGCGACCCTGTCGACAACCGCATGAAAGCCGGTGGAGGGCATTCACAAAAAGGAGTCCGCCACATATGCTACGAGCCTAGCGGGGGCGTTGTGGAGAACAGGCGCGCGGCCGTGCACAGACCCTCCACACAGTCGTCCAGAAACCCTTCACGCTCGGCTGCAGGCAGAAGGCCTATCGTGCACAGACTGAACAGCGATTACGATGACAACGAAGAGATGTATCTCTTCTTCTCACAACTATAAGGAGCGGGAATGAGACTCACGTGCGACCGCAGTGTGCTTGTCGAGAAGCTGAACATCCTGGCGCGGGGCGTCTCCACGCGGAGTGCGCTGCCGGTGCTCTCGGGTATCCTTCTGCAGGCGCATGATGGTCGACTCGACCTCTTCTCGACCGACATGGAGCTCTCGATCAAGGCGACGCTGCCGACCGTGGTCGACGCTGAGGGCGACGCGGTCGTACCGGCGCGGCTGTTCGCAGACGTGGTGAAGAGTCTTACGGGCGAGCAGGTCGTTGTCGAGTCGGGGGAGGGAGCGGTGTGCGTGTCGGCGGGCAAGGCGGTCTTCGCGCTCAACTCGTGGGTGGCGAGCGACTTCCCGCAAACGTCGACCTTCGATACGAGTGGCGGCTTCGCAATAGGCAGGGAGCCGTTCGCCGAGACCCTGAACAAAGTCGGTCGCGCGGCCTCACGCGACGAGACCAGGCCGATCCTCACCGGTGTGCTGGTAACGATGGGCGGCGGTGTGCTGAAGATGGTCGCGACCGACAGCTACAGGCTGGCGGTGAAAGAGACGAAGGTCGAAGGCGGGCCGGCGCAAGAGGTGCAGGCCATCGTCCCCGTGAAGGCGCTGACCGAGGTGGCACGGCTGGCGACCACGACGGGTGACGGCGACATCGAAGTCGCACTCACCGAGAACCAAGCCCTCTTCGGCCTCGGCGACGTGTGGATCGCGACGCGCCTGATCGACGGGCAGTTCCCCAACTATCGGCAGCTCTTGCCCGACAGCTTCGACCATGCTGTGACCATGGCCAAAGAAGAGTTCCTGGCCGTGACGCGGCGTATAAGCCTGCTCGCGCAAAAGAACGCACCGCTACGCCTTACGTTCTCTCCAGGAAAGCTGACCGTGCGAGCCGTCACGCAAGACGTCGGCCAGGCGCAAGAAGAGTGCGATGTCGAGTTCGAAGGCGACGAGTTCGAGATCGGCTTCAGCCCCGTGTTCCTGGTCGACGGTGTCGAGGGGGTCGACGGCGAGACGGTCACGTTGAAGTTCATCACCCCGGTGCGGCCCGGCCTCCTCAGCGGTCGCGACGACGACGACTTCCTTTACCTCATCATGCCGATCCGGCTGAGCAGCTAGCTCAGCGGGCCGCCAGGCTTTCACGGCGAGCGCGCACCGTTGCGGCCGAGGGGCGAGAGGGAGGGGCCCGCGATCGAGATCGCCATCCGCGGACCCGTCGCGCTCGGATCGTTCCTCAAGCTTGCCGGAGCCGCACACAGCGGCGGTGAGGCCAAGACACTCATTCAGGCGGGCCTTGTGCTCGTCAACGGCGCTCCCGAGACCCGCCGCGCTCATACCGTGCGGTCCGGCGACGCGGTCGAAGTCCGCGGGCGGCGGTACCTGGTCACCCAGGTCTGATCGCCCATGAGCGAGGCCTGATCGCCGCGGCGCGGCCGGCGTAGCGGCGCAGCGGCCCTCGCGGCCGTGCGGAGACCTCCCGCCGCGATGGGGCGCCCGCCGCGGCGGGGCGCACAACCTGCTGGCAGCGTCTCGCGGATGGGCTATCATCGGCGCAGATGTCTGTCTTCGCACACCCGGCCGTGAGCAGCGTGCCGTCACAGGCCCGCCGGCGTCCTGCGCCGTGATCGTCAGCCACCTTCACCTGGTCAACTTCCGCTCGTACCGCGACGCCGCGGTGGCGTTCGGCCAGCGTCTCAACGTGATCGTCGGCGAGAACGCCAGCGGCAAGACCAACCTGCTCGAGGCGGCGTACTTCGCCGTGCGCGCGTCCTCGCCGCGCACCAACCGCGAGGAGAAGGTGGTCCGTCGGGGGGCCGCCTTCACGCGGGTCGAGGCGCGGCTCGCAGACCACGTGAGCGAAGTCGGTTATGCGCCGGGCCAGGGCAAGCGGGTGCGTCTCGACGGCGTCGCTGCGCAGAGCCTCGACGAGCTGCGGCGCCACACCGGCGAGGCCTTCATCTTCGTCCCGGAGAGCCTCCTGCTGATCAAGGGTAGTCCGGCGCGCCGGCGCGCCCACCTCGACGCCTTTGCCTGTGGGCTCGAGCGCGCGTATGCGGCGGCGCTGGCGCAGTGCCAGGAGGCACTGCGCCAGCGCAACGCGCAGCTGCTGCGCGTGCGCGAGGGCGCGCCGGTCGCCCTGCTCGACCCGTGGGACCGGCAGCTCGCCACGGCGGCGGTCGAGCTGGGCCGCCGCCGGCGGGCGCTGGTGGGCCGCCTCGCGGCCCGGTTCGCGCCCGCCGCCGCCGCCCTGGCGCCCGCCGCCGCCGCCCTCGAGCTGCGCCTGGTGTCACACCTCGACGGCACGGGCCTGGACGAAGAGGCCTACCTGCGGGCGCTACGCGCGCGCCGTGCCGGCGAGATCCAGCGCGCCTCGAGCGCCTTCGGTCCGCAACGCGATGACCTCGAGGTGGTCGAGCGCCAGGATGGAGGCGCCGAGCGCGACCTGCGCGTCTTCGGCTCGCAGGGCGAGCAGCGCGCCGCCGTCCTGGCGCTTCTGCTCGCCGAGCGCGCCGTCGCCGAAGACCTGACCGGCGACCTGGGCGCCCTCTTCCTCGACGACGTCATGAGCGAGCTCGACGATGCGCGGCGCCGGTTACTGGTGCGCGCCCTCTGCCGCGAGGGTCAAAGCATCATCACGACGACCGACCTGCACTACTTCACCGACGACGAGCTTGCGGGCGCGCGCGTGATCGAGCTGCCGCCGCCCGGCGCCGAGCCCGCCGGCGCCGCCGCCGCAGACGAGCCCGCCGGCGCTACCGCCGGCGCTACCGCCGACGGACCCGTCGGCGAGTGGCCGGAGAGCGCGCCGTGACCGAGCCGAGACGCCTCAGCGACGTGCTCGGCGGCACGATCCGGCGGGTCGTCTCGAGCGATCAGGCGCGTGCCTATGGGGCGTGGGCGAAGGCCATCGGCCCCGAGATCGCCGCGGCCACGCGGCCGCGGCGCTTCGGGCGGGGCACGCTGACGGTGATCTGCGAGTCGTCAGTGTGGGCCAACGAGCTCACGTACCTCTCGGGCGCGATTCTCGCCAAGATGTCTGAAACCGACCCCGCACACCCGGTGAAACGCCTGCGTTTCGAGGCCGGGAGCAGCGCCGGAGGGCAAGGAGAAGAGCCTCCGGCGGCGAACTCAGAGAGCAGTCGCACGAAGCCGGCGCGCGCCGCGATCGACGAGGCGCTGCGCCGCTCAGAGGCGCTCTCGGATGAGCAACTCAGGGAGTCGGTGCGGGCCGCTCTCGCGGCCGCTGCCGAGGAGCCGCGAGAGCGGCTCTCATAGGTCAACCGGCGACGCCGCGGCCGGCGCTCCAAAAAGCCGCACTTTGCGGCGATTTCGTTCACCGCCAACCCTTTCGGAGAAGGGTGGTCTCTGGTATACTTCATAGGGCGCGAACCAGCGTGTCGGCGAGCATCGGCCCGACCCTTCGCACCTATCCTAGAACCGACGATGAGTCACGCTTGCGAGGTGTCTTGAAGAAAACGAGTTACGACGCCAAAGACATCACGGTCCTGGAGGGCCTCGAGCCCGTCCGTGAGCGGCCCGGCATGTACATCGGCTCCACCGGGCCGCGGGGGCTGCATCACTTGGTCTTCGAGGTGGTCGACAACTCGGTCGACGAGGCACTCGCCGGTCGCTGCTCCGCCGTCAAGATCACGATCAACCCCGACAACTCGATCACGGTCATCGACGACGGTGCGGGTATCCCGGTCGGCGTCATGCCCAAGTTCAAGAAACCCGCCGCCGAGGTCGTGCTCACCATGCTCCACGCCGGCGGCAAGTTCGGCGGCGAGGGTTACAAAGTGTCGGGCGGGTTGCACGGCGTCGGCGTCTCCGTCGTCAACGCGCTCTCCGAGTGGCTCGAGCTGGACATCTACCGCGACGGTTTTCACTGGCACGAGCGCTTCGAGCGCGGCGCTCCCGTAGGCGCTCTCGAGAAGCTCGAAAAGCTCGAAAAGGGTGCGCCGACGGGCACGACTGTCGCGTTCATGCCCGACCCCGACATCTTCGAAGAGGTCGACTTCGACTTCCGCGTCCTCTCGCAGCGGCTGCGCGAGACCGCGTTCCTCACCAAGGACCTGCGCATCGAGCTCATCGACGACCGCGCCGACGGTGAGACCGTCAGCTATCAGTATGCGGGCGGCATCCAAGACTTCGTCGCCTACATCAACCGCGACAAAGACGCTATCCACCGCACGATCATCTTCCTCGAGAACGAGACGAGCGAAGGCGCGGTCGAGGTCGCGATGCAGTGGAACTCGTCGTACAACGAGTCCATTTTCACCTTCGCCAACAACATCAACACGACCGAGGGCGGCAGCCATCTGTCGGGGTTCCGCGCGGCGCTCACACGTACGCTCAACGACTACGCGCGCCAGAAGAACCTCCTCAAAGAGAAAGAAGAGAACCTCTCGGGCGAAGACGTGCGCGAGGGCCTCACGGCGCTGATCTCGGTCAAACTGCGCAACCCGCAGTTCGAGGGCCAGACCAAGACGAAGCTCGGCAACACCGAGATCCGCAGCCTCGTCGAGACGACGGTCAACGCCAAGCTCGCCGAGTTCCTCGAAGAGCACCCGCCCGAGGCGCGGCAGATCATCGAGAAGGCGATCAACGCGGCGCGGGCGCGTAACGCCGCGCGCAAGGCGCGCGACCTTACGCGCCGCAAGGGCCTGCTCGAAGGCTCGTCGCTGCCCGGCAAGCTCGCCGACTGCTCGCTGCGCGACCCGCGCCTCTCCGAGATCTACCTGGTCGAGGGCGACTCGGCCGGCGGCTCGGCCAAGCAGGCGCGCGACCGGTCCTTCCAGGCTATCCTGCCGCTGCGCGGCAAGATCATCAACGTGCACAAGGCGCGCATCGACAAGATGCTCGCCAACAACGAGATCCTCACCATCATCAGCGCCCTGGGCACCGGCATCGGCGAAGAACTCGACATCACCCAGGCGCGCTACCACAAGATCATCATCATGACCGACGCCGACGTCGACGGCTCGCACATCCGCACGCTCATCCTCACGTTCTTCTTCCTGCACATGAAGGAGCTCATCGAGGCGGGCTACGTGTACATCGCGCAGCCGCCGCTCTACCGCCTCAAGCAGGGCAACCAAGAGACCTATATCCACAAGGAGAGCCAGCTCGAAGAGATCCTGCTGCGCGGGCGACTCGAGCAGATCAAGGTCGACAACACCAACACCGGCTTCAGCTTCTCCGAGGCCAAGTACCAGCGTTTCCTCAAGGTCTTCGGCGAATACGAGGGCTGGGTCAAGAAGCTCAAGAGCCAGTGGGGCGGCGAGCTCATCGACTGGCTCAAGAACGGCCCCGTGATCGAGACCGAGATCGCGTCGTTCGGGGCGCTCGTCGAGGCGCTGCGCGCCGACATCGACGAGCGCTACGTCATCGACGTGCTCGCCGTCGACGACGAGGCGCAGACCGTCGACACGCGCCTCGTCGAGCGCCGCTCCGGCCTGGCCGCCGATCTGCGCATCCCGTACGCCGCGCTGGCCGGCCGCGAGTTCCAGGCTCTGCGCCGCGTGCACCAGCGCACGAAAGACATGGTCGGCAAGCCGCCGTTCACTCTGCGGCTCGGCTCTCGCAAGGCCGAGGCGCAAAGCTACGAAGAGCTCCGGGTGCAGATCGTCGAGCTCACCAAAGAGGGCATCCAGCTGCAGCGTTTCAAGGGCCTGGGCGAGATGAACCCCGACCAGCTTTGGGAGACGACGATGAACCCGATGTCGCGCACCTTGCAAGTCGTGAGCATGGAAGACGTGCTGGCGGCCGAAGAGGTCTTCACCATGCTGATGGGCGACAAGGTCGAGCCGCGCCGCGATTTCATCGAGAAGAACGCCAAAGAAGTGCGCTTCCTCGATGTGTAGCGCCACGTTCCGTCCAGCGACAACGATCCGCGCGTAGCCAGTGGACAGTCTGCAAACACTCGAAGGCAAGATCGAGCCGATCGAACTCGAAGACGAGATGCGCTCGTCGTTCATCGACTACGCGATGAGCGTGATCGTCGACCGCGCGTTGCCCGACGTGCGCGACGGGCTCAAGCCGAGCCAGCGGCGCATCCTCGTGGCCATGAACGACCTGGGTCTCACGCCGGGCAAACAGCACCGCAAGTGCGCCAAGATCGCCGGCGACACCTCCGGTAACTACCATCCTCACGGCGAGGCGGTCATCTACCCGACCCTCGTGCGCATGGCGCAAGACTTCAACATGCGCTACCCCCTGGTCGACGGCCAGGGCAACTTCGGTTCGGTCGAGGGCGACTCGCCGGCGGCGATGCGCTACACCGAAGCCCGTTTCTCGCGCATCGCCACCGAGATGCTGCGCGACATCGACGCCAACACGGTCGACTGGGTGCCCAACTACGACGAGACGCGGCGCGAGCCGACGGTGCTCCCCAGCCGCATGCCCAACCTCATGGTCAACGGTTCCAACGGCATCGCCGTCGGCATGGCGACCAACATCCCGCCGCACAACCTCGGCGAGGTGATCGCCGCCATCGGCGCGCTCATCGACAACCCCGAGGTCAGCGCCGACGATCTGATGCAGTTCATCAAGGGGCCCGACTTCCCCACCGGCGGGCTCATCCTGGGCTCGGCCGGCATCAAAGAGGCCTACCGCACCGGCCGCGGGCGCATCCGCGTGCGCGCCAAGGCGCACACCGAGCAGCTCAAGGGCAACAAGTCGGCGATCGTCGTCACCGAGCTGCCCTACCAGGTCAACCGCGCCGCACTCATCGAAGACATCGTCGAGCTGGTCAAGCAGAAGAAGATCGCCGAGATCAGCGACCTGCGCAACGAGTCCGACCGTTCCGGCATGCGCCTCGTGATCGAGCTCAAGCGCGACGCCATCCCCATGGTGGTGCTCAACAAGCTCTACAAGCACACCCAGATGCAGACCACCTTCGGGGTCATCAGCATCGCGCTGGTCGGCGGCGTGCCGCGCACGCTCACGCTGCCCGAGATGCTCAAGGCCTACGTCGCTTTCCAGAAAGAGGTCGTCGTCAGGCGCACCAAGTTCGAGCTCGACAAGGCCGAGACGCGCGCCCACATCCTCGAAGGCCTGCTGGTCGCGCTCGACAACCTCGACCGCGTGATCGCCATCATCCGCAGGGCAGCCGACGCCGATGCGGCGCGCGAGGCGCTCATCGACACCTTCGAGCTCACGCGTCCGCAGGCGCAGGCGATCCTCGACTTACGGCTGCAAAAGCTCACCAGCCTCGAGCGTGACAAGGTGAAAGAAGAGCACCAGGGGCTGCTGGCGCGCATCAACGAGCTGCGCCGGCTGCTCGGCGACGAGGCCGCCATCTACGGCGTCATCAAGAGCGAGCTGCTCGAGGTCAAGCGGCTCTACAACGACGATCGCCGCACCGAGATCGTCCCCGACGAGGGCGAGATCGACATCGAAGACCTCATCGCCGAAGAGGAGATGGCGATCACGATCACCAAGACCGGCTACGTCAAGCGCCTTCCGGTAGCCACCTACCGGCAGCAAAAGCGCGGCGGCATCGGCGTGGCCGGCATGGAGCTGAAAGAAGAAGACGAGGTCGAGCACCTCTTCATCACCAGCACGCACAATTACCTGCTGTTCTTCACGAGTGTCGGCAAGGTGTACCGACTCAAGGTGCACGAGCTGCCGCTCGCCGGGCGCAACGCGCGCGGCAAGCACCTGCTCAACCTGCTGCCGCTGCACCAAGACGAAAAGGTCTGTGCCGTCATCAACACGCGCAACTTCGACGTGAGCGAGGGCAAGCACCTCATCTTCGGCACGCGCAACGGCATCGTGAAAAAGACGCTCTTCGGGTCGTACAACACGCCGCTCAAAGCCGACGGCATCATCGCCATCGACATCCGCGACGGCGACGAGCTGATGGCCGTGCGCCACACCTCGGGCGACGACGACATCCTCATGGTGAGCCGTCTCGGGCAGGCGATCCGCTTCCACGAGAGCGACGTCCGGCCCATGGGTCGCAACACGTCCGGCGTGCGCGGCATGCGCTTGCGCAAGGGCGACGAGGTCATCGCCATGGATATCGCCCGCGACGACTCCGACCTGTTCGTGATCACCGAGAACGGCTTCGGCAAGCGCACGCCGCTCAGCGAGTACCGCGTCACCGGCCGGGGCGGCCTCGGCGTGCGCACCATCGCGCTCACCGACCGCAAGGGGTACATCGTCGGCGTGCGGGTGGTGCGCGACAACCACGAGATCGTTCTGCAAAGCCGCGACGGCACGGTCATCCGCGTGCGCGCCGACGGCATCAGCCGTCACGGCCGCGCCACACAGGGCGTCAGGGTCATGAACATGCGCGAAGGCGACATCGTGTCGGCTATCGCCCGTATGGTCGTGAGTGAGTCGGGCGCTACCGACGAAGAGGCCGACTAGACTGACATACGACCAAGGCATGGCCACTCCGCACGACAGCCTACCTTGGGCGACGCCGCCCGAGACCAGGCCGCAACGCCGACCGCGCATCTTCTCCGGCGTGCAGCCCTCGGGACTGTTGCACCTGGGCAACTACCTGGGCGCCATCCGCAACTGGGTCGAGCTGCAAGAGGCTTACGACTGCGTCTACTGCGTCGTCGACCTGCACGCCATCACCGTGCGGCAGGAGCGCAAAGAGCTGCGCCGGCGCACCATCGAGGTGGCCAACACCTTCCTTGCCGCCGGCATCGACCCGCAGCGCTCGATCGTGATGGTGCAGTCGCACGTGCCGGCGCACACCGAGCTTGCCTGGATCCTCAACACGATCGCCTACACGGGCGAGTTGCGCCGCATGACGCAGTTCAAAGACAAGACGGGCGGCGGCGAGGGCGAGAGCATCGGCGTGGGGCTCTTCGACTACCCGGTTCTCATGGCCGCCGACATCCTGCTCTACCGCGCCGACGCGGTGCCCGTGGGCGAAGACCAAAAGCAGCACGTCGAGCTCACACGCGACCTGGCCGAGCGCTTCAACAACGCCTTCGGCACGACGTTCGTCGCGCCCGAGCCGCTCATCGGCGATGAAGGCGCGCGCATCATGGGGCTCGACGACCCGGCGAAGAAAATGAGCAAGAGCGCCTCGTCGGCGGCCAACTACATCGCCCTCTCCGACGAGCCGGCCGTCATCCGCAAGAAGATCCAGCGCGCCGTGACCGACTCCGGCACCGAGGTGCGGGCGGCGCCCGACAAGCCGGCACTGGCGAACCTGCTCACGATCTACAGCCTGCTGACCGGCGAGGCGATCCCCGACATCGAGGCGCGCTATGCCGGGAAGGGCTACGCCGACTTCAAGCACGACCTGGGCGACGTGGTGGTCGAGGCCCTGCGGCCGTTCCAGCAGCGCATGGGCGAGCTCGAGGCCGACCCCCGCTACACGCTCGGTGTGCTCAAGGAGGGCGCCGAGCGGGCCGAGGCGATCGCCCGGCGCACGCTGGCCAAGGTGCGCGAGCGCGTCGGGCTTGTGCCGCGCCCGTAGCTTGTGCCGCGCCCGTAGGTCGTTCGCTTGCACCTCCCCGCCGGCGAAGTCGTCACGGCGCCGGCGGCGTCGTCACGGTGAGAGGTAGGCCGCGGCGGCGGCGCGGAACGAAGAGAAGCGCCGCCGCGTGTAGAGCTCGTAAAGCAACGGTCGCGGGGCCGGCGGCAGCGTGTAGGCGTGGGCCGGCAGGGGGCGGGCGGGTTCCGCCCGCCCCCTGCCGGCCCACGCCGCCAAAACCAGCAGCGGGGCCAGCGAGACGAGCAGTTGGCTCGCATTGGCGAGCGCCAGCCGCCGACGCAAGGCGAGCGCCTCGTCGTCGAGCCAGAGCGCGGCGTGGTTCGGTGTCGCCCCACTGGCCGGCGTGCCGGACTGCACCGTGACCCAGGCCGCCCGTCGGCGGTAGAGGGGGAACTCGATCACCGACACGTGGTCGTGCCGCGCGCGCAGCTGCGCGGCGACGAGGTTGACGGCGTCGTGGTCGGGGTGGCCGCCCTCGTAGGCCGGGACGTAGAGCTCCAGGCGCTCGGCGGCATCTGTGCTCGCGGCGGTGTCGGCGCGCATGAGCGCCAACAAGCGCTCGGCCTCTCGCTCGATCTCGGGCAGGTGCAGCAGCGCTTCCTGGTCGGGCAGGCTCAGGCTCTGCGCTTGAGTCTCGGGCAGGGCGAGCAGCCGCCGCACGCGTTCGCCCTCGGCGATGCGACGGCGGGCGGGCGCGAGCCCGCCCGCCGTCGCCCAGAGAAGCCACACCGGACGCCCCTCGCGCAGCACGTGCGCCAGGTGCCCGGCACAGAAGACCTCGTCGTCGTGGTGGGCGAGCAGGAAGAGGGCGGGCGCCCTGGTGGCGTTGTCCACGGGCGGCACGTCGCCTCTCCTTATCGACCGAGCGAGAGGTAGACGTTGTGCAGGCGCCGGAAGCTGGCCGGCCAGTTGCGCCCGGCGGCCCAGCGGCGCGCCTCGTGCGACAGCCGCTCGTGGAGGGCCCCGTCGTCGAGCAGACGCTCGATCGAGGCGACGAATCCGCGGAGGTCGCCGGGGGCGACCACGAGGGCGGTCTCGTCGCGCACCGTGCTCTCGTCGACGCCGACGCCGGCCGTGGCCACCGAGGGTAACCCCGACGCGGCCGCCTCGAGGAGCACCTGTCCGAACGTCTCGGCGCGCCCGGGGAACACGAACACGTCGGCCGAGGCGAAGATCGACGCCAGCTCCTCTCCCGTCCGGTAGCCGAGGAACGATGCGCCGGGCGCGAGGGGCTCGAACTCCTCGCGGTAAGGCCCGTCGCCGACAACCACGAGGCGCGCGTCGTCTCGCCGTGCGTGCAGCTCCCGGAGCGCCGCGGCCAGGAAATCGAGGCCTTTCTCGGGCGAGATGCGGCCTACCCAGAGCAGCACGCGTTTGCCGCCGCCGAGTGAGCGATGCAGCTCCTCTCTGCGCCGCGCGGGTGAGAACAACTCCGGGTCGATGGCCTGCTCGAGCGGCTCGAACCGGGCGCGTACGTTGTGCTCCAGCAGGTCGTCCTGCACGGAGCGCGACGGGCAGAAGACCACGTCGCACTGGCCGTAGAACCAGCGCACGTAGCTCCACAAGGTCTCTTCGAGCAGCCGGTCTCCGGTGAGGAAGAAGCCCAGTCGCGGCACGTCGGTGTGGTAGGTGGCCACGAAGGGAACGCCGAGCGACCGCGCGAGCAGTGCCGAGACCATGCCGACGGGGCCGGGCGTGGCGGCGTGGATCAGCCTCACGTCGGCCTCCTCGCACCACTTCAGCATCTGCAGGATCGGCGGCGCGACCAAGGGGAACTCGTCGTAGATGTCGAGGGAGAAGGTCTCGAGACCGGCGAACACCTCGCGCCCCGGCTCGGAGCGCCGCTCGTCGTCACAGCTCACCATGGTGAACGGCCAGCCCTCGTCGACGGCGAAGCGCACGAGCGGGCGCAGCACCGAGGTGACGCCGCTGATCTCATCGTAGGTGTCGGTGAACATGGCTACGCGTGACGGCCCGACGCCAGGCCGGTCACGCACGATCCCGTGGTCGGCCAGCGCGCGCGCGGCCGCCCGCGCATGCGCGCGCTGGCGGGCGTGATAGCTTGCCGCGACCAGATACGGCGCGACCAGGGCTTGCGACTGGAGCAGGAGTTTGAACGGTTCGCCGTGGTGCACGGCCTCGCCGAGGCCGAGCCGCTTGAGGTAGCTCAGGTTCTCACGCATCGTGCGCTGCCAGATGGTGTCGACGAGGTCTGCCAGGCGCTCGTGCTGCAGGCCGGCGTCGATGAGATCGCCGTGGATCAGCGAGTGGGCGGTCTCGGCGACCGCCACGCGCTTGAGCGAGGGCGTTCCCCCGATACGCTTCCAGGGCGGTGTGGCCGCCAGCGAGAGCGCCCGTCCGGCCAGCCACCGGCCGCGCGGGCGCTCAAGGAACTCCCAGGCCAGGTCGGAACGCATCGCGCGTCGCATGACCAGGCGGGCAAGCCAGCCGCGCCGCTCGCTGTCGGGGCCTTTCAACAGCAGGCTGATACCCATGTGGGCGAGGCGAGCCGTGCTGTTGTGCGTCCCGGCGACCCTGCCTCCCCCTCTCATCAACGCCGCCAAGGGGTCGTCTTCGCCCTCGCCCAGGACGATCTCGGTGTAGGAGCTGCCCGCGTCGAGCCCGCTGTGGTCGTCGGAGCCGGCGAAGCCGCGCACGAGCGGCGCGGCGGCGTCGACGCCGTGACGCTCGGCGAGGTGTGGCAGCAGCCTCGGCGAGGCGGCGAGCACCTCGGCCGCGAGAAGGTTCTCGTCCTCACTGCAGCTCCCGTTGTGCGACTCCCACAGGCCGAAGAGGAGCAGGAGGAGCTCGAAGTGGTCGGGCCGCAGCTCGCCGCCGATGAACGACAGCGGGTGCGCGAGGCCGTGCGCGATCCCTTGCTCGCGCAGGTAGGCGGCGAGCTCGATGACGTTGAAACGGAGCTGCTGGATCTCGTGGTGCTGACGTTCGTCGATACCCCACACGAGCACGTGTGCGCTGAGCGCCTCGGAGGGGAAGAACGCGGTGACCTCCTCGCCGATCACGAAGTCGGGCTCGTCGGCCAGGCGGAGCGCTCCGGTTATGGTGTCGTGGTCGGTGAGGGTGACGTGCGTCATGCCGCGCGCCTTGGCCTGGCGGTAGACGGAGCGGGGGTCGGTGTAGCATTCGCGCAGCCCGAACTGGCGCGCCATCCACTGCTCCGACGATGCCGAGTAGCGCGAGTGGCAGTGCAGGTCGATACGCGCCCACCCGCCGTTGCTCGGTGCCTGTGCGAACTCGTCGTTCACCACGCCTCCGCCGCTACGCTCGCCACGCTTCCCCTCGGCCAGCGAACTCTACCACCGGGATGGGTTGCCACCGCTGCGGGGGTCGGGTGCTGCCCCCGCCCCCGCCCCGCCCCCGCCCCCGCCCCCGCCCTGGCGCCGCCGCCGCCGGGCCCCCGGCGGCTCGGTGGCAAACGTGTTCGCCTCGTCGCCGTCAAGGTACAATCGTCGAACTGCCGTCATGGGGAGGTCGCGTGATCCTTCAACAGCAGGTGGGAGACTACCTCGCCGGACTGCGTCCGACGCGAGATGTGATCCTTGCCGACATGGAGGCCTACGCGGCCGAGCACCGCGTGCCTATCGCATCGCCCGAGGTCGCCCTGCTGCTCGCCATGCTTGCCCGGGCGAGCGGCGCGCGACTGGTTCTCGAGATCGGCGTGGCCATCGGGTACAGCTCGCTGCAGATCGCCCGCGCTCTGCCCGGCTACGGCAAGGTAGTGGGTCTCGAGCTCGACATGCACATGGCGTCGGTGGCCCGGACCTTTCTGGCGCGCGACCCGGCCGGCGCGCGCGTCGAGATCTTGCTGGGCGACGCGCGCGAGACGCTGCAGCACCTCAGAGAGACCTTTGACCTCGTCTTCATCGACGCCGAAAAGGAAGAGTATCCGGAGTATGTCGACCTTGCCCTGCCGCGCGTGCGGCGCACCGGCCTCATCGTGATCGACAACCTGCTCATGGACGGCCTCGTGGCCGGCGGCCAAGGCAACGAGCACTGGAGCCAGACCTCGGTTGACGCGGCACGCGCGCTGAACGCGGGCCTGGCGGCAGACACATCGCTCGACTTCATCCTCGTGCCGCTGGGCGACGGGGTGGGTATCCTGCAGCACCGGTAGCACACGTGCGCCCGAGCACCGAACGTGTGCGGCGGCCGACGGGCGCGCAAACGCCGCGCGCCCCGACGTTATGCGCACGGAACGACGCGCACAGAGGGGCGCGCGCGGCGCTCGCTGAAGCGAGCGCCGCGCGCATAACGGTCGGCGACCTCGCGGTCGCTCGTTCTCAGTTGATCTGCGTCTCGAGGCGACGGGTGACGACGATGCTGCGCCTGCCGAGCTCGGCGATGAACGCGTCGCGGACCTGGCGCGGCAAGATCTCGGGCGCCACGATGCCGGGCTCGGTGATCCTGTCTTGCACGAGGAACTCGGCGTAGATCGAGGCCGGCGTCGATGTGCCGTAGCTCACCATCGTGGCGCCTGGGATGCGCTCGTTCACCCACTTGATGTCGGGCGGAACGACCGTGTACGTCCAGCTCGCCGGCTTGCCGTCCTTCTCGCCGATGCAGTCGACGACGACCACGCCGATGTCGGTGATCTCCCCGGCGAGGGCGAGCTTGGCGAGCTCGTCGGCCGGCGGATTGGGCGGCAGCGTGGCGACGAACACATCGATCGGGCGCACGGTGGTGCCGTCCTTGAGCGTGACCGGCGTCTTGCTCGTCATGCCGCTGCTCACCAAGGCCAGGTCGGCGTCGATGCCCTCCTCGGGCATGCCCATCTTGAAGTCGACGTAGCGCAGGCCTTTGTCGCCGAACTTCTTGGGCAGCAAGCGCGGCAGCGTCGTGACCTCTTCGTGGTCGTGGCAGATAACCGGTCCGCGGCCCCAGGGCTCGGGGAACTGGTACCACTCACGGCGGCCGAAGATCTCGACGCGCTTGTACTCGCCGTCCTCGAAGAGCAGCGGCGGCTGAGCGCAGTCGGTGTAGTACGTCTCCTGCGACCAGACCTGTAGCGGCACCGGCGACTCGAAGATCGAGTAGTCTTTGATGCGGATCGCGAAGCACCGGTCGAGATCTTCGTAGCCGTTGCCGGCGAACGTGTTGGTCACGCCCGGATCCATGCCCGTGTTGAGTAGGGCCGTGAGACCCGCCTTGGCGAAGTCGTCGGCGAGCGTCAGCTGCTCGAGGAAGGCTTCGTCGATGGTCTTGATCTTGGTCTGGCCCGAGGCCATGTCGAGGTAGTCGGTACCGGCCTTGAGGCAGGCACGCATGATCGCCATGTTGAACTCGGGGATGACGGCGTTGACGACCAACTTGGCTCCCGCGGCTGCGCGGGCCACGGCCTCGGTGTCGGCCGCATCGATGCGCGTGGCGGTCGCCTTGCCGGCGCCGACTTGCTGCGCCACGAACTGTGCTCGTGCTTCGTCGTAGTCGGCCACGACGATCTCGTGCACATCGGCGCAGCGCGCCAGGTTCCACGTGAGCACCTGGCCTTGCATGCCCGCTCCCACGATCAGCACTTTGTTCATGCGTATCCCTCCTCTTGGCCCCCCACCTCCCACCCTCGTGGGATAACCGCGTTCGGACCGCCGGCGCACTTGCCCCGTGGGAAGAGGAAGCCCGCCTCGTGTGCTCGTTTCCTACCAAAATCTACGGAGACAAGCAAGACGAGGCCGGTCCGTATTGCCGCAGCGCGTGGTCATGCGCACCTGTCTTGCAGCGACAAGCGAGGGAAGCGAAGGATGCGAGGAGGCGAGCGCATCCGTCGCCTGTGCTGACAACGGACCCGGCCGGCGGTGCGGCTCGTCGGCCATGGCGCGCAAACGACGCGGCGGTTGGCAAACACATCGCCGGCCGGGGATACTACGGACAACAGCCTTCGCGTCGGCATCGGGGCCGACTGCGAAGGGCGCAGGAGTCTGAGCCGGCCGGCGCCGGGGGAGGCATCGATGCACGAGCTGGGCATCACCCAGGGGATCGTCGACAGGGCGCGCGCGGCTGCGCTGAAGGCGGGGGCGGCGAAGGTGGCCGACCTGTACGTCACCGTGACCCCGGCCGCCGACTTCACGACCGAGTCGATCGAGATGTACTACGAGATGCTGACCGGCGAGGATCCCATGTTCGCCGGCGCCCGCTTGCACTTCGCCGGCGCTCCCGTGGCCGCGGTGTGTTTGGCTTGCGGCGACGAGTTCGTCACCGACGCACGCGAACCGCTCTGCCCACGATGCAGCTCGAACCAGGTGCGCTTCGACCCCCACGCCGTCATGGTCCAGCTGACCGAGATCAACGTCGATGAGGGAGAGGTCGCCGGGGCGCCTGGAGGGGTGCCGGACGGGACCTCACAACAGGTCTGAGCAGGGGCGCGATGTACTGGGTGCTCGCCTTCGCTGCGCCGGCGGCAGCGGTCATGCTCGTCGCCGAGTTCTTCCGGCGGCGGCGGCCGCTCTTCTCGCCGCGGTTCTGGATCAGCGTGGTCGCGTCGTTGGTGTTGCTGGGCTTGATGGCATGGGCCTTACGCCAGGTCACGATCTGAGACTGCCGGCGAGGCCCGTGGCAGAGAGGGCCGTGGGGGTGTGGAGAACAGAGGTGGTGGAGCATAGCGGAATCGAACCGCTGACCTCCTGGGTGCGATCCAGGCGCTCTCCCAGCTGAGCTAATGCCCCACGCAAGAGACGTTCCCCCGCGGGGACTTCTTTTTATACCCGGGATCCGGGCGCAGGGCAAGGCTTGGCCTTACCCTGCGCCCGTCGCGCAACGGCCTTCGCGGCTCTCGGCCTACAGGTCGAGTTCGCCTGGTTCGGGAGGCTGAGGGTTCTGCGGCGGCTGATCTGGGGCGGAAGGCTCAGGAGGGAGGTGCGCCGACTCGCCCCACCCGGCGCTGGGCCCCGCAGGAGGCGGGGTCTGCGGCGCGGAGCGGCTTCCCGGCCGCGTCGTGGGATCGAGCGTGAACGGAGGGTAGGGGTCGATCAGGCCATAGCTCCATGCCTGGACGCGCGTCGACCAGCGCATGAAGCCTGCGGTGAAGTCGTGCATGCCCTCGGGGTAGCGGGCGGTGACGAGGATGACCCACTGCACGATGAGGAAGAGCACCAGCACCGCGATGCCGAGGAAGACGAGCACGATCAGGTGCGGGAGGAGGATCAGTTCGCGGGCGTTCAGCCAGGTGGCCAGGTTGCCGAGTGATTTCCGGCCCAGATAGTGGACGATGCGTCCGATCGAGAACAGCCCGAGCGCTGCGACAACGACCGTGAGGCCGGCCCAGCCCCGCGAGCTCTGCTGCGGATAGTCGATCTCGACGTCGACCGGGTAGTCCGGCATGACGTTGAGGGAGAAGGGCGGGTACTTGTCTGTGAGGCTCAGGCCAAAGGCGCTGACCCGCGTCTGCCAGCGCAGGACCCCGGTGACGAAGCCGTGCAGGCCTCTGGGGTACACGCCGCTGAACAGCACGACCACCTGCGCGACGAGGAAGGCGATGCCCTGCGCGATACTCAGAGCCCAGAGAACGATCCCGTGCGGGATCAGAGCGAGGAACTTGACGATGATGATGGTCAGGATCGCCCAACCCCGCGAGCTGGCTGCGGGGTAGTCGATGCGGACCTCGACGGGGTACTCGTCCACGTGCGCTCCTTGTCGCGTCCTGTGCCGTCTGGGTCTGCCGACGGGGGATCGGGTGATCGGCTCAGAAGTTCGCCGGTGGGTTGGCCGTACCTGCGCGGTCATGTGGGGGGCTCGGCTGGGGGCGCCGGACGGCGCCCCCAGCCGAGCCCCCTCAGCCCCGCCGTCACACCGTCAGGAACGAGCAGAGATAGTCGCCGATCTCGTGGTCTTCCACCCCGATCTCGAGGGTCGTGAGCAACCGGCACAGGCTCTCATCGTCGCCGACGATCAGATCACCAAGGTCGCCGTACTGGTCGATGAAGCGCTCCACGACCTCGGTCTTCTCTTTGCGGGTCAAGCCGCCCTCCTCGTGCACCGTGTGCTCCACTCGACACATCGAAAGGGCGGGCCGCGCCGGTGATAGAACGCCTGTCTATGTCGCCATGGTGGAAACGCGCCTCACGCTCGCGACGGCAACGAGACTGACAACACTTCGCGCTCCGGGTCCGAGCCGAGGTGTTGAGGCGCGGGAAAGAACTGCGGCAGCCCGACGGGCCTGCGACTACGTCTGCCCGTCGGATGAGTAAGAAAGCACACCGCTTGAGGGCTGCCGCCTGCGGCGGCAGCCCGACGGGCCTGCGACTACGTCTGCCCGTCGGATGAGTAAGAAAGCACACCGCTTGAGGGCTGCCGCCTGCGGCGGCAGCCCGACGGGCCTGCGACTACGTCTGCCCGTCGGGGTGCTGCAAGGCGAGGCCGGCGATGACCTCGACGGCGGCGCGCGCGGCGAGCTGGCTCAGGTGGCCCTGCAGGTCGTAGCGCGGCGCCAGGCAGCAGATGTCGAAGCCCGCGAGGTGCGCGCGCGAGAGCACGCGCAAGGCGCGTAGCAGCTCGCGCGCGCTCAGGCCGGCCGGGTCGGGGTACTTCTGGCCGCCGTAGGCGGGGTCGACGCAGTCGATGTCGAGCGAGACGTAGAGAGCTTCGGTGCCCTTCGTCGCCTGCTCGAGGGCCTCTTGGGCGACCGTCGCGATACCCAGCTCTTCCACGTCGGTCATCGTGTAGTAACGGGAGCCGAGCTCGTCGGCCACGGCCTTGTCGGAGAGCGATTCGCGCACGCCGCGAATGCCGATCTGCACGAAGTTGTCGGGCTCGACGATGCCCAGCTCGAAGGCGCGCGCCCACTGCGAGCCGGCCCAGTACGTGGGCGTGAAGCTCAGGTCGAAGTGCGAGTCGAAGGTCACGATGCCGAGCTTGCCGCTGAGCTTGCCCGCCAGCACCTGCAGCACCGGGATGGGGACGGCGTGGTCGCCGCCGAAGACGATGGGCACGGCGCCCGCGGCGACGATGTCGGCCAGCTTCTCGTGCGCGCGGAGGAAGCTCGCCTCGACGTCGCCGGGCACGACGGCGACGTCGCCGTAGTCTTTGATCGTCAACCGGTCGAGGATGACGAGGTCGCGGTCGGTCTCGGGGATGAGCCCGCGGCCATGTCGCAGCGAGTAGAAGATCGAGTAGCGTCTGATGGCGTCGGGACCTTTGTCGGCGCCGCTGCGGTAGTAGATAGAGCCCTCGGGCGCCGGCGCGGCCAACGGTGGCGCGTAGGTCAGCGGGTCGAGAAGCTTCACGCCCTCGAACGGGAGGCCGAGAACGGCGACGTCGGCGTCGTCGAGATCGGCCGCCGACATCGCCGCCGGCGCCTCCATGAACGTCGGCACGTCGTCGTGCAGGATAGGGGCCATCACCCTCTCGGCGCGCGCCTTGGCCTGCGCGGCTGCCGCAGCCGCGCGATCCCAGGCAGCGCGTACCTCGTTCGCGTCCATGACCGACCTCCTCCTCGTCGTCTGCGGCCACAAGAGTGCGCCGCGCCTTGTCCGCCGTGGTCGACCGGTTCGTCACGCCGGGCGGCGATCGAGCACGCCGGACGGCGGCTGGACAAACCGTGCCGCGGCCGCACGCCGAGGCCACGGACGGATTATCCGTCATGCGGGGCGGGCGGCGCCACAGCGAGGATGGGTGCGCTCGGCCGCCGGTCGCCTCGCCATCGCACCCGCGCCGGCGTTGGTGCGAGGTCCGCGAGCCTGGCTTCCTGTCTCGCGTTCTTGAGCCGCGCCCGCCCGGGCGGGCGCGGCGACAGCTACGTCTCGGCGCTGACGATGCGCTCGAGAGCCGCGACGACCCGAGGGTCGAACTGGTCGCCGGCGCAGCGACGCAGCTCGGCGAGCGCCTGCCGCTCGGAGCGCCGCGGCCGATACGCGCGACGGATGAGCATGGCGTGGTAGGCGCTCGCGGCAGCGATGATCCGCGAGGCGAGGGGGATGGCGTCGCCCGCGAGTCCGTCGGGGTAGCCGCTGCCGTCGAAGCGTTCGTGGTGATGGGCGACGGCTTCGGCGACCGCCGCCGAGCCACCGAGCGAGTGGAGCATCTGCCTGCCGACCGTCGGATGCTCGCGGATCAGCTCCCACTCGAGGTCAGACAGCGCGCCGTCCTTGTTGATGATGCGCTCGGGCACACCGAGCTCGCCGATGTCGCACAGCCAGGCGGCGTCGGTCACTTCGCGCGCGGCGTCCTCGTCGAGGCCGAGCTCGGCGGCGATCTCGCCGGCCAGGCGGGTCACCGCCTCGGAACGCTTCTCGGCGAAGCGATCCTTGGCATCGACCACCTCGGCGATCAGCGACAGGTAGCTCCGCTCGGTACTCTCGTGGCGACCTCCCATGGAGGGAGTGTCCGCGGCGCTGAAGGGGACCACGCGGTTGCGCCCTTGGCGCTTGGCGCGGTACATGGACCAGTCGGCCTTGTCGAGGAGCGCCTCCTTGGTGAGGCCGTTCTCGGGGAAGCAGGCGATACCGATGCTGATGGTCAGCCCCTCTTCGCCGGGTTCGAACACCGCGGCTGCGGTCTCTTGACGGATGCGCTCGGCCACCGCGAGGGCCTCATCGGCCCCGGTGTCGGTGACGACGACGAACTCCTCGCCCCCGTAGCGGGCGACGAGGTCGGAGCGGCGCACGCACTTCTCGATGATGCGCGCCACTCCCCGCAGCGCGCGGTCGCCGCTCCTGTGCCCGAGTCGGTCGTTGTACTCCTTGAAGTGGTCGAGGTCGCAGAACAGGACCGAGAGGGAGGTGCCCTCGGCGCCGGCGCGCTTGAGCTCCTCGGCGAAGCGGTCGTGCAGGTAGCGGTGGTTGTAGAGGCCGGTCAGGCCGTCGGTGACGGCGTCGATCTCGGCCCTGCTCAGTCGCGCGGCGGCCTTCTCGAGCAGCGACGGGGCCGGGTGGCCGATCTTGCCCGGCAGAGCGGCGGTCTCCAGAGCCGGCACGTCGGCGGCCACGGCGGCGACGACGGCGCCGGCGCCGTCGCGTATGGGGGCCGCGGCGCTCACCCAGACGCCGTACTCGTCGGCGACGAGGACGTTGCTGTCGGGTATCTCGCCGCCCAGCACGCGTCGCAGCTGGTCGTCGGCGTAGAACTCTTCGCCGAGCGGAGACTTCGTGGGGCCCTCGGCTTCTCCGTCGACGATCACGAGGTACTTCTTGCCGATCCTGGCTTGCGTCGTGATGAAGCGGGTCGGCGGGTTGGTGTCGCGCACCTCGCGCAAGACGGCCTCGATCTCGTGGTACTCGGGACGCTCCTGATCGGCGGGTTCACGGAGCAAGTTGTGCTTGGCGACGTCGATCCGCGCCGCCGCCTCTGCGGCGACGCGCAGCGCCTCGTCGCGACGCTCCTCGAGCCGCGCGAGCACACGCACGAACGCATCGACCATGTCGGGGTCGAACTGCGTCCCACGACAGCGCTGCAGCTCGGCGAGGCACTCCGTGTACGAGAGCGCCTGTCGGTACGGCCGCGCCAGCGACATCGCGTCGTAGGAGTCGACCACGCACATCGCTCTGGCCAGGAGGGGGATGGCCTCGCCGGCCAGGCCGTCGGGGTAGCCGCCGCCGTCGTAGCGCTCGTGATGGTGGCGTACACCGAGCACGAGCTCCTCGTCGAAGAGCGGGCCGATGATGTCGGCGCTGATCGAGGGATGCCGGTGCATGAGCGCCCACTCCTCCGCGTTGAGCGGCCCTTGCTTCTGCAGAACGCGGTCCGAGATGCCGATCTTGCCGATGTCGTGCAGGTAGGCGGCCTCCTCGACCTGCTCCAGGAAGTCGGGCGTCCAGCCCAACTCGTGCCCGAGAAGGATGGCGTAGGCAGAGACGCGCGAGGCATGGCCCAGTGTGTAGTAATCCTTGGCGTTCAACGCCGAACTCAGACCCTTGAGGTTGCTCAGGTGCAGGTGCTTGATCTCGTCGAAGAGGCGCGTGTTCTTGACCGCCAGCGACAGGTGCGTGCCGACGCCTTTGAGCAACCGGTCGTGGCGGTGCGAGAACGCGTTGGCCGTGGCGCTGCCGAGCGTGAGAGCGCCTACCACGCGGTCGCCGTCGAAGAGCCCGATGACGGCCGCCGACCGCAGGCCTTCGACGGCGGGGTGGTGCGGCGCGAGGGGGTTGTCGTCGGGCAGCGAGAGGAACAGCATCCGCTCGGCCGCCAGGCGCTCCATGAAGTCGGGGGCCGACTCGTGGGGGGCCACGCCCTCGAGGCTCCCGCCCGGCCCACCCGAGGTGTAGGCGGCATGCAGCACTCCGTCCTCGTCCATCAGCACCACGCTGGCGTGGTCGAACGGCGCCAGCCGCCGCAACTCGTCGAGCGCGCCTTCGGCGATCTCAGCCACGTTCAGGCTGGCGGCCGTGCGGCGTGCGATCTCGTTGAGGAGCTCGGTCTCGCGGGCTTGAAGGCCGAGCGCCTCGAAGAGACCGGCGTTGTCGATGGCGAGGGCGGCCACGCGGCAGATCGACTGCACCAGCCCGATCTCTACGTCGGTGAACCGGCGCCGGGAGCGTCGCTCGCAGAGCTCGACCGCGCCGATCACCCGGTCCTTGGCCACGAGCGGCACCGCGAGCATGCTCTTCTCCCCGTACTCCTTCATGGCGACGCGATCGATGTCGGTGAGACGAGCGTCGTCGTCGTCCATCACTACCGGCCGTCGCTCCTCGGACACGATGGCGATCGACGCCAGGTCGGGGAAGAGGAACGCCCTGCCCTGCCAGGTCTCGTCCGAGGCGCCGTCGACGACGCTGGCGACGCACTCCACGGCGCCGTCGTCGGCGATCGTGTAGATGTCGCAGTCGGGCACGTCGATGGCGCTGCACAGGCGCAGTGCCGTGGAGAACAGCACGTCCTTCAGATCGAGCGTGGAAGAGAGTTCCACGGCCGAGTCGTTGACCAGCGCCAGACGCTGCCCGGTCTCGTCGAGCTCCGCGTTGCGCTCCTCGAGGCTCTCGAGAAGCCGGGCATTCTCGATGGCCATGGCAGCCAGGCGGCACACCGTTTCGACGGCCGTCAGGTCCTCGGGCGTGAAGCGTCGCTCTTGCCGTCTCTCGACCAGCTCGACCGTGCCCAACACACCCGCGCTGGTGGCCAGGGGGGCGACGAGGTAGCTCTTGACGCCGTGCTCCTCGAGCCAGGCTCTCCCTGGCGGGTCGATGCGCGGATCGGCCAGCGTCTCGACGACCGCCGCAGCTTGCGACGTGATCACCAGGCGGCTGATCGGCCACGCCTGCAGTGGGTACTCGCGGCCGACTTCTTCGGGCTGCGCCTTTCCTTCGACGACCTTGGCGGCGCAGCGTAAGGTGCCGTTTGGAGCCAGGAGATACACCGAGCTTTCGGTGGCGTCGATCACGTCGCGGAGGCGCGCGACGAGCGTCTCTAAGATGCGCCGGCTGGAATGGCTGCTCGAGAACTCGACGCCGATCTCGTTGAGCAGCGCCATGCGCCGCGCGCCGGCGTCGCGTTCGCGGTAGAGGCGAGCGTTGAAGATGGCCTGGCTCGCGATCTGGCTGAGCCCGCGCAACAGCTCGAGGTGCTCGAACCGCCGCGGCACGGCGTCGAACACGACGGCTGCCCCGATGAGGCGGCCGCCCGCGAGAAGGGGCAGCGAGAGGCCTGACCGCAAGCCGTACGTGGCCCACTCCGCGCGCTCGGCCTCGGTGAGCGCCTCTGCCGCCTCGACGTCTTCGATGAGCACCGGCCCGAGCGTGTCGTCCATGCGCCGCGCGAAGCTGAGGTTCTCGAGCGGGTAGGCCGTCTCGGGGAAGGCGGGGTCGTCGTCGTCGTCACTGACGCTTACCAGGCCGACCGCCGTACCGTCTTCGACCGCGTAGATGTCGCAGCGGGCGGCCTCAGCCACACTGCGCATCGTGGTCGCGACAGAGAGCAGGACGTCGTCGATGTCGAGCGACTCGCTGAACTCGAGGCCGGCATCGACGAGTCGTCGGAGCTCGTCGTTGCTTGCCTCGAGGCGCTGCATGAGGACGGCCTTGTCGAAGGCGCCCGCCAGCAGCCGCGCGGCGCTGCGCACGAAGTCGAGCGCCTCCGCGTAGTCGCGCGGCCGCTCGTCGTAGAACTCGATCAAGCCCACGAGGCGTTCGCCCAGCACGAGCGGCACGCACAGCTCGCTCTCGAAGCCGTACTTGTCGAAGACCTCAAGATCACCCTCGCTCAGACCCGGGTCGTGACGATCGCGCACTACGAGGATGCGTCGCTCGGCGACGGCCGTGCGCGACGTACGGTACTTGCCGAGGTTCAGGTGCTTGCCGACCACGTCGTCGTCGCAGCCGTCCCGCTCGACGCTGACCAGGCAGACGAGATCGTCGTCGCCGGCGAAGCGGAAGACGTCGCAGCACGCGGCGTCGACCGAGGTCAGCAGACGCCGCGCCGCGGCGCGCAGGAGCTCGTCGACGTCGGTGAGCGTGGTCACCAGGCGGCTCAACTCGACAAGCTGACCGAGCATCTCGTTCTTGCGCCGCGTCTGCTCGAACAGGCCGGCGTTGTCGAGCGCCAAGCCGGCCACTCGACAGGCCGCCTCGAGCGTGGCGACCTCCTCCGGGGCGAACCGTCGCCGCCGGCGCGTCTCGAGTAGTTCGACCGTACCGATCACCTTGTCGCGCGCCAAGAGAGGCACGACGACGTGGCTTTTCACACCGTGAGTCTCGAGCCAGCGGCGGCTCTCGGGCTCGACATGGGGGTCGGCGGTCGTCTCGACGACCACCGGACGCCGCTCCCGCAGCGCCCGCAGCGTCACCGTCCAGGTGGCCGCGTCGTAGGTGGCTCCCACTTCGTCGGTCGGCCAGCCATGGCCGCCCTGGGCCACGCATTCGAGTGCATGTGCGCCTCTGCAGAGGTAGACGAAACAGCCCGGCACGTCGAAGGTCTCGGCCAGGTGATCGGTCAGCGAGCCGAGGAGGTCGCCGGGGTCGAGCATCGAGAAGAACCCGCAGCCGACCTCGTCGACCACGGCTGAGCGCTCGGCCGGGCGCTCGGCCTGTCGCCGGCTGGTCGCCCGCCTGGTCGACGTGCCACGTGCGCGGCGTCTGCCCGCGACCATCTCGCTGGTTCTTTGCGCCTGCCGCCGGAGGCGCTCGAGGTCGGAGCGCTTGTAGAGGCGGTGACCGCCGGCGCTGCGCGCGCAGGCCAGGCGGCCATCGTCACTCCAGCGTCGCAGCGTGGTCACGCTGACGCCGACGAGGCGAGCGGCTGCCGAGACGCGCAGCACGCGTCCGTCTGTGGAGATGGGCGGCAAGCGTTCGCCCGCCGCGACCCGCGGCAGCCGCTCGCCTGCACGTTCGCGGTTGCCGCGCCGCTTGTTCACGAGCCCCGCCATAGGACCTTCTTCGGCACGCCGGGGAGAAAACCTAATCAAACAGACGGATGTTCTGGGTAGGTTTCGCGCGTCTGCTGCCCTTGTCGGGGCTGACGACCCCTCCCGAGAACGTCGCCACGAGGTTGCGTCCCGAGCGTTTGGCCAGGTACATGGCCCAGTCGGCCTTGTCGAGGAGCTCTTCCTTCTGGTCTGCGTCCGAGGGGAAGGTCGCGACACCGATGCTCACCGTGAGGTTCTCCGTCCCGGGAGCGAAGTGGGTGGCCTGCACGCCGGCGCGGATGCGCTCGGCGACCTCGAGCGCACCGTCCAGCGCGGTCTCGGGCAGCACGCACACGAACTCTTCGCCGCCGTAGCGCGCCGCCAGGTCGAGGTGACGGATGCATGCTTCGATCACGCGCGCCACACCGCGCAGGGCTCGGTCGCCTTGGCTGTGTCCGTGTCGGTCGTTGAAGCGCTTGAACTGGTCGAGGTCGCAGAAGAGCATGGAGAGCGGCACCGCGAGCTCCCGGGCGCGTTCGACCTCCTCCGCGAGGCGCTCGTGCAGGTAGCGGTGGTTGTAGAGGCCGGTGAGCCCGTCGGTGATGGCGTCCATCTCGGCGCGGCTGAGGCGCACGGCCGCCGTTTGCAGCATCGAGGCGAACGTCTGCGTCACCTCGCTGCGCAAACCCTCGAGCTCTTCGCTGCCGGTGGGCGGCAGGTCGGCCGAGGCCACGGCCACGATGTCGCCGGCGACGTCGCGTATGGGCGCCAGCCCCGTGCACCACACGCCCCACTCGTCGACGTAGAGGGCGTTGAGGTCGGGTTTGACGCCGGCGAAGACCTCGGGGAGCTCTTCGTCGGCCAAGACCTCGTCGCCGATGTGCGACTTCTTCTCGGCTACCTCCTCACAGTCGACGACGATGACGAACTTGTTGTCGCGCCGGGCGTGCGTGGTGAGGAAGCGCGTCGGCGGGTGGGCGTCGCGTACCTCTCGCAGTGTCGCGGCGATCTCGGCGTACTCGGGGCGGGCTTCGTCGTCGGGCTCGCGCAGCAGCTCGTGCTTGGCCGCGTCGATACGCGACGCGGCCTCCTGCGCGATCTGCTGCGCGAGCCCCCGCCGCTTCTCAAGCTCGTCGAGCACGCGCAGGAAGGCGTCGGCCATGTCGGGGTCGAAGTGCGTGCCCTTGCAGCGCTTGAGCTCGGCCACCGACTCGCTGTAGGTCAGTGCGGCGCGATAGGGCCGGCGGAACGACATGGCGTCGTAAGAGTCGGCCACGCACATCGCGCGCGCGACCAGCGGGATCTGCTCGCCGCTCAAGCCGTCGGGGTAGCCGCTGCCGTCGTACTTCTCGTGGTGATGGCGCACGCCCAGCACGAGGTCGTCCTCGAACAGCGGCCGGATGATGTCGGCGCTGAAGATCGGGTGCTGGCGCATGAGCTCCCACTCCTTGCTGTTCAGCCCGCTCGGCTTCTGCAGCACGCGGTCCGACACGCCGATCTTGCCGATGTCGTGCAGGTAGGCGGCCTCCTCGACCTGGCGCACGAGCTCGCCTGCCCAGCCCAGCTCCTGCCCCATGAGCAGCATGTAGGCGGAGACGCGCGCGGCGTGGCCGAAGGTGTAGTAGTCCTTTGCGTTGAGGGCCGAGCTGAGGGCTTTGAGGTTGCTCAGGTGCATGGCCTTGATGTTGTCGTAGAGCTGCGCGTTGCTGAGCGCCAGCGTGAGGTGGGTCGCGACGCGCTCCAGCAAGCTCACGTCGACCCCGGCGAACGCGTCGTTGCGCGCGCTGGCCATGGTGAGCACGCCCACGACGTGCCCGGCGGAGCCCAGGGCGACCACAGCGGCCGACTTCATCCCGCGCATGGCAGGATGCTTCGGCGGCAGCGGCGAGTTGCCGGGCAGCGCGAGCAGCGCGACCGGGTCGTCGGCGAGCCGTTCCCAAAGAGCGCTGAGGCGGGCGCCGTCGATGTCGCCCTCGGCGAGCACTGCGTCGGCCTCGGGAAGCAGCGCGTTGCCCGCTCCGTATGCGTGAACGAGCTTGAAGGCGCGCTCCTCATCGACCAGCAGAACGGCGGCACGCTCGAAGGGCACCAGAGGGCGCAGCTCGCGCACCGCCGAGTCGGCGATCTCGCTCACGTCGAGGTTGGCGGCGGTCGCCCGCGCGATCTCGTTGAGCACGTCGGTCTCGTGCTTGCTGAGTTGCACGTCCTCATACAGGCCGGCGTTGACGATGGACACGGCGGCCGTGCGGCAGACCGCCTCCGCGGTGGCGATCTCTTCAGGTTGGAACGTGCGCTGCGCGCGATTGTCGGTGAGCTCGACCGTGCCGACGATGTCCCCCTTGGCGACCAGTGGGATGACCAGCCCGCACTTCTCGTCGTACTCGCGCATGACGAGCCGCTCGCTTTCGCTCAGGATGGGATCGTCGGCGGACGAGATGACCACGGGAGCGCGGGTCTCGATCGCGACCCGATCGGACGCCCATTCCTCCAGCGCGAACCTGCGTCCGTGCCAGTCTTCGGCGACCTCTCCCTCGGTCACCGACGCGACGCACTCGAGCTCGCCCTCGTCGCGGAGGATGTAGATCTCGCAGCCGGTCACCGAGAGGATGGCGCACAGCCGACGAGCGGCCGAGACGAGGACCTGGCCCAGTTGGAGCGTGCCGGAGAACTCGAGGCTGGCCTCGTTCACGAGCGCCATCCGTGCGGCGCTCTCGTTGAGCTGGCGGTACAGCCGCGCGTTCGCGATGGCTTGCGCGGCGATCTGGCTCAGACCGACGAGTGGCTCGATCGCGCCGAACCGGCGTGGTACGTGATCGAACAGAGCGACGATGCCCACGGCCTCGCCGCCGATGATCAGGGGTAGCTGTAGGCTGGAGCGCAGGCCGAAGCGCTTGCGCTCGGCGCGCTCGACGGCGGAGAGGCGCGCGTCGGTCTGGATGTCGGCCACCGCCACCGGCCGCTTCGTCTCGGCGGCCTCGCGGGCGAGGTTGAAATCGGCAAGGCGGTAGACGGTCCCCGCGAAGTCGGGGTCGACCCAGTCGGCGTCGACGCTGACCAAGCCGACCTGCACGCCGTCCTCCAACGAGTAGACGTCGCAGCGAGCGGCGCCGGTCGCTGTGCACATGCGCCGCTCGACCACGGCCAGCACCTCGTCGAGGTCGAGCGTGGAGCCAAACTCGAGGCCGGCGTCGACGAGCAGGCTGAGCCGCCGGTTGCGATCTTCGAGGCGGTCCACGAGCAGCGCGTTCTCCATGGCACCGGCGACGACCTGCCCGAGGCTGACCAGGAAGTCGTGGAAGCGCGCGTAGCGCCGCGGCCGCCGGTCGAAGATGTCGATCAGACCGACGACGCGGTCCTCGGCGACAAGGGGGAGCACGAGTTCGCTCTGGAAGCCGTGCCGCGCGTACATGGCGCGCTCGTGGTCGGTGAGCCGCGCATCGTCGGCCGAGGTGATCACCACGGCCGCGCGCGTGCGCAGCGCCTCGGCGGTGCTGGGGAAGTCCCGAAGGTCGATGGCGCCCCGTCCTTCGGGATCGACGCGGCCTTGGCCATCGACGCTGAGGACGAACGAGATCTCGTCGCCGTGCACGCGGTAGAAGTCGCAGTAGGCGATGTCCATGAACGCCTCGAGGCGCCGCGCGATCGCATGCAGCAGCGCGCGCAGCTCGTGCGTCTGCGAGACGAGGCTGCTGAGCTCGACCAGCTCGCGCAGCGCGGCGTTGCGCTGCTCGAGCTCGCTCAGCAGGAGGCGGTTCTCGAGCGCCCCGGCGATCATCCGGGCGGCGCTGATGATGAAATCGAGGTACTCGGAGAAGTCGCGCTCGCGCTCGTCCCAGATGTCGACCAGCTCGGCGAGCCGGTCGCGCACGAAGAACGGGATGCAGAGCTCGCTCTCGAAACGGTGTCGCTTGAAGACGTCACGCTCGGTCGGCGACAGACGGGGATCGTCCGCGCTCGACACGACGAGCACGTCGCGACGGGCGACGGTCTCGGCGGTCAACGGGTAGTCGTCAAGAGAGAGGCCACGGCCCACCTGATCGACGTCGTCGAACGCCTTGTCTCCCTGCCGGCAGACGCTCACCTGGCAGCGCAGCTCGCCTTCGACCACGCGGAAGATGTCGCAGTCGGAGGCGTCGATGGTCTGCATGAGGCGGCGGGCGACGTCGCCGAGAATCTCGGCGACGTCGCCCGTGCCCGAGACCAGGGCTCCGAGCTCGACCAGCTCGCGCAGCACCCGCGTGCGGCGCTCGACCTGCTCGAAGAGCACGGCGTTGTCGAGCGCCCGCGCCGCCGCCTGGGACAGGCGGCGGACCAGTTCGAGCTGGTCGCGGTAGTCGCGCGGCACGGTGTCGGACAGCTCGGCGATGTCGATGACCTTGCCTCGGGCGACGAGCGGCGCCGAGAGCTGCGACTGATAGCCCCAGGAATCCAGCGAGGCGCGGACCTCGGGGGTGAGCAGGGGGTCGGAGAGGTTGGCGATGACGGCGATCTCGCGCGTCTCGATGGCCTTGCGGCTGGCGAAGTAGTCGGCGACGGCGAAGGTGGTGCCCTCCCAGTCGTGGTCGTACTCGCCGCGGTCGTAGCTCACCAGCGCCCTCATCGTGTCGCCCTCGACGGCGTAGATGTCGGCGACGGGTGCGTTGGTCGCTTCGGCGAGCCTGCGGGCGACCGCACGCAGGACGTCTTCCACGGAGTGACGCCCGCTGTCCTCCAGGCCGGCCTCGACGATGCGCCCGAGGTCTTCGGTGCGCCGGCGGAGGTCGACGATGCGCCCGAGGTCGGCCATGGTCGAGGCGAGCAGCCGGGCGGCGGCCAGGCCGAAGGGCAAGGCCGCCGCGAAGTCGTTCTCTTCGTCGTCGCAGAGGTGGAGCAGACCCACGGCCTCGTCCCGGAAGACGAGGGGGATGACGGCACAGCTCACGATACCGCGCGGCTCCAGGAACGCGGCGCGTTCCGCGCCGCTGAGGCGCGCGCCCGCTTCGCCGGCCACGACGACGGGTTGCCGGTCGGCCACGGCCTTCGCGACGGGCGAGAAGTCGGCGACGTCGAAGCGGGCGCCTTCGTAGAGCGTGTCGAAGTGGCCACGCACGTAGGCGGCCAGTACGCTGACCTGGTCGCCGTGTCTGATGCGCAGCACGTCGCAGCCCATGGCGCCCGTCGCGTCGGCGATACGCCGGGCGGCAAGGCGGAGGACTTCGTGCAGGTCGTCGCTCTGGGCGAGGTCGAGGGCGGTCGCGGCCAGGTGGGCGGCCATATCTATGTCGTTCCCGCGCGTGGGCGACGAAGGCGCAACGCTCGAGACCAGCCGGTCGCCGGGTGACGGGGGCTGCGGGCGGCGACGCTCCTGGCCGGCGAGGAGAGCTTCGACGTCTTGGCGGCGGTACCGCCGGTGACCGCCGGGGCTGCGATAGCAGGTGATGCGCTCCGCGTCGGTCCAGCGGCGAAGGGTGTTCATGCTCACCCCGAGCAGTTTCGCCGCGTCTGCGACGCGCAGCCAGTGGTCGCTTCGTCTTGTCGCTGCCCGGGTCCCGATCCTCGCTTTTCCATCGGCATCGGTCGGCGTGAACTTAACCAATTCTCCCAACGCCGCGCAAGCGCACGCGCAGGTTGGCAGTCGGATCGGTCAGGTACCGGGCACAGCAAGGCAGAAGGCGAGCCGGGCTGCGCGGGCCATGGCGCGATGGTTCAGTCGGCGCCGGCTGCGGCGGGGCCGGCGACGATCGCTGCGGCGAGATCTTTGAAAGCTGCGCCGACGACGGTGTCGGGGTGCAATGCGGCCGGCTCGCCGCTGTCGCCGCCGCGGCGCGTCTCTTCGTCAAGGGGGATCTTGCTGAGCAGGGGCACGTTCATGGCGTGCGCGATCTCGAAGGCGCCGCCACGTCCGAAGAGGTAGTGCTTCTCGTGGCAGTTGGGGCAGACGAAGTAGGACATGTTCTCGACGACACCCAGGAGCCGGTGCTTGGTGAGCTCGGCCATCTTGGCGGCCTTGATGGCCACCTTGGCAGCGGCCTCCTGCGGTGTGGTGACCAAGAGGATCTCGGCCGAGGGGATCGACTGCGCGATCGTCAGGGCTACGTCGCCGGTGCCGGGAGGCAGGTCGACGAGCAAGATGTCGGGGCTTCCCCAGAGCACGTCGCCGAGGAACTGTTCGATCGCGCGTGTCAGGAGGGGACCGCGCCACACGACGGGCTCGTTCTCGGGCAAGAAGAGGCCGATGGAGATGAACCTCACGCCGTGGCGCTCCGGGGGGATCAGCTTGCCGTCGTGACTCTTGGGACTGACGGCGGGCGCGCCGAACATGAGAGGGATCGTGGGTCCGTACACGTCGGCGTCGATGACGGCCACGGCCTGGCCGAGCTGCGCCAGCGCGACGGCGAGGTTGGCGGTGACCGTGGACTTGCCCACGCCGCCCTTGCCGCTTGCAACGGCGATCGTGCGCGTGTGCGATCCGGGGCCGAAGAGGGTCTTGATGAGCTGGTGGCGCGAGGACAGGCCCTGCGCTAGCTGGTCGCGCTCCTCGGGGGTCATGGCGCCCAGCTTGACCTCGACCCGGCGCGCGCCGGCGATGGCCTGCAGGGCGCGCTGGGCGTCGTCCTGGATCCGGCTGCGCAGCGGGCACGCGGCCGTCGTGAGCACGATCGTCACGCCGACGCGCTCGTCGTCGACGGCGATGTCGCGCACCATGCCCAGCTCCACGACGCTCTGGTGGAGTTCGGGGTCGTGCACCTGGGCAAGGGCGGTGAGCACGTCGTGTTCGTTCACGTCGATCCCTCCAGAGGGCGGCTCAGTCCAGCGGCCGGCAAGGCCGGGCGCATGGTCACAAACAGGTAACCACTGTAGGTATAGTGTAATCCTAGGCAGTCGTCATGCTCAACGCGATTGTAGCAGGCCCGGCCGTCTTACGGTCTGCTCTCGGACCCGGCTGTCAAGCAGCTCTCCTTCGCCCGTTCCCTCACGCACCGGCGAGACCGGCTGCGGTGGTTGCCGCTCGGTGTTCTGTTCGCCGCCCTTCAGTCGGTGCGACTGCGCTACGGCCGCACCGCGAGGGCTGCCGGCCGGCACGGGGCGCTTCACAAGTTCCTCAGAGGCGCTTCACAAGTTCTTCACAAGGCCGCGGTATCTTGGCAACAGGAGGTGATCGACGATGATGTACGGATGGTATGGGATGGGTGTGTACGGCTTCATCCTGATGGCGGTCTTCTGGGTGGCGGTCATCGCCGCCATGGTGTTTCTCATCCGCGGCGTGACCGCGGGTTCGGTCGCTCGCGTGGAAGCCCCGCGCGAGCCGGCGCTCGACATCCTGAAGCGCAGGTACGCGAGCGGCGAGATCGACCGAGCGGAGTACGAGCAGAAGTCCCGCGACCTCGTGGCATAGGACGCCACGAGGTCGCGGTCCCAGGCCGGCCACGACGCCGGCGAGATGCGACGAAGACGCAAGGAGAGACGGCATGAAGAAGTGGAGAATGGTCCTGATCCTGGCCGCGGTGGCGGTCGGTGCCTTGGTAGCCTCGGTCGTGGCGACCAGAGCCGATGCGGCCGGGCGTGTGCAGCGCGCCTTCTCGGGCCGCGACAGCACGGTCTGTGGACAGCTCGTGAACAACCCCGACGCCTTCAAGGCGATGCAGGCCCTGCGCGCCGAGCACGCGAAAGACATGCAGGCGTGGTACGACAGGTATGGTCAGGACCCGACCAGCACGGCAGCGCAACAGGCGCTGCAGAAGCTGCGTGAGGAGCACTTGAGCGAGATGCAGTCGCTCTTCAAGAAGTACGGCAGCGCTGCCCCGCGGGTCGCGCCGAGTCCCGGCAACGGCTGGGGTCCGGGCGCCGGTGGAAGCGGCGGCTACGGCGGCGGCATGATGGGCGGCGGCATGATGGGCGGCACGGTCCTCTAGAGGCTTGATGCGGGTTGTCCGCCCAAGCAGGAGGCGGGCATCGTCATGAGAAGAGGGTCTCCAGCTCGGCAACCTCGTGATTGGAGCACGAGATGGACGCTTCCCTGGAGACCCTCGTCACCG
>Ga0315280_10001271_pt1 | contig 43725 bp, 36 predicted proteins | sample YL17G06_40_MG_FD_203697 | JGI IMG/M metagenome (GOLD analysis project Ga0315280, IMG submission 203697) | Sediment microbial communities from Yellowstone Lake, YNP, Wyoming, USA - YL17G06_40 | ecosystem: Environmental > Aquatic > Freshwater > Lake > Sediment | place: USA: Wyoming | collected...
CCTTTCCGCAATACGTGTCTTTGGCATCCCTTGCCCATGCAGCTCCCAGCAAAGAGTGATCAGCGTGCTGTTTTGCATGTCCATGATTCTACATGGACTGTCGGATTTCTACGGAAACATTGCGGACGTTCAGGCCCCTTTTGTCGAACCCGCAAGTCCGCCTCATTCACACCGAGAGGGCCTCATAACCGAATCATGGACTCGGATGACACCACGCCAGTCTGACAAAGCGCATTGCCCCGTCGAGCCATTGTGCTGGGCCCTTTTTCGCACTACGATTAGGAGAGGATGCCAACCATACAGACACGTACTATGGGCAAGCACCGCAGAGTATCCCCCGTGACGCCGGGCAAGGCGCTACAGAAGTGGAATCTCCCACCGCTGTCACCACGCTTCAGCACAGGCACCGCTGAACGAAAGCATCCTCAGCTATCCTTGACGGAGCTTGGCAAGCTGACCAAGTCACGACTGTCAAGCGCCAAGGACAACCAAGCCAGGGCCAGAATGGAGTCATCCCTCATCGACTGGCTCTATGAAGCCATCAGGCTGAACATCAAGCGAGGCCGCCTGTTCGAACTCGACCGCGTGCTCTGCGAGAGCCAGGCTGATTGCCTGGGCTATGCCAAGCTCTTTCAACAGCTCGGCAGGAGGTTTGGCCTCCACACAGGTATTGTCGAAGTGGTGATCGACAATGCAGGCAGGCTGGTGCCTCACGTAGTCAACATCGCCAGGCTGTCCGACGAACGCATGCGGTTCATAGACCTCTGGTATGGTTCAAAGAACGTCCGCCACCGCAGGCTGGGTCTGATGGTCAAGCAAGAAGGCCAGTGGCAGATAGTCGACGCAGATTGGAGAAAACTGCGCCGCTTCAGGAATGTCAAAGGGCTGCCGCCACGGTGCGTTGACGCCATAACCGGCTACATGATCGGGAATCGGCACCTCGAACGGGGAATCCGTTTCTCTGACACCACCGAGCTCGATGACGCCATTCGATGTTACACCGCGGCCATAGCGCGATACCCACAGAATGCTAGGCTCTACTTCAACCGAGCCATCGCTTACGAGAACATGGGGAACAGGAAAGCAGCGGAGGCCGACTACGCCGTCGCTCTGCGCGACGAAGCCAGCCGCATTCGTGTTCAGGCGAGGCAACATAACGAAGTGGTCCAACTCATGGCCTTGGATCAGATCGGGGTCAGCACAAGAGACCAGGAGATGTATCTCCTGCAGAAGGGATTCATCACCGGCAGAGAGCTCTCACCAGAACGAGTGGCTGCCAAGTATCGCGCGTCTGCTGACGAGGTGAACAGAATCACTTCATACGTGGAGGCCCAGCTTCTCTCGATGACCTTGCCTTCGCTGGGTCAACAAGCCACCACGTAGGCCCGGAGGGCGCATGACGCATGTACTTGCCACTATGACACACTATTGATCATCTTCCGACTTGACGGTGTATTCGGCCTCGATCACCTTCTCTCGTCTTCTCCTTGGTCCGAACACCGGCCTCCAGACCAGCAGGTAGAAGAGCAACCCGAGAACTGCGAGAAGGGCGAGCAAGACGAAGAACACCAAGGCAACTACGACAAAGAGAATGGCAATGGGGAGCGCCACTATCCCCATCAGGATGAGCCACCCTACGGGCACCGTGCCCAGCAGGCGGCCCAAGGCGCGGAGCCACTGTCGCAGGCCCCCGAGCACCATTTTTCGCATATCCAAACGCCTCACCGTCCCTAGCGAAAGAACTCTCTGGCACTCTCAGCAAAGGTCTCTGGCATCACTTCGATATCGGCCTCATGATGGAACCTCTCCAGAATGCCCGTGTCATTTCGATAGAATGGCTGCAGCACTGGTCTCGAGATCAGTTTGGCGTGAAGCGAGTAGTACTTGAGCTTGTCGCCTAGAGGTGCTGAAAATGTCGACATGTTGAAGGAGTTCACTCCCATTTTTTTGTAGCCTTTCAGCAGCTTGACGACACAATCAGCAAACCCCGCAATCTCCTGATCCCCCAAGTCCGTCAAATTGCTCGTCCCCTTGAATATGATCTGGACCTCTCTATTTCCTTGAGGAGCAAAACTGGCGATAGCAGCAACAGAGTCATTCTCTCCGATGTATCTCTCTCCCCTTTGCCTCTCTTCATCGAGTATGTCCTTCCAGAAGCTACGCCCAGTGCGGCCATGGTACTCCGTGCTAGTTTCCAGGAGGGTGTCCTGGTATGATGTCGGCCTGACATCGGCTAACACCTGAACGTGGGGGTGGACCACGCTCGCCGCACTTGGCGAAAGGTGGTTCCAGTGAAACATCGGATATCTGGCGTCAGAATCACGTTCATGGACCAGCGAGAGGAACTCCCTGGCTGCTAACATGCAGTCAGTCACCATCTCTGCGCTGAATTCGTCCAGGTCTAGAAAGTGGCTGGTGCACAAGGTGGCGGCGGCGTGATGGCTGGCAAGAGGGAACATGTTGGGGAAGAGGCAGCATTCACCTCTTCGAATCCGCCCGGCGGGGTAGAACCCCTGGTCGAACTTCGTCGCTGCCTGCTCGATGTTCTCCGGACAAAAGGGACACCCCTCTCGCTTCCCAGATATCTCGGCCGGCACAGAGGTGGGCTGCGCCTGCCTAATCCTCCCTGCTCTTCTGGCATTTATCCGACATCGTCTCCTTGTCAGCGGATCTTCCCTGAACTCAACATACTGGACGTCTCTTTCGAAAGACGGGGGACGCAGTATCTCCTTGGTTATGACAACCTTCGGGAAGTCCACTTTTAGGTTCCTCGCCCCAGGATGCCGGTTACTCATGATGGCCGTTCATGGCAAGGAGTAGCCGAACCGGCACCGCCAGACTAGCTGCACTGTTACGATTATCAGCGGAGCCACCATGCGGTGTCAACAGCGCATCTCAAGTCCACAACACCACGCTCCTGCCAAGTGCTGTTGTGCCTGTACAGCTTGAAGGCCTATAATAGGTAACGCCGCAAAGGCGACTTGGCAGTGAGGGCAAAGCCTGTTCATCCGCAATGGGATGGCAAGTCAATGGATGCGATTGACGCCAATAGCGGCCTTCTGATGCGCTGGTCCGCATCAGACTAAGACACACGAAAGGAGACTGAAATGCCGCAGGTAGCGTTATTCAAGAAGAAATTCGTGCCTCTTTCCGAGGCCAGGGTCGGCATCATGACGCACGCCCTGAACTACGGCACCGCGTGCTTCGAAGGTATTCGTGGCAACTGGAACAGTAAGGAAGGGCAGATATATCTGTTCCGCCTCAGAGAGCACTACGAGAGGTTGCACAAGAGCTGCCGCATCCTGAAGATAGAACTCGCCTTCGACGTTGACAAGCTGTGCCAGATCACGGCGGAACTCGTCAAGAAGAACGGCTACCGGGAGGACATCTACGTGCGTCCCCTCGCCTACAAGAGCTCAGAGACGGTCGGTGTGAGACTCCACAATCTCGAGGATGACTTCTTCATCTTTGTGACGCCATTCGGACCCTACCTCGACGCGGAGAAGGGGGCGAAATGCTGCATCTCCAGTTGGCGTCGCATCGATGACAATATGATTCCGCCAAGGGCCAAGGTGACTGGCCTCTATGTCAACAGCGCGCTAGCTAAGACCGAGGCCCACGAGAACGGATACGACGAAGCTATCCTGCTCTCGCAGGACGGTCACGTCTCTGAAGGTAGCGGTGAGAACATCTTCATCATCATGGACGGCGAGTTGCTGACACCGGCTTCCTCCGACAACATCCTTAAGGGTATAACCCGCGACGCCGTGATCAAGCTGGCTAAGAACGAGCTGGGGATCGACACGGTCAAGAGACCCATCGACCGCAGTGAACTCTACATCGCCGATGAATGCTTCATGACCGGAACGGCAGCCAACGTGACCCCAGTGGTGGAAATAGATCGCCGCCCGATCGGAGAGGGCAAGGTGGGCCCAATCACGCGAAGGCTGTTGAACCTCTACGGTGATGTAGTCCGGGGCAGGAACCGCAAGTACATGGAGTGGTGCACCCCGGTGTATCGCAGCAAGAAGGGTGCCTAAGAATCACCTTGGAAGTAGTCCACGCCTGGCAGTACTGCATATTTGTATTCATAGCCGTCATGGGCATGCTTCAACTGATAGCGACCATTAATCAGTTGAAGGGCATGCTCTTCATCCGAAACAGGCCTATAACGCTGGTCTTGTCGATTGCCGCTATCGTGTTCGCCTTCTGGTGGTTCTTCTACAGAGACAACCGCCTTGATACAGTCATGCGGCGCACCGGACTGGAGGGCGCGCAGCAATTCACGGTTTTCTGCTGGACCACGTTCGCGGCATTAGTGTTCACTTTGGTTCTATCGTCCTTGCTTCGGATGCTCGTGTATCGCCGGAATGCGAGAAGCGACCAGGAGGAGAGGATAGAGGGCGCATATCGACTGAGGTACATGAGCTGGTTTGAGGCGTTGAGAGAGGCCCTCAGACGAAGAGACGAAAGCGATGCTGGAACTCATCATCCAAGTTGACCAGAGCATAGTTCTCTGGCTCAGCCACCTGGTGGGCAAGAGCGCCATCCTGGACAGGATCATGATACTCCTGGCCAGCGACTACTTTGTGCCAGTCGCTATCTCTCTGATACTGCTCTACATATGGTTCATGGGCAGGGACTTCGCCGAACGCGACAGAAACCAGAAGGCTGCCGTCTGCGCCGCCATAACCATCGGTATAGGCATGGGTTTCATCCTGGTCACCAATAGCATCTGGCGTCACCCTCACCCCTTTCAGGACATGCCTCAGTTGATCGATCCGGTCACCAACCACATCTTCTACCCGATCCATGACCCGTCATTTCCCAGCAGCACCTCTGCCCTCACCTTCGCCGCTGCCGCCGGTGTATGGCAGTTCAACCGCAAATGGGGGCTCATTCTGCTCGTCCCGGCGATTCTGATGCCGCTGGCCAAGGTCTATGCCGCCGTATACTACCCATCAGATATCATTGGTGGGGCAATTCTGGGCATACTCACCGCGTACTTCATTGGGAAGATATTCATGCCTGTGGTGCACCTCCCCATTGCCATCTTGATGTGGCTACTGAGGACACTGTGCCTCGGCTAGCCGCCAAGCCTGAGCCACAGGACATTGGCTGCATAGCCTATGATTTCCCGGATGGAGAACTTGGACCTCCCCCTCCGCTGGTCCGTGAATTCAATGGGGATCTCCACGAAAGTGCAGCCGTTCTTGCCCAGCCGGTATAGCGTCTCCATGCCAATGGAGTAGCCCTTGGAGCGAAACCTCTCGAAATCGAGACCCTTCAGAGCCGTCCGCCGGTAGCACTTGTAGCCACCACACCAATCCCTGATGTGCCATCCCATGAATACGCTGGTATAGAGATTGGCGCCCTTCCCGATGACCCCCCTCACCGGATTTCTGAGAGCTCTGCTACCTTTGACTAGTCGAGAGCCAATGACCACATCAAAGTCCCTGATCTTCTCCAGGAACCGGGGAATGTCTCTGGGATCATGTGAGAAGTCAGCGTCCATCTCAAGGACACAATCTACATCCTGTTCCCGGGCGTACTTGAGGCCGGCAATCCCCGCCGTGCCCCTGCCCCTCTCTTTCCGGTGTATGACATGAATCCTGCCTCCGTTCTCTGCGGCGAGCCTGTCAGCTATCTGCCCCGTCCCGTCGGGGGAGCTATCGTCCACGACCACGATGCTGACACCATCGTGCTTCAATATCTGTCCTACCATGTTCTCGATGTTATCCTTCTCGTTGTAGGTCGGAAGCATCACCATGGCCTTCATAGCGAACCCATTATAAGACCCACTCGAGACAAGGCGCAAAGGAGCTGGGGCACGCCATCCGACAGCACCCCGGCCTTCCACGGACTGCTAGGAGACGAGGCGCTCAGGAACACGAGGCATCCCTGCCTCACACCAACCTTGCACCGCATGCTCGCGTTGGAATATAATCATTCTCACAACCACAATGAGCGACAAAGCCCTAACTGGTCTCAAAGTAGTCGAACTCTCCGACTTCATCGCTGGCCCCTACTGCGGCAAACTCCTGGCCGACTTCGGTGCCGAAGTAATCAAGATTGAGAAGCCCGGCATTGGCGACGAAGCGAGGCAGCGAGGCCCATTCCCCGATCATCTGCCTGATCCAGAGAAGAGCGGCCTGTTTCTCTACTTGAACACGAACAAGCTGAGCATAACGCTGAACATAGAAACAGTCACCGGTCAACACATCCTCAAAGAAATCCTGAAGACCGCTGACATCCTGGTAGAAGATCACCCGCCGGCCCAAATGCAAGCCTTGGGACTTGACTTCGAGAGTCTCCACAAGGTCAACCCGGCACTCATCGTGGTCTCCATCACCGCTTTCGGCCAGACAGGCCCCTACCGGGACTACAAGGGATACGCCATCAATGCCAGCGCCTTGGGCGGCCAGACCGTCTGCGCTGGCGAACCGGGCCGGGAGCCTTTGACGCCTCCGCTGTGCCTGGGCCACTACCAGAGCGGCACAGCGGGTGCCACCGCAGCCATGGGAGCCGTTTTCGCCCGAGAGGTCAATGGCCACGGGCAGCATGCCGACATATCGGAGGCTCAGGTGTGGGCCACTCTCCACACCGGCAATCAGGAGTCTTCTTTCATCATGCACGGCATGAAGAGGATGCGCTGGGGTCACCGCACGCCTGGCGTTTACCCTTATACCATACTCCCATGCAAAGACGGCTTCATGAGCATGATTGCCATCCAGGGCTATCAATGGAAGAGGTTCTTGGAGTTGCTGGGCGACGGACAGGTGCCGGAATGGTACGCCAACGACCCCCGGTTCCAGGATCGCCGCGAGATAAGCCTGAAATACGCCGATGAGATGGACGGCCGTCTGGCGCCCTGGCTCACAGCGCGCACCAAACAGGAGATATACAAGCTCTGCCTTGAGAAGAGAGTACCCTTCGCGCCGGTGAGGAACATGGCGGAGGTAGTCAATGACGCCCACCTCAAGGCCCGAGACTACTTCGTCGAGATCAACCACCCGGTGGCGGGCACATTCAAATATCCAGGCGCTCCGGGCAAACTCTCGGAGACCCCTTGGACTGTAGACAGCCCGGCCCCCCTTTTGGGTCAGCATAACGAAGAGGTTTACTGCAAACGCCTCGGCTACTCAAAGGAGAAACTGGAAGCACTGCGCACGGGAGGGGTCATCTGAGCGCCGACAAGAAGTACCCGCTTCAGGGTTGCCGCGTCATCAACTTCGGCTGGGTCTTTGCTGGTCCATATCTGGCCACCATGCTCGGCGACCTGGGAGCCGAGGTCATCAAGATCGAGACCAGAAGCCGCATCGACTCCATGAGGCTAAGTCCGGATAACCTGGACAAAGAGCCTGACAGAGACCCCTGGTTCCACAGCGGCGTCCGCAATCAGCTCAGCATCACCCTGGACATGGAGCAGCCCAAGGCCATCCCAGTGATCAAGGACCTCATCAAGATGAGCGACATCGTGATTGAGAACTTCTCGCCAAAAGTGATGAAAGAGCATGACCTGGACTACCAGTCGTTGAAACAGATAAAGCCCGATATCATCATGATCTCCCTACCGGCCACCGGCCACTACGGGCCCCTGCGTGACGCCCAGACGTACGGACCGTCCCTTACAGGACTGGCCGGAGTCGATGGTTTGGTCGGCTACTACGGCGAGCGAGTTCTCGGTCTGCAGCAGGCCTATGCCGACGTCAACAGCGCTCTGCATGGAGCGTTCACCGTTCTGGCTGCCCTCTACTACAAGAAGCGGACAGGCAAAGGCCAGTTCATCGAGATGGCGCAGCTCGAGGCGGTGGTCGGGATAGCCGGTGAAGCAGTCATGGAATACGTGATGAACGGCAAGGTCTTGGGAACGCTCGGCAATCGCTACCCGACTATGTGCCCTCACAACAACTACCGCTGCAGTGAGGATGACAAGTGGGTCTCCATTGCCGTCAAGACCGAAGACGAATGGAAGGCATTCTGCCAGGCCATTGGCAATCCCGCCTGGACCAAAGATGAGAAATTCGCTGACAAGTACAGTCGGCTGAGAAATCAGACTGAACTTGACAGCCTGATCACTGGTTGGACCTCCAAGCAATCCTACTACGAGGTCACCGAGCTGCTCCAGAAGCACGGGGTGGCAGCAGCCCCCTGTCTCGATACCGAGGGAAGGTTCTTCGATCCTCACCTGCAGGCCAGAAAGACCTACCTGGAAGTCGATCACCCCACCACTGGCACTGATTTCATAGCCAACTCGGCCTGGGCTCTGTCTGACAATCCCACTGAGATCCGCTATCGCTCACCATTGCTGGGCGAGCACAACAAGTACGTTTTCAAAGAGCTGCTGCACATGTCCGACGAGGACATTGCTCAACTCGAAACCGAGAAGGTCATCCACTAACCTAGTCCTCACCAAAGAGGACGCAGCCCGTCCACGTTATTCGGTCAGGGTGAAACTTTCCATCAAGTCCAAGCCTCTCCTGGAGTCCCACGACATCAATCCCGATCGCCTCCAATGACGTCCTGGCTTTCTCCGGATGTCCGCACGGCTTGTCCTCAACCGCTGCACAAGTCCGACACAACTCGCAGTTCCCTCCAATCAGACCCCAGAGTTGTGTCATGCCCCTTCGCCGAAGACGCCGCTCCAGCCGCAGAATGAGACGGTGAAACTCCAGTTTGGTCCTGATGACGCCTTCCCGGTCATTAGCCACATCCAAGGGTCTGGAATACCGAAGAAGCACACCCTGCGAAAAGCCTTGCAGCCGCACCCCGATCTCCTCCAGCGAGCCTATCCGCGGCGGGCACATGTAGTTGGCATTGTAGCTGCCGCACCGATTCTCGACGCAGTAGTTTCTGATCCTTTGCTCGGGCACAAGGAGGGTCAGGGCAAACCCTAGACATAGGTCAAATTCCAGCCTCCCGGCCTGTTCCTGCACCGACTCCAAATCCATCGTTGTCTCGTACCAATCCCACTATGCAGATGATTCTCTGCATAATCATACCCATTGCAGTTGCAGTAGACCAGCGGACGCAGGCACCAGATATGCTGGGTCACCTGGGGTGCTATCATGGAGCTGCCATGATGGAGAAGCTTGTGGAAGGAGCCCGGCAACTGGCTCTGCCGCTGACCGAACATCAGCTCAAGCAGTTTCAGACCTACTACGAGCAGTTGGTGGAGTGGAATCGCAGAGTCAATCTGACAGGTATCACAGACTACGAAGAGGTCCAGGTCAAACACTTCGTGGACTCCCTCACCATCACACTGGCGCTGGAGGGATCCGCATGGCTTAATGGCAGCTTTGCCCTTCTGGACATCGGCACCGGAGCTGGAATGCCAGGCATTCCATTGAAGATATTGCACCCCGAGGCCAAGCTGGTCCTCCTGGATTCCGTGGCCAAGAAGACGGCCTTTCTCCGGCACATTGTAAGAGAGCTGGGATTGGCGGAAACAGAGGTAATCACCGAACGAGCAGAGGGAATCGGCCATCTTCCAGTATACCGGGAGAGCTTCGACCTGGTAGTATGCCGCGCGGTCAGCCAGTTGGCTACAGTCGCCGAACTGACTCTGCCCTTTTGCCGGATCGGTGGACTGGCGGTAATCCCGAAGAAGGCTGGCATTGAACAAGAGCTGAGTGATACGGCGGGAGCCATAGGCATCCTCGGCGCCAGACTCAAGAGCGTCCGAGAAGTGACCATCAAAGGCTTGGAACAACATCGTCTGGTCGTCCTGGAGAAGACGTCGATGACGCCTTCCACTTATCCCCGCCGCCCTGGAATGCCAGCGAAACGTCCGCTGCACTGACAGCCATCGGCCTGGTCGGCCATGCGCAGTTAGGCGAATCCTTCTCAAGCCCCGGCTTCCCCAGAGATGCCCAATCTGCCAGGATGATGCTCCGCCGTCGATCTGCCTTGTGAAATCATCGCCTATGCTCTAGTATTTGGGGTAGCGGCGGGTGCGCGAAGCACGACGGACCGCCAACCGGCCTCGCCAGAGAAGGCTGCCTATGAGTCTCTTCAGGATCGATTCTGACCTCAAACCGACCGGTGACCAGCCTCAGGCCATCGCCAAGCTGGTCAAAGGCCTCGGGGAAGGCCGCAAGCAGCAGACCCTGCTCGGCGTTACCGGCAGCGGCAAGACCTTCACCATGGCCAATGTCATCGAGCAGGTGCAGAAGCCAACTCTGGTGATGTGTCACAACAAGACTCTCGCAGCTCAACTCTGCGCCGAGTTCAAGGAGTATCTCCCGCACAACGCCGTCGAATACTTCGTCAGCTACTACGACTATTACCAGCCTGAAGCCTACCTCCCCACCACAGACACCTATATAGAGAAGGAAACGGACATCAACGAGGAGATCGACAAGCTGCGTCACGCTGCCACGCGCGCCCTTTTCGAGAGAAGGGATGTGGTCATCGTGGCCTCCGTGTCATGTATATACGGTCTCGGCTCACCCGAGGAGTACTACAGCTTCGTGGAGAGGCTGAAGAAGGGCGAGAAACACAACCGCAACCGGGTCGCCCGCCGCTTGGTCGAAATGCAATACCAGCGAAATGACATCGATTTCACTCGGGGCAAGTTCCGCATTCGCGGCGACGTCCTGGAAATACAGCCGGCCTACGAAGAAAAGGCCGTGCGCATTGAATTCTTCGGTGACGAGATCGAGAGAATCGTAGAGGTCGACACTCTAACCGGCGAACTGCTGAAGGAGCACGCCGAAATCAACATCTATCCGGCCAAGCACTTTGTCACCTCCGCTGAGAAGCTGACGGAAGCCATGGTCGACATCCGCGTGGAGCTGGAGCAGAGGCTGCAGGAGCTTCGAGAGCGCGGCAAGGTGCTGGAGGCAGCCAGACTCGAAAGCCGCACCAACTACGACCTCGAGATGCTGCAGGAAATGGGATACTGCACCGGCGTTGAGAACTACTCTCGTCATCTATCGCGGCGCCCGCCCGGCAGTCCGCCATCAACGCTGCTGGACTACTTTCCAGACGATTTCCTGCTCTTCATCGACGAGTCACACATGACGCTGCCACAGATCAGAGGGATGTACCACGGGGACCGCAGTCGGAAGGAAGTGCTGGTGAATTATGGCTTCCGGCTGCCATCAGCGCTGGATAACCGCCCCCTGACCTTCGAGGAGTTCTGCACTCAGATCAACCAAGCCATCTACGTATCAGCCACCCCGGGGCCCTACGAGTACCAGAACAGCCAGCAGGTTGTGGAGCAACTGGTCAGACCCACCGGCCTCCTGGAGCCAACCGTCGAGGTCAAGCCTACTAAGGGGCAGATCGACGACCTGCTGGAACAGATCAAAACTCGCGTCGACCGCGGAGAGCGCTGCCTGGTAACTACACTCACCAAGAGGATGGCCGAGGAACTCTCGGAGTACCTAAAGGAGATGGGGGTCAAGACGCACTATCTCCACTCAGAGGTCGACACGCTGGAGAGGGTGGAGATTCTGCGAGACCTCCGCCTGGGCATACATGACGTGGTAGTGGGAATAAACCTCCTGCGAGAGGGACTAGACCTCCCCGAAGTCAGCTTGGTGGCCATACTCGATGCCGACAAAGAAGGATACTTGCGGTCCACGGGGGCCCTCATTCAGACGATGGGGCGTGCCGCCCGCCATGTCGAGGGCCACGCCATCATGTACGCCGATTGCATCACCGGATCAATGAAGGCCGCGATGGACGAGACACGTCGGCGCCGTTCCATTCAGGAAGCCTACAACAGAGACCACAACATCACGCCGCAGAGCATCAAGAAGGCCATCAAAGACATCACCGACAGAGTGAAGCAGGTAGCCGAAACGCGCGCGACATATGCCGGCACCACGCCCATGTCGAAGAGTGAGCTGGCAGGCCTCATCAAAGAACTGGAAGCCCAGATGAGGACCGCGGCCAAGAGCCTGGAGTTCGAGAAAGCCGCCATCCTGCGCGACAAGATTACCGAACTCAGGCATGAGTTCTCGGACATATCCGATCAACGCTCTGGGACTGGCTCGCCGACGACGACATACTCTGTTGCCGGACATGGCCGCAACACCAGGGGGCCTGTTAAAAATCGCCACAAAGTGGTTTAATAGGGCATCGGATTGGGATCGTCCCGTAGGGATGTCCTTTCCAAGGTGACATTCTATGGGTACCGAGAGAAAGCCTACAGACTCGTACTCTGACTCTCGGGGCAGCACTACTCGTGAGGCCTCGATGGAAGCGCAACCTGCTCAACCCAGAGACGTCTTCGACAGCCTGTTCGCTGATGCACCAACTGGCATCTACGTTGCTCTGAATGGCATAATACGTTATGTCAACCGCCGGACGCAGATGTACACCGGCCGCACCAGAGGTGACCTGCAAGGCCAGCATTACCTGCGACTGGTGGTGCCCGAAGATAGAGACATGGTCAAGCAGAATCTGATCAAGGTCGCCGGCGGTGAACATCTACCGCCCTACGAGTACAGGATCGTCAACGACTCCGGGGACATCAGATGGATAATGGACACCACAACGTCTATTCAATACCAAGGTCAACCGGCAGTCTTGGGAAATCTCCTCGACATCACCGAGCGCAAGACCGCAGAACAGGCTCTGAGGGAGTCCGAAGAAGGATACAAGACGCTCTTCGAGTCCGCCGAAGAGGGCATACTCGTAGCCGACAGTGAAACCAACAAGTTCGTCTATGCCAACCCGGCGATACGCAAAATGCTGGGGTACAGCCTAGAAGAACTGCGGGGGATGGACAGAAGCGCCATCCACCCCAAAGACGAATGGACACGAATCGCCGCCGAGATTGAGGCTCAGGCCGGAGGGAGAACGGAACTGGCCGCCAGCATTCCCTGCACCACCAAAGACGGAAGAACGCTCTATGTCGATATCAACGCCACCAAAGCCCTGGTGAATGGGCGGGAGTGCAACATTGGATTCTTCCGTGACATTACAGAGCGCAAACGGATTGAGGACGAACTCCTCCAGTCAGAGGGGAAACTGCGCGCCATGTTCAAGTCCATCGCCGATGGCGTCATCGTCACTGACCTCCAGGTCCTCATGACGGAATTGAACGATGCCACGCTGTTCCTGCATGGGTATGGCCGCAGAGAGGAATTGTTGGGTCGAAGCATCCTTGAACTCGTTGCCGAGAAAGACCATCCCCAGGTGATCGAATCTCTCAGAAAGACATTCCACCAGGGTCACAGTGGGCACATGGAGTACGCCCTCTTGGCAAAGGATGGAAAGGAGACCCATGCAGAGCTGAGCGCCGCTCTCATGCGGGACAAATCCGGCAAGCCAACCGGGTTCATCATGATTGTGAAGGACATCACCGAGCGCAAGAGAGCCGAGGAAGAGATACTCCAGCGAAACCGAGAGTTGGCTGCCGTCCACCAGGTATTGACATCCATAACTCAGACGCTGGATCTGCAGCAGGTGCTGCGAGAGATCGTCTCGCAGGTCGGCACGGCACTGGAGTCATCATACACTAGCATTGTCATGGTGAACGAGGATGGCACGCTCGGAGTTGGCAGCGAGGAGTATGCCGACATTCCCTCACTCACCATCAGAAACCGGCAGAACAGCGCTACCAGAAGGATAGTTGACATACCACTCAGCCCTATCAGTGCCCGACCACACGGCGCGACAAGAGGGATAATCACCGGCGGAGAGCCGCTCCTGGTAGACAACGTGGACGCGAGTGAAGACACCAATCCAGTGCTCGTGGCAGCAGGCATAAAGTCCTACGCCGGTGTGCCCATCAAAGTCAAGAACACCATCATCGGAGTCCTATTCGTTCACAGCACCAAGAAGAGCGCTTTCTCCGGCAAGATGAGGTTGCTCATCGCCTTTGCCAATGAGGCCGGTATAGCCATTGAGAATGCCCGCCTTTACAAAGACGCCAGCACTGTCGGAGCGCTCCGTGAAGCGGACCGCCTGAAGACCGAGCTTCTGGCCAACGTCTCCCACGACCTCCGTACGCCTCTGACGTCCATAAAGGGCTACAGCACCACCATATTGCGGCACTATCAAAAACTGACTGACGAGGAGAAACGCGACTTCCTCACGGAAATCGACCAGGCGAGCGACAGGCTCACCGAACTGATCGAGAACCTGCTCCAGCTCTCCAAACTGGAGGCTGGAGGCTTCCGTATGAACAAGGAGCCACTAGCCATCGACAACTTGATCGCCAACGCCATGGAAGACATGCAGCAGAAGGCACAGAGCTATAGATTTGCCATGAAGTCACCAAAGTCGCTGCCACTGGTGGAAGCAGACCCCAGGCGCATAAGGCAGGTGATCGACAATCTCTTGGGTAACGCCGTCAAGTACTCCCCAGAAGGCACGGAGATTTCGGTGATTTGCGAGGTGGACGACCGGAGCCTGACCGTACACGTGAAAGACCAAGGCGTCGGCATCGCGGCGAATGAGCTGGATAGGATATTCGAACGTTTCTACCAGGCCGCATCCGGCACCTCGTCACACAAGGGTGGAGGCGTGGGCTTGGGTCTAGCCATCTGTAAGGGTATAATAGAGGCTCACAAAGGACGTATATGGGCACAGAGCGAGTTGGGAAAGGGAAGCGTATTCACCTTCACGTTGCCGCTGCTCCAGCGTGAAGGAAGCAAGTCAAAGAGTCAGAGTACGAAATAGGGAGGTCTACCCATGCCACAGAGAAAGCCGTTGATCCTGGTTGTCGACGATGACCCCGGAATACTCAAGCTGGTGACACTCAACCTCGAACTGGAGGGTTACCAGGTCATGACCGCCAGCGATGGCAAGACTGCACTGCAGTTGATCGAGAATGAACAGCCAACGCTTGTCATTCTAGACGTCATGATGCCCGGGTTGGATGGTTTTCAGGTGTGCGAACGCGTCCGCCAATTCTCAGAAGTGTCGATTCTGATGTTAACAGCCAAAGGTCGTAGCGAGGACATCATCAATGGCCTAAACAAGGGAGCAGATGACTACGTAGTGAAGCCGTTCAGCAGCGATGAGCTCTTGGCTCGCGTCCGAGCGATCCTACGCCGCGCCAGATTCCCAGAGGAGATGCCACAACCTCCCTTCGTCTCGGGTGATCTGGTCATAGATTTCGCTCAGCATCGCGTGACTTCAGGAGCAGATGAAGTCCTCCTCACGCCCACGGAGTACAGGATTCTCTGCCTCTTGGCACGCAACGCTGGCAAAGCAATTACCCAAGATCACCTCCTGTCTGAGGTGTGGGGACAGGAGTATTGTGGCGATACTCACATCCTTCAGGTAGCTGTAGCCCGCCTCAGAAAGAAGATCGGCGAAGATGCCGGCAACCCAAAGTACATCGTCACCCGACCGGGCATCGGCTACGTGTTCAAGAAGCCGTAGCGTACACGGGTGTCCTTAATGCGCTGACCCCTCTCGCATGATCCATTCCCCTGGTTCATTGCCGCCGTGCCTTGTTGGCAAGAGCCTTCACTAGTGATCTTTTTGTGACTTTTTCTCTTCCACGAGAAGACTGTTTGTGAAGCAGGCAGCGCGGCCTGAGACACAGGGGATAACAGATCGCCCTACACTTATGCCATGACAAAAAGCGGGTGGGACCGAGCTCACCTGAATCAGAAAGACAAGCTATCACCAAGGAACTGACCAGTACGGAGGTAACATGATGGCACTTCAAAAGTCGCTAATAGTGGTCGTGGATGACGACCCCGGAATCCTGAAATTGGTGAGCCTGAACCTGCAACTGGAAGGGTTCCGCGTGGTAACGGCTGCTGACGGCAAAGAAGCAGTGCAATTGGTGCACGATGAGCAACCTGCGCTCGTCCTTCTCGACGTCATGATGCCGGTGATGGATGGTTTCCAGGCTTGTGAACGGATTCGCGAATTCTCTGAAGTGCCCATCATCATGCTGACCGCAAAGGGCGGCATTGAGGACGTGGTACGTGGACTCGACACTGGCGCTGATGACTATGTAGTCAAGCCGTTCAGCATCAATGAACTGGTGGCACGCGTAAAGGCAGTCTTGCACCGCACCAAGTTCCCACAGGAAATGCCCCAGCCGGCATTCGCATCTGGAGACTTGAACATCGACTTCGCCCAGCATCAGGTGAAGATAGCCGACACCGAGATCGTGTTGCCGCCAACCGAATACCGGATTTTGTGTTTGCTCGCTCGCAACGCCGGCAGAGTAATCACCCATGAACAACTTCTGACCGAAGTCTGGGGGCGTGAGTACCGAGGAGACACTCATATCCTCCAGGTAGCTGTCGCCAGACTCAGAAAGAGGCTTGGCGATGATCCCGGCAACCCGAAATTCATCGCCACAAGGCCAGGCATTGGGTACACCTTCAAGAAGCCGAGGGAGGAGTCACCCAATGGGACTGTGGCCTGTGCTGCCGCGCAGCAGGCGTCGGACTAGCGGCCTGAAGGACTCCTACAGGATCATTCCCCATCCTGTGGGCGCTCTCTGATTGGGACGGCAGTTGCGCTGCCCCAGTCACGGCACTGGTCTTCTTGCACTATCCCATCATATGCTCGCCGCGCTGTCGTCAATTCTCAGTCACATGACGGCGAAAACACGGGGGTTCTGGCGTTGAATGCACAAACACCGACTGGAATGCAGTGCAAGTCCCCCATCGTGGATAACATCGCTTGCTGGCTGAGCATTGTGTTCTCCAGGATCACACGCCTGTGTACACCGCTGCTGAAATCCCGTCAGGCACAACCCTTATTGACCCCCTCGGCTCAGCATTGGTATCCGTTTGGGTCTATCAAAAAGGTCAACACAATGCCAGAATCGTACAAGGGGCTGAACGTGAAGCGAGGAGGACCTCATTCTCAGAGCGCGCCTTCACTGATGACGTGCGGTAGTCGTAAGATAGACGTAGGACGTTTTTTGATTTGACATGAACAGTCATGCCATGATTCCGCTCGCCGCGACGATAGCCTATGTTCCCTTGCTGCTCGTCTCGTTGCTTCACAGGCCATGGCAGAGGCAACAGGGGTACCTTGTCCTGTACCTCATACCTGCCATGCTCTGGAGCCTGTCTGACTTCTTTCTGCGCAGCGACCTGCTCCATATCAACCAGACTATTCTAGTAAAGGTCATCATCTGCATGTGCTTCTGGATGGTGATCCAGTTCCACTACATCCTCAGTTCTTACCACGGCAAGTCCGGCAGAATCCCATTCGCATTCCTGCCACTGCTAGCTCTGATTGTGCTGGCGGCGTTAGACGTAATACCCCATGACATCGATATCACCCAAGGGAAGACCGCCGTTGACTACGGTCTCTGGACGCCCCTGATCGCCATTCCTCTGGTCTTGACCATATGCCGGGACTTCTATTTGCTGGCCCGAAAGCGCAAGGCCACGACACAACTAGCTGAGCGCAACCAGATAACATACCTCCTGGTAGTCACCGCGGGCGGCGCTATTCTCTTGTTATGTGCCTTCACCAAGTTCGGTGTCTCCTACGCTGTGGCTCATGTTGGAAACCTGATCACCGCCCTCATACTGCTCTATGCCACTGCCGCTCACCAACTGCTGGATGTGGGAGCTGCATTCCGCAGGGCATTGCTCTACGTCTGGCTAACGCTTGTCGCGATTCTTACCTACCTTCTCCTCTTCTGGATAGCCTCAGAGCTCCTGAACTTCAAAATGGACTGGCTGGTGGTCATCGTGGGTATCGCTGCCACCTTCTGCTGCATCATGCTCGTATCCACAGTCAGCACAACCTCACGCAGAGCCATTGAGGAGATCTTCACAGGCCAGAGATATGACTACCGACAGAGACTTCTTCAGTTTGTCATAAGCATATACAACATCGCCGACCTGAAGGAGTTCAGCAACCAGTTTCTCTCTCTGCTTTGCCATTCCACCGGAGCTCAGAACGCCTGGCTGCTCCTTCCAACTCCTGAGGACGGGGCATTCCGGTCCCAAGTTCAGTTCTCCCACGATAAGGACTCCGAAAACGCCATTGTGCTGAGGCCTGACAGCCCGCTGGTCGAACACCTTTCCGGGGGGACTGCCCCTTTGTCGCAAAGGGAGATCAACGTCCAGCCCGAATTCGCCTCCCTTTGGGGAGAAGAGAAGAAGAGCATAGAATCGGCCAAGGTGGATCTCTTCTTCCCGCTGCGGAACGAGGACAGGCTCATAGGCATAGTAGCCATGGGCAAGAAGAAACGCGGCGAATCCTACACCTATGAGGAGATGGAGCTGATCACCTACGCCCTCAGTTCCATCAGCCCTGGCATAGAGAGAGAGCACATCCGCGAGCAACTGCAGGCAAAGGAGAGGTCATTGGCCTTGGTAAACGAGCTCATGCTCATCATGACCTCCAGCATTGACATCAGCGAGGCATTCGACCGTTTCTCAGAACAACTCGGAGAGGTCATGCCTATTGACTTGGCGGCCATATCTCTCGCCGACGAGGACGAACTTCATATCCTGGCATTCAACGGCACAATAGCCGCTCCCTGGCAGCCCCGGGACAGGCTTCCGCTGGCCGGCACAGGCACTGAACTGGCGATGAAGCAGCAGAGGGGCATATATGAGCCCGACCTGGCGAAGGCCCATGCGTTCTCCACTGGAGAAAGACATCTGAAGCAAGGCATTCGCTCGATCGTCTACTTGCCACTGATCTACGCCGGCAAGAGTTTGGGGTCCCTGACCCTGGGCAGCCGCTATCCTCAAGCATACAAAGATGACCAGATCAAGCTTCTGGAGCAGCTGGCTCTGCAAATCACCCCACCCATTGCCAATTCGCAGCTCTATGCACAGGCGAGAGAGAAGGCTCGCCTCGACGAGCTTACAGGCCTCTTCAACCGCCGCCACTTCGACGAGAGGCTCAGGGAGGAGATCAATCGCCAAATACGCTACGGCGGAGCCTTCTCTCTGATCATGCTTGACTTAGATTCCTTCAAAGCCTACAACGACGTCTATGGCCATCCTGCCGGAGACACTTTGCTCCGAGAGATCAGCGCGCTGATCAGGAAAGCCATACGTACCAGCGATCAGGCGTTCCGCTACGGCGGCGACGAGTTTGCCGCACTTCTGCCGCAGACCGACACGGACAGTGCCTACCATGTTGCAGAAAGAATCAGACAGGAAGTAGCTGCCCACGCCCAAGCCAGATCCACCGGAGTCACCTGCAGTGTTGGCATAGCCAGTTGCCCATCTGACGGAATCCTTCCTGCCGACCTGATAAGCGCCGCCGACAGCGCGCTCTACCATTCTAAGTATGCCGGCGGCAACCGCGTCCACATCTCCAGCAGCCTCATGCCCACAGCAGGCGTTCGTCAGGTCGAAGACGGGGAAGCCAGGAGCCCGAGCCTGGCAGCCATCTATGCACTGACCACTGCAGTCGATGCCAAGGACCACTATACCTACTCCCACTCCCAGCGGGTTAGAGACTACGTCGTCACCTTGGCCGAGGCGCTCGGACTGCCACCAGACTCGGTGAACCGCCTGAGTGCGGCCGCGCTGCTTCACGACATCGGGAAGATCGGCGTGCGCGATTCTATCCTGACCAAGAGCGGAGCGTTGACCACTGAGGAATTCGAAGAAGTCAAGACTCACCCACGGCTGGCGGTAGCCATCATCTCCAACGTCCCCAGCCTCGCCCCGTGCGTACCGGCGATCCTATACCATCACGAACGCTTTGACGGCACCGGCTATCCCCAGGGACTTAAGGGCGAAGAGATACCGTTGGAAGCGCGCGTCCTCGCTGTGCCTGACTGCCTGGCAGATATGACAGCCGACCGCCCCTACAAGCCAGCCCTGGGGTGGAAAGAGGCCATGGAGGAAATCAGACGTCACTCAGGCACTCAGTTTGATCCCAATGTAGCCAAGGTGTTTGTCGGTCTTATGGAGTCCGGCGCCATCTCGAAGCCGACCAAACCGGGCAAGTAGCTTCATCCATAGAGCTTCGCCATCCAGTCAAGGATGCTATGTCCCCAGACTATAGCCACCATGGTCGCCACGACCAGTGCTGAGCCAAACGGTATCGTCTGACCACCTTTCAACCGCCCCATGACAAGCGCCATCAACAGCCCAACCAGGGCCCCTAGAATCATCACCACCACCACCAGCGGAAACCCGCAGACCAGGCCGATCAGCGCAGCCAACTTCACATCCCCCCAGCCAAGCCCTTCCTTGCCCAACACCACTATGGCAAAGACAGCCAACAAGAAGAAGAACAGAAAACCGACCCCTCCACCCAGACCAGCAATAGCGATCTGAGGCCACCCCTCCATCGCTCCGCTTCCTTCCAGCCAGGGCAGATCGTTCACCAAACCGGCAAAGACAATCGCGATCACCAGCGATGGATAGACTATCTTGTTCAGTATCAGGCCCTGCTCCAGGTCTATCACAAAGATCACGATGAACAGACAACCCCAGAAAGCCGCTACCCCGAATTCCGCCTTCAAACCGAACACAAGGTAAAGAACCCCCAGCATCACCCCAGTGGCCAGCTCGACCATGACCAGGCGCTTCGGAAGCGATGCCTGGCAATAGCGGCAGCGGCCGCGCAGCCATATATAGCTGAAAACGGGTATCAGATCAACCGCCGAAAGACGGTGCTGGCACTGATCGCACTGGGACGGGGGGCTGACGACGGATCGCCCGCTTGTTAGACGATCAATGCAGACGTTGAGGAAACTACCAACCGCGAGGCCCAGCAGGATGAAGACTACGGTGAGAAGAGCCCCCACGCCAACATTCTGCACGGACCGTGCCTGCCTTGTCAAGATTGCCAGTGTCGCGCCAAGTCATTGTCCGCCAAACTCGCAAAGTTCCGTCGGAGTCAGGCCCCAGAAAGCCATCCCGGACCCACCTTTCACCCCCTGACGCCCATTCATGCCAGGAATCCCCTGTACCGGCGATCCATGGAGACCACCCCAAAGAGGCGCAGAATCTTTCCCTGCCGAGTGTCTGGGGGTTCCCCTCACCTTCTAATCGATCCCCCCAGGGGCGAAGCCCCTTTGCCGGGGGTTTGGGGGTGTCCCCCAATTGCCAAATCTCCCCCCAAGAATGGGGGGCAGGGGGTTGAAGGCAAGCCTTGAGACAGCCTCCATGAATCGCCCTTACGGGACACCCTCAGACTTCCGGTGGGAAGCACCACCCACCAAGCCCTCTCGGAGACGGGGGCAACCAATATCTCTCAACATTCTGCGCACCAGAACGCTAACATGCCCCCCAACGCTGTGAGAAACGGCCCGCAGATATGCTCCAGCGCATCGATCGAAGAATCAAAGTCTCCCACACGATGGACTGAACACGAATGCCTCGTGCCAGAACACCGCCAAAACCAAAGTCGGCCGATTCTCTGTGACCTCCTCGTGAGCATTAGCCTCCACCGCGAGCAATGTTTGTGACTGCAGCGCTGGCCCGCGAGACACAGACGTGACTTCCTCTGCGTACACTCTAGGGCCAAACGCGACACTTCGAGGAAAGGAGGTGTGCAGAATGAAGACAGTGAAGAAGACCAAGGCCGCGGCTACCCGCAAAGTCGCCAAGGCGCCGGCCAAGAAGACCGGAAAGGGGAGATAGTTGAACTCCTCTCTGCAGCGGCTATGCTGGGGTATCTGCTGCTGCGGCTAGTCTAGAGAATTCTTAAAAGGGATCCTGGGTGCCGGCAAGGTTGAGGCGGCTGACGAAGAGGTCCCCCAGACCGCAGATGGTTATTTGCCATTATCACGCTACCCATTTTGACGGCACCGGTTCCCTCCCCCCACCCAGACGACCATACACCCCAACTCCTTGCATCACACCAGCTCTTCATACAGGTCGGACGGACACTCCTCACCATGATGCACACACAGATTCAATCCTCCTCCCAAACGCTCCGTAGACCAGGGCTCAGACACTTCCACAGGGAGGCGGCGCGTCTGCGTCTCACTACCTCACATGGCTGTCGCTGCCAGGAAGAACGAAGAGATGAACAGCCCCGGAAGCGGAGTCTGGGAAAGCAGGGCGATGTAGAAGAAAGTGAACCCCCCGGAAGTCCAGCTTCCTGTAACGAACATGGCGAAGTAACACGCCACCGGAGAGTCCGTGCCAGGTTGCCCACAGCGAACAAGTGCGTGACGCCCTGCTACCTCAGCATCATGCGGTGGTTGGGCATGCGTTCCCCTTGTTCAATTGGTTGTCGGCAGATCCTGTCCCTATCAACAAAAGGCCCCACCCGCCACGACTGGACCGGACCCATGTCAAGCGGAAACAAGAAAGCTGGCGGCTTCTTTCGAAGCCGCCAGCTTCACAATCTTCACTCCTCTGTTGTATTGGGAATCTACTTGGCTCTTCTGGCTCGAAGCAGGTAGAGAACACACGCTATGACCACAATGACAGCCACCGCCACCCCGATCATCCACAGACCAAAGTGGAAACCGCTGGGCCCTGAGACCTTAACCTCCACGTTCTTGGTGCTCGTCACGTCTTTCCCCTCGAACGTGCCCGATACCGTCAACGTGGCCACGTATGTTCCCGCCTTCTTGAAGACATGCTTGATCTTCCCGTCAGCGGCATCTCTAGCAGCCTTATCCCACTGAACCAGGTCACTTCCATCGCCAAACTCCCAAGTCCACTTTGTGATGTCACCGGTTGAGCCATCTGCAAACGTCACATCTGTCCCGGCCTTAGGCGTCGCCGGTGTAGCAAGAAAAACCGCCTTGGGTGTTGCATGGACTACGATGTCCTTCTCTGCAGTGTTCTCTCCTTGGGCATTGCTCACCTTCAACGACGCCGTGTAGGTGCCGCTTGCCGTATACATGTGGCTTATCTTGCCAGTCGCTGGCTTGTCTCTGAGTGTCCAGTTCTCCGTCGTTCCGTCACCAAAGTCCCAGAACCAGGCCGTAATCTCGCCAGCCGGAGTCGAATTGTCCGTGAACGTCACAGCCTGCTCTTCGGCGGTCACTTCCGTCTTATCCGACGTGAACCCCGCAGTGGGCAGCGACAGAGACTTCGTAGTAAACGCGGTCTCCGCCGAGTAGGCCGACCAGTTGCCATAGCTGTCCTGGTATCTCACATGCCAGTAGTAAGTAGTATTCGCGCTCAGGCTGCCAGCAGGAACAACGATCTGGGTTAGACCGGTGGTTGTATTGTCACTGTCGTAGACCCTCTGAGCATCCGAGTAGTCTCCCTTCGCCTTGGTCACCTGCCACCGTGACGCAGCGTGTGTATCGTTCAGTGACACATACGCAGAAGCATTCGGATCCGAGAAGTCAGAGGACTTTAGAGTGGGAGTCACACTAACATCTTTGGCCAAATCCACCGGTTCAACGTTGCTGGGTTGGTTCGGAGGTGAGTTCGTTATGGTAGTCAACGAGGTTTCGTCAGACCAGTCAGACCAGAGGCCGGTGTCATCCTGATATCTTACGCGCCAGTAGTACTTGCTGCCGTATTCAAGCACGCCCACCGGGTAGGTCCAGGTCTGGCTATTGAGAGGCCCACTGTCCCACAAAGGCGTCGCCCAGTTGATCACCTCTCCCGATATCTGGGCCTCCATGGCGTAGAAAGGATCACTGTCGGCATCATAGTAGGCCGTAGACTTGAACGTGTGGCTGGGGCTGATCTGGTCGGCACCGTTTGCCGGCGATATGTTTTCGGGCTTGTCAGGGCGGAAGCTCTTCACCGTAGTGAAGCTCGTCTGAACCGACCATGCGGACCAGTACCCAGGTTCGTCCTGCACCTTGACATGCCAGTAGTATTTCGTCGTTGGCAGCAAGTATCCTCGGGGAATCGCCAGTTCAGTCAGGGATGCCGTCGTAATCCCAGTGTCAAAGACAGAGCTCACGTAGCTCCCATCTGCCGTCGTTTGGTTGTCCACGCTGATCTGCCACCACGAAGCCAGTTGAGGTTGAATTGGCTCTGTGTAATTGCACGTCAAGGTCGGCATCAGCATTATGTCCACTGTACCATCGGCCGGCGTCAGATTCGTGGGCTGGGTGGGTGGAGCTGCCATGGCAGACCCCGGCATAAAAGCACTAAGCAGCAGAACCCCTATTATCACAACGGCTAGTATTCTCGCCTTGGCCATATCACTTCTCCTCCTGTGATCAAGATTTCCGTGGGCAACGCATAGATCGCTATGAGAATATTACACGCTCATAGCCAAAGTCAATACCCCAGCCACAAAACCTGGTCTCATTTCCATCACCACCTAATCGTGGCCTTCTCCACCGTACGGGCGTTGTCACCAGCGAAGCCAACTCGAGACGCCTCACCCAAGAAATCGCATCCGCCTGTCTCAAATCCCCGCCACCGCTTCGCCGCTGGCGATGCCCCTGGAACAATGTCAAGGTCGGACTCGCTCCAACAAAGGCCAATCTGTCATAACCGCGCCTTGGGGACACCTATCTCCACTAGGGCGCTGGCGGCTCCCTGAGGAGCCGCCAGCTTCATTCCGCATAAAACTCTGAACTTCAGTCTAGGCAAGAAAGCCTAGTCTGCTTCACCCAGCTATGCCTTCTTTATGAACCCGCCTGACGTGGCATCCCACTGCACATGGCTGCCCCAGCTCTTCCCGCTGTTTCCGCCATCGACGAGAGCACTAAGGACGTCGCCGTTGTCCGAAACGGTGTACGTGCCTCTCAGCTTCCCATCGATGTAGCTAGCAGCATCCGCCGCACCGGTACCAGACGTTATCTGGCCCGTGGCACCGGTGAATGTGTGGTTGCCGGTTCCATCCAGGTCAGAGGCATCACCATCGAACATGCACGCTCCGATGGCTGTCTTCACCTGGTGCAGCTCCTCGTTGGCCGCCGAAACGTTGCCGGCGCTCATGAATCTCATGATGGCCACAGCCGCCACAGCCGCCAGGATGCCCAGGATCACTATGACTACCAGAAGTTCAACCAGTGTGAAACCCTTCTCACCCCTGTAGGCCTTCCTGATGTTCTTCATCTCCCTTTCACCTCCTTTCCCTCTATATTCGTCATCTTCTCTGTAATTCGCATCTCTTTGACTATTGGGCCCTCCTTTCGTCCTGTCCGTCTTTCAGAACACATCTTGCCCTCAATCCGCCTCCAACCCCGCCTCCCCATTAACAAAACAGCTCCTTGACTACACACCGCCAAAGAGCACTTGTTCCTTATCTCTCTATAGGCGGCAACCCAACCATCCGATCTGGATTTGTGGCTTTGCGCCCCTGCCTTCCGACAGGTTTACCTTTTTCGCCTGCGTATTCTTTTCTTAATCTTCACCCGCCGCCAAGATCCTCTTTCGACCTTGCGCGCTTGCGCGGTGGCACAGAACCTCATCTTATGTTACTATCTTATACTGGTTTTTCTGTCACCAGTCAAGCATCCGCCGTTGGGATTTCCTCGTGACAGTCTCTCCATCGCCTCTCAAAAGACTCTCAAACGCGCCTTAGCTAGGGCTCGATGGTCTTGGCCTCAAACACCCGGATCTTCTGCCTTTCGGCAAAACGCTTGCCTTCCGGGCCCAGGGCAGGGACCACTATGAGCACTTTGTCCTGGACGCTGCAATCATAGGCCTTGTCATCAAACTCAAATACCCTGTCCAGCTTGACCGCCGTGTCGCTGACCTCGATGCCAATGGCAACTCGATGCACCGTCAACCCATCATCCCGGGTGGCCAGCATGTCAAAGGTGTGGTCCGCTCCCGACTTTCCCCTCATCACCGCGTACTGTTCCGCCTCATAACCACGCTTTTTCAGATAGTCAACCAGCGCAGACTTGGAGGTGAACCGGAAGGACTCGGCGACTCCCGAGGACTCCACCTGAGGGAGACTCAACCCCAGAACCGAATCCAGATCCCAGCTCTGAATTACCTTTATCTTCTGCTGGTCGGCCAGGGCCTCCGCCTCCTTCTTCATCGTGGGCACCACTACCATTATCTTGTCATGAATTCCACAATCGTAGGCCTTGTCGTCGAAACTGAATACCCTGTCGATGCCCAGTTCCTGGGTCGAGTTTTCGATCCCCACCGCTATCCGGTGCTGCACCACCCCATCATCCCTGATGGCCAGCATGTCGAACGTATGCTCTGCTCCGGACCTGCCCTTGGCCTTGGCATTCTCATGAACCTCAAAACCTCTCTCTTGGAGGAACTTTATCAGCCGCGGCTTGTGGTTCATCTCAAATGTGAGCATCAAGCGCATGTCCTCCTTCTTGGTCAAGGCATAAGTGTAGGCATCGACCTCCATCGCCTTGTCTTCCGGCACAACAGCGCCGCACTTGAGACAGCGCCACTTGATGGCTGGATGACCGAATACCTCGCCGCAATCACGGCACTTGCGCAGCACTCCCAGGCTGGTGAAGTCCTGGCCCGAAGAGCGCAGCTCCTGATAGCACTTGGGGCACACCAGCTTCCCGCTCCTGGTAAACTCCTCTTCCACACCGGCATACTGGCACACCGTATGCACCAGAACTCTGCCCCGAATAATCCGCCCTGACCCGCATTTGACACAGTAGTATCCCGGAGTCAGATTGAGAGACTTGCACTGGGGACAATAGATGTACTTCTCGGAGAACACCCTCTCCAGTATCCCCGCCTTGGCTAGGTTCTCCAGGACCCCCAACAATTCCTTGTCAGGAATATTGATGATCTTGGCGGCCTCCGGGTAGTAGTAGCCCATCTCCCGGTCGGGGTCGATCTGAGGCTTCAAGTCTCCAACCGCCCCTGAGAGCAGTGCCCCCAGGAGCTTCGCTGCCTTTTCATCGCGCCACAGAGGCTTGCTGAGCTCCATCCCTCGTATCCCCCTATGATACCCTGACCCTTATGGCCACCGCTTCGCCGCGGAAAACTCGCCTACTCCGGACCAACACAGATGGGTCCCCAAAATGCCGTGGGATGTTATCGCTTATCATGGGCAGGCGGCTTGTTGCTGGCCAGCGCTGACGACATCAGAACACGCGGCACCCTGCCAATAAGCTTCTCCACTTCCTCGCGGTCCTGACAGAACTTAGTCAGTGTCTCTCCGCTGATGGTGCCCTTGAGATAGTAATTGACCAGCGCCTGATCCAGACTTTCCATGCCATCCTGGGCACTCGTTCGGATCACGTTGGGCAGCTGATATATCTTCCCTTCGCGAATGAGGTTGCTGACCGCCGCAGTTCCCATCATGATCTCCACCGCAGCAATTCTTCCTGAGCCGTCAGCCCGCGGCACCAGCGCCTGGCACATTACACCCACAATGAGTGAAGCCAGTCTCGTCTGGGCCAGGTAGCGGTGCTCCGGCGGAAACATGTCAATCACTCTTTCCATTGCCTGATAGGCACTGGGAGCATGTCCCGTGCTAAAGACCATATGCCCGGTCTCCGCTATCGTCAGCACGGCGGCAGCGGTTTCCAGGTCTCTCATCTCGCCCACCAGAATCACATCCGGGTCCTGTCTCAGAGAGTGCTTCAGCGCCTGGGCAAAACTGAGAGTGTCCGAGCCAACCTCGCGCTGGGTGATGGCAGACCTCAGTGGCACGTGCGCGTACTCAATCGGGTCCTCAATGGTGAGTATGTGGCACATCTTGTTGGCATTGATATGCTGCAGTATGGCTGCCAGCGTGGTGCTCTTGCCGCTCCCTGTCGGCCCCGAGACCACTACCAGCCCTCTCGGCTTCATGGCCAGTTCCTTGCACATGCCCGGGAGTTCCAACTCGTCTATGGTTGGGATCTTGGGGGGCAGAAGACGAATCGCCAGACTGATGCTGCCCCTTTGCTGTGCCGCGTTACAGCGGATTCTGCCAACGCCAGGTACGTTGTAGCCAAAGTCCAGTTCCAGTGTGCGGTAGAATTCCTCTCGTTCCTCGGGTGTAGTCAGGTCCACCAGGGCCGCCCTGGCATCCTCTGGCTGCACCGGCTCAGCGTCTACAAGCGGGTCGATATCACCCACCACCCGCAGAAATGGCGGAAACCCAACTACCAGATGCAGGTCCGAAGCCTTTCGCTTGTCTGCCAACCTGATCAGATCCAGTATACTGCCCTTCATCTAACCATACCCCACTTTGCGATCACAGGCGATCCAGAAATACCAGTTAACTTGCCGGTACCAACTTGATGGTGAAGGAAACACCAGCATCATTCGCGGTAATGGCGATCGGGCTCACGAAAGCAGTGAAACGCTTGCTATTCACCAACGCCCAGGCGAAGTTGAACACCTCGGTCTCACTGGCCGCCGACCCTTCTGCTGACACGCTCGTCACGTTATTCGCCTCACCCAAGTTCACGCTCTGAAGTGTGACACCATTGCTCGTTGCCGCATCCTGAACCACTGCCAAGTAGTCAACCACCACAGTTCTGCTCTTATCGAGGCTGCTCAACTGGCTCTGATAGTCCCCCTGCGGAGTTTCGGCGTCTGAGACCAACTTGGCCAAGGCCGTTATGTCATCCGAGCGCAGCCTCTGGTTCTGGGTCCTCAGAGTGGTTTCGTCCAACTCAGCCGCCAGGTCAGAGTTCTGTCCTCTGAGGTATATGATGCCCCAGATGCCCATGCCTATCAGAACAACCCCCACCAGAACAGTCGGCAACCACAGAACCTCGACCAGAGGCCGCTTCCTGACCTGGTATACATCGGGCAGCGCGTTGAAGTTCACCACCGAGTAAGCAACTGCCCCAGTCTCTCCTACCAGAATCTCCTTCAGAGCCAGCCCAATACATGTCATGTACTGGAGCGGGGCAAAGCCCTCTTTCTCTACTAATGGCGAACCCATGTTTCGCACCGGCCGTTCCCGGGGCCCGGCTAGAGAAGCTTGCACGCCTTCATCAGCGGCCAGATCACCGCTAACCAGTATTGGCACCGTCAGGTCCATAGGCTTGTCCATATGGGCCGCATTGAAGAAGGCAACTGCTCTTTCCAGTTCACCCCTCATAAGAGCATTTCTCTCACCTGCCAGCATGTCTGGCGCCAGATACAGGCTGCGCACCACCTCCGGTATCCCCTCCCCCAGGACAACGATGTCAAAAGCATCCTGGCATGTATCCACGATTATCGCCCTCGGCTCACCGGAGACTCTGGCCAAGCAGAGCGGCCTTATGTCCATGACCGTAGGCCTTAGACCTGCCAGCCGCATTGCGCCCACCAGCGAATCCACCTTGTCCCGAGGCGTCACGGCCAGAAAGACCTTCATCTGACCGTGTTCTACAGAAAGCACCTGCCAGGAGAGATACACTCCCTCCAGAGGTATGCCCAGGCTGTGTGAAGCCTCCCGGCTTATGGCCTCACTACGCAAGTTCTCTGGCAGCTCGGGGAGCAGAAGCAACTGGTAGAGGCAATTCATGCCACTGATGCCGAATGTCACCCTCCTCCGCACTATCCCCAAGCTGCGCCAGATCTCCTTCAGCTTGGCCGCCACCGTAGCCTGATCCTGCACTACCCCTTCTTTAACCAGGCCTGCTTCCAGCGGGACGGTGGACCACTTCTGCGGCTCGCGTCCCCGGCTGACCAAGACCGAGATGTTTGAATCGTCGATGTATACGCTTACGTGCTGACTAGCCATCTTCTTTCTCGAATTATCTTCCCTATTACTCTTTAGCTGATCGCCATGACCCCGGTTGCCTCGGGTGGAAGGCGCCTCCGACTAACTCCCCAGAGCGTAGACATCCAGTTCGAGATTCAGCTGTGACTGTCCGCTCTCGTCGGTACTCAAGCTGGCCGACTTCCCCATGCCCGCCGAAGGCAGCCAGTCTCCCAGAACGGTCATGAAGCGCAGCAGAGGCTCGACCTCGCCACGAGCATTGAGCGTCACACTGTAGACTTGATATGTTGTATTGCCCACAGTCGCACTCACCGGAGAGGTGCAATTGATACTATATACCTCGACCCCAGCCGCAGCCTCAGCTTTGTACACAGCCTCCTCCAGGCTAATGGACTCCTCTGGCGATACAAACTGAGCCTGCAGTTGGGACAGCGCCAAGTTGGCTTGTACCAGTCTCGCTGACAGTCCATCCCTCTGCGCACTGTTACTCACCAGGCTGGTTTGCGCGGTGCTGAGATCATCTTTCAGATTGTTGTTCCGTGTCTGCTGCTGGACATAGAAAACGATCACCACAGCCAGTACAGCCACCAGGATCACAATAGTGATAATCCAACGAGTCACCGGAGAGATCGATAGAGAGATGTTGACAGATTTCAGGGACTTCATAGACCTCACAACCTTGCCCAGTATATCATATGGTGTCAATAATCGTTATCTTCTGTTTTTGTGCCCCACCCAGAGCCCGCAGATACGCTGCTGGCCATCCCCGCCACAACATCAGTGATTCTCGCATGGGAAGCCGATCCTGTGAAGGTCCGAATGGTTCACAATACTGAGCCACCTAGCTCATCGTTCCCGGCATCCGGCGTGGCCGCCTCAGTCTTCTCCGGCACAGAGACGCCGGATGCCGCGAGAGTAACCTACTTCACTATGTATGTCAATAACCCAGTGCCAGTGACGTCACTACGGAACGACAGGATCATGTACACCAGGTTCCAGGAGTCAACCCCTGTCTGCAAACGAACGTAGGCCGTACTGTCGCCCGGTTTTATGACCGGATACGTCACCGAGAACGTGTCGATGTCTACTCCATCAGCGCTCTCTCCGGTATTGGACTTCGAGTTCCACACATTGTTGTTCTCCAGTGCAGTGCCAGTCCCGCCTGTATTCAGCTTGGTGAGCAAGCTCACAGGCAGTGAATCACCCAGGTATATATTGTCTCCTGTATAGCAAGCGTCCCCCTCAGCCACAAAGCAGGTGAGCCTCACCGCATTGGGGTCCGTTGCCACATTCGCCGGAGCCAGGAAATCACTGATGGTGATGTAGTCATCACCATAGTTGTCCCAGTACCGGAAGGTATCATACATGTAGAGCTGGTGCCCCGTAGTCTCCGGGCTGGTGTAGATGACCACCACAGACCAGGCGGCATAGGCCCACTCGCTGCCGGAGTTGTCGCCCAGCCGATAGTCAGTGTGGGCCACCACGGTCTCGCCTGAGTGATTGGCGACCCAGCCATACAAGTCGTATCCGCCGGTGACCGAAGACCAGGAAGTCCCATCCCAGTGCAGGAGTGTGCCCGCCGTTCCGGTTGACTCTCCGACGGCGTATACGTTCGTGCTGACGCTGCCCCAGGCGCCATACAGATTTCGCACCGATCCACTGGTGACTGCTGCCCAGGCATGAGACGTATTACCGTCCCAGTGAAGGATGGCGCCGCCCGCTCCGACGGCGTAGACGTCCGTGGCAGAACTGCCCCAGACGCCGTAGAGGGTCGTTGTGAAGCCGGTTGGAACACCCATCGCGGCCCACGACGTGCCGCCATCGGTGCTGCGCAGGATGGTCCCATTGGCACCCACGGCAAACATGTTGTTCGCGTCAGTCCCCCAAATGCCTTTGAGGTCCTGACCGCCTGTCTTACTTACTGCGGTCCAGGAGGTGCCACCATTGGTAGTGTGCAGGAGGGTATAGTAGTAGGTGCTGCCGCTCTTGTAGCGGTCGCCAACCACCCACACGTTGGTGGCCGAGCTGCCCCAGACGCCGCGGAGAGTCGCGCTGGAGCCGCTCGTCTGCGCTGTCCAGGTGCTGCCATTGTACTTCAGGATGGCGCCATTTGCACCCACGGCAAAGACGTTGCTCGAATTCCAGCCCCAGACACCATAGAGAGAGTTACTGGACTGCGGAGTAGTCTGATAGCTCCATGCGCTGCCGTTGTAATGCAGGATAGTATAGTAGTTCTTCTTGCTGGTCGTGTGAGTGTCCCCCACCGCGAATATGTCTGTGGAAGAACTGCCCCAGACACCCTTCAGACCGCTCGTGGTGCCGCTGGTCTGTGTGCTCCAGGAGCCGCCATCATAGCGAACGATGGTGCCCGAATCTCCCACAACGTATACGTTGTTGTCCGAGCTCCCCCAGATACCCTGAAGGGTCCTGTCAGTAGGTGAGCCCGCCGCGCTCGCAGCGTGGCCTACGGTATACGTGGCATTCCCGATGAAGGCGGCACCCACGCCGGCGAAGTACTCCGTCACCAGACTGGTGATGTCGGCTTCGCAGGAATAGGACCAGCCGTTCGGGCTGCCCATGTTGCCGTTCGGCAGAACCGTCCAAGTTGTGGCCACCACGGGGTTGGGGTCCACGAAGGTGACACCTGCGGGGGTGGTGACCGTTAGCGACACCTGGTTCACTTTATAATTGGACGCCAGGGCCTGCAGACTGGCCCGCTGTGCGTCAGTCCAAGCGCTCAGATTGTCGCTGGCTCCATAGAACGCATTCACCGGAAAGCTCTTCCACCCGGACCAGTAGAGCACTATCTTTCTGGCAGTACCACTGTCAGGGACTCCTGTCAGCGCAGCTTTGCTATTAAAGTACAGCCGGTCCCGTATGCCGTTATCACCCGTGACGACGCTGTCCCTCATCAGAGCCTGGCCGGTCGCGGCGTAGTCGCCGTACAACGCCGAGCCGGTGCCGGTCGATTCGTTGATGAGATTGTAGGCGACGACACTGGTCTCGCTCCCCGTTGCGGGGTCCTGGGCCGTGGAAGTGACCTGGTACAGTTTCATATCGCCGCTCCAGGAGACGGCGATATCATTGCTGAGTGCCCGGCTCCAAGACCAGGCCCCGGACATGAGGGTGGCCGGCGTGTAGGTAAACTCGATCGCCTTGCTGGTCGGACTGTCCCCCGGAAGGTCATCATACGCGACGGGATTGTTCTTAGGCCAGTCCCAGACAACAACGCTACCCCCTCTGTAAGCGGATACCGTGGGGACCATATATGCCGGGGCGCCGGGAATAATGCCGCTACCGTAACCGCCCTCCAGGCTGCTGCTACCCGGCACGTAGTCGAAGCCCTCCGGGAGCCAGACGCCTATCCGGTCCAGCTTCAGGTTCTTAGACCGGTCGAAATTGATCACGATCTGGTAATGCCCCGGCGTGACCTCGTTGCTAAATGTCACCCACCCAGCATGAGGTGTTTGCCCGCTTGGCATGGTCTCCAGGCCGGCCAGAACCCAGATGGGCTGGATTTGCACCGTAACAATCCTATCGTTGACGGTAGTGGGCAGAGTGTATTCGTAGTACGCAGGATTGTGGGTAAAAATCGAGGTGCTCCAGGGCGAAACCTGCATCCAGCTCGGCAGGTCCTCGTTCGATACCCGCCACATTCCATCCTCTATACCGCTGTCCGCAGCATAGTATGTATGCGTCTTACTCTGGTGCATGCGGCTCTGCGTGGTCCCGCTATAGATAAAACCCATCAATGGCACAAGGATCGTGGCTCCCGCCACCAGCATGATCAGAACCGCCATCAACGGAGCCGCCCCCGACTCTCCCTTGGTAAGGCGTCGCAGTATCCTCTTCCCTCTGCTGAGCGTACCTTCCACGGCATCCAATAAGTCTAGAACGTCATCCATAATGTACATAGCGCCACCTCTCCCAAACCGGCCCTGACGGGCCTAATCCAACTACCGTTCCAAGTTATGATACCCGGAGGACCGACTACCTTTCGCAAGGAGTCCCCCCAGGAACACACTCGCCCCCTCAGCCTCCAATCCTCGGCTCCACTTTGTATACTCTGGACTCCGTCTCTGAACTCACCACAGCCACCACTTTGAAGGTGAAGCTGTGATGGCCGGTGTCATCCCACGAGCAGGTCATCTGGCCGGCGTCCAGATACTCAGCCGCGGTAATGGTCGAATCCACTGACTTGTCCACCGAGTCCACCCATTCCCTGGTACCGGAATCGTAGACCCTGTGGGCCTCAGTGGTGATATCGTGCCTAAAGAGCTTCCATCGGTTGCCTGCCGGCACCAAGGTGTAGGTAATCTGGGAGACCTTGCTGTGGTAGACCTGACTTGTATCCAGCCAGTATCCATTCACCTCTATCTTCAGAAAGCCGCCGGAGGCGGTCAGGTTGTCCAACGTGATCCCATAGGCGGAGCTTTGTTGCGCATCCTGACTCACCCGGTCCCCGGCCATCTCCACCTGGCGGACACCCAGCGTATCGGCGCTGATCCCCTGGCTCTTCATCAGCCGGACAGTGACCGCACTCGCGCCCAGCCCAATCAAGCCGACCAAGACTATCACCACCAGCAGCTCGACAAGCGTGAAACCTTTCTCGCCTCTGTGGTTATGCCTGATCCACTTCATCATCTCACCTTTATGGCACTTGTGGTCCATACAACGTGTCCACCACGGCTGATCGTCACCGTTATGTTCTGCATATTCCCCGCAACAGTGGTGTTCTCATAGGTAGCCGGGTCAATGTACTGAGCATGAACCGCCACCGTATAGCCCGACGTGGTGGTGGTATTGTCACTGATGGGGTATGCTGCGGTTCTGGCCCGCTCCAACTCGGTCCTCGTGAGGCTCTCTGCCGTGGTCCTCTCCCGATGCAGAGACGCCAGGTTATAGGTCCAAGCAAGACCGCTGAGAAGAGCCACGCCGGCTACCCCAAGGATGGCTAGTGCCACCAGGGCCTCGGCCAGCATCTGCCCCTTCTGTCCGGATATGAAACCGGACCGGGAAGTCCTCTTCACCCGGGCTGCAATCCTCGTCAGTCTCATACCTTTCACATCTCCTTCGTGAACGGTCAACCCATCATGGCTTGCGCGCAGGGTTAGGCACGCGGAGGGGCCTTATTACCCCGTCAATGCGTATCATACCTTTATAGTATTTGTCGTTCAATGGTCTCAGTTACCCCGATTCTCACAAACCAGACACTCCCCAGCCCCAACCGGGCCAAGTCTACATGGCAGAACGATATCACACCACTGTCACAATCACGTCTCAAATGGCACCAGACGCATCACATTTCGGTCACAACGTCCCAAGGAGATGCACCCCACCACTCAATGCAGCAACATTGTCCCCCCAGGGAACTATCACCATTATACCCATGAGTCGGAAGACATGTGGTGACTTTCTTCCCGGACTGCCGCGGACTCCCCGAATTCTCACCTCCCTCGGCTGTCTCCCCCCAGATCCCCAGCCACGTAGGGTGGGCTATGCCCACCACTCCCACTTCATGCCATACCACCCCAGATACTGTCACAGCCAATGGACCCCTTCGGAGCTTTGGCTCGAGGGCCTCTCATCAACCCCCTGGCCCCCAATCTTGGGGGGAGATTGGGAAATTGGGGGACACCCCCAAACCCTCGGCAAAGGGGCTCCGCCCCTCTGCACACCCCATGCTCCCCAGTTCTCAGGCACCCGACTTTTTCAGCAGCCAGTACTCCAGACTGTCAGCCAGCGCCAGCCAACTCGCCTCGATGATATTCTCGGAGCTGCCGACCGTCCTCCACTGGTGCTGACCATCGCCGGATTCGATCAGCACCCTGACCTGTGATTCCGTGCCGGCGCTCTCATCCAGAATGCGGACCTTGTAGTCAGTCAGTTGCACTTGAGCCACATCGGGATAGAACCACGTCAATGCCTTGCGCAAGGCCGCATCCAGCGCATTCACCGGCCCGTCACCCTCGGAAGCGGTATGAATCACCTGCTCACCTACCCGGACTTTCACCGTAGCTTCAGCCAGGACCTCTCCTCCGCCGGATGCCGGACGACGCCGGCTCTCCACCACCACCATGAAATCGACCAGCTCAAACGGCGGCTTGTAGTTCGACTGGGCCCTGTGCACCAGCAGCTCGAAGGAGGCCTCAGCTTCCTCATACTGAAACCCCCGGCTCTCCAGCGTCTTGACCTGTTCCAGAATCCGGCGGGCCTCTTCTCGTCGGACCAGCGGGAGGCCCCGTTCCTTCGCTTTATGGACAATGTTGCTCACCCCGGACAGCTCAGACACCAGCACTCCACTCCTGTTGCCAACCGCCGCGGGATCGATGTGCTGGTAACTCCCTTTCCATTTATTGACGCCGGAGACATGCAGGCCGCCTTTATGCGCAAAGGCGCTCGTGCCCACATAGGGCTGCCTTGGGAAAGGCCTCAGGTTAGCCAGTTCGCTGACATAGCGCGACACCTCAGTCAGCTTCGCCAGGCGATCGTTGCCAATGCAGGGTATGCCCATCTTCAACTTCAAAGCGGGGATGATGGAGCAAAGGCTGGCATTGCCACAACGTTCCCCATAGCCGTTGATAGTGCCCTGGACATGGACGGCACCCGCTGCCACCGCCACAAGGCTGTTGGCCACCGCCAGTTCACCGTCGTTATGCGCGTGAATGCCCACCGGAATCGTCACCTTCTTCCGGGTCGCCCGGACTGCCGTCGCCACCTCTTCCGGCAGTGAGCCGCCGTTGGTATCGCACAAAACAATACAGTCGGCCCCAGCCTTCTCAGCCGCCATTGCGGTTTCCAGCGCATATTGCGGATTAGCCTTGTAGCCATCGAAGAAATGCTCCGCATCAAAGAAGACTATCAGCCCTTTCGACTTCAAGAATTGAACAGACTCCCCAATCATGGCCAGGTTCTCTTCCAAAGTGGTCTCCAGCACCCGGGTCACCTGCCCGTCCCAGCTCTTTCCCACTATGGTCACCACCGGAGTCCCCGCCCCAACGAGCGCTCTCAGGTTTGCATCCGCGCTCGCCTTCGTCTTTGGACGCCGTGTGCTGCCAAACGCGGCCAGCGCCGCCCTGGAAAGACGAAGCTCCTTGGCCCTCTTGAAGAACTCCTCATCCTTGGGGTTGGAGCCCGGCCAACCCCCTTCAATGAAATGAATGCCCAGTTCGTCCAGCTTCCGGGCAATCTTCAACTTGTCTTCCACGGAGAACGAAACGCCCGCCTGCTGCGCCCCATCCCTCAGAGTGGTATCGTATAGCTGAACCTTCTTCACCCAATTCACCTCACAGTATCCTATGGCAAGATTATAGCATCCCAGATCACCGCATCAGCAGAATACCTGCAGAAGCCCGTTCAGTTCCCCAAGTTCCCCACACGAAGTGCACGGGCACAGGACTCTCACACCTTGACAAGGGTTTCCCCTGCGACCCTGATGGCAAAGGACCACCTACATTAGACACTAGACACTAAGCATCTCGCAGGCTGCATGGGTTTCGGCATCGTATTGCGAGATATCAGTAGTATTGTTTTCGATGGCTAGCTGAGGCACTGTCTGGCAGTCCTCAACACACTCCTACTGTCTGAGCCTCCAGAAGACTGGAGTGGCCGCAGATGGTGCAGCGCTGCTCCCGGTTAGTGACGTTTTGGGATAGTGAGAGGGTCTACAAGAAGCCACCGGGCTGAGGCTTCCACTTGCGATACAGCCAGACCAGCAGCGCCAAGAATACGGCACCGACCAGATACCCTCCCAAAACGTCACTGGACCAGTGAGCGCCAAGATAGACCCGAGAGGCACCAATCAAGAGAATCAATGTCAGAAGACCCAACAAGGCTAGCACTCGAAGACCGCGCTTCCGTACATGTGTGAACACAAAGTAGGCTAGAAGTCCCAGAAAGACGACCGCAAAGAAGGCGTGCCCGCTCGGAAATCCGCTTCCCTTCTCAGTTACAAATACCTCCACCAAATCTGGTGATGGTCGCGGGCGGTTCACAGCCAGTTTTAGGATGGAGTATGCAAGTGGGCTCAACCCTGTTGTCAAAATCAGGCCTGCTTCCAACCTCCCCAGCCAGCGCCAGACCACGAAGGCACTAGCAATCACCAGCACTATGGCCTGCGACATCCCAAACAGACGCGACACCCACTCCATGACAGAGGTCAATGGCTCACTACCGACCGATTGAAACAGAAGCGTTAGTCGCAGGTCACCTGGGAAGCGCGGCTCCCAGTGAGCCCAAATGCACATAACTGCGGAGATGATTGCCAATCCCCCGATGTCCAGAAGTCCCTTGCAGTTGGATTTCTTGTTCACTGCACCCCCATATCGTTTCCGGTGTCACTGCCACGAGCGACCGGCTCCCAACGATTGTAACATTCGCAGAGAAGTGCGATGCGGCAGAGGGGTGCTCTTCCATGCGACATGAGAGCCTGGGCAACACCGCCAAGCCGGTACTTCGAGGACAGCATGGAGTTCCACAGAGTGCCGCCAGGGTCAGTCAGAATCCTCTCTCGCCATCATGGTCATGCTCACAGCGGCCGTGTCCACAAGAGGGACAGCGGGCAAGAAGGTGAGACCACGTCGAGTGCAAGCGAGGGTTTGGAGGTCGGCCCACTGAAGCGGCCAAGACCCCAAGTCGACGCACACGTCGCCATAGCGGCTCGCCTCTTCGTATTCCCCTTTGGGGTATCGGAGCATGCTTCGAGGGTTCATGGTGGGAGAGACGCTAACGGGAACCTAAGTGCGGTGAACTGGAAGCGATGTACATTGAACTACAACAGTCATGAGTGGATGAACAAGCCCGGTAGAGGGGTGTCTCAGAAACTCGGGGGTCAGCCGGTTCGACCGAGACAAGAAGCTGAACGATCCTCCGATTGCCCGACCCAATGTTTCCAGCTATAATTCAAGCAGTCTTCGAGCATCAGGCACTGCCGAGTGGTGTAGTGGTAGCACAGGGGAATTTGGATCCCTTAGTCCAGGTTCAATTCCTGGCTCGGCAGCCAAGTTCATCCACCACGTCAACCACACCCCGATTGATGGAATAAGTACTCTCCACATCCTCCCACTAAGTAGATTCCCGAATGGTGCCACCTCTGGCCATCCTGGAATAATGTACCTCGCCAGGATCCGAGGTTGATCTCATCCAGACGCTGCGGACCAACCCAGCCAGGAGAACAGACGAGGGATTCAAACCGGCCGCGGCGACTAAAGCTGCAGAGGAGACACACCGAGACTGAAAGTGTAGATACAGGCAATTCCGGGGGGCGCTGAACCGCTACCTGTACATGGTCACTTGGGCAGCGGGGAGTCAATAGTGAAACCGACCTTTCGAGGTCGGTTTTTCTTTTTCCCGGAAACGGTGCCAGGTCCGAATCTACAGCACTAAGGGGTAGACGATGGCATGGTTACTCTTCGGCTCCATCTGGTCAATAGAGGTTGTGGTGGTACTCTCTCTTGCTGCTCTTTTGGACATGGCCAACAGGAGACAGCAGGCAAGCGTTTGACTTTGAAAGGAGGGCGAAGGTGATCCTGCAGCCAGCCACAAGACAGGACTTTCAGCTTCACCTTACGCCAAATTGAGATCATGGCAGACGAAAAGAAAACAGAGCCCGAATCAAAACAGGAACCACAGCAAAGCAGCAGGAAGATCGGCAAGGGCGGGGGACACACAATCCCCGTTCAGATGTTCTAGATCTCGTGTTCTCTAGCGAACGCTTGGCGCCACGGCAGCAGAGCGCCCCGCAGAGCTTAAGGCCCTTTTCAGACGTCCCGCCTGCATCCTGATCCTTCCGCTCAAGTCTCCTTCGTCCTCGGACTGAGTCCGGTATACCGCCTTCTACCACCGTGGTGCATGCCCTTGCGGATTCGCGGTGTTCAGAGCGATACTTGGTGTGTCAACCGGCCAGTCAATTTGACCATATGTCACTCCCGATGGACATGGAGAACGTCAGAATCTACGGAAACGCTCCTTTTCAAATAGCGGTCGTCCACGGTGGGCCCGGTGCCCCTGGAGAGATGGCTCCGGTAGCCAGGGAACTTGCCAAAGCTCATGGTGTTCTGGAACCGCTTCAAAAAGCGTCAACCTTGCAGGGACAGATCCGTGAACTGAAAACCATCCTGGAACGGAATGGCCACCTTCCCATTACACTAATTGGGCACTCTTGGGGAGCCATGCTGAGTTTCATCTTCGTAGCTCAGTGCCCTTCACTCTCAAAGAAACTCATACTCGTCAGCAGCGGTGCGTTCGAAGACAAATACGCAGAACGCATTACGGGCACTCGACTGAGTCGTCTGACGGAAGAGGAGATAGTGGCAGTGGACTCTTTATCGAGGACTCTCGACGATCCAAATACCACAGATAAGAACCGAGTCTTCGCTGAACTTGGTAACTACATGTCCAGGGCCGATTCCTTCGATCCTCTGCCCTACGAGAGCGAGATCATTGAATGCCAATATGACGTCTACCAGAGTGTCTGGAAAGACGCTCAAGAAATGAGAACCAGCGGGAGGCTCCTGGCCCTTGGCAGACAGATCCGCTGCCCGGTGCTGGCAATTCACGGAGACTACGACCCCCATCCCCCTGAAGGTGTCAGAGCCCCGCTGTCCGGTGTACTGAAGGATTTCAAGTTCATTCTTCTGGAGAAGTGCGGTCACCGTCCTTGGCTTGAGAGAGCCGCCAGGGAAAGGTTCTATGCCGTCCTTGAACAAGAACTGGGTTGACAGAACAGATTGGCCCCTGGCGCAGGCTGCATTGGGATGCTAGACTCCTTGGGCTAAAGAGAGAAACCTGACCGCAGGCACACTCCTGCCCCAGAGGAGAGAACTGCATGGGCATACGCATGCCAAACCTGGGAGTGCTTCTCATGTCGCTTGGGGTCGGCGCCCTGGCCATTTATCTGGATAATGTGGCTGTGGCAGCTATCTGCTTCTCTGTCGCCGCATTCTACATGGCCCTGATCTTGTGGCAGTGGAGGCGCCGGAGGAAAAATGAGTAAACCAGAAAGCCATATGCCTTGATCGGGCTGCAGAGGATGGCGATGCGTCTTCCAAAGCCGCTCGTGGAAGGACGGAAAACTGAGAGGATGTCCCATGCATCCTTTCGGATGATGGTGCTCTTCTTCGATATCATCGATTTCTTCTACCCGCATATAGCCAAGCGCGTCAAGCGGTTTGGCATAGGTGAAGGAATGACTGTCGTTGACTATGGTTGCGGCCCTGGCAGGTACACAATCAACTTCGCGAAGCTCGTTGGAGAGAAAGGGAAGGTATACGCCCTCGATATTCACGAACTCGCTATAGAGACGGTCAAGAAGCGAATAGCGAAACGCAACCTGAGAAACGTTCAGTCCATACTTATAGAAGGGTACAACAGCACACTTCCTGATGAGACTGCGGATGTGGTGTGTGCCATTGACATGTTCTTCATCATCAAGAACCCCACGGAGTTCCTGGCGGAACTGAAGAGGATAGTCAAACGGAGTGGTACGCTGGTCATCGATGACGGGCATCAGCCTCGCAGCGTCACGAGACAGGAGATTCTTGACTCAGGACTATGGGACATCTCCGAAGAAACGCCGGACCATTTGAAGTGCAAGCCGCGACGAAACTGAGGTTTTTTGCTCGCTTGTGAGAGCGGAGTTCCGCCCGTGAGGCACTCTTGAGACAATATGGAAGACACTCGCCGCACCCTGGTGTCGCTGCTGACATGGCAGCTTGCCTGCCGATCAGTCGCTTTGTTTGGGCCCACCGTGCACCCCTATCATCAGCCACGTCTCATCTTGCTTCAGATACACCTCCGTCCAGCGACCCTCCACTACCCGAGTCTGGTCACCGTCACTCGAAAGGGCTGCGACGTAGTAGTAGTGGGCAATGCCAACCCTCCCATCATAGACTTCCACGCTCATCGGGCGGAGATCATAACTGACAATTCGCGCCGGATCCGAAGACGCTGACTTCACCGCGTAGTCGCGATCATGAGGGATGGGACTGTAGGTCTCCCAACCCACGTAGCGAGGGTGCAACGCCTGCCTGATCGCCTCCGCGTCCTTTCGAACGCACATTACCCAGAGATCATCAACCCTCTTCCATAGCGCCTGCTGCTCGGGAGTGAAGTGGCTGATTTCCGAATCATCGATCATGATCGCCTCCAAAGTGGCTGACTCTACTGCCTGGCAGCAAGTCGTGGTGTGCTGGGGAGGACATCCACCCACCGCTCCCGGCATCCGCCTCGTGCGACTTGCTGGACTGCTCCGTCTGCTCAACATCCAGCCTACCACATCTCTACCCCCGTCTGCTCGACGTCGCCCTCAGACAGCATGGAGATCACGGCGTTCCCTTCGCCCCTGTCGCCGAGCTTACCTCTGAGGAGAATGCCAAGCACATTCGTTACATGATGGGTTTCCCAACTGATGATCACGGACAATCGAAGAGACCCCTCTGACTCGGAGCCACTGAGGCAGGTTCTCGAAAGATGCTCAGATGCGTTCTGGAGATAGACCACCAGCCCAAGATCGGTCAAGAAGGGTGCTGCAACGTCCTAGCGCGTTGCCTTACCACTTCTTGGTATCTGGCGTGGGCGGTGCCTCTTTGGAGGTCACAAAGCCTGTACCTCCACATTTCGGACAGACAACGAATCCCTTGCGCTTGCTTTGGGCACAAACCTTGCACGGCCCAATGACAACCCAGGATTCGTTGCGGGCATCGCCAGTGCCCTTGCATGCCAGGCATGTCACTTCTCGCTTCCCGCCGCAACGAGGACATTGCACTTTGTCTTCGCCCACAGGCATCCCTCCCTTCAGCCCGAATCACTCGTCAACCGATATTCGGAATGCTCAATCAGCTGTCTCCGAAGACAGATTATATGTGATCCTGGCCCAGTGTACCACCCTGTGGTCATTCGGATCTCCAAGAGCCCTGCTGCATCAGTTGCTCCATGCCGGATGGCACCATGTCCACAGGCGCCTGCACCGGGGACTGCTATTTACCCGCGCGCACCAGAGCGAAGTCGAGAGCGCCCTCTATGTGCATCATCGCGCCAGCCGGCCTGAAGATATTCCCGTCAAAGCTCGCCAACAGATCGCGATTTCCACGCCTCTCGATCATGAAGCGGGTTTCGAAGAAGTGGACTCCCATCGGCATGCCGCCTACCCCATGCTGGTCAAAGGTGAAACGCTCTGTGGCCGATCTCTCCCGGGAGAACCCCGCATCTGAGACCAGTGTATACAGCTCTGGCCCAGTATAGAACCGGTAGTCCGGATGAGCCAGTTGGAACGACTCGGCTAGAGCTGCCCTCAATCCTGGATCAGCGGGGGCCTCATATTCGCAGAGTATCAACCTGCCGCCCTTCTTGAGCACTCGCTTCATTTCCTTCAGAGAAGCGAGCGGATCGGAGAAGTGATAGAGGCTAAGAACACAGAAAACCATGTCAAACACGGCACCTTTGAAAATGATTTCCTCTCCTTCCGAATGCAGAACCGAGGCATTGGGAGTCTTCCCCTTCACTAGCTTGGTCTGCGTCAGTCGCACCATAGCTGCAGACCGATCCAGACCGATGGCATGCCCTCCCGGTAGAGCCTCTGCAGCAAGCTGGAGAAGGCAGCCAGTGCCCACAGCCACGTCCAAGACTCTCTCATTTCCCTTAAAAGACGCCATATTCAGAACCTCAGTGTAGAGCTTGCCCGTGGCATCTGACTCAGCCCACATCTTGTCGATTTCCAGCGCTCTGCGGTAGGTGATATCAGGTTCATATATGATGTCCATACTGCCTCCCGGTTGACCTCGCGTCCTGGCGCGGCTCGTTTCCGTGTCGCTTATAGCATGGCCGCTTCTATCACGTCAATGACCACCCCGACTAGGCAGCCATCACGAGTCCAGACGCAGGAGACGATGCCCCAAAGCTATGACACGCGTCATCAGCACTGACTCCCAACCAGCTAAAGAGGAAAACGCCAGCCTATTCTGAGTGAGTTGCCACTCATACGACCCAACAGGCCTTTGACTGACACGCAAATTGTTGTAAAATTAACCAGCGTCAATCACTGGCGTCGGGTTCCCCGATAGCTCAACGGTAGAGCGGGCGGCTGTTAACCGCTAGGTTGTTGGTTCGAATCCAGCTCGGGGAGCCACTTACAGAAGTGCAGCACAAGTTGGCAAAGAACTTGCCAAATGTTCGCAGTTAGCCAGTGCCGAAGTCTCCTGGAAGCTCCCGGTTCTTTTCTGAAAGGCGTCAAGCCCCGCCTCCTGCCCGGTAATCGTCAATCTTTTCTTCGTCCCTTATAGGACACACTGTGGCTATTGGACCACGGCCCCTTAATCTGTCTAAGAGGTCCCTAAA
>Ga0315280_10001273_pt1 | contig 43653 bp, 31 predicted proteins | sample YL17G06_40_MG_FD_203697 | JGI IMG/M metagenome (GOLD analysis project Ga0315280, IMG submission 203697) | Sediment microbial communities from Yellowstone Lake, YNP, Wyoming, USA - YL17G06_40 | ecosystem: Environmental > Aquatic > Freshwater > Lake > Sediment | place: USA: Wyoming | collected...
CCCGGCGTCGGCCTCCGAGGCATTGGTTCGCTGGGCGCGGGCGCTTCCGCGAGGGCGGGTCGGCCTCGTCCAGTTTGCCGGCGGCGCCAGGGTGGCCGTCGAGCCCTTCTCGCCGCAGGCCGGCGACCTGGCAGGCCCGGACGCGGCCCGGGTGTTCGCGAAGCCGCCGGCGGCGCTCGGTCTCGACGAGACGGACCTCGCTGCGGGCCTCGATGCGGCCGCCATGGCGCTGCCCGAAGGCCAGGGCGTCATCCTCCTGTACACCGATGCCCGCGAGACCCGTCCCGGCGCCGTGGCGGCGGCCACGCGCCTGGCGTCGCGCGGCATCCCGGTGTTCGCGGCGGTGCCGGTCCTTTCGCCCCGCCACGCGCGGATCGCGGGCATCGCCCCCGCCTTGGAGCCTGTGGCCGGCCGGCGGGTGGCCATCGAGGTCCAGGTCGCCTCGACCGTGGCGGCGGAAGTCCAGGTCCGCCTTCAGCGCCAGCCCTTCGAGGACCAGGCCGGAGCGAAGTGGGATCGTGCCGTCACCGTCGGCCCCGACGCCACGGCGACGCTCCTGTTCGAGGACGCCGGCCTGCCCGACGGCGTCTACTTCTATGAGGCCGAGGTCCGGCTGCCCGACGACGCCTATCCTGAGCACTGCCGCGGGCGCGCGGCAGTCCGCGTGGGCACCCCGCGGCGGGTTCTGTACGTTTTCGGCGCGAAGGGCCCGGGCCCCTTGGCAACTATCCTCCGCCAGCATCTGCCGCCGGGCATCCATTTCAGCGGCAAGCCCCTGGGCGTCGTGACGCCGGCGGCCCTGGCAGACGCCTCGGTCGTCATCCTCGACAACATCCCGGCCTGGAGCCTGGGCGAGGAAATGGCCGGCGTCGTGGCCCGGTGCGTTACGGAAGGCGGGATGGGCCTGTTGGCCCTCGGCGGCGATGCGAGTTTTGCTGCCGGAGGGTACGCCGACTCGCCCCTCGACGCGGTCCTGCCCGTGACGAGCCGCACGGGCCAGCGCCCGCCCATCGCGATGGTCCTGGTGGTCGACTCCAGCGGCTCGATGAACGAGAAGGTCGGCGAAGTCGCGAAACTGGCGCTGGCGAAGCAGGCGATCCTGGCCGTGAGGCCGGCCCTTTCGGGCGGCGACCGCCTCGGCATCATCGCCTTCGCGGGCCAGCCCCGCGAGGTCTCGCCCTTGGTGCCCCTGTCGCAGTGGGAGGACCTCAAGGCCAAACTCCTGGCCATCGTCGGCGGCGGCGGGACGCGGATCACACCCGCCGTCCAGGCCGGCCTCGACCTGTTTTCCCAGCGTGCCGCAGACGACAAGACCGTCAGGCACCTCCTGCTGCTGAGCGACGGGCGAAGCGAGGACTTTGACATCGAACGGCTCGTGGCGGCGGCCGGCGCGCGCGGCGTCACGATCTCCGTCGTCGCTACCGGGCCGGATGCCGACGCCGAACGTCTGCGGCGTCTGGCCGCGGGCGCGGCCGGCCGGCTCTACGCCACCGGCGACCTCGGCCAACTCGCCGAGACATTCCTGGAAGACCTGGCGTGGGCGCGGGGCGACGGCCTGCGCGACGAGTCGCGGCCCGCCCTGTGGCGGCGGCCTGAGCCGATCTGGCGCCAGGCCTCCTCGCCGCTTCCCCCGGTGCCGGCGTGGAATGCGACCCGAGCGAAAGAAGGCGCCGACGTCGAGTGGGAGGCGGCCCCGAAGACCGGCGAACCGGCGGCCCCGCTTCTGGCCTCCTGGCAGCGCGGCCTCGGACGGGCGGCAGCCATGCCGTGGCCCGTCGCGCGGGCTTCCGGCGAGTGGGTCTCCGCCGGCCGTCTCGGCCGCGACATGGCGACGGTCATGGCATGGCTGTCGGCAACGCCCGTGCCGGTAGACTGGTCGGCGCGGCTCGTCGATCGGGAGGGCGTTTGGTGGGTTCGCGTGGAGGAGCGCGGTCGGGCGATCGGCGTGTCGGCGGTTCCGTTCGTGGCGTCGCCGCTGGCCGGCCCGTCGGCCGGCGTCGTCTTGCCGCAGGTGGCTCCGGGGATCTACGAGGCCGCCACTGCGGCCCGGAGCGGCGGCGCGGCCGTCTTTGCGGTTCATCGGCAGGACGATTCCGGCGGGGTGGTCTACGTGACCGTGCCCGGCCTGGCGCCGCTGGAGTTTGACCGCCTGGGAGTGGACCGGCCGCATTTGGAGGAGATCGTTCGCGCCGGGGGCGGTCAGATCCTGGCGTCGCCGCAGGCCCTGGCAGACATCGTGCACGAGCGCCGCCTGCGGGGGTACGAGCCGATCGGCCCGTACTTCGTGTGGGCGGCGGGGGCGGTGGTGGCCCTGATGGTGGTTCTACGGTTGACCGGACGGCTCTGAGCCAGAGCCTCGGATAATGAGGCGAGGGGCCCGTAGTACCACTGCGCAACATCCGCTTGCGGCCCTAGAGCGTGGGATCAAGAAGGCGGGTCGAGAAATCCGTCTCGAAGATTACCACGATGACGCTTCGCCACTGGCCCATGACCTCGACTCGCCGGACCTGGCCGAACATCTTGACCACGCGGGGACGTTGGTGCGTGCCCCTCAGCGTTGGCGTGGTTAATTCCACCCACACCGGCTGGCCTTCCCTGATGGGCAGTCCGCCGCTGCCCAGAATGCGGATGCCGCACGGCGAAACGTCGGCGGCACGGCCGCGCAGCAGCATCCGCCCGGAAGTGTCCCGGAGGACCGCCGGGCACGAGAGCGGGGTCCGCTCATGACGGCGGCGCTCACAGAGGCGAGGCATGGAAGGTCCTCGCAGGTAGGGGCAAACGCCTTCGGCACCAGGTGCGGGTGACCGCGCGGCATTACCGTACCGATAATATCGACCCAAAAGGACGGGCCGGTTCAGCCAATCGAACAAGAATAGGGCTTCAAGTCCGGTCAGTGGTATCTCCAGCAGTCCGTCGCCATTGATTCTGTTGTCGGACTACTCGCGGGCCAAGTGGATCATCAGGACGGCCAGGTCCGATGGGCCGACGCCGGGAATCCGGGCCGCCTGGCCGATGGACCTCGGCCGGATGCGCGAGAGTTTCTCACGGGCCTCGGCCCGCAGGTGTGTCACGGCGGCGTAGTCGACGTCGGCGGGAATCCGCCGGTTCTCCATCCGCCGGGCGCGCTGGACCTGGGCCTCCTGGCGCGCCAGGTACCCCGCGTACTTCGCCTCGATCTCAACCTGCTGGCCGGCCTCGGGCGAGAGACCCAGGGCCGCCAAGTCCGGCACCTCGGCCTCGAGGGTCCGCCACGCGACGTCGGGCCGCCGCAGAATGTCCTCCAGGAGCCGCCCGCCGCGCCGGACGCGCCGCAGCACGTCCTGGGCGGCCCGAATCTGCCGCTCCTTCTCCTGGAGGCGCTGCCACGCCTCGTCACAGACCAGGCCCACCTCGCGCCCGATGGGCGTCAGGCGGCGGTCGGCGTTGTCGTGCCGCAACAGGAGACGGTACTCCGCCAGACTGGTGAACATCCGGTAAGGCTCCTCGGTGCCCTTGGTCACCAGGTCGTCGATGAGGACGCCGATGTAGGCCTGGTCTCGCCCGAGAATGACCGGGGGTCGCCCCTGCAAGGCGCGCGTGGCATTGATGCCCGCCAGGAGTCCCTGCCCAGCCGCTTCCTCGTAACCGCTCGTCCCGTTGATCTGGCCCGCCAGGTAGAGGCCCTCGACAACCTTGGATTCCAGCGTGGCCTGGGTCTGGACGGGCGGCACGAAATCGTACTCCACGGCATACCCGTAGCGCAGAATCCGCGCGTTCTCCATCCCCGGGATGCCGTGGACCACCATGTCCTGCACGTCCTCGGGCAGACTGGTCGAGATGCCGTTGCAGTAGACCACCGGGGTATCGCGGCCCTCGGGCTCCAGGAACACCTGGTGGCGGTCCCGGTCTCGGAACCGCACGACCTTGGCCTCGATGCTGGGGCAATAGCGCGGGCCGGTGGACTTGATTTGCCCGGAGTACATCGGCGCCCGGTCGAGGTTGGCCAGGATGATCTCGTGCACGGCGGGCGTCGTCTCGGTAATCCAGCATGGGACGGCATCGACAGGCGCCTCCGGCCAGCCGAACGAGAACCGGACGGCGTGCGGGTCGCTCGGCTGCTCCTTGAGGCGGCTGTAATCGAGTGTCCGGCCGTCGACCCGCGGCGGCGTGCCGGTCTTGAGGCGGCCCAGGCGCAGGCCCAGCCGCTCCAGCGACGCCGACAGGTTCTCGGCCGCCGGTTCCTCGATGCGTCCGCCGGACCACGTCTTCTGGCCCACGTGTAGACGGCCGCGCAGGAACGTGCCGGTCGTCAGGACCACCGCCTTCGCGGCATACTGGCGTCCGCTTTCGCACCGCAGGCCAGCGACACGTCCGCCGGCGGTGAGGATATCGCAGACAACGTCTTCGCGAACCGCCAATGATCCTTCAGCGCGCAAATGAGCGATTGCCGGGTGGCATGCCCGCCGGGTCTCCGACATGCCTGCGGAACAGATGCCGTCGACATGCCGCCCCTCGGTTGATCCTGGTCGAGACGCCAAGTTCGCCTCGCCGCAAAGGACCGCCTGCATCGTATGCGCATACACCCGGCGGTCGCACTGGGCCCGCGGGCTGCGGACGGCGGGGCCTTTGCCCTGATTCAGCAGGCGATACTGGATGGCGCTGGAGTCCGTAACGCGGGCCATCGCGCCGCCGAGGGCGTCGATCTCGCGGACGATCTGGCCCTTGGCAACCCCGCCGATCGCAGGGTTGCACGACATCTCGGCGATCCGGTCGGCCCGGATCGTCAGAAGCGCGGTCCGGGCGCCCAGGCGCGCCGCGGCCAGCGCCGCCTCGCACCCGGCGTGTCCCCCGCCCACGACCACGATGTCGAACGTTTCATCCGGCATGCCGTTCCCCTACGGCTCGCGACCTCCTGAACGGCACGACATTATACAGGACGCAAGCCCTCGGCTGTAGCCGGGGCATCCGGCCGTGAATTTGGCAGAAACCCCGAAGCACGTTGCGGGTTCAACATGCATCCCTCTATCGCCTATTCTTGCCGGGACGTGCCGAAGCGGGCGAAAGCCCTGCGCTGCCGGGCCGGCGCAGGGATGCCCTGTCCACTGAAGGCCCTGCGGGAGGATGGGTGCCATGAACAAGGCCATGGGAATCCTTGCCGTCCTGTTGATGGCGTTCTGGACCGTCGCGGTCTGGGCCGAAGAGGCCGCCGACCCGATCAAGGACCTCGAAGCCCAGCGGGCCAAGATCGAGAAGGATGTCCTGAATATCCAGAACCAACTGCGGGCCATCCGCGACAAGGCGGCCAAGGGCGATGAGTTTGCCGACCTTCGCAAGGCCGTCGCCGACGCCCAGAAGGCTATCGACGAAAAAATGAAGACCGACCCGGACATCATCGCCGCCGACAAGGCCGAGAAGGCGGCCCTCGAGGCCCGGACCCAGGCCGAGGCCGCCGCCGTCGCCAACGACCCCAACGTCCAGGCCATGAAGAAGCAACTCGAAGAGTTGGCCAAGAAGAAGGCCGATGCCCAGGCCCAGCAGTCGCAGGTCCAGAAGGCCCTCCTGGAGGCCCGCGCCAAGGTCGCCAAGTCTCCCGACGCCGGCGAGGCCGCCAAGAAACTGGCCGACGCCGAGAAGGCCCTCCGGGACCAGCCCAAGGCCAATCCGGCCCTCGTCGCGGCCGCCAAGGCCGTCGATGACGCCAAGAAGGCCCTTGATGCCAAGGTCAAGGTCCTGCCCGAGTACTGGACCGCGGTCGACGCGCAAAAGGCCCTCGACAAGTTGAGCGAGACCGACGCCGGCGTCCTGGCGGCCAAGAAGGCTCGCGACGAGGCCCGCAAGGCCCATGAGCAGAAGATCCAGAGCCTCCTGGCCGCCGACCCCGACGCCACCGCCCAACTCGCCAAGATGAGCGAGGGCGAGAAGGCGATCGAGGAAGGCCGCGTCAAGGCTCGCGAACTCGACGCCAAGGTCCACGAGGCCGAGAAGGCCGCGGGCGCCAAGGATCCCAAGGTAGCCGACGCCGCCAAGGCCGTCGCCGCAGCACGCGAGGCCAGAGCCAAGGTCACCGAGCAGCAGGTGGCGCCCCTGCGTAAGGCCGTCGAGGACGCCAGGGTCGCCTTGGCCAAGAAGGTCGACGCCAAGGTGGCGGCCGACGAGAAGACCGTCGAGATCATCAAGGAACTCAAGGCCGCCGAGGCCAAGATCCAGTCCATCCGAGACGAAATCCGGAAACTCAGAAAACCGCCGGCCACGGCGCCGAAGCCCGAAAAACCCAAGCCCGCTCCAAAGCCTGCGGCAAAGCCGGAGGCCAAGCCAGACGCCAAAGCGGAGGCGCCGGCTGCCCCTGCACCTGCGGCACCGCCAAAGGCTGAAGCGCCGCCGGCCCAGCCCGCGAAGTGAGATTGGGCGGCCATCTACGCCAATCCAATGTTGAACACATGGCCGCGCTGAATGCGCGGTCATGCCACCTGATGCCACAGCGCATGTTGCGCTGTGGTACTGAGTCCCCCTGGCTGGCGGAAACGCCGTCGCTTGCCGCGGCGGACCCTCGACCTTGTGCTCCCTGCTCAATGCACCCCGATGCCAGGGCAACACCCCAAGCCTGTCCGGATATGCCAGAATGGCAGTCTTTGCTGCTCCAAAATCGCCGCATGGTTAGAGTTTTCCCGCCTCTTTCTGGCCTCAATACCAGGCCGGCCGGTTTGGCACCGACTTTGCACCATCTTCGTTGAGACACACTCAGGTTTTTGGGGCAAGGAGAACGGCAATGGCGATCAAGGCATGGGTACCGGCGCCGGGGCCTTTCGGTGAACTCCAGCGAGAGATGAACCGCGTCTTCGACACGGTTTTCGGGAAGCATTTCGGCGGCCCGAACCGGATGCGCATCGGCTATGTCTACCCGCCGATGAACGTCCGCGAGTCCGACGATCACTTCACTGTCCAGTGCGAGGTCCCGGGCCTGGAGATGGACGACCTGGAGGTGTATGTGGCCGCAGGCCAGTTGACCGTCTCCGGCCAGCGCAAGGGCACGGTCCCGGAAGACGGGGTCACGCTTCATCGCCACGAGCGCGACACGGGGCGGTTCAGCCGGGCCATCGTGCTGCCCGGGCCGGTCGATACCAGCGGGACGCAAGCGACACTCTCCGACGGGATCCTGACCGTGCGGATCCCCAAGACCGAGGAAACGAAACCGAAACGCGTGGAGGTCCGGGTGGAGTCCTAGGCCGCCCGGCATCACAAGGAGAGACTATCATGGCCGATACCGTGACTGTTCCGGTGGAGCCGAAGCACAGCCGCCTGGAACCGCCCGAAAGTTACTTCGTCCCCGCCACCGACATCTACGAGACGGGCGATGAACTCGTCCTCGTGGCGGACCTGCCGGGCGTCAAGGCAGAGGACCTCGAGGTGACCCTCGAGGACAACGTGCTGGTCATCCGCGGCACGCCCCGCGCCGAGGCGAACCCGCCCGGCGACGTGCTGCTCCAGGAGTTTGCCGCCGGCGAGTTCTACCGGGCGTTCCAGTTGCCGGCGGATTTCGACACCGCGAAAATCCACGCCGCGCTCAGGCAAGGGGTCCTGACGCTGCGGCTGCCGAAGTCCGAACGTCTCAGGCCGCGGCGGATCGCGGTGAAAGTCGAATAAGGGCCGCCGCGCGGTACGGGCCCGCCCCGGCCCCCGCATCGAAAGAGGAGGTGCACAATGGCGCTGATGCCTTACCGAGGCCGCACGATGCCGGGCGCGACCCTGGCATCTCTGCGGGATGAGATGAACGAACTGTTGAGCCGGTTCTGGCAGAGCACCGCCGAGCCGTTCGGCCTGGCGGAGTGGTCGCCGCCCCTCGACATGGCCGAGACCGACGACGCCGTCGTGGTGAATGTCGAAATCCCGGGCATCGACCCGAAGAATCTCGACATCTCTGTCGCCGGCGACGTCCTCACCATCCGGGGCGAGAAACGCGACGAGAAGGAAACCAAGGGCCACAACTACCACCGCGTCGAGCGCCGCTACGGCGCGTTCACGCGGAGCCTGACGCTCCCGGCACCCGTCGATGCCCAGGCCGTCGAGGCGAAGGCCCGCGCCGGCGTCCTGGAGATACGTCTGCCGAAGCAGGCCGGCGCCAGACCCCGCCGGGTCGAAATCAAGGGGGAATGAAACGGCGGCAGGCGCTGGGCACTTGGCGCCAGGGACCGGGAACGTAGAACCCGGCATCCGCGTTGCCTTTGTCGCGGTCCCCGGCGCCCGGTCCCCAATCATCCTCTCTGGAATCTGTTGCCCCTCGGCCGGCGAATGGCTATGATAAGCGAAGCCAACGGCCCTTCGCAAAGGAGCGCACGATGAGCAGAGCCATTCTCGTGCAGGGGCAACATGACATCGGTCATATCGCCCGCCACATGTCGGACCTGATGCACAAGGTGATCCACGTGGGCTTCTCGCCGGGGGCCACACATCCCGACTGGATCCCCGCCGTGGACATCTGCGAGACGGAGGGCCACTACGAGGTCATCGTCGAGTTGGCGGGCGTCCGCCGCGAGGACATCGAGGTCTTCACCGAGGGCCGCCACCTGACCGTGGCCGGCTGGCGCGACGACCCGACCCCGCGAGACAAGGTGCACCTGCACCAGATGGAGATCGAACAGGGGCAGTTCCGCCGCCGGATCCTCCTGCCGACCAACGTGGACCCCGAGACGATCAGCGCGCGGCACCGCGACGGCCTTCTTCGGATCCGGATTCCGAAGGCGCCGGCAGCGCCCTGACACCGGGAGAGGCCAACGTGCCTGACGAGGTCAAAATCCAGAAGCCGGGGGAGGGACGGCCGGTCCCGCATGGCGAGGAGGCCCCGCCCCTGCCGCCCAATCTGCCGGTCATGCCCGTCCGCGAGACGGTGCTCTTTCCCGGCATCATCCAGCCGCTGACGGTCGGGCGAAAAAAGAGCCTGGCCCTGGTCCAGGACGTGGTCATGGGCGACCGGCTCTTTGCCGTGGTCACGCAGAAAGACCCGGCCCATGACGACCCGACGTCCGACGACCTCTACCGGGTCGGCTGTGCGGTGCGGGTCCTGAAACTCGTGCGGATGCCCGACGAGAACCAGACCGTCATCGTTCAGGCCACCGGGCGGGTCCAGGTCGCCCGCGTGACGCAGACCGACCCGTACTTCCGCGCCGACCTGGCGCCCCTGCCGGACGTGGTGGAATCCGGGACTCAACTCGACGCGCTGGTCATGACGGCCCGGCGCCTCATCGGGCGGATCATCGAACTGTCGCCCCGGATCCCCCCGGAGGCGGTGGCCGTCGTCTCGGCCATCGAGCACCCCGGCCAACTGGCCGACTTCATTGCGGCCAACATGAACATCGACGTGGCCAAGAAGCAGGCCCTGCTGGAGGAACCGCACGTCGCCCAGCGCCTCCGCACCGCCACCGAGTTCATGCAGCGAGAGATCGAAATCCTCGAACTCGCCAGCAAGATCCAGTCCGACGCCCGCGACCGTATCGAGGAGAGCCAGCGCGAGTACTATCTGCGAGAGCAACTCAAAAGCATCCAGAAGGAACTCGGCGAGAAGGACGAGAAGACCGGCCTCACCGACCAGTTGAAGGCCGACATCCAGGCCGCCGGCATGCCCACCAAGGTCCGCGAGGAGGCCCAGCGGGAACTGAAGCGCCTCGAAGCCATGCCGATCCACGCCCCGGACTTCAACGTCGTCCGCACCTACATCGAGTACCTCGTCGAGATGCCCTGGTCCAAGAGCACCGTGGACCGGATCGACCTGGCGGAGGCCGAGAAGATACTCCAGCACGATCACTACGGCCTGGAGCAGCCCAAGAAGCGGATCCTGGAGTTTCTGGCCGTCCGCAAGTTGCGGGCGGACCTCCGCGGCCCGATCCTGTGCTTCGTCGGCCCCCCCGGCGTCGGCAAGACCAGCCTCGGCCAGAGCATCGCCCGGGCCATGGGCCGCAAGTTCATCCGCATCAGCCTCGGCGGCATGCGCGACGAGGCCGAAATCCGCGGACACCGACGCACCTACGTCGGGGCTCTGCCCGGCCGCATCATCATGGAAATCCGCAAGGCCGGCGTCAACAACCCCGTCTTCATGCTCGACGAGGTCGACAAACTCGGCCGAGACTGGCACGGCGACCCCACCTCCGCCCTCCTGGAAGTCCTGGACCCGGAACAGAACTTCTCATTCACCGACCACTACCTCGACGTGCCGTTCGACCTGTCGAAGGTGCTGTTCATCGCGACGGCGAACATGCTCGACCCCGTCCCGCCGGCCCTGAAAGATCGGCTGGAGGTCATCAACCTGCCGGGGTACGTCGAGCAGGAGAAACTGGCCATCGCCCAGCGTTACCTCGTGCCCCGCCAGCGCCGCGAGCACGGCCTGAAGGGCGACCAGATCCAGTTCAGCACGGGCGCCCTGAGACAGATGACCCGTTACTACACGCACGAGGCGGGCGTCCGGAACCTGGAACGCGAGATCGCCGCCGCCTGCCGCGGCGTGGCCCGCAGGATCGCCCAGGACGAGACCGCGGCGGCCTCCATTACGGCCGATAACCTCTCCGACTACCTCGGCCCCGAGAAGTTCCTGCCCGACGTCAAACTGCGGACCTCGACGCCGGGCGTCGCCACGGGCCTTGCCTGGACCCCGTCCGGCGGCGACATCCTCTTCATCGAGGCCACCTCGATGCCCGGCGGCGGCAGACTGACACTCACAGGCCAAATCGGCGACGTGATGAAAGAGTCGGCCCAGGCCGCCCTGGCCTACGTCCGTTCGCGGGCCGAGCAGTGGGGCATCCCGACCTCGCAGTTCCGCAAACGCGACCTGCACATCCACATCCCCGCCGGAGCGACTCCCAAAGACGGCCCCAGCGCCGGCATCACTATATTTGCGGCCCTGATGTCGCTGTTGCAGCGGCGGCCAGTCCGGAGCAACGTGGCCATGACCGGCGAGATCACCCTGCGGGGCCTCGTCCTGCCGGTCGGCGGTGTCAAGGAGAAGGTCCTGGCCGCCAAGCGGGCCGGCATCCGCGAGGTCATCCTGCCCGACCGCAACCGCAAGGACATCGAGGAGATCCCCAAGGAAATCCGCGGCGACATGACCTTCCATTACATCACACACATGGAAGAGGCTTTGCCGCTGATCCTGACGGGGGCACGAAGGCGGCCGCGCCAGGCGCCGACCAAGACCCTCGCCGAGGTTTATGACGGCGACCGACCCAGGAGCACCTCTAAGCCGCCGCGCGCCAAGCCATCCCCCAAGACCACGAAGCCGCCAAGGGCCAAGCCGGTGATGACCCAGCGCGCCGCCAAGGGGCGGGCGTAGGGATGCGTGTCAGACATGCGCATCTGACAATAAATGGTATTGTTTCCCCAGATTGCCCCGAAGCCGGCGGTTCGTGGCTTTTGTCGGCTGCCTACGGCGCGGGCGGCTCGGCGGCCAGACTGGCCTCGTGGATGGCGGCCAGGGGCAGGGCGGTGTCGCCGGTCAGCGAAACCACCCACTCCGACCGCATTTCGGGGGCGATCGGCCAGCGCTCCGCTTCAATTGAGCCCGGATAGGCCTTGGCGACAAGGATGTTGCCGCGCGGCTTGCCGGCGGCATCGAAGACCTGGAGGCCTATGGCAATGCCGCCGCGAAGGGGGTCCGGGGGCTTGAGTTCCACCGCCAGGCGGGCCCGCAGGTCCACGCGCCGCTGGGGGTCTCCGGCCGGCACCGGCAGCGCAGCCAACGGCACTACGAGGAGGCTGAGTCCGCGACCGTTCCGCAGGATCACAGACAGGGCCACCGTACCGTCGCGGGGTAGCGGGGATGCGGCCCTGAGCGTCAGCCGGTAGACCCAGAGGCCGGGCTTGTGGCCGCGTGCCGTCAGGTTGGCGGAGAGTTTCAGTTCTTTGAACTTCGCCTCGGTGCGCGAGAGGGGGCCGCCGGCGGCGGGCAGCCCGGCCATGGTGACAGGCTCCAAGTCCGGCGCCGGATTCCACGGGGCCTGGAGTCGCCGGACGGCTTCGTCGCAGGGCGATATGTCGGGGTAGGTCTTGAGGATTTCCAGTTCTGCCGCCTTGGCGGGCGCCTGCTCGGTATAGCGCGACTCGCGGCGGTTCTCGGCGAACTGCTCGGCGTGCCAGGCAAGGTGGTCGGCGGCACGCGAGGTCCAGTAGGTCCAATCGTGGCTGCCGGCGCCGACGAACCACTTGTACTTGACTTGCCTGGCATCGAGGACCTTGCGCAAGGCCTCCATCTGGGCCAAGGCCCCGTCCTTGTCGCCTGCGTCGAGGTACAAGGCAAACGGGGGCGGGGCTTCGAGTTTCCCGGCCAGGACGAGGCACGAACGTTCGGCATACAGCGGCAGCGTGGCGGGATCGCGCGGGCCGATCCAGTAATCCAGGCCGACCGCCCCGGCGTATCCGCGCAGGTCCACGGCCCCCGACAGGACGCTGACGCTGCCGTAAAGGTCGGGGCGGCGTAGGGCGTGATAAAACGCGGCATGGCCGCCCGCCGAGATGCCGGCGATGCCGCGCTGGCCTTTCTCGCGTGAAGCGGGGTACCGGCCCTCGACAAAGCCGCGGAGGTCCTCCGTCAGGTAATCCCCCCAGCGCATCCACGGTTGGGCAGGGGAGTTCATAAACCACGTTGATCCGCCGACGCTTGGGCAAACGGCAATCATCTCGTAGCGGCCCAGGTGCGGCGAGAGCGCATCCTTCCAGGTGTCGTCACCGTCCAGAAGGCCGGGCAGAAAGTACATGACGGGGTACTTGCCGTCGGATTTCAGTGAGGCCGGGCGGCCGACCCAGAACCGCTCGATCTTGCCGGTGGAGGCGGCTTTGACAATGTACCGGTCCCAGGAGACCGCGGGGTCCGCCGCACGCGTGCCTTCTGCCGCCACGAGCCACAGCACCAGGCATGTCAGCACGGAAATCGCTGAGGCCAGGAATCGCCGTCGCATCGAAAGCCCCTTTTGCCATCCATCAGGAGAACGTCCGGGCCCAGTCCAAGGAAGTCTATCGGCCGAAGCGGCCTTTGGCAACCACTCTCGATTCGCTGGACCGCACGGTTTCGGCAGGCCGATAAGACGTAGAGCGGCTTGACAGGCGAGGGGCCAGAGGCCATAAACTATCTCCTAGCGATGTGAGCCCGTGCGCCCTTAGGGGACTATCCTTGCGGGGACTACGCAATCTCATCCGCCTGGCGCGGCCCAGCCACTGGATTAAGAACCTATTCGTGTTGGCGGCCCTGGTTTTCTCGCACGAGGTGAAGAACCCGGCGGCGGTAGCCTGGGCGGGCCTGGCGTTTGCGGCGTTCTGCCTGGCCTCCAGCGCGATCTACGCCCTCAATGACGTCCTGGACCGCAAGGAAGACGCCCGCCACCCGGTGAAGCGGCACCGGCCGGTGGCTTCGGGTGAAACGAGCGTGGGTGCGGCCGTAGTGCTGGGCGTGGTCCTGGGAATTGCGGCCATCGCCCTTGCCGCGACCCTGCCGCGTCCGTTCTTGCTGACGGTGATTGCTTACCTTGTGGTCACGCTGGCCTACATCGGCGGCCTTAAGGGCGTCGCCGTGCTCGACGTGCTGCTGATCGCCCTGGGGTTCGTCATTCGGGCCTATGCGGGCGGCGTGGCGATCGGCGTCGAGGTGAGTCCATGGCTGATCCTGTGCACGCTGACGCTATCGCTCTTCCTGGGCTTCGCGAAGCGCAAGAGCGAGCGTGCGGCCCTCGGAGAGGGGGCGGCCGAGACGCGCCTGATCGAGTGGGAATCTTACGACGATAAGACGCTGGATTGCATGATGACGGTGTCGGCGACGCTGGCCATCGCCGCGTACATGCTTTACACGGTCAGCCCCGACATCATTACGCACGTCGTGCGGCCCTGGATGTTCCTGACCGTGCTTCCGGTGGTCTACGGGGTGTTCCGGTTCTACCGTCTGGCGATTACGGGTCGGGCCACGGGGCCGGTGGAGATGGTCCGGCACGATCCGGCGTTCGTGGCCGCGGTGGCGGTGTGGCTGGGGATGGTGGCGGTGCTCCTGTACGCTTGACCCTCCGGATGGGGGTTGGATGACCTCTGTGGGACAACCCGTCGACGGCACCCGCGGGATTCGGCCGGAGTGGCTGTGGTTGGCGGCCGCCGCGGTGTCGCTGGCCCTGTACGCGGCAACGCTCGCACCGGGCCTGGTGTGGCAGGACTCCGGGGATTACCAGTTGGCGGCGGCAAGGTTGGACCTTTCGCGGCCGGGCGACGCGGTCCGCGTCCATCCATGGTTTATCGTGCTGGCCTGGGCCCTCGGCCACCTTGTGCCATGGAATTTCGCGTACGCGGCCAACCTGGCCTCGGCCCTCGGCACGGCCCTGGCGTCGGCCAACGTGGTTCTGTTGATCCGGCTGGTGACGGGCCGCGTGTGGCCGGCCGTCCTGGGCGGCATTACGTTCGGCGTCGGCCACACGGTGTGGGCCCATGCGGTCATGGCCGAGACGTACGGCTGGGCTGCGGCCTTTGTCTCGGCGGAGTGCCTGTGTGCGTGGGCGTGGATTGCCCGCGCCCAGGCGCGGTGGCTGGTGCTCCTTTTCCTGGTCAACGGGGCGGCCGTCAGCAATCACTTGATGGCCAGCCTGAGCCTTGCCGTCTTCGGCATCTGGGTCCTGTCGGAGTGCCTCCGAGGCCGGGCGCGGTACTGGGTCCTGCCCGCGTCAGCGGGCTGCTGGGTGGCGGGCGGCACGCTCTACTGGATCGTGCTGGGGATGGAATATGTGCGGACCCACAGCCTGCCGGCCGTCCTCAGGTCGGCGACTGTGGGAGAGTGGGGCAGCAACATTTTCAACCTGTCGGATATTCCGGTGCTTCTGGGCAAGAGTGCGCTATATGTCGGCCTGAACTACCCGACGCCGCTGGCCCTGGCTATGTTCGTCGGCCTCTGGGTGTTGTGGCGGCGGCGCGAGGCTTTCGGCCGACTCTTGGTCATTCTGGCAGCGCTGTACTTCGTGTGGGCGGCACGGTACAAGGTTGCCGACCAGTATGCGTTCTTCATTCCGTTCTACGTTGTCGGCAGCGTGTTGATCGGGGCGGGGATCGCAATCCTCTGGCCCCGCCTGACCGGCGCGCGGGGATGCGTGCTGCTGGGCCTGGCGCTCTTGCCGATCGGCGTGTATGCGGTGTTGCCGGCGGCGGCGCAAAAGGCCGGCTTCACGTTCTTCGAGAGGACACTGCCGCATCGGGACCCATACACATATTTCCTTGAGCCGTGGCGGATGGGCGACCACGGGGCCTGCCGGTTTGCCGAGGGGGTCTTTGAGGTGCTGCCGCCGGGGGCGGTGCTTTTCACCGACTCGACGCCGGCGCCGCCGCTCCTCTGGCTCCAGGAGATCGAGGGGCGCCGGCCGGACGTGCAGATTGTGGCGCCCCGTGGCGTGGCGCCGGAGATGCTCAAGCATTATTGGGGGAGCACGAAGGACCTGATGCCCGAGTTCGAGGCGGCGAATCGCCGGGTGTTCGTGGTGTCGGACCATCCCGCCTACATGCCGCCGTGGATGGCGAGGTACACGCGCCGGGTGCCGTTCGGCGACATCTTTGAGGTGAAATCGCGGACGGAGGCGCCTGCCGCCGGGATGGCCCCAGAGTGTCAGGAACCGCAGAGGGTTTTGTTGGGATGATTGGCCCGACTCGCGTTTTTTCAAACCGGCGGCACGCCCGCGGCCTCCCGTCCGCGGGCATGGCGAAGACTCGGCGGGCGGAGCACGCCCACGCAACAGCGGCGCGGGCATGCCGCTCGGCCGGGGTCAAGGGAGTCTCAGCAGGAGGCGAGGGCCGAAAATGAGCCGGGCGGGGCAAGCCATCAAGCGGTTGGTCGACGTCCTGATGGCCGGCGTGGCCCTGGTGTTGCTCTCGCCCGTCTTTCTTGTTCTGGCGGTGCTGATCCGGCTGGGGAGCCCCGGCCCCGCGATCTTCAGGCAGGAGCGGGCCGGGAGAGACGGGCGACCATTCACCATGTACAAGTTCCGGAGCATGAGGTCGGAGGCGGACGCGTTCGGTCCGAGCCCCTCGTCGGCCGCCGATCCGCGGCTGACGCGCCTGGGCCGGTGGCTTCGCGAGACCAGCCTCGACGAGTTGCCGCAACTCTGGAACATCCTCAAGGGCGACATGAGCCTGGTGGGTCCGCGGCCGCTGTACATGAGCCAGGCCGAGGCGTTCACGCCGCGACAGCGGCGGCGACTCGAAGTGCGGCCTGGAATCTTCGGGCTGGCCCAGGTCCAGGGCCGCGGCGAACTGCCGCACGAGGAGAAACTCGAACTCGACGTCCAGTATGTCGAACGCATGAGTCTGGCCCAGGACCTGCGGATTCTCTGGTGCGGCCTGAGGATGTCTGTGCGGCGCCAGAAGGTGTACCAGAAATGGAAATGAAGACGGCGTAAGGCTGCGGCCGATGTATTGAGAGGGCCGCCTCATTGACAAAGGTTCGGCGGCGGCTATGCTGGAACGGTAGCGAGGGTTGAGGATAGAGCAAGGGCTGACGGGACTTGGCGCGTGGCGAAGACCTTGAACATCCTGCTGACGTGCATCGGGCGGCGGGTGGCGCTTCTGGAGGCCTTCCGGCGGGCGATGGCGGACCTCGGAGTCAAGGGCCGCGTCATCGCGGCCGACCATTCGCCGCTGGCGGCCGCGTTCCACCTGGCCGACGAGCGGCTCCTGGTTCCATCGATTGAGGGGCCGGGCTACGTTGACACGTTGGTTGATGTGTGCCGGCGGCAGGAGATCGGCCTCGTGGTGCCGCTGATTGACTGGGAACTGCCGGCCCTCTCCGAGGCCCACGAGCGATTCAGGGCCATCGGGACTCGGTTGGTCCTCTCGTCGCATCGCGTGGTGGAAACCTGCCGAGACAAACTCCGCACGTTCGAGTTCCTGAAGGCCCGCGGATTCGACACCCCCGAAGTGTTGGCCTACGACCGGGCGCTGGCGGGGCCGTTCCCGCTTTTCATGAAGCCGCGTTACGGCTCCAGCGCCAAAGACGTGCACCCGATTCCGGACCGGGCGGCCCTGGAATTCTATCACCACGCCAGCGTCGAGAGCGTGATCCAGGAGTTCGTCCGGGGCGAAGAACATACGGTCGACGTGTACGCCGGCCTGGATGGTGTGCCGCGAGTCGCCGTGCCCCGTCGGCGCCTGGAGGTCCGCGGCGGCGAGGTCTCCAAGGCGCGGACGGTGCGCCACTCGCAGATCATCGGCCAGAACCTTCGGCTCGTCGGGGCGCTGGCGGAATGCGTCGGCGTGGTGACGATCCAGTGCTTCCTGCTGCCGGATGGCCGGATCAAGTTCATTGAGATCAACCCGCGTTTCGGGGGGGGCGTGCCCCTGGCGATAGAGGCGGGGGCCGATTTCCCCCGCTGGCTCATCGAAGAGCATCTGGGACGCAAGCCCGACATCCGTCCCGAGGCCTGGCAGGACGGCCTCGTGATGCTCCGCTACGATTCCGCCGTGTACCGCCGGGCCGAGGAACTTCGGGCCTTTGAATCGCCCTGAGCGGACCTGGCAGGGGCACGGGAGAGGATGGGACGGTGTTTCCCCCCGGTCTGACATCGTGGATCATGACGCTCCAGGAGGCGTGGACGCCAGGAATCTGGGTGTTCCTGGTGGCCTTGCTGCTGAGCCTGCTGGCCACGCCGCTCTTCCGCGGGCTGGCGCTGCGGAAAGGCATCTGGGATAAGCCCGATCAGGCGGTGAAGATCCACACGGAGCCCATTCCGTACCTGGGCGGGGCGGCCATCTGGCTGGCCTGGACGGTCGCGGTGCTGCTGTATGCGGTGACGGCCAGCCAGGCCGACTGGCGCGCGGTCGGGGCCCTGCTGGCGGGCGGGGCGGTGGCGTTCGCGACGGGCCTCGTGGATGACTTGAAGGACATCCGTCCCTGGCAGAAATTGCTGGGCCAGGCGCTGGCGGGGCTGATCCTTCTGGCGGGCGGCATCCGGTGGTTGGCGTTCCCGGCGATGGGCGTGTGGCCCCTGCTTGATTTCGCGGCGGATTCCGCCGTGGTCATCGTGGTGTGCCTGGTGATGCACTTCCTTGTGGTCCTGGGCGCGAGCAATGCGACGAATCTTCTGGACGGCCTGGACGGTCTGTGTTCCGGCGTGACGGCCATCACTTCGATCGGGTTTCTGCTGCTGGCCACGGCGCTGACGGTGTGGGCCCGTTACGATTCTTCGGGAAAGGCCGTGCACTACGAATATTCGGAACTCATCATGGTGGTCTCGTTTGCCCTGGCGGGGGCGGCGGTGGGGTTCCTGCCTTACAACTTCAATCCGGCCCGCATCTTCATGGGCGACGCGGGCAGCGTCTTCATCGGCTACGTTCTGGCCGCCATGATGATCATGTTCGCCAGCCACTATGGAATGGTGAAGTGGTTCCTCGGCGCACTGTTCATCTTCGGGCTGCCGATCTTCGACACCGGCGTGACGATGATCCGGCGGATCGTGAACCATCGGCCTATCATGATGCCCGACCGGAGTCACCTGTACAACCAACTGGTGGACCGGATGCACCTGTCTGTCCGCGGGACGGTCATTTTGATGTACGGGTGGAGTGCGGTCCTGGCGGCCGCAGGCCTCTTGGTTTTGTATATCTCCGGACGGTACGCCCTGGTCCTGTACCTGGTGTTGGGCCTGCTGCTCCTGGTGCTTGCATGGCGGCTGGGGTTCCTGCGGATGTCGGATGAAGAGAAGGCGGCCGCCGACCGTTTTCTGGCCGCCCGCCGTCCGCGGCTGTGAAGGGGCGGAACCCTCCGGACGGCGCCCGCGGGCGCCGGGGGCGTACGAGCAAGGCGCCTTGCTTCGCAGCCGCCGGCAGCGGATAATAGCACGGGTTTGCTGACTCGAGAGGTGGGCTGGTGATGCGCTGCATCATAGTGGTTTTGGCGGCTTTGGCCGTGTGCCTGGGGGTCTCGGAACCGGCACGGGCTCAGGCCCTTCGCTCAGTCGGTGCAGGGCCCAGCAGTGCATTCCCGGGCAACCTTCCTTCGGCCAGCATCAACCGGACCCTGGGGAGCAATCTGGGCTTCACGACAGCCGACCGGTTCTTTAACCGGCCGACTCCGGCGCAGGCCAGTTACCTGGCCGCCCCCGGCGTCGAGATCAGCCTGATGCGGGGCGGCTGGCAGCCGGTAGGCGTGGGCGAGATTGCGCCGGGATTCGCCCCGCTTTCGCTGACGCGCGTCCGGACCATTGATTCGATGAACTTCGAGAAACGCGGCCGGTTTGCCAAGTTGCGCGAAACCACGCTGGCCCTGGAAGAGCGGTTGCGCGAGTCCCAGCAGGCGAACCTGGGCCAGGTGGCCTTGAGTTTCCGGCAGTTCATGTTCCCGTTTCCGCTCCTGGACCGGCCGGAGATCGGGTACGGGTTCTTCTCGCGGTTGGACGTGGTGGGCGGGGGAACGATCAAGCCGGAGTCGTTCCTGGACCTGTTCACGCCGGACGTTCAGCAGGGCCTCGGCGAGAAGCGGTTCCTGGACCTGACTCAGGCGCTGCTGACGGCCGGCCGGCCGGCGCCCGACGGCATGAAGATGGACGAGTGCTACGACCCCCAGTTGGCGGCGCTCGGGAACTACCTGTTCACGAACGGCCGCTATGCGCCGTCCGCGGCGGCGTGGAGCATCCTGGTTCAGCGCGACCCGACCAACGCGACGGCCCGGCGCGCGGTGGGGCTATGCCTCCTGGCGGGGCGTCAAACGAAGCGCGCGGCCGCCGAGTTGCGGCAATCCCTGACGATGGCACAGGGATGGCCCGACAAGACCAAGATCACGGGTTCCAACCTCCAGGACGTCTTCGGGACGACGCGCGATTTGGCGGACGCGCGGGCCGAGGTCGAGGCCCAACTGGCCAAGCAGCCCGACGACGCCGATCTGAACTTCCTCGAAGCGTTCCTCGACGTGTTCCAGGGCCGCTGGCCGGCGGCCGAGGAGCGGCTGACGAAACTGGCCGCCGGCGATGCGGTCGCCAAGGGCCTCCTCGGACTCCTGAAGGCCAGCGCGGTGGCCGAGACGGTGCGCCGGCCGGCCGATACGGCCATCCGCCGCGCGGCCGAGGAGTTGACCGGCCTGGAAGAGCCGCCCCTGAGCCCCGAAGCCCGCGAGCAACTCGTCAATGCGCTTCGCGAGGGTCCGGCAACCTATCAGGACTACATGCGGATTGGCGACTTCCGCTTCTTCATGGGCGATTTCCAACTGGCCGGCGAATCGTACCGGGCGGCCCACAAGGCCAAGCCGAAAGACGCGTTCGCCCTGTTCGCCATGACCCACGCGGCCTTTGCCAACTCCGAGTACCGCCAGGCCGTCCGGTACCTGGAGGAGGCCTTGGCCATCGAACCCAACTGGGGGCTGTACGACTTCCGGCTCCAGGAGTTTTATGGCGACGCCAAAGAACTCGAGCGGCAACTCAAGAACCTTGAGAGGCAGGTGGAACTGCGGCCACAGTCGGCCGATGCGAAGTTCCTTCTGGCCTACGTGTACTACTTCAGCGGGCGTTACGCCGACGCCGGGGACCTCCTGGCCCAGGTCCTGCGGCTGGAGCCGGCGTTCAAGAAGGCCGACTACTTCCTTCGCCTGGCCAAACTTCAGGGCTGATCGCCGGCGCCCGCGGGGCCGAGCACCGAGGAGAACGCTGTGGCCGACGAGCGTGTGCCGCTCTCACGCCCCGACATCTCGCCTGCGGATATCGACGCCGTCGCGGCCGTCCTTAAGACCCCCAACCTGAGCCTGGGCCCGAAACTCCGGGAATTCGAAAACGCCCTGGCCGGCTACGTGGGCATGCGCCATGGCGTGGCCGTCAATTCCGGCACGTCGGCGCTGCACCTGGTCGTGCGGGCGCTCGGCCTGGGGCCGGGCGACGAGATGATCACCAGCCCGTTCACGTTCGTGGCCACGGCGAACTGCGCGCTGTTCGAAGGCGCGCGGCCGGTCTTCGTCGACATCGACCCCGAGACGTGGAACCTGGACGTCGGGAAACTCGAAGCGGCCATCACCGAACGGACGCGCCTGCTGATGACCGTCCACATCTTCGGCCGCCCCATGCCGATGGACCGTGTCATGGAGATTGGCGCCCGCCGCAAGGTCGCCGTGGTCGAAGACGCGTGCGAGGCCCTCGGCGCCACCTACAAGGGCCGCAAGGCCGGGACGTTCGGCGCCGCCGCCACGTTTGCGTTTTATCCGAACAAGCAGATGACCACGGGCGAGGGCGGCATGATCGTCACCAACGACGACGGCCTGGACGCCTTGTGCCGCAGCATGCGAAACCAGGGCCGCGACCCGGGCGCCGGGTGGCTGGCCCACGCGCGGCTGGGGTACAACTATCGCCTGTCGGATGTCAACTGCGCCCTGGGCCTGGCGCAACTGTCGCGGTTGCCGGAGTTCCTCGATGCCCGCCGCCGCGTGGCCGAGCGATATATGAACAAACTCTCCGAACTTGACGAGATCGTGCTGCCCGCGCCTTGCCGCGACGGCCAGATCTCGTGGTTCGTGTTCGTGGTGCGCCTGGCCGACCGGTTCGCCCAGGAGGATCGCGATAAGGTCCTGGCCTCGCTCCGGGAGCAGGGCATCGGCGCCGGCAACTACTTTTCGCCGGTCCACCTCCAGCCGTTCTACCGCCAGCAGTTCGGCTATAAGCCCGGCGACTTGCCGGTTACCGAGAGCATTTCCGCCCGTACGCTCGCCCTTCCGTTTTACAACCGCCTGACGCCCGAGGACCAGGACCTGGTCGTCGCCTGTTTGAAGTCCGCCCTGGCGCGCCTGTAGGTTCCATCGGCGCGGTCTGCGCGAGCCGCCTCTGGAGCACTTTTACTTGGCCAGGCGCGGCTGGCCTGGCCGCCGTGGTTATCGGACGCCGGCCGCCGCGGGTGGCCCCGGTTTTCCGGCGAACCCCAGCCATGGAGGGTGGCTTGCCCAGCGCGTCGTTCGCCGGGCATGCTGCTACCCCGAAACCGCGCCCGGAAGGGCTTGCCGCGGAGGGGCAGGGCGGTGGCCGACCGGCCTGCCCCCGGGCCTCGCCAACACCCTTTTTGCGATTGCCGCGGCCCCCGTTTGACTTTTGCCCGTTTCGGCCTAGTATATCTATGGGGAATGGTGTGCGCGCAAGATCGCTGACCGCGCCAAGTGCGCCATGGCCCCACAGGCGGGGGCGGGGAAACCAATGGACCGGACGCGGGCAACCACGCTGGCCGCAGGCCTGGGGGCGATGGCGGTCGGCCTGATCATGGCCGGGCCGGCCTTCGGCCTCGTCCTGTTTCCCGACGACGAGTCGCCGCCGGCCGTCCGGCCGAGCGACGACGTGCTCGGCCTCTGGCTGGACGCCTCGCAGGCCCTCAGGGCTTCCTGCGTGGCGGTCGGGCCGTCCTACGTTGTCACGACGCGCCACCAGGGGGGCGGGGTGGGATCCTTCGTGACGATTGCCGGCCACTCCTACCCGGTGCTGGAGGTGTTCGAGCATGCCACGGCCGACATTCGCGTCGTCCGCATTGTGGCCAACCTCTCCTACTTCGTCGGGCCGTATGACGATTCTGCCTCGGAATCGTCTCAGCCGGTGGTCCTGGGCGGCTACGGCAAGAGCCGCGACGGCGAGTTGACTTCCGGCGGCCAGACGTATGGATACTCGTGGACCGCCACCTCCGACAAGGTCCTCCGCTGGGGCGCCAACACGGTCTACGGGTGGGGGACGGCCGTTGGCCAGAGCATGACCACGGACGTGCTGACGGCGTACTTCGACGCCGCCGGCGCGACCTGGCACGTGGCCTCCGAGGCGGCGCCCGCCGAGTTTGACTCGGGCGGCGGCTGGTTCTTCAACGCGGGCACCCCCGCCTCGCCCAGTTGGCGCCTGATGGCGCTGAGCCGCGGCGTCGAGCACTACGGCGAGACCTGGTTCCTGCACCCCGGCGTCAACACGCTGGGCGACATCTTCGACGGCGTCAAGGTCAAGTCCTACGCCGGCTGGATGAAGGGGGTCACTAACCCGTCGACCTGGACCGGGGGCTCCAGCACCTGGTCGACCGCCTCGCACTGGTTGCCTTCCGGCGTGCCGAACGCGCTGGACGCCTGGGCCGTCTTCGGCACTTCCGGCGCCAGCCCGCTCACCATCACGTTGGACTCCAATGCCCTGGTCGGCACGCTCCGCTTCGACGGCACCACCGACTACACGATCTCGACCGCCACCGGGCGGCGCCTGACGTTCGGCGTCTCCAGCGGCAGCGCCGGCATCGAGGTCAACCGGATGCTCGACCCGCTCGCCACGGTGGCACCCACCATCGCCGTGCCGATCTGGACCAACTTCCCCTTGGTCCTGAACCAGAATTCCGGCGGCCTGCTGACCCTCTCGGGCATCGTCTCGGGCACGGGCAGCCTGACGAAGGCCGGGTACGGCACGGCCGTCCTCACCAATACGAACGCCTTCACGGGCGGGGTCACGGTCAAGGCCGGGACGCTGCGCGTCACGTCTTCGGGCGGGCTCGGCAGCGGGCCGATCGTCCTGTCGGGCGGGGCACTGGAGTTTCGCCAGGACGCCTCGGCCACCCTTAATAACAGCGTGACCGACAAAGGCAACGCAACCATCTATGTCGACCGTAATGTCTCCGGCTCGGGCCAGACCATCACCGTAGGGAGCCTCACGTTCTCCGGCGACTGGCAACTGACCTGTAGCAGCACGAGCGGTTACGGCCTGGCCTTCAGCGGGACGACCTCGTTCCAGGGCAGCGTCGGCTCGACGCTCATGGCCGCGGGCGCCGACGTGACGCTTTCCGGCGGCGTGAGCCTTCCGGCCGGTTCCTTGACCAAGACCGGGTCCGGCGCCCTGACCGTCGCCGGTCCGCAATCGTGGGGCGCGGGGACCGCCCTGAACGTCGGCGGCGGCACGGTCCGCCTCAATACCGACACCGGCACGAGCGACATCTACAACCTCACCCTCAACGTCTCGGGGGCCGGCAGCCGCGCCGAACTCAAGACCACCGAGCACCTGGCGGCCATGAACCTGAGCGGGGCCAGCGCCGCGTCGCTCGCCTCCGGCGGCGGAAACGTCCTCGTCGCCAAGTCGCTCACCCTCGATCCGGCCACGTCGCAACTCGACCTGACCTACAATAGCCTCATCCTCAAGTACTCCGGCGCCAGCCCTCTCGACCTGGTGGCCGGCTGGCTGCGGACGGGGTACAACCAGAACAAGTGGAACGGCAACGGGATCGTCAGCAGCGCGGCGGCCAATTCGGCGACCTACGCCGTCGGGTACGCCGAGAATGACCTGCTTCCCGTGAGGTTCACCCAGTTTGCCGGGGAGCCGGTGGACGGCAACACCGTCCTGGCCAGGTATACCTACTTAGGGGACCTGAACCTGGACGGCAAGGTTGATGATAACGACGTCACGATCCTGGCATTGAACTACGACCATGGGGCCGCAACCAACCACTACTGGTTCCAGGGCGACATCTGGGGTTACGATGGCCGGGTCGATGACAACGACGTGACGGTTCTCGTCCTGAACTACCGGCGCGGGGTCACTCAGCCGCTGGGCAGCGGCACCATCGAAAGTGACGCCGGCGGCCCCTCGCCCTGGCCTGCCATGTCGGCCGATGCGCCGCAGACCGGCGTCCTTCTGCCTGAACCCGCGACACTCGCCCTTCTGGCCCTGGGCGGGCTGGCCCTGATCCGACGCAGGCCGAGTTAAAGCCACAGCGCAACATGCGCTTCCGGCGCGTTCCGGCCGGCCGCCGCGCGCCTATCCCCACGTGACCAGGCATGCGCCCCAGGAGTATCCGACGCCGAAGCCGACCATCATCACCTGGTGGCCCGGCCGGATCTTCCCGGCCTCCACGTAGCGCTGGACGGCGATCGGGATGCTGGCCGACACGGTGTTGCCGACGTCCTCGAACGAGAGGACCATCTTGGCCATGGGGATGCTGCTCTCGGCGGCCAGGCCCTCCAGCATGAACTGGTTGGCCTGGTGATAGGCGTACCAGTCGACCTGGTGGGCCGCGAGTTTCGCCTTCGCCAGCAGCGCCCGGACGTTGCGCGGGACGACGGTCATCGCGAAGTCGAAGATCGCCTGCCCGTCCATGAACAGGTGGTCCTGGGTGCGGGTGCAGCCCGTAAGGTCGGTCATCTCTCTGGCGGTCTCGGATGAGTGCGGCTGCCGCAGACCCCCGGACGGGACGATCAGGTCGTTCGCCCCGGCACCGTCGGTGCCAAGGACGAATTCGCCGATGCCGGGCCCGTCGGTCGGCCCGATGAGCGTCGCCGCGGCGCCGTCGCCGAAAAGGACCCGCACCGTCCGGTCCCGCGGGTGGATGAACTTCGAATACGTGTCAGCCACAATAAGGAGCACCCGCCGGGCCTGGCCGCACGCGATGAGGCACTTGGCCAGGTGCAGCCCGTAGACGTACCCCGAGCACCCCAGGTTGAAATCCAGCGCCCCTACGTGCTTCCCCAGGCCCAAGCGGTCCTGAAGGATGCAGGCGGCGCTGGGCAGGAAGTAGTCGGGGCTCTGCGTGCAGAACAGGAGGTAGTCGATTTCGTCGGGCTTGGCGCCGGCCTCGCGCAGGAGCCGCCGGGCCGCTTGGAAGCCCAGGTCGCTGGCCGTCTCACCGGGGGCGGCAATGTGCCGCGACCGGATGCCCAACCTGTCGCCCACGCGGTCCATCAGCCAGTCGGGGTTCTGGCGCAGAAGGTCTTCGTTGGTTTCAACGCGGTCGGGCAGGTGATACGCAATGCCGAGAATCCCGACGGCCACAATCCTCCCTCCCGTGCGCGAATGGCGGCGGATTCTAGCCCCGGCCGATGGGCCAAGCAAGGGCAAACTCTGACCCGCCGCGGAAGGCGAGCGGCGACAAGGTTTCGCGCCACCTGCCGTCGATTGCGATTGGGCGTCTCGACATGAAGCCCTGATGCTTCTCTGCGGCTGGGCCGACTGATCATCCACCGACGGACCGCCTACCGCGTAGCGTTCGGGTCCACCACGAGGACGCCCGTGCCCGTGAACTTCCCCGCCCTTAACTCGGCCAGGGCCTCGTTGGCCTTTTCGAGCGGATACGGATGGACGATGGTCTCGACCGGCACCTTGGGCGCCAGGGCCAGGAACTCCTCGCCGTCCTGCCGCGTGAGGTTGGCCACGGAGCGGATGACGCGTTCCTCCCACAGGATGGAGTAGGGGAACGAGGGGATGTCGGTCATGTGGATGCCGGCGCAGACCACTGTGCCGCCCTTGGCCACCGCCCGCAGGGCCGCCGGCACGAGGGCGCCGACGGGAGCGAAAACGATGGCGGCATCGAGCGGCTCGGGCGGCAGTTCGTCGGAGCCGCCCGCCCAGGCCGCGCCGAGGCCGCGGGCGAACTCCTGCGTCGTCGTGTCCCCCGGCCGCGTGAAGGCATAAATGCGGCGGCCCTGGTGCTTTGCCACCTGCACGAGGATGTGGGCGGCCGATCCGAAACCGTAGAAGCCCAGCCTCCGGGCGTCGCCGGTCATCCGCAGGGACCGGTAGCCGATGAGGCCCGCGCACAAGAGCGGCGCGGCCTGGAGGTCCGGGTAATCGGGAATCGGGAAGCAGAACCGCTCATCGGCGACGGCGAGTTCGGCGTACCCGCCGTCGATCTGGTAGCCGGTGTAGCGGGCGTGGTCGCAGAGGTTCTCGCGTCCCGCGCGGCAGAAGTCGCACGTGCCGCAGGTCCAGCCGAGCCACGGCACGCCCACGCGCCGGCCGATCTGGAACCGCGTGGCGCCCGGCCCCAGCGCCGCCACCGTGCCAACGATCTGGTGGCCGGGAACGAGGGGCAACTTCGGTTCCGCCAGTTCGCCGTCTACGACGTGCAGGTCCGTCCGGCAGATGCCGCAGGCACGGACGCGCAGGACAACCTGTCCCGGTCCCGGTGCCGGGTCGGGCAGGGCGGCCAGGCGCAGGGGTCTCCGCACGGCCTCAAGAACCATCGCGCGCATGGTCAACCCACCTGGCGCGGCCTTTTTGTACCATCCACAATCCGCAATTGCCGCGCGGTCGCCTTAGGCTCCGCGGTGAACCCGCGCCGTCAGGGCGGGGCGTTTGCCGCTGCCTTGAATTCGAACTCCAACCGCACCCCGGCGCGAAGCCCCGCCTCCAGTTCGCCGAAGAACGCCCTCAGGGTCTTCTCGGCCTGGACGCGGGCCAGGTCATGCATCGGGGGCGTGTCGGCCGCACTCAGGACCTCCTGGCGCAGCGCTTCCTTGGCCTGCCTCTCGAGCGACCTGCCCGAGAATGCGCTCAGGCGCGCCCAGCCCACCTTGGTCTCGACCTCAATCTCCGCGGGGTCGCTCTGCACGTCAACGACCTGGCGGTCGAGGACAGGCGCCGGCACCCGCACCAGCACCTTCTTGGTCGCCGGCTGATAGACGAAGTCCTCCTCCTTGATTTCCTTCAGCGGAATGAAGAACTGGACCTTATTGCCGGGCGCCTTCAATCGCACCTCGGTGGTGCCTAGGTTCAGCAGGCCCCAGAGCACCCGCTTCTCGCTGCTCTTGGCGACTTCTACGTCGACCGTTTCGGTCAGAACAACCAGTTTGGGCGTGGCGTTGAGTCTGGCGACCTGGCTGCCGACGCTTGTGCGGACCGTCACACTGGGCCGCAGGCCGTCGCGGATCTTGTCGAAGACCTTCCCGGCCATGCCTTCGAGTCGGTCGGCGGCCTTGTCGACCGTCCGCTCGGGTGTGCGCAGCGCCTCGCGGGCGACGTAGGCCCCGGCGGCGATGAGCGCCAGAACGACGAGCGCTACGGCCATCAGGGCTGCCGCCCACCGCCAGGCGCCGGAGGGCCTGGCGGTCTTCCTGCCGGGTTCAGGCGACGTGTCTTGAGATGGCGAGCGGCCCTGCGGCGTCTCGACCATGCGATGTCCCTTCGCTCTGGGTCTGGGGCGTAGCACCCATTATAACCCGGGGCGAAGGGCAAGGAAGCCCTTGCGGAACACATCCTCGCGTTCCTGGGCGAGTTCCGGCGGTGTCTGCGACGCGTAGCGGGGGGACGCCGCCCGCGCGGGAACAAGCAGGCGCCACGCTGCTGGCGCGCAAGCCGGTCGCGGCAGAGGCCCGTAGATAAGGGCGCTCCCCCGCGGACTTACTTCCGCCCGCGGCGGACCAACAACCCGAGGCTGCCGAGAGCCAGAAGCGCCAGCGTCGCCGGTTCGGGCGTCAGCGTCGTCGGCCCCAAATCCAGGCCGTTCATCACGAGATGCTTCACCACCACGACCTGGGCGCCAGCGAAGACGAGCTCTCCGCCATCGCCGATGGTCAGCGTATCCAGGTGCTGGTTGCAGCCAAAGTTCAGCACCGCGCCGGTCACGGAAACCGAGAGGTTGGCGGCACTCGCTCCGGCATCGGTGTCCAGCAAGACGGTCCCATCCAGGATGTTCAGCAGGGCGCCCGGGCCGTAGGTCTGCGGGCCGTCGATGGTCAAGGCGCCCGGGCCGATCTTGGTCAGGTTCAGGCCCGCGGAGTCATCCAGGCCGGAGGAGAGCGTGAGCGAGTTGTCGAGCACCTCGAAGGTGGCGTCCGCGGCGAGAACCAGCGGCGCGGAGACCTCGTGGTCGCCGCCCTGGGCGCTCAACGCGGCGCTGGCGCCTCCCGTCGTCTCGAGGCGGACGGCGGCAGGCCCGGTCAGCGTGCTCCCGCCGGGCGAGTAGAGGTTCAGCCTGCCGAGCGTCACCGCCGAATCAACGGTGATGGCGCCGGAGACGGGGCTGAGGATGTCGGCCACGGCGTCGGGGGCGCTTACGCAGTGGCCGCGCGTCCAGTTGCCCGCCGCGTTGTACGAGCCGCCGGCGGCAGACGCCCACGGGTTTGCGACGACCGCCTGCGTGTAGGTGTCGAGCACCAGGCCCGTCTGCGTGACGTACGCGAAGGTCGCGTGGGTGCCGTCGACCTCGATCCGCATGGCGCCGTGGTCGCCGTTGTAGAAGAACTGGCTTCCCGGATCCATGGGGTCCGAGTGCCCGGTGGCAAGCGTCTCCCCGGCCGGGCCCGTGGTGAAGTACGTTAGGCCGTTCTCGAAGAGGCGCTCGTAGGCGTGGATGTGGCCCGAGAAGACCGCATCGGCGCCCCACGCCTTATAGTTCCAGCGCCACTCCGTGGACGGCGGGTGGCGGTTGCTGGAGGTGTACGGCGGATAGTGGACGATAACAAAGTTCCACGGCGACGTGGACGCAGCCATGGCGCCTTGGAGCCACAGGCCCTGCGCCGACGTCGGCGACGAACCGTTGGTCTCGCCACCGTTGAGGATGTAGAAATGGGCTGGGCCCTGCGTGAAGTCGTAGTAGCGACGGTTCTCCAGCGCGGGGAAGAACGCCTGGTAGTACGGGAGCCCGTCGGAATAGTCGTGGTTTCCGAGGGCGGGCCAGAACCGGTTGGTCGGCGAGCCCGCGCCGTAGGCGCCGGGGTACTCGCCGATGTACTCATGGAAGTATTGCCCTACATCGATGTCGAAGTAGCCGAAGGGCGCGCCGCCCCCCGCGTCGTGGCAGTTGTCGCCGACCGTGACGATGAAGTCGGGGTTGCCTGACTTGATCTGGTCGGCCACGGCCGTCACGATCGGGCCGACAGGGCTGGACGCCGTCGGCACCGTGGACCCGAGGTCGCCTACGACGGCAAAACGTGTGGCGGCCGGCGCCTCGGAGACGTTCAACGCCAGGCAGGCAGCGACGATCGCCGCCGCCCACGCGGCGGACACCCGGCCGGCAACGGCAGACAGACCGATTCCCGTGTCTGGTCCTCCCGGGGAAGCGCCCCCCAGCGCTGCATGGGGCCGGGGAAACCGGGACTTCTCACAAGGAGGTCGGCCCGCGCCACCGCGCTACCCCTGCATTATACCACATTTTGGCCGTCTGGGGCGTGTTTTCCTGGTGGCGCATCCGCCGGCATACTGGAGCCCTAACAATCGGCAGAAAGAAACGCCTGCAAATCATTTGCTTGCAGGCGCTCGTGCGTTTGGCTGGGGATCCTGGATTCGAACCAGGACAGACAGATCCAGAGTCTGTCGTGCTACCGTTACACTAATCCCCAGCCCAAGGTTTCGGGGCACCCGCATCTCCCCGCAGGCCCTGGATCACAAGGATAGTATAAACGTGCGGGCGAGGAAATCAAGCACTAACGGCAAGCAATAGCAGCGGGGACTTGGGACTGGGGACTTGGGACTGGGGGTGGGATACGGATGACTTCGATAACGGTATAGCGGCGCGGGCATCCTGGTTCGCCGCTGCGCTTGCGCGGCGCGTTTAACGGCCCGTCGAGAGCCTCCGGGCCGAGCAATGAATGAACATCGTCATCCAGGCGGCCGATGTGGCTTGGGCCATGCTCTACGATGCGGGGATTTGCGTCGCGGGCGCGGGGCCGGTTAGGGACGGTTGGACGCCACCGGGACGGCCTTGCCGGAAAGCATCCGCAGGCGGGCGCTCTGGAAGACCGCATCGGATTCGTTGGCGCCGACAGCGAGTAACCCCCGCTCAGGCAGCGCCCAGCAAGGCGCGCTGGCCAGCGCCGACTGGGGGCCGGCCCAGTTGATGATCGCTTTGCCGTCCATAGTTACCGTGACCTGGGCTTTGTCCTTGTCCGCCATGACGCGGACCGCAACGGTGCATGGCCGGCCGTCCTCGATCTGGGTCTTCCTGAGGACCGTTTCGTTCTGGACGACACTAATGCCGCGGACCATGTCCAAGCCGCTGATACGCCCGTGGTCACCGTTAAGGACGAGGACTGTTGACCCGGTCCCGATGGGAAGCACAGCATCGATCTCGAACCCTCGCACCCGGACGAACCGGAACTCGAACTCGTAACTGCCCTTGGGGACCATCGGGAGTATCATCCGCGATAAATTGGCGCCTGTGACGGCCAAACCGGCACTCGTCTTGTGCCACTGGCCGGCCACACGGTCACGGTTGACGTCAACGCCCTTCAAGAGGTCGATCCACTGGCTCTTGGCGGACGCGTCGCCGCCCAGTTTCGCCAGTTCATCGTCGGCCTTCTTCAGCGTGAGTTCCATCCGCGTCCGGTCCATGTCGTTAGCGGTGTGGAGGTCCAGGAACCGCTCGGCGTAGGCCTTTGCCCGCGTGTACATCGCCGCCTTGCCCGCCGGCCCCGCGCCGCCCGTCAATTGCATGTACCAGTCGGCCAACTCCAGGCACGCCACTTCCGGCGCTTCGGCCACGGGCTTGGCCGCGGCGGGCACGAACTTCCGCAGCGCCGCGTCGCTCGTCTCGTCCAGGCACTTGGCCGCCTCGGCCGGATTGTCGAGGTCCACCAGGAGCAGGCGCACCAACTGGTCGCGGGCCTTCGCGTTGGCCGGGTCGGCCTCGACCTGCTTCTTGAGTTGCGTCGCCTGGGCCGCCGCCTTCTGGCGCTCGGCCATGGCGCGGATCTGCGCCTCGACGGCCTCCACCTTGGACGACCGGGCGGCCCGCGCCACGCCCAGCGCCTTCTGCAATCGCTTGCCGGCCTCGTCGGTGTCGCCCGCGCGGGTCTTCACCGCCGCCGAGGCCACGAGCGCGTCCACCAGCGTCTCGCCCGCCTTGGTCTTCTCCTCGCCGCGGGCAGTATCATATTGGCGCTGGCGGATGGCAATAACGCGGTCCTGGCACGGCCCCGCCAACGCCGGCGCCTTCTCGGACACCAATGCGGCGGCCGCAAGCGCGGTCTCATACCCCTTGGGGTCCAGCGAACCGAGTTCGCAGGCCTTGGCGGCCAGGAGGGCCATCAGTTCCGGCTGGGCCTCGGCGGTCTTGGCCGCCTCCAGCAACTTTGCGGCGAGGGCCACGGCCTGGCTGGTGTCGCGCGAGGACGACGCCCGTTTGAAATCGTCGCCGTAGAGCGACTCAAAGGCTTGCTGCGCCTTCTCCTCGGCCTCGGAACCGAGCGCATAGTGGCAGAACAGGATGATCGCCACGCAGGCTACAAGAACTGCAACAAGTAAACGCGACATACCTCCCCCCTTCCGAACCGCGCGAGGGAAACGCAGCCAAACCACACGGCTGGATTGTACCCGGACGCATGGCCCTGTCAATGTGCATTCGGCGCCGGGGAGATGTGGGCCGCAAGCCTGTTCCGCCTATCGCCAGCCGCCTACAATTGCCGAGGAGGGCAAAAGCAGATAGACTGTTGCACGGGGGAAAAAGGGCAACGAATGAACATCGTCATCCAGGCGGCCGACGTGGCTTGGGCCATGCTCTATGATGCAGGCATTTACGTAGCGTTCGGCCTGTTGGCCGCCGGCCTGGTGCACGTCTTCGTATCGCGGGTATGGATGACGCGGCACCTGGGCGGCAAGGGGTTCGGGGCGGTCGCAAAGGCGGCCGTGATCGGGGCGCCGCTTCCGCTGTGCAGTTGCAGCGTACTGCCTGCGGTCTATGCGCTGCGCAGTAGAGGCGCCAGCCGCGGGGCCACGGTTTCGTTCCTCATCTCGACGCCCGAGACGGGCATCGACTCCATCGCCATGACGTGGGCGCTGATCGGCCCGCTCATGGCCATCGTGCGTCCGATAGCGGCCGTGGCGACGGGCATGGTGGCGGGCTTCTTCGAGACGATGCGCGAGCGGCGTGAGCCGCCGCCGATCATCGAAGGGCCTGCCTGTTCCATCTGTAATAGCGACTCGTGCGAGCACGTGCCGCAGGTCAGCCGGTGGCGCCGGTTCTGGCGGTTCGTGGTCTTCGAGATGGGCGACGACATCGGCCCTACGCTGGCGCTGGGCCTGGTGCTGGCGGGGATCGTCACGGCGGTCCTGCCCGACGATTTCTTCGTCAACTACCTGGGGAGCCGCTGGGTCTCGATGCTGGTGATGCTGGCGATCGGCCTGCCGCTGTACGTCTGCGCGACGGCCTCGACGCCGCTGGCGGCCGCGCTGATGCTCAAGGGCCTCAGCCCGGGGGCGGCCCTGGTGTTCCTGCTGGTGGGCCCTGCGACGAATCTGGCGACCATCCTCATGGTGGGGCGGATGCTCGGCAAGGCATCGGCGGCGCTGTACGTGGCGACGATCGCGCTAATGGCCCTCGCGTGCGGGGCCGTTCTGGACCTGGCGACCGGTGCATGGTCCATCACAGTCGTACCGGGCGAGATACGCGAAATCCTGCCGGCGTGGATTTACATCGGCGGCGCGGTGCTGCTTGGGGCGTACCTGGCGCACAGTGTGGTGCGATGGCTCATTCGGAAGGTCCGCCCGCAGGCCGTCTGCGACACCTGTCACGAGGCGGCCCGCACCGTGTCGGCCGACGCCTGCTGCTCGCCAGCGGAATCGGGCGCCGGCGACGCCGGCGGTTGCGGCGAGCACTCCCGTAAGCCTGTCGAGCATCGCCCCTGATGCCACAGCGCAACATGCGCTTCCGGCCCGTCCTAAAAACGGCGGGCCGGGCAGACCAAAATGAATCAAAGATCGGATAGTGTAGCATCCTTACCGCGGTCGAAGAGCCTGTCCGAAAAACCGCGGGTCAGGCATATATGCAACCAAAGCCAGCCGTTGGGCTTTGGTTGGCATGTCGCTTCAGCCCCGGGAAGGAGAACCGCAACAACTTTACTGAGGCAAACGCAAAAGCGCGTTTGCCTCAATAAATATGCCTGACCCTCGGTTTTTCGGACCGCCTCTACGCCGGTAATGCTGCTTCAGTCTCAAAGATCGACGGACTTGCACTTGACAGGCGGCCGGGCGGAACATATCCTTACTCAGCGTTTGGGGGAAGTGTGACGTGGGTGGATCCCGGGTTCAAGCAGCGGCGAGAGTGGCGACCGTGGTGACGGGGTCGATGCCCGTCTGCGCCACGAAGGCTAAGCCGCCGCTGGAATCGTAGGGTTCGCCTCCAGGCGAGTAACCTAGCGGCCCTGCGATTCGGGAATCGCGGGGCCATTTATCTTTCGGTTGCCGATAAAGAATGAGTTGCGCCGGCGGACGGATGGCCGCCGCGCGGCGGGTCGGGAGGCCCGCCGCCCGCGATTGCGTGGGTCGGCAGACTGGTGTCGGTGAAAGGAGTTGGATGATGGGTCTCAAGGTGACGGTGGTGGGCGTGGGCCTGGTGGGCGAGGCGATTGTCTCGTGTCTGAAGGAGCGGAAGTTCCCGTGCGTCTGGCCGCCGCGAGTGGCCGCCACGCGAGAGCGCCCCGAGACGCTTGCCGGCGAGAAGATGCTGGTCGAGGAAACGAGCGCCAGGTCGTTCGAGGGCGCCGACCTTGTGCTCTTCGCGGGCCAGGAAGGCGCCAAGGGCGCGAGCGTGACGTGGCGCGAGACGGCCCAGAAATGCGGGGCCTGGGGCGTCGACAACGGGCGCGATTTCCGCCTGGCCGCCGACGTGCCGCTCGTGGTGCCGGAGGTCAACCCGGGCGCCATCACCCCCAAGACCCGCTTCATCGCCAGCCCGAACTGCTCGACCATCCAGATGGTGGTGGCCCTGGCGCCGATTCACCGGGCGGCCAGGATCAAGCGGATCGTCGTGGCGACGTACCAGGCTACATCGGGCTGGGGCCTGCGCGGGCCGCAGGAACTCCGGGCCCAGACGCCAAAGGCCCTCGTGTCGCAGGAGAACATCGAGTTCGACCCGAAGGTGTTCGCCCGGCCGATCGCGTTCAACTGCCTGCCGCACATCGACCAGTTCGTCGAGGGCGACTACACCCGCGAAGAGATGAAGATGGTCTACGAGACGAGAAAAATCCTCGGCGACGCGAAGATCAAGATCTCGGCCACGACCGTTCGCGTGCCGGTCCTCAACGGGCACAGCGAGGCCGTGTGGGTCGAGACGGCCGGTAAACTGACGGCCGACGAGGCCCGCCAGATCCTGCGGCAGGCCCCCGGCGTCGTCGTCATCGACGAGCCGGAACCGGAACTCAACCGGCGGACGTATCCGACCCCGCTGGACCTCTTGAAGCCCGAGTTCAAGGACATGACGCTCGTGGGCCGCATCCGCGAGGACATCAGTTGCTCGAAAGGCCTGGCGATGTGGGTCGTGGCCGACAACATCCGCAAGGGCGCGGCCTTGAACGTCGTCCAGATTGCCGAGGAACTGCTGCGCCGCGGATACCTGAAGGGCTAGGGCTGTCGTTAAGCCGCGGCCGGCACGGCCGCGGGATGTCGTCCGAGCCCGCCGTGGCTCGACCCGGAGGCTCTCGACGGCCGGAAGCGGCGGGAGATCACCTTCGGCATTCGGCTGGAAGCACCAGCAAGACGGGAGGAGCGATGAAAGTTGCCAAATTCGGCGGCACGTCGCTGGCAAGTGCCGCCCAGATCAGGAAGGTCTGCCGGATCGTCACCTCGGATCCCCAGCGCCGGCTCGTGGTCGTCTCGGCTCCGGGCAGGCGCGACAAGACCGACACGAAGGTCACGGACCTTCTAATCGCGTGCGCCGAGGCGTACGTGAAGACCGGTTCGGCGGAGAAGGAACTCCAGGCCGTCATCACGCGCTACGCCGATATCGCCCGCGACCTGGGCGTCTCGAAGGAAGTGGCGGATTGCATTGCCGCCGACATCCGCGGACGCCTGGCGACCGCGACGGCCGACCGGGCCCACTTCATCGACACCATGAAGGCCGCCGGCGAGGACAACGCGGCGAGACTCGTGGCGGCGTATCTTCAGGCGACCGGCGTCGAGGCGCACTACATGAGTCCGCGCGATGCCGGGCTGCTGGTGAGCCCCGAATTCGGCAACGCCCAGGTCCTGCCGGAGTCGTACAAGAACCTGGCGCGGCTGCGCGACGCGCCGGGCATCACGATCTTTCCGGGCTTCTTCGGCTACTCGCCTGCGGGGGCGGTGGTGACGTTTCCTCGCGGCGGGTCCGACATCACAGGTTCGATCCTGGCGGCAGCCGTCAAGGCCGACGTGTACGAGAACTTCACGGACGTCGACTCGGTGTTTGTGACCAATCCGAACATCGTGCCCAACCCCCGGCCGATCACGGAACTGACGTACCGCGAGATGCGGGAACTCTCGTATGCGGGTTTCAGCGTCTTCCATGAAGAGGCCCTGGCCCCCGTCTTCCACGCCGGGGTGCCCGTGTGCATCAAGAACACGAACAATCCGTCGGCGCCCGGCACCCGGATCGTCATGGAGCGAGTCTGCCCCCTGGGGTCCGTGACCGGCATCGCCTGCGGCGACGGCTTCTGCACGATCTACCTGAGCAAGTACCTGATGAACCGCGAGATCGGTTTCGGGCGGCGGCTGTTCCAGATTCTCGAGGAGGAGGGGCTCTCGTACGAGCACTCGCCCTCGGGCGTCGATAACATCTCGGTCATCCTGCGAGAGCGCGAATTTACGCCTGCCAAGGAAGGCGCGGTGGTCGAACGCATCCGCAAGGAACTCCAGTGCGACGACGTGGCGGTCGAGCGCGGACTGGCCCTCGTCATGATCGTCGGCGAGTGCATGCGCAACGCCGTCGGCCTGGCCGCCAGGGTCACCAAGGCGTTTGCCGGCGCCGGTGTCAACATTGAGATGATCAACCAGGGCTCCAGCGAGGTCAGCATGATGTTCGGCGTAAAGGCAGGCGACATGGCCAACGCCGTCCGGGCGCTGTACGGGGAGTTCTTCGGGGCCTGATTGCAACCGCCAAGGCCGAGTATCCGAGGCCCGATGTCCGGGACAGGTAGGCCAGGGTCCCAAGTCCAAGGTTAAGAATACGTGGCCGGGGGGCCAGGTTTGCCTATGGGGCCTTCCCGACCTTGGACTTAGACCCTGGACCGGCTTGTTATCTCTTGGCGTTGTCCGCTGCACTGCGGCATGGCGTGAGCGCTAGGATTCCTTTGAATTGCCCTCCGGCCCTGCCTTAGAATAACCTCTGCCGTCCGACAGCGAACCGGGGCCGACAATGCGCGCCATCACGTTCCATATCAGCCCGCCGAGATGGCTCGCCTGCAAGGCCCTGGGGTGGTTCCGCAAGGGTATTTACTGGGGGCGCCTGTCGTCGCTGCGTCTGCGCCGGATTTCCGAGCAGCCGCTGCCCGGTGCCGACTGGGTCCGCGTGCGGACGCGCCTGGGCGGCATCTGCGGCAGCGACGTCAGCCACATCCTTCTGGACGACCCGCCGGACGTTTTCACCAAGGCTCTTGCCATCGAGCCGATCGTCATGGGGCACGAGAACGTCGGCATAGTGGCCGAGCGCGGGCCCGCGGCCCAGGATGTGCCGGAGGGGCGGCGGGTGAATGTCGACCCGGTCTTGGCCTGTGCCGGGCGCGGCCTGCCGCCGTGTCCGTCGTGCCGCGAGGGCCAGTTCTGTGCCTGCTGGAACGTGGCGCAGGGGAAGGCGGGCTTGGGCTTTTCGGTCGGGCACTCGGCGAAGGTGGGCGGGTCGTGGGCCGACTCGTTCCTCGCCCATAAGTCGCAACTGGTTCCTGTGCCCGAGGGCCTGACGGACCAGCAGGCGGTGTTGGTCGACCCGCTCTCGGCCAGCGTCCACGCGGTCCTTCGGCGCCCGCCGGGACCCGCAGACCAGGACGTGTTGGTGTTGGGTTGCGGCATGATCGGGCTGGGGATCATCGGCTTTCTGCGCGCCTGGGGATTCAAGGGCCGCGTCCTGGCCGTTGCCCGGTACAGGTTTCAGCAGACGCTGGCCCTGCATCTGGGGGCGAGCGAGGTCTGGGACGCCAAGGACCTGCGCGAGAAGGACGTGTTCGACCGGCTGGCGGCGATGTACCAGATTCGGCCAGTCAGAGGGTGGTTCGGCAAGAAGATCCTCTTCGGCGGCGTCGACCTGGTCTATGATGCCCTCGGCAACCGCAACAGCGTGGAGGACTCGCTGCGGATCGTGCGGCCGCAGGGGACCGTCATGATCGTCGGCATGAGCCATCCGCGATGGGTCGACTGGGACCCCATTCCGCATAAGCAGTTGACGGTGCTCGGTAGTCACGGCCGCGGCATCGAGGTGTGGCGCGGCGCCCGCCGCCATACCTACGAGGTCGTTCAGGAACTCCTGGCCGAGAAGCGATTCCCCGCCGAGAAACTCCTCACCCACGTTTTTCCGCTCGAGGATTACCGCGGCGCCCTCGACGTGCTGACTCACAAGTCCCGCCACGGCGCGGTCCATGCGGCGCTGCGCGTGAGCAGTTGAGGGCGCCGGGCATCCATTCTCACCGCAGAGTGCGCAGAGAACGCGAAGAGAAGGCGAACACATGAGCAAGACTCATTTGAGCGTCCGCGTAATGGTCTTCTTGTTGGGCTTCTCAATCAGGCCGCGCTCGGTGATGATGCCGGTGATCAACTCCGCGGGCGTCACGTCGAAGGCGGGGCAATAGACCTTGGCGCCGGCGGGGGCGGTCTGGCGGCCGAAACCGTGCGTCACTTCCTCGGCGCCGCGCTGCTCAATCGGAATCTCGGCACCTGAGGCAATCGAGAGGTCGAACGTGCTCGACGGCGCCGCCACGTAAAACGGGATGCCGTGGTGCTTCGCCAGGACCGCCACGCCGTACGTTCCGATCTTGTTGGCGGTGTCGCCGTTGGCGGCAATGCGATCGGCGCCGACGAGCACCAGGTTGACGCGTCCCTCCTTCATGACCACGGCGGCCATGTTGTCGCAGATGAGGGTGCAATCGACGCCCGCCTGCTGAAGTTCCCACATCGTCAGCCGCGCGCCTTGAAGCAGCGGCCGCGTCTCGTCGGCGTAAACGCGAAAGTGCCGCCCGAGTTCGTGGGCGCGATACAGCGGGGCAAGCGCGGTGCCGTATTCGGCCGTCGCGAGGCCCCCCGCGTTGCAGTGCGTCAGGACGCCGCAGCCTTCCTTCACGAGGTGCTGCCCATGGTCGCCGATGTGGCGGCACATTGCGGCATCCTCATCGCGGATGGCAATGGCTTCCTTCAGCAGCGCCTCCTTGATCGCTCGTCCGCCTTTGCCGCGGAATGCCTTGGCGATGCGATTCATGCGCTCGAGGGCCCAGAAAAGGTTGACGGCGGTCGGGCGGCTGGCGGCAAGGCAGTCGGAGGCCAGCCGAACGCGCTCCTGGACTTCGCCCTCGTCATCCGAGGACGACTGGACGGCCACCACCAGGCCCATCGCAGCCGCGATGCCGATCGCGGGCGCTCCGCGGACGCGCAGCGCCTTGATGGCCTCCCAGACCTGCTCGACCGTGCGGCACTGGATGATGCGGACCTCGGTGGGCAGGAGCGTCTGGTCGATGATCTCCATGCGGCCATCGAGTCCGCCCACCCACCGAAGGGTCTGTTCAGGCATGGCCCGCCCTCACGTTTTCGTCGGCAATGGCCACTCGCTCGGCCATGCGGACCTTGTACTGGACGACCTTCTCGCGCAGTACGGGGTCGGCGGTTGCGAGGATCTGGACGGCCAGGATGGCAGCGTTGACCGGGCCGCCTTTGCCGACGGCGACGGTGGCCACCGGTACGCCCCCCGGCATCTGGACGGTCGCAAGGAGGCTGTCGAGTCCGCCCAGGCCGCTCGTGGGCATCGGGACGCCAATGACGGGCAGAGGGGTCATGCTGGCCAAGACCCCGGCCAAGTGGGCCGCGCCGCCTGCCGCGGCAATGATGACCGCCAACCCCCGCCCGGCCGCAGACATCGCGTACGCGTGGGCGGTGTCGGGCGTCCGGTGTGCCGAGATGACCCGAAGTTCGTATGAAATGCCGAATTCCGCCAGCGTAGTCGCGCACGGCCGCATGGTTTCCATGTCGGATTCGCTTCCCAGGACGATGCCGACACGGGGGGGAGGACTCTTCTTGGGGCTCATGGGGCTTTCCTCCAACTGGTTCTTGTGCGAGTATAAATGCCTCAGGGACCGGCGTCAACCGCCTTCCGGCTACGGGGGTTGGCTGGGTCTTCCAGCAGCATGGGGTCGAAGAGGTGGCCTGTGGGTGCATCTGGCGGCGTTGCCGGGTGGGACACGCTAACCTTTGAACCCACGGGGAGTTATCGCAGGAATAGTTGCCGGAGCGATTTGACTTTGGCGGAAAATGTTGTATTTTTACAACATACACGCACCCGGGGTTTGTGTGTCACCACACCATCCGAGGGGTCTGTGGCAAAATCGAAACAGCCTCCGTCCGCCAGTACTGCCTCGTCGGCGGGGCCACGGGGAATCCGTGTCCTGGCCGACTTGGCCAGTGCCCTGGCTTTGCTTGACGACCCCGAGGCTCTCCAGAGACAGACTTTGGAGTACGCCCTGAAGATGTTCCGGTGCGCGAGCGGGGCGGTCTGCACGTACGATGCCGCGACCGGCCAAGTCCGGCAAGGTCATGCGGTGGGTCGGGCGGCGGCTTTCGAGCCCGAAGAACTCCTTGCGTTCGAGCCCGTCCGGGCGGCCGTCCTCGCGGAGCATCGTCCCCTGGTGCTGCCGGCCCCCGCGATGACGCTCGGCACGGCCCTCGATGGCTGGCACGGCCTGGCCATCGTGCCGATCATGGGACCGAGGGACGTCCTTGGCCTCGTGCTTCTGGGCGACTTGGACGACGGGGATGCGTTCACGGAGACCGACCGGGCGCTCATGGCCGCCCTGGGCAACGTCGTGGCGATGGCGCTGGAGACCCTGCTGGTTCACTCGGAGTTTCGGCAGGACATGGGCCGCCGCATGACGGAGGCCATGGGTGAACTGACCCGGGCGGCTGCCGAACTTCAGCGCCTGCGGACGTTTAACGAGGACCTGTTCGAGTCGGCCCCCGTCGGCATCATCGTCTTCGACCGCGACTTTCGCGTGACCTTTCGCAACGCCGCCGCGGACCGCCTGTGGCCCGACGACCGGTCGGTCTTGGAGGCGGCGCGTAAGACCGACCTCGGGCGCAGGGACCCCGATTGGGAGATCGGCCTGAGGGACGTGGTCAACATGCAGCGGCCGTGGCTGGCCGAGGAGGTCGCCCTGGCGCCGCCCGGCCGGGACCCGGTCCGGGTGAGCCTCACGTGTTCAACCTTGCGGAGCGGAAGGCGGACCATCGTGGGCGGGGTCCTGGTCGTCGAGGACGTTACCCAGCGGGTGCACATGCGGCGGCGGCTGGCGGTGTCCGAGCGGCTGGCGGGAGTCGGCCGGCTGGCCGCGATGGTCGCGCACGAGATCAACAACCCCCTGGACGGGATCATCCGCCTGGTGAACCTGGCCCGTCGCGTCGAGGCGGATGATCAGGCCCAGACCTCGCCGGCCGACCAGCAGCGCATCGGGGAGTATCTTGCCGAGGCCCACAAGGGGCTGATGCGCATGGTCTCGATCGTGCGCGACCTGCTGGAATTCTCGCGCAGTGCCACCGGCGCTGCGGACCCCATGCCCATCCGGGAGGTCCTGAGCGAGGCGGCGCGGGCGCTGGCCCCGGCGGCCGAGAGAGGACGCGTGACCATCGACATCGACTGCGACCCCGGCCTGCCGCCGCTCAAGACGAGCACGCTGTACCAGGTGGTGCTGAACCTGGCGAAGAACGCCGTCGAGGCGACGCCCGAGGGTGGGCGCGTCCGCCTCGCGGCACGGTGCGAAGCCGACGCCCTGCTGATCGACGTCGCCGACTCCGGGCCGGGCATTCCGGCCGAGATCGTCGGGCGGATGTTCGAACCGTTCTTCAGCCTCAAGGCCACGGGCAAGGGCACAGGCCTGGGCCTGGTCATCTCGCGCGACCTGGTTGAGAAACAAGGGGGTTCGATCACGGTCGCCAATCAGCCGCAAGGGGGAGCGCTGTTTACCGTGCGAATTCCGCTCGCCCCAGGGGCGTGCAGCGGCAAGGAGTGAAGTCGGCGGCCCCGCCGTGCAAGGCTGCCGTGCGAGCCCGCCGCGGGAGCGGCGGGGGACTCTCGGTTTCCGGCCGAATCTGCCGAGGAGGAGTTATGTCCAATACGCGTGTCCTGGTTGTCGACGACGACGAGATCATCCTGACGAGCCTTTCGGAATTCCTGCGGCTCGAAGGATACACGGTGGCGACCGCGCGCAGTTACGCCGAGGCCACGTTACACCTGGCGGCCAGCGAGTTCCAGGTTGTTATCGCCGACGTCTCCATGCCCGAGGTGGACGGTTTCGAACTCCTCAAGACGATCCGCAACCGGCATCCCGACTCGGCCGTCATCATGGTGACGGGGTACGGCACCATCGAGAGCGCCGTGGAGGCCATCAAGCGCGGCGCCTTCGATTACATGACCAAGCCGGTAATCGACGACGAGATCAAACTGGTCGTGGAGCGGGCTCTGCGGCAACAGGCGCTGACGGCCGAGAACCGCTCGCTGCGCAGGCAGTTGGCCGAGCGGTACAGCCTCGAGAACGTCGTCGGCCAGGACTACAAGATGCTCAAGGTCTTCGACCTCATCGAGGCCGTGGCCGACACGCCGACGACGGTCCTGGTGACGGGCGAGAGCGGCACGGGCAAGAGCATGATCGCCCGGGCCATCCACCAGCGGTCGAACCGGCGAGACAAGCCATTCGTCGAGGTGGCCTGCGGCGCCCTGCCAGAGACGCTCTTGGAGAGCGAACTGTTCGGCCACGTCCGCGGCGCGTTCACCGGCGCGGTGAGCGACAAGGCCGGCAAATTCAAACAGGCCGATGGCGGGACGATATTCCTCGACGAGGTCTCGACCGCAACGCCGGCCCTACAGGTCAAACTCCTCAGGGTCCTTCAGGACTTTGAGTTCGAACCGGTCGGCGGAACCAAGACGCAGCGGGCCGATGTCCGGTGCATCCTGGCCACCAACCAGGATCTCGGCGAGGCGGTCCGGCGGGGGGCCTTCCGACAGGACCTTTACTATCGCGTCAACGTGGTCACCATCAATCTGTCGCCGCTCAGGGAGCGGCTCGGCGACATTCCGGTGCTGGCCGAGCACTTCCTGCGGCGCCATTGCGAGAGGACCGGCCGGCGCGTCCTCGGCTTCCAGCCGGATGCCATGCGGCGGCTCCAGATGTTCGACTGGCCGGGCAATGTCCGTCAACTCGAGAACGTTATCGAGCGGGCGGTCATCCTGACCAAGAACGCCTACATCGCCATCGACGACTTGCCCGAAGAAATCCGGGCCCTGGCCGCCGGCAACGGCGCCGGTGGCAACGGCAATGGGCCGGTTGTGCCCTTGAAGAGATCCCTTGAGGCGCCTGAGAAAGAGATCATCCTCCGCGCCCTGAAGACCCACCAAGGCAGCCGGCAAGCCACGGCCATGGCCCTCGGCATCAACCGCACGACCCTCTACAAGAAGATGAAGCGTTACGGCATCGACGACCGGGCCAGGTTGTAGGCGCCGCAGCAATCCCCGCCGGACCGTGCGCAAAAAGAGGGCCGCGAGGTTGGCCCTCTCGCGACCCGCGAGGCCCGACAGCCCCGGTTCCCCGGGCACGGATTCAGATAAGCAATGGCCGCCTCTACGCTGAAGCGGCTATCCGCGAAGTTGAAGTACGTGACGGCCTGGCCACCGGCTGGACCACCGGCCGGACCTTCGGCACCCTGAGCACCGAGTTGAACTCCCTGAAACTATTCTGGTTGACTCCGAAGGCGGCGTAGTCGGTGAACCATTGCCCGTCGGCGTAGTAGCGGAATTCGTACAAGCCGGGCGGGAGGCGGAGCATCAGCATCCACTCGTGGTCCGATATCCGGCGCATCGGCAGATGATCGGTCTGCCAGTGACAGAAATCTCCCGCGAGGAACACAGGCCCCGACGTGGCGTGCCGAAAGTGGAATGTCGCCTTCCCGGTTTCGTCAACGTCGACCATGAGGTTCGTCTCGCACTTGGGTACAGCGAAGCCCGTAACCGCGCGGCCGTCATCTGCTAGGCTTATCGGCGGCCGATGAGACAAACGTTAGCGGAAAATGCCGCCTT
>Ga0315280_10001274_pt1 | contig 43641 bp, 47 predicted proteins | sample YL17G06_40_MG_FD_203697 | JGI IMG/M metagenome (GOLD analysis project Ga0315280, IMG submission 203697) | Sediment microbial communities from Yellowstone Lake, YNP, Wyoming, USA - YL17G06_40 | ecosystem: Environmental > Aquatic > Freshwater > Lake > Sediment | place: USA: Wyoming | collected...
GAAGGATAGATGCATAGGGACACTCGGCATCGATAGCTACTACCTTCGTTCTTTGCGGTTTGCCGGTTCGTTTTGTTTGTGTGGCTTTTTCTAGAGATTTAGCAACGTGAGGATCTGAGCTGCTATCCTTGCCGCTTCAATCTCCAATTCCCGGAGGTTTGGTCTGGTCAGTTTCTCATAGGAGATGCGTAGAACAGATCGCATCAAGTCTTTGTCAGTAACTATCCCAACTAGGTTGCCTCCTTGGACGACGGGCAGTTGACGGATCTGGTTCTTGAGCATTAGTTCGAGCGCCTCCTGAACAGTAGTGTCCGGCGATGCTGTGATTACGTGTTTCGACTCGACCTGCTTTATCGGCTCTTCCAGAACATGAGAACCTTTCAAGATTTGCCTTAGGACGTCACCCTCGGTTACGATGCCAACAGGCTTCTGACCTTTCACAACGACAACATTGCCGATATCATACTTCTCCATTGCAGCTAGGGCTACACTCAGCTTCTCATCGGGTTCTACCGTTCGCACCGGTTTACTCATAACTTGACCGATCGTGTCCTCAGCCATTGACGTTCTATCCCTGAAGTAATCTAACTCACCGAGTCATTGCAAAGTTAACTATTTCGATTCCAAGAAGCATAGTGACAAGAGAGATTGGCCCGCAATGGTTTCTCAGAAGCATCGGGAAGCCAAAGGGAACTGGCGATTCTCGCTGTCGCGCGTAGGTCTAAGGAGATGGGGGGGGTGTAACTTTATGGGTCAAACATGTTACTCTGAGGCAAACACACGAGACAATTAGTGTCCCTCAACCTATGGGCCCTCCCGGCTCGCGCGTTGGTCGATTGTATGTGGTGGAAACCAGTAATCGAACGGCTGGAACGGAGTGATTCAGTTTCCGTCGCGGGATTCAGGGTTGATTTGGGCTAGTCGGCAGGGGCTGATTTTTGGGCGACATGCCAATGCCTTCGTTGCGCTACGAATTCACGGGCATGAGTTTCGATGTGCATCTGCTGTAAAGCACACAAACGGACTCCTAATGGACTAAACTCGATCTTTGGGCGATTTAGCGGACGATCGAAATTGACCTATGGCTGGGATTATCGCCATGGACAGTAGGGGAAGATGGTTAAATAGTTCGATGTTCTAACTATTCGAAAAGTGAAGTATCATGAGTGCTGGCACGGTCCAATCGTCAATGGGCGAATGCGCTCGAGAGGTTCTGGATGTTGTGCCGGTGGCCATGCGTGTGATTCGCAGCCAGTTGCGAAAACACAGCGCCACGGAAGTGTCTGTTCCCCAATTTCGGACGCTCGCCTACTTGAACCGACACGAGGGAACCTCATTGTCCGAGGTTGCTGAATATATTGGCCTCTCGTTGCCCTCGATGTCCTCGCTAGTAGACGGCCTTGTGATTCAGGGTTTGGTTACCCGCCAAACTCATCCCGAGGACCGCCGACGTATGACGCTCAAGCTCACGGAACGCGGAAGCACAGCTCTCCGTAAGGCACGCGAGGCTACGGCGGGATACTTGGAGGAGAAACTTGGACAACTTTCAGCAACCGAACGTGTCACGGTCGTTGAAGCCATGCGAGTACTGAGACAGGTTTTCACGAAGGTGGTTGACTAATGTCATTTCTTGAAACCGAATCGATCAGCCAACAAAAGGATCAGGCAGAGTTCGTTTTAGAGACAAAGTCACTGACTAGGCGTTTTGGTGCCCTAACCGCTGTGGATCAACTAACCATCTCCGTGGAGTCTGGTGAGGTGTTCGGCTTAGTGGGGCCCAACGGGGCCGGAAAGACGACGGTAATCAAGATGCTAACGACCTTATTGCCGCCCACCTCTGGAGATGCGTGGGTGGCAGGTTGGAACATAGTTCATCACTCCGCGCAGGTCAGGCGAGTAATCGGGTACGTGCCCCAGCTGCTTTCCGCTGACGGGGCTCTGACAGGCTACGAGAACCTTCTGATCTTCGCGAAGCTATATGCGATCCCTCGAGGAGAACGCGAAGGCCGTATTCGCGATGCATTGGACTACATGGGACTGTCAAACGTGTCCGGTAAATTGGTTCGCAATTATTCAGGAGGCATGATTAGGCGATTGGAAATCGCGCAGGCCATGTTGCACAGGCCTCGTATCCTATTCCTCGACGAACCGACCGTTGGGTTAGATCCTGTGGCTAGGAAAGCGGTTTGGGAGCACATTCAGCGCCTCCGATCTGATTATGGAACTACGATATTCCTTACGACCCACTACATGGATGAGGCCGATTCGATATGTAACCGCGTAGCCATAATGCACCTTGGTAAGGTTGCTGCGGTCGGTACGCCTGTGGAACTCAAGGCGTCGGTTGGCGAGGGGGCGACCCTCGACGACGTATTCGAGCATTACTCGGGTTATGAGGTAGACGCCGGGGGCAGTTTCAGAGAAGTTTCGAGGACGAGGCGCGTTGCAAGGAGGCTCGGTTGAATTGCACATAACGAAACCTGGCAGCTATCTGTCATTCCTCACCAACTTTGTAGGTAGCACTCTTACAATCGCTGAGCTTGAGGCACGTAAACTTCACCACGATGCCACGGAGCTCATCACGCGTGCAGTTCAGCCTGCGCTTTGGCTTCTGATATTTGGCGAAGTGTTGGCCAGCGTTCGGGCCATACCCACCGGCAATTTGCCTTACATGGATTTCATGGCGCCAGGGATTCTAGCTCAAAGCGTTCTCTTCATCGCGATATTCTACGGCATCGCGGTGATCTGGGAGCGCGATCTAGGAATCGTTCACAAATTCTTGGCTAGCCCAGCTCCTCGCTCCGCCCTCGTGTTGGGCAAGGCATTGTCTGCAGGTGAGCGCGGGTTGGCTCAAGCTATCATAGTTTACTTGTTGGCTCTCGCATTGGGCGTGCATCTGAATGGTAGCATTCTCTCCCTCATCGGGGTTCTGGCCGTCGTCATTCTTGGCTCGGCTCTTTTCTCGACATTCTCGCTAATCATTGCATGTCTGGTGAAGACGCGTGAACGGTTCATGGGCATCGGTCAGATTCTTACGATGCCGCTCTTCTTCGCGAGCAACGCAATCTATCCCATATCGATAATGCCAGGATGGTTGCAGGTGATATCGCAAGTCAATCCTTTGACGTATGAAGTGGACGCGTTAAGAACTCTAATGATTGTGGGCGGACCCAGCGTGTATGGAGTAGCTTTCGACTTCGTGTTTTTGGTGATTGCAACAGCAATTAATGTGGCAATCGCAGGACGATTGTATCCTAGACTCGCCATCTAAACTCGCGGTGTTGATGATTCGAGGATTTCGCGGTTGGTAGAATTATGAGTGTAGCCAAGCCCTCTTTGGAGTACATCAAGACGATTCGCATGGGCAGTGATCTGTCCCGAACCGTCGATGCATTCAAGAGGCTCCTTGGATACCACAGGCGATACGTCTACCTCTTCGCTCTTATCGTCATCATGGCGGCTGTAAAATCGTATCTTTTCGCTCTAGAACCACTCTACACTGCTGAGATAATCGATCAGGTCATCGTTCAAGGCCACTACGAGCTTCTTCTTGGGTTAATATTAGACATCGTCCTCGCGGTCGGGCTGTACGCGGGAATGAACTACGCAGTCACCTTTTCACAAGCCTATACCGCACAGCTTGTCGAGAGGCACATAAGGTCTGATTACTATCACTCTCTTCAAGCGAAGCCTTTCAGATTCTACGATTCAACCCCGGTCGGAGATTTGGTCTCCAGGGCTACATTGGACTTACAGCAGGTCGAGACGTTCCTGAACACGTGGGTCGGAACGGCCGCAAACGCAGTCTTCACCGTCCTCGTCATGCTCTCAATCATGTTTTCCATCAATCCACTCATGACTATAATTGCGTTAATACCAATGGTTATCTCGTTCTACCTGAATTCCAAACTCTTCGTTTCCACGATGCCACTCTTCCGGAAAATGCAACTGATCTTGGGCAGACTTGGCTCCTACATTCAACAGAATATTCTGGGAATGAAGGTGGTACGAATCTTCAGACGAGAGAAGGAGATGGAAGATGGATTCAAGACGGTTGAGGAGATATACGTCGATACGGCCATCAACGCAGGAAAGATTCAGTCGATCTACATGCCCTCCGCACCAACGATTCTGACACTAGGAATCGTGATGGTCTACCTCTATGGGGGTAACTTGATAGTTTCAGCGTCATCAGTCTTAACGATAGGCGACCTCACGCTCTTCGCAAGATACATGCTAAGACTATCTATGCCTCTCCGAGACCTGAGCATGCTCATCGGTTTATGGATCAACGCGGCAGCAGGCTTGGAGAGGATCTATGCAATCGAAGACGGCCCGAAGGAAATTGAAAATCGACCAGATGCTGCCGACCTTACCATAGCGCACGGAAAGGTCGAATTCAGGAACGTAACTTTCGGATATGCCCAGGAAAGGCCGGTACTCAGAAACGTAAGTTTCACGGTAGATCCGGGTGAGAAGATTGCGATTCTAGGGGCAACCGGATCCGGCAAGACATCTCTGATCTACCTCATCCCAAGATTCTACAATATTGACTCCGGAAGCATATTGATCGATGGCGTTGAGCTTGACAAGTTCACGTTGGCGAGCCTCCGAAAACAGATAGGCATTGTGATGCAGGACGTCTTCATCTTCTCGGGGACGATTGCTGAGAATATAGCGTTCGGCGCTCCCGACGCGTCCAGAAATGACATTATCGAGGCCGCGAAACTCGCGAGGATACATGACTTCATAGAAACGCTCCCTCAAAGGTACGATACGGTTGTGGGAGAACGAGGGATCAACCTCTCGGGTGGTCAAAGGCAGAGACTTACAATAGCTAGGGCTCTGGTGATGAACCCCAAGATCCTGATCCTAGACGATTCTTTGTCATTCGTAGATGCTAAGACGGAGCATGAAATCCAACAAGCCATCGACGAGGCGATGAAAGGTCGAACTAGTTTCATTATTGCACAGCGGCTATCTACGATTAAGAACGCGGACCGCATAATGGTTCTTGATAATGGCAGAATCATTGAGCTTGGAACGCATCAGGAACTGATGTCGAACGGAGGCATCTACAAGCGAATTTACGAAACCCAGTTCCTTGAGAAAGCTCCTGAACCAGTTCAGAGGGTTAAGGCGCCGTAATTGTCAAGCCCATTCGGTGTCTTCTCAACCAATTACGAGGAATCTCGAAGGAGAAAGACAGCGGACAGAGTCGTAATCAGGAAGCTCTGGAAGTATGCGAGAGCGTACAGGAGAAACCTAGTCGCTGGCGCGACAGCTATCATACTGGGTTCCCTGACGGGGCTAGTCTCACCATATCTACACGCGATTGCCATTGACCGAATAATCCTCGCCAACAATCTTGCGGGCTTCATCTGGTGGGTTCCCATCTTTGTAGTCGTGACTGTCGCGAACTACCTTCTGCAATATTTCCAGGTCTACCAGATGCGAATTGTAGGAGAACATGTCGTGGCCGGAATGAGGGATGAGATGATGTCAAAACAGCAGGTCATCTCTCTCCGTTACTTCTCGGAAGGCGAAATTGGAAGAATAATGTCGAGGCTGATAAACGACGCAAATACAGTCAGAATTTTCTTACGGCAAGGGCTAACGCAGATACTCGTAGATACAACGTCCATTCTCGGAGCCTTGGTCGTAGTATTCGCGCTCAATGTCAAACTAGCAACTATCGCAGTGGCGATACTTCCCGTCGGCCTAGTACTTGGATTACTCTTGGGGCAATATTCCAGAAGGGCTTACAGAAGATCGCTCTCCGCCCTTGCCGGCCTAACCGCCAAGATACAAGAAGACCTCTCAGGCATGAAAGTGATAAAATCACTTGTGCGTGAGAAGGAGACTGCGGCGCAGTTCGAGAGAAAGCAAGACCAAACCGTGAAGGCAAACATCAGAGCAATGAAAATTTCGACGACGTACCAGCCCACGGTTTTCCTGATGCGAATAATCGGGACTGCGCTCATACTCTGGTTTGGCGCTCTGATGGTGAGAAGTGGAGAACTGACCATAGGGACGCTTGTAGCGTTCACCGAGTACCAGTTCTCGTATTTCGCGCCGCTCATCGATCTCACAAGCGTCTACGACCAGTATCAGTCGTCAATGGCCGGCTTGGAAAGAATGTTCGACCTCATCGAGACCAATGTGGAAGTTAGCGACCCAGAGTTCGAGAAGGCGATCGATATAGCCACCCTAAACAGCGTAGAGTTTGAGGATGTTACCTTCGGTTATGATCCAAATAATCCGGTAATTCACGACGTGAGTTTCACTGTTGATAAGAATAAGAAAGTGGCCATAGTAGGACCAACAGGCGCAGGAAAAAGCACAATCATCAATCTCCTAGCGAGGTTCTACAATCCTCTTAGCGGTCGCATACGAGTAAACGGCTATGATGTCAAGAACATTCCAATCTCCTCACTCCGAGAAAACATGAGCATAGTTCTGCAAGACTCTTTCCTATTCCCGATGAGCGTTAAGGACAATGTAAGATTCGGAAGACCGAACGCGAGTGACAGGGAGATTGTCGAGGCCGCCAGAGCTGTTGGCGCTCATGAATTCATTATGAAACTGCCGGGAGGATACGAATATGTCATACAGGAAGGATCTTCAAACATCTCGATAGGTCAGCGGCAACTGATTAGTTTCGCAAGAACGCTCCTAATGAATCCCAGACTCCTCATCCTAGACGAGGCCACGTCAAGCATCGACCCGTACACTGAGCTTGTCATTCAGAAAGCGTTGGCGATACTCCTACGGAACAGGCTGGCAATCATAATTGCTCATAGGCTGTCAACGATTCGGTTATGTGATGAAATCCTAGTCCTAGATCAGGGTAGAATTGTCGAGAGGGGAACCCACAACGACCTAATGGAGATGGGTGGACTGTACAGTTCATTCTACAGGATGCAGTTCAAAGAAGAAAGAGGCTTCGAAGCACCAGAACCCCGAGCCAAGACCTGAAAAACGTCCCACGTACAACGTGCTGAGAAACTTTTTGAGCGAAGAATAGGACCTGATAGTTTCGAGGGCCCGTAGCTCAGCTAGGCTAGAGCGACAGAAACCATATGTCGAAGCTCATAGGTTGAACGGAGAAACCTGCTGGTCGAGGGTTCGAATCCCTCCGGGCCCACCACTTTTGCTGGGTGGTGGTACCAGCTTTTCGACGCCCTCCATCTTGTATCTGAATTCATCTTTGTCGTTCTAGAATCATAAGTATTTCCTAATGGAGCCTCGGGCGGGCACTGAACAAAGGGTTCAGAATAGCGCCGGGAGAGGGACTTGGGGAAAACTAGGAAATAAAGAGTGACCGAAAAGGGCTTAAAGATTAAGAACCAAAGAGGAATAGTGAAAGTCCACCCGAACCTTTTGAAACAGGAGTTAGCTGAAAGAGAAACAGATCCGTACTATACTCAGGCGAAGATCCGGCGGTACGAACAGAGAATCAGAGATAGCTATTGTTCGGAGACAAGAAAGACCTGAAGTATGGTCATGCTTCACCGCAGATGAAACTTGTGAGGCACGTTTTTGAACCCAAGCTCTCGACCGTCTGCCTATTGACAAAAGTCTACGGTGACGGATTTGGTTAGTTTTTTGAGTGGTCTTCTTCTCCGAATTGCCAAGCATTGGATTGCGGGAGAGACTTACGAAGATGCCCTGGCCCGCGCACAGCGATCGAACGCTCTGAAGGTGCGTGGGATCATAAACCTGCTGGGAGAGGACATGACTGCCCGAGAGGAAACCATTGCTGCCACGTCCGAATACATCGAGATCTTGAAAACACTCGAAGCACGCAAGATCCAGAGCTGCATTTCCATCAAGCCCACTCAGTTGGGTTTGGCCATTGACAAGTCGCTCTTCGAGGAAAACTTGAGCAGGATTCTGAGCAACGCGAAATCGCTTGGCAAATTTGTCTGGGTCGACATTGAGGGATCCAAGTTCACAGCCGGTACGATCGATTCATACCTTGAGCTTCGAAAGAAGTTCGACAATGTCGGCGTCGCAATCCAAGCCTACTTGAAGAGAAGCGAGGAGGATGTGAAACGAATTCTTGACGCTGGGGGCTTCATCAGGCTATGTAAGGGCGCCTACAAGGAGAGCTCAGACATAGTCTACAAGCAGAAGAATCAGATCAACGGGAACTTTTCGAAACTGATGAATGTGATGTTCGAGCGCGGAAGAGGATTCGCGATTGCCACTCATAGTGAGAAGCTGATCGAGGAAGCGATCGGCCTGAGCAAAGTCCATCATGCAGATTTCGAGTTCGAAATGCTGATGGGGATTAGGGACAAGAGGAAACTTGAGCTCGTTGAAGAAGGATATCAAGTGAGCGAATACATTCCCTTTGGCAAGAGCTGGTGGGCCTACTCAGTCAGACGAATCCGTGAACACAAGAGCAACATATTCCTACTCGCACGTTCACTCCTGAGCGACTAGATGTAGTAGAGATGCATTTCTTCATTTCTCGAACATGTAGAGATTCATTTCTGAATGTAGAGCTTTGCATGACATGATAGTGCCTTGTCCGAGAAGGTGAGCACACCCTTACATGGGTGAGCACACCAATGGCGCTACAGAACTTTAAGTTCAGGCAAGGCAATAGAACGATTTTGTTCGATTGCCATGACCGATCTATCTGGCTCAGTTTTCATACTCACATTGCTGCTCGTCGTTGTCCTCGGCACAATCCTAGCAGCGGTGGGATTCGCCTACACTAAAGGATACTTTAAAAAGCGCCAGGAAACACAGGGCTTCTGCACTTTCTGCGGAAGCAAGATCGGATCTCTAAGACGAACCTGCGGAAACTGCGGGGCTCCTGCTTTCAGTGCTTTTGAGAGCTAGTGGCTATTACACGAAACACTTGAAGTAATCCATAGGCCTTTCTTGCCCGTTGGTGATTGAAACGAGTCAAGCAGCGTCTCCTCCAATCCCGGAGCGGACGAAACATCCTTTCCTGACCTACGACATGATTTTCGAGATTCCTCAGGCTATTCGAGAGACACTCGACAGGAACCGAGAAAGGATTCAAGCCATCTCGAACAAAATTAAGAATAAACATCGTTTCTACTTCACTGGATGCGGAACAGCCTACTTCGCAGCCATGTTAGGCTCGCAACTCCTCTCCCTAGGAGAGAACGCTGGGATTCAATCAATTTCTGTTCCGGCGCTCGAATTCATCAATTACGGTTATCCCGTAGACGCGGAGAGCGTAACTCTCGGGATTTCCCATAGCGGAATCACCAAAACAACAGTCGACGCATTGCACCATGCCAAAGCCAAAGGCGCGTTTTCCATCGGAATCACCCATTTCCAAAACCGACCGATCTCGCAAGCGGCCCATGAAACACTCATCGCTGGAAATAGCCTCGACAAGTCAAGATGCCACACCAAATGCTACGTCGCAGGCGCAACTGTATGCGGGCTGGTGGCGGTCGACTTACTAAGGGGACGAAGCAAAACAACGTCGAAAAGAGCGCAGGAGATCGAAGACAGACTCAATGAACTTCCACCATTGATTGACCGAACAGGCGCTGAGAACCACTGACGATATTTGCGAGAGATTGGCTGAGAAACACGTTACAAAGAATCGATTCTATTTTGCGGGAACCGGCCCAAACGTTCCAAACACGCACGAGGCTGCCCTGAAGTTTATGGAGACAAGTTACATTCTCGCCCAAGGATTCGAAACCGAACAGCTGCTGCACGGCCCGTGGGTTTCCTTGGATGAGAATAGCGTCGTTGTAGCCCTTGCACCTGGCAGCAGCGGTCATCAAAGACATGTGGACCTGGTGAAAGCTGCGAGGACTGTAGGAGCATCAGTCATTTCGATCGTCGACCAAGGAGACCAAGCGGTGCGTTCCATCAGCGATGACGCCATAGAGTTACCGTCAGTTGACGAGTATCTGTCTCCCTTCATCAACATTATTCCGCTGTACCTCTTCGCATACTACTCATGTGTGAAGAGAGGATTGAATCCAGACCATCTGCGGTACCCCACTCCGAAATACTGGCAAGCGAGAAACATCATCTTCCCACCAGGAACACATTGACCCGCGAATCAAGGGGAGAAGAGTGCTTTCCGCAAGACACTTTCAAGTGTATTCAGATTCGCCAACGCCGATCCACCAAGCCTAATTTCCCCATCGATCTCCACAACAGGAATTACATCCTTGTAGCGCTCAAAGAGCTTAGCGTCCGCAGTAGTGTATTGCGTCATCACGTCGAACGAATGCTCACTCTGCAGTTTCTGCAGCTGCATGATAACATTCTCGCATAGATGGCATCCGTCCTTCGTGTACACGACAACCTTGGACACCAAACTGGCTCAATCCAACATGGTTCACAATCGAGTGTGATACGATCCTAAGAACTTCAGGATAAAAACAAGGAGAGACAAAAAAAGGGGTTTCGCACGCTACACCGCCCAAGAATCTTACTTGACGACTTCACCAGTTGCGAAACGTGGACCAACGGTGTTGATCTTTACCTTCACCTTGTCGCCAGGCTTAGTTTGTGGGACGAAGACTACGAAACCTTCGATCCTTGCGACTCCGTCACCGCGACGGCTGGTCTCTTTGATCTCAACTTCGTATTCCTTGCCTTCTTCTACTGGCTTGTGGAAGGAACGTTCAAAGCTCATTCGTTTCACCTCGTCATTTTCGTTCAGCTAGTTCGTCGGGAGAAAACTGGCACGTCGGAACGAATGATCGTATAAGACGGTCGGCTTCAGCCCGTACACATAGCTTGAAAACTTACCCACATACGTGAGCCTAATAACCCTACCTGCGTGAGGCGCTGTAAAGTTGACGGTTGATAGCCGTCTATTGGCCGACTGTCAAAAGTCGGTTGATGGAAAACCGCCCATACGATGACCCCTAGCAGCTTTCACGGCAACCTGAAACAAAAATTCACATGTTTATTCGATTCCAGTTGGACTAAGTAATTTATGCAAGTAGCCCAATGAGGCTATGATTGTGATGACGACAGGTTTTGATGAATTCGACAATAGAATCCATGACTTGGTTGAACGGGAAAATGAGTGTGATGACCTGTTCAAAGATATCAAGAATGGCAACGGCGAAAACTCACTGCGCTATCTTGCACTAAGAGATGCTTGCAAAGAGTTGAGAAAAGGAATTTTCAGAAGCGCCATGTCGGCAGGATTAACGCGGGAAAGCATCAAGATGGAGATCAAGGAAGTAAGAAGCGAGACGATCGCTACTAACGCGAAGCAGACGTAGGAAGAATCAGCAGAATCAACCGATTTCTTACAACAGGAACCAGTATGCCAGTCAACCGACAACTTGACAGAACCCTGCGTGAGCCCGTATCAAACTTCACTTGTGACGGCGATTTCTTCCGGCCTTAGTTTCAGTTCGCTGCCAATCTCTCTTCCGCTTAGATTCTATTCTTGTTCGTCCGGACCTGAAAGAACTAGTATCTCGCCTGAACTCCTGAATCTGGGCATAGAAATCCGAATAGCCATTCTCATCTTTGGAAAGTGTCGAGATAAGTTCGTTAAGCTTCAACCTTGCAGCATCTAACACATTTTGTTCCCAAGCACGGGAATAGACATCATACGCGATGTGGAACTTGAAATCCTGCGGTCGATCAATCTCGAGCTTCGCAGGACTCTTCTTTTCTTCGCTATTCTCCGCCATTCGTACTTGCTCTCTTTAAATGCGGATTACGAACGCGCGCCTATTTAATGCAATAGATTGGTTTCAGAGAATTTCCCGGTATTCAACAAAATTGTGCTGTGTCACGTGCATTGGTGCGTTTTTGGTAGGTCGAAATGCGTAGGAAGCCTTTTATTGAATGGTCGGTCCTTGGCGGCTTCCACAACGCTTCCAGCATACTTACACACGGAGGTGAACAATGCTTGACAGAAAAGACAGGCCAACCTTCCACCAGAAGCAATATTCCGTCGAATACCGTCCTAGTCGGACAGAAGCCATTGATGGCCTACGCCACCGCTATCGTTATGCAAATCAACAGTGGTAGCAAGGAACTCGCCGTTAAGGCACGCGGTCGCGTGATCTCCAAGGCAGTCGATGTGGTCGAAGTCTGCCGCAGACGCTTCTTCGACGGCAAACTTGAGATCAAGGGCGTGCTCATTGGTACTGAAGTGCTAGGTGAAGAAGGCCAAACGAGAAACGTTTCCACGATAGAAATCAAAATCGCTAAGAAAGACTAAACCTTAGAAGAATCGCGGAAACCGATAAACCCCTTTTTCTTCGCCACTTTTTCTTCCGAACCTGCCTGAAGATGCATCGGCAGCAGCTTCCTTCCGAAGCTTACAATAAGGTCTCAATTGAGTGTTCTTAACAGGGCGTAATTTTGAAGACCAATCAAGTGCACAAGAAAGAGGATACATCTGCTCCCGTTCTTTACACCGACTCAGGGCTTGGTGTCAAATCCCTTTACACTACCGAAGACATACCCCGGGGCAAACGAAACCTTTCCGCGCCAGGCGAATACCCCTTCACTCGCGGAATCTATCCCAACATGTATCGCGAAAGACTTTGGACGATAAGGGAGTACGCGGGTTTTGGAAGCGCCGAGGAGACCAATCGGCGGTTCAAGTTCCTTGTCTCTGAAGGGCAGACAGGTCTCAGTATCGCATTCGACCTTCCAACTCAGCTCGGCTACGACTCTGATCATCCTAAGGCTGAGGGTGAAATTGGAAGGGTTGGCGTTCCCATTTCAAGCCTCAAGGACATGGAGACGTTATTCGATGGCATTAGACTAGACCAAGTCAGTACTTCTATGACAATCAACGCCACGGCTCCCATCATTCTTTCTATGTACATAGCTGTCGCAGACGTGCAGGGAGTGAACCGTCGACTCTTGCGAGGTACTACTCAGAATGAGATACTCAAGGAGTATGTGGCCAGGAACACGTACATCTACCCACCGGCTGCTTCAATGAAATTGGCCGTGGACCTCATCGAGTATTGCGCAAAGGAACTTCCAAAGTGGCACCCGATTAGCTTAAGCGGGTACCACATGAGGGAAGCCGGCGCCAATGCTATTCAGGAAATCGCGTTCACTCTGGGCGACGCCATAGCCTACGTTGATGCCTGCCAACGACGAGGATTGAAGGTGGATGATTTTGCTCCACGATTATCATTCTTCTTTAGCTGCGCGAACGACTTCATGGAAGAGGTGGCGAAGTTCCGAGCGGCCCGACGTTTATGGGCTCGCATCATGAAGGAGCGATATCATGCAGTGAAACCTGAATCTATGATGCTGCGATTTCACGTTCAAACCAGTGGAGAGTCACTCACGGCACAGCAACCGGAAAACAACATCATTCGAGTGGCGATTCAGGCGCTGGCTGCCGTCTTGGGGGGCACACAGTCACTTCATACGTGTTCAAGGGACGAGGCCCTATCGCTTCCAACAGAAGAATCAGTCAAGATTGCTCTAAGAACCCAACAGATCATCGCCTATGAGAGCGGCGTAACTCGCACCGTTGATCCATTAGGTGGATCCTACTATCTCGAGGCCCTGACGTCAGAACTCGAAGAGGCAGCGGAGCGCGAGTTGGAACTAATCGACGGAAAGGGAGGAATGGTCAAAGCTGTAGAGTCAGGGTATGTTCAACGCGAAATCCAGAAGAGCGCCTACGAGCACCAGAAAAAGGTAGAGGCTCAAGGGAAGATCATCGTGGGCGTGAACAAGTTCATTGAGAATCAGGATTTGCAAATCGGAATTCACCACGTAACATCAGAAATGACCGAGAGTCAGCTCCGGCGTTTGTAAAGGCTGAAACAGAATCGCGACCAACAGCAGGTAGGTAAAGCATTGCAGAAGATCAAGGACGCGTCGTCGCACGAGGAAAATCTGATGCCGCATATTATTCAAGCAGTTAAAGCGCAATGCACAGCGGGGGAGATCAGTGATTCCTTGAGGGCAGTTTTCGGAGAATATCACCCTCTTCCAACTATCTAAGGCTGGGAAATTTCGTTCCAGCAACTAGTCTTTCTGAAGTTCAGGTAGGATTCTTTCGAAGTAGTCGAGGGAATCTGGATTTCCAATCGCGTCTCTGTTTGCGACTGGTTTGCCGTTTATTATGTTTCTTACGGCGCTCTCGACCTTCTTCATGTTGAATGTGTAAGGGAAGCTGGGTGCCTCGAGAATTAGAGCTGGAACATGCCTCGGTGAAGCGTTCTTGCGAAGGGCCTGCTTGATTCTTGTTTTCAAATCCTCGGTTAGGGGGTGGCCGGGAGTGAGTTTGACGAAGAGAATCACACGTTGATCTCCCCTCCAGTTCTGCCCTACGACCAGACTGTCAGCGATCTCAAGGAACTCCTCGAGAATGGTGTAGATCTCTCCTGTACCGATGCGTACGCCTGAAGGTTTCAGGACGCTGTCTGAACGACCGAGGAAGGAGATCCCTCTGGTGGTGCCGTTGATTCTAATGTAATCTCCGTGTCTCCACACATTCTTTCCTGTGGAGCGGTAGAAGTTGAAGTAGGTCTCCTTGTACCGTTCAAACTCACTATCGTTCCAGAAGTAAAGCGGCATTGATGGCGAGGGCGCCTCGCAGACCAGTTCTCCTTCTCGATCGAATACTGGTCTTCCATCCTCATCATAGGCACTGATCTTCATCTCCAATCCCGGACCACTGATCTCACCAGCATACACCGGGAGCGTTGGATTTCCGCAGGCAAAGCAGCCATTGATATCGGTGCCGCCTGAGATAGAATTGAAGTGCAGATCCTGCTTAATCTCCTGATAAACCCATTCGAATCCTTCCGCTGAAAGCGGTGAGCCGGTTTGGGATATTTCGCGCAGTGATGAAAGATCGTAGTTTTCTCTAGGTCTAGCTCCGGCATTTCGGAGATAATTGATGTAGGTGGCACTGCAACCGAAGATCGAAATTCTCTCGTCCTGAATTAGTTTCCACATCTTTCCCCAATCCGGATAATTGGGGTTGCCATCATAGAGAAATATGGTTGCGCCGACGGCTAACGAGCTAACCAGCCAATTCCACATCATCCAGCTTGGAGACGAAATGTAGGTGATCCTGTCTTCTCTTCTTAGATCGGAATGCAGGATCAACTCTTTCAAGTGATTCAGGAGTACGCCGACGCCTTGTACCATGCATTTTGGTTTGCCGGTGGTTCCGGATGAGAACATGATGTAGACAGGGTGATCGAAAGGCAATTGCTCGAATCGAATATCGGGGGTTGCTTCTGAAGATACCATTTCATCGTACAGTACAAATTCTGGCAGACTACTTGTATCCGGCTTCTCTGTCACATATGGAACAACTACAACCTTCTCCAGAGAAGGAATTTCTTCAGCAACTTCCCTTGCATTTGGTAACGTGTTGAAGATTCTGTTACCATAAACATATCCGTCCGCTGTGAACATGACTTTCGGTTGTATCTGTCCCAGACGATCTAAGACGGCGGTTGGACCCAGTTCAGCACCGCAAGAAGCCCATGTGGCTCCGATACTGGTGGCGGCGAGCATTGCGACGACGGTTTCGATTAGATTGGGCATGTAGGCGCATACCCTATCCCCCGGGACAACTCCTATGTGACGTAGCCAGTGTGCGAGACTTGCAACATGTTTGTACAAGTCTGCATATGTCATTCTGACTGTTCTCTGAGCCTCGCCTCTGAATGCGAAGGCAAGTTGCTCGTCTCTGTATCTCAACAGATTTTCCGCGAAATTCAGTTTCGCACCTGGAAACCATCTCGCTCCAGGAAACTTACTCAGGTCATCAATTACCTTGTCGTAGTCTTGACTGGCTATGATTCCTGAGGATTCCCACATTGCAGACCAGAAATCCGAAATCTTGTCGACCGACCAAGAATACAGTTGCCAATAGTCCTGAATCTTAAGCCCGAACTTATTGTTTACAAAATCGATGAAGCGAGTTATGTTTGCTTGTCTGACGCGATCCGGCGAAGGTGTCCAGAGCAATTTCCCCATGCGACTTGCCCTTCTCGGGTGCCCAATGATTCATTCTGACCTACCCAGCCATTTATGCCTCTCGGGCAGCAACGCAAGACTCACGAAAGGAGTCAATCTGAGAACTAGACACGAATTCGTCGCCGTGGGAAGTTAGAGGATAGAGGATTCTAACACTTGCGATGAGCAAATTGACTAACATTTCTACCTGCGACAAATTAGAGTTAGCTAGTCAGAATTTTTCGAGACGCGATAAGAGGAATGATTTGAATATTCTCATACCGCCACTATTTCCTCTTAACACCATTCGCAGTTAGCACCAAGCCTGCGAGCAGTACGAAGGTCCATTCCATAATGTAGGCCGATATGAAGGAATAGTCAGTCGCCCCTCTCACCATCATTGCTGTAAGATTGATTCCAGCACCATAAATGAGTCCTGTCAATCCTGCCAACACAAGTAGAATTCCAGCTGCAACCGTAAGCTTGTCCACCATACTCACCAACAACGAGACGCGAGTCAGCCTCTATTTCGATGTTACCCCTAACAAAACAATCAAATCAACTAGCTACTACAATCGTAGTAAGCTTGAAATACTCAGATACTCCTACCATGAGTCCAATGAGAAATGAATTCTAGGCTAGTTTCATTCTTGTTTCCTAAGCCGACGACTTCGGGCCAGTACGCTTTTGTTGCCATTAGGATAGCTATCGCTGCGTTTTGGTTGAATTCGGATGTACCTCGCTGGATTGGATTGGCCGCTGGACACCCACAAGCAAACGGCCTTGTCCGAAATCTCTTTGGCCCCGACATGGTAGTGCCTTTTTAACCTACTTTTTCACAATCCTAGAGACTCTCAGAGCAATTGCCCTCATCTTAGGTCTAGCGACAAGGTTGACGTCCGTGTGGGCGGTCGTGGAGTTTGCGATAACAGGCACCACTGGCGTAATGACGGGCACTGCCGGGCTCGCTAAAGATTTTGGCTTATTCGCCGGAGCCTTGGTCTTACTCATGAATGGTAGCCCTCTGCTAAGCATTGACGGATTAATCGCCAAGAAAGCGAGCAAGTAGCGCATTCTGTGCTAAGACGTCACGGCTAAAATCTTCCAGGGTGCCAAAAACCGACCGCGAGTGAATCCTACTTTTCAAGGAGCCATTCTGTGTGCAGACTAGGGGAGCACGACAGGTTTCGCGGTTCGGTGTGTGCAATTCTTAATGACTCTAGAGGACTAACTCTTCCTCTCTCGAGTCATTTAATCGATGGCGAAGAAACAGGTAACCTGTAGTCGCACAAACTGCCAGTACGGTCCCGCTGAGGAGAATCAGTCTCTTACCATCCAAACGTAATCACTTTTCATGCATTCTTACGCGTAGGATTTCCTATAGTCTTCTTGTAACTGCGGCGGCAAACCTAAAGGAACATGTAGGTCGACTTAATCATAGTACGCGTAATACGATGCGAAGCTCGATCCCGGTATTCACGATACTGCATATCACTAGGTACGTAAAGACTAAGAATGGCATTTGATCCTGCAGGTTCCTGATATGAGATTCTGTGAAAGATGCCAATCCTACATGCGAGAGACGAGAGACGGTTTCACATGCTCGCGATGTGGATATGTGATCCAAACTGCTATCGTTGAAATCAGGAACATAGAGCACCAGAAAACATCGCCAATTGACGTGATTGAAGGTTCGGACGGGGAGCCTACTAAAATCAGCGTGGCTTGTCCAAAATGTGGGAATCTTGAAGCCTTCCGCAGCATATCTTTTTCTTCAGGAGAACATGCGGGAGTGAGACAGGAAAGGTCGATAGAACGTTTCAGATGCGCAAAATGCGCCTACTCATGGACTGTATCGTGAGAGTTCCTCATCCCAATTGAGGGATGGTATGGATGGGTCAACGCCTCCTGGGCTTTGACCCTTCAACAACTTTGCTGTGGGGAGTGATTATTACTACTTCACCACGAGAGGTAACCGAAGCAGTGAATGCTTCTTTGCCGCCTTCTTCTGTAGTGTAAGTGCCCTTTATTGTCCAGGCGCCTTTCTCGTCGGGTTCTTCGGCTTCCTCATCCATTATGATTGACATTATTCTCCCATGCCTAGACCGAGTACCAATAAAGTACTTCCTTACCACGCTCTTTGCGTCCTCAGCATTCCCTATTCGCAATTTGCATCAGATCCTTTCAATGTTGATCTAGAACTTCAGATCCGGTAGCGAAAGGAATTTCGAGCTGCTCGTCTGGGTTAAATCGTGATTCGTTTACCTCACCCGACCACTTGACGCGCCCATCCTGTTCGCCATTTTCTTCCGTTTCTTTTGCCATTCAGGTCTTGTCACAATTTCCCACCGAATTGAGCCTGCTCGGCTGTGGTGAAAGGGCTTCTGCACTCAACTGTATTCCTGCAGGTTCTGTAACGTGTGTGAGGAGAGATTGACTGTGATCGTGAAGAAGACGTCCTTGTCGCCAGCTTTCTTTCGGTAAGTTCCCGTCACACCCATGTCGCCTCTTACGTCAGGAGACATTTGACCCTCAATCACGAAGTAATCTAGGGCTGCTCCGAACTTGGCTTCAAAGTAGTCCCTCAATAAATGACCCAATTCACCCGAGTTCATAAGTACTGTAATGTCATCCGCCATGATAATGCTACCGGAAAATCAATCGAGGAGTCGTTCGAGATTGGATTCTTCCAGTGCTTGTAGACACGGTTTTTGAAGAATGTTCATTCAACCCTGAAACTCATTCTCTCTGCGGCTTCCATTCTTGCACACCTTGGGCAAAGATCTGGCCGGGAGTGTGATTGGAGAGCAATGAGAGGGGCACCACATTTCCTACAATCGCTTCGGGCAATCCAGAATGGCTTCATACCACCGACGCCCTCAGTAGGCGTTGCACTTCCACGTTGCCTCGGCACGTAGGTAGGTATCACATGTGCAGTCGACGGTTTCACGTTCATTGCAACCTCTACTTTGCAGATTCGAGGACGGTGAGAACCCCTATCTTCCTGCTCAGAGAGAGCTGAATTTCGCCCCTGAAGCTTCTCACCCTCGCGTTCTCAATCTGAACTAAGTCGCCCTCAGAGATTGTGCCGATCTGATTGTTCCAGACAGCTAGCGGAATCTCCCCAGTTCCATCTGAGAGGGTTATGTCGCAGACTAGGAGAGGATTTCCGTCCTTGGACGTCACAGCTCGAACTCCAGATTTCCTCAGCACACGAGCTTTGAAAGAAAGACCTCTAGCTCCAAACCGCATATTACCGATTGCACTTTGAGAGGCCCCCTCCAACTTTCTTGAATCATACTGCCTTTCATCTTCTAGGAAGCTAGACACCTCGCCTGGAAGTCTTCTGAGTTTCCTAATGGAATCATTTTGAAGGTTCGCTTGTGACACCGGCTCGCCCTTAACTGAGAACATGTAGGTTGAGGCATCCTCGCCGCGCAGCCGAGTTTCAATTAGCAACTCTCCACATTGAGCCTTACCGTGTTGACACGCTGCTAGTAGAGAGTCATGTAGGATGTTGGTTGTTAGCCTATACTTCCTTGCGAGTTGGATTAAATAGAGGAGATCTCTGTCTTGGCCGCGTGCTCTCGGTAGGTTCCTTAGCGCCGCTATAATGTTTCAACTCCCATGGATTATGGCTTCATTCGTAATAAAGCACCCGTATTCAGGTTTCGAAAAAGTGGAGAATAGGAGGAAAAAGCCTCCCATGCCTCTATTGGACTACTTCGCCGGTTGCGAATCTTGGACCAACAGAGTTGATCTTGACCTTCACGTGGTCGCCAGGTTTCGTTTGTGGAATGAAGACTACGAAGCCCTCGATTCTAGCGACTCCGTCACCGCGACGGCTGGTCTCTTTAATGTCAAGTTCGTATTCTTTACCTTCCTCAACTGGCTTGTTGAAGGAACGTTCAAAGCTCATTCGTTTCACCTCGTTCTGTTCATTCAGCTAGTTCTTCGGGAGAAAACTTAGACGTCAACGCGAATGGTTACGGTAGGACGTTCGCTTCAGCCCTTATACCTAACTTGTTGGAGCACCACGGGTGCGCGTCTAATAAGAATGGTTATTCTGGGCCTAGTTGAAGCGGCGCTGTGCGAATTCAATACCATGATCCTTCTCTCGGTTTGCTAGGTCCTTGATCTTATTGAGGTCGGAGAACAGCTTTCTTCGTTATCTGCAAAGAACAGCTCTTGTGGGCGCGACAGAAAGTCTCGCAGCTGTTTGCTGTAGTTTCATCGGCGTAACCGAACCCGCAGATCTCACACAGATACACGGTTCTCTGCAAATAGCTGATTGCTAAAACCAAGTAGGCACTCACGCCTTCTTGGATTTGTATCCTGTGCGACCGCCTTTTTCTTCTTATTGAATTCATCGTGTAAATTGCTTGCTTGTCCGCACCATGAGGAGTTGGAAGCTGCTTGGATCATCAACCAACGTTTAAATGACAGTGTGCGATTGCATGCCTCAACGAAAGCCGCGTGCGGACACGAAAAGAGTTCTGCACAGCGAAACTAGAACGCGGACTTTCCCCTAACCGAGGAAGCTTAGACGTTCTGTTTTCCGAAAAGCGGTTTGAGTAACAAGTGAAAACAATGAACAAATTTGAAGACCTCCCGATAAAGGGAGAGATAGTTCGAAGCCTGAACGAACTGGGATTCGGGGAGATGTTCCTGATTCAGGCAGCAGCAATCGGTCCCTTGCTAGATGGCAGGGACGTAATTGGACAGGCGAAGACAGGTACGGGTAAAACAGCTGCCTTCGGTGTCCCACTTATCCAGAAAATCGACCGATCCGAAGACGCCGTTCAAGGTCTCGTTCTTGTTCCAACAAGAGAATTAGCGCAGCAGGTTGCCTCTGACCTTAACAGGTTTGGAAAACATCTGTCAATTAGGACACTGGCCGTTTACGGTGGCCAGCCAATCTATGGACAGATGGAAGCCCTACAAGGTACGGTTCACATTGTCGTTGGGACGCCTGGAAGAGTAATCGACCACATATCGCGTGGAACCCTTGTCCTTGGTAACGTGAAGATGGTTGTGCTTGACGAAGCAGACCGCATGCTAGACATGGGTTTCAGAGATGACATCGACTTCGTACTGAGCAGAACCCCCTCTGAAAGGCAGACTGCAATGTTCTCAGCCACCATGCCCGATGAAATAATTCACCTATCATCGAAACACATGTACAACCCTGAAAAAATCTTGGTTAGTCGGGACGAAATCGCTGTCGAGGAGATAGAGCAACTCTATCGACTTGTGGATCCAGAACGCAAGTTCCAAGCATTGGGTGACATAATGGAACAGAAATCCGTTCGAAGAGCACTAATCTTCTGTTCCACAAAGATCGGTGCAGATAGGCTCGGTTACAGGTTGAGAGGAATTCGACGTGATGTCGCCGTCATACATGGTGATCTGACGCAGCCACAACGCGAACGGGCCCTAGAGGACTTCCGCAAGGGCCGAGTCCGTTTCCTCGTGGCAACAGACGTCGCCTCGCGCGGATTGGACATTGAAGGCGTGTCACACGTCGTTAACTTTGACGTGCCCAACGATCCTTTGCTCTATTTCCACAGAATCGGCAGAACCGGCCGCGCTGGAGCGAGCGGTATCGCGGTGACCTTGGTCTCTCGTCGCGAAATGATGGACTTGAAGCGGATACAAGGGATGACCAAAACGAGAATGCATGAGCTGAAGGGGCAACTGACTCCATCATTCGAAAGACCCGCCCAAGCATCGTTCAACCAGTCATGGAGCCACAATCATCGCTGAAAAGCCAACATTGAATACATGCGAAACCAATTGCGTTTGTGAGAGTGAAATAGACGGGTAGACGACCATTCCGTAACAGAAGCGTACGATCCGAGATGAAGTCGACCGAGTGTGTCCGTTGCCACAGACTGATAAGGCTTGATGAGTACCAAGCTCATCTTACCACTTGTGTCCCGGTTCCTGCTGCCGCTCCTACGGCCGCAAACTCGAGCCCCATGCAAGGGCAACCTTAGGTTCTTGCCACTGGTCCCCATACCGCGGGGACTCTCATGTCTTAGTTAACTCAGAAGAATCTGAAGACTACGAGGATACCTAGGATTAGGCTTAGGATACCTGCTCCTGTCGAGAACAATGTTCCCAACCACGTAGACAGCTTTCCGCCGAATGTCAACGGAAGACTAAGAGCAGAGCTGATCATGCTCATCGCGAGGATAGATCCGCCGCCGAAGGCAATAATGAAGAAGAGGCCTTGTCTTATGTCCACCATTGTTGACATGACAAGTATGACCAGCGCTCCGCTTCCTGCGAGACCGTGAACTACCCCAACAGAGAATGGGAGATGCTTGTGATCATGGGATTCGGTTTCCCTGTGAGAATGTAGGTGCACGTGCGTCTTTCCATCGTGGGCGTGGACGTGAAAGTGCAGCCTGTTCTTTCTAACATTGATGATTGCCCAGATTCCCAAGATCACGAGCATGAATCCGACGATTGTTTCAAAGACAGTAGAGATGCCGGTGGGAAATTGCACTCTAAGTAGAATGACTATAATACCAGCAATTAGCAGAGCCACGGTGTGCCCTAAACCCCAGAGGGAACCGGTGACGATTGATTTGACAAGCCCCCTGCTCTGAGCGACTATTGTGGAGACTGCTACGACGTGGTCAGGCTCAAACGCATGCTCTACACCGAGAACGAATGCGGCCGACAGAGCTATGATTAGAGTCATGTCCAACATGGTAGCACGTACCTCTGCTCTCATAGCAAGCCTCTAGTTGAGCTTTCTTCTGGGATATCGCAGCATTCAAAACATGCCTACAACAGAAGTGGTTCAGGAAGCGGTGAAGGTGCCGTCGCTTAGAGAGTTAGGAGAACTTGGGATCATACAGATCATGGAACACACGCTCGGGAAAAGTTCTAGGACGGTCGTCGGTTTCGGTGACGACGTATCCGTAGTCAAGTTGACCAAAGGAAAAGTTGCCGTGCTGAAGACCGATATGCTCGTGGGTAGCACGGATGTCCCGCCCGGTATGACGATGCGTCAACTGGCGCGCAAGGCTGTGGTGGCAAACGTTAGTGACTTGGCAGCTAAGGGAGTTCGACCTTTGGCGGGCTTGGTCGCGTTGGGACTGCCAGCCCGATTGAGCAGACAAGACGTGCAAGGAATTGCGGCGGGACTGCGTGACGGTGCTAATGAATATGGATTTCCGTTGGTGGGCGGAGATACTAATGAATCAAATGACTTGACGATCTCAATCGCGTTGTTCGCTGTGGCTGATCGAAGACGAGTGGTATTGCGCTCTGGCGCGAAGCCAGGGGATATCGTTGCGGTTACTGGAGAGTTCGGTTCTACCTCAGCTGGGTTGATGGCTCTTCTGAACAAGAAATGGCATCCAAGACGATTACCACGACCATTGTATGACGCCGTGTACAAACCGACCGCTCAGCTTAAACTCGGTTTACGATTGGCATCTTCGAAAGCGATTACGGCCTCGATCGATTCGAGCGATGGATTGGCATGGAGCCTCCATGAAATATCCAAAGCCAGCAACGTCGGCATACTGATCGACAATGTCCCGATCAGTAGAACCGCACGAGAATTCGCCACACGCTTCAGCTGCAATGCAGCGAACTTCGCATTGTACGGAGGAGAAGAGTATCACTTAGTAGTCACAGTCAAGAGGGACAGATTCAAAGCGGCACGCCAAGTATCAGGCGGAAAATTGCATCCGATAGGCCTCGTCACAGGCAGATTCAGAGGAGTGCGGATGAAGCATGCAGAAGAGGAAGTCGGTATCCCTAGGAAGGGATGGGAGCATTTCAAGAAGTAATTGATGAAAAGAGAAGGTAAACCATGAAGTTCAATGTGCCCTACTACTCGCAGACTGCTGACTTCACATGCGGCCCCGCATGCGTGCTCATGGTGATGAAGCATTTCGAACCAGAGCTGAAGATCGGCCGCGAACTTGAGTTTGAAGTCTGGCGTCAATGCAACATGCTCGGTGTTCGCGGAGCTGACCCTTACGGATTGTCTGTTCCCCTAATCGACGCCGGGTACAAAGTGCGACTCATAACCGAGTGGAAGAAAATTGTCGACGCCAAATCCTGGAGACGTAGATTGAAACAACGCCGTATGTTCACCCAGGAAGAAGTTGAACTGACTTTTCTAGGGATTAAGGAGAATAGGAGAAGGGCACTCAACCGAGGCCTCCCGGTTCAATTCAAGCGACCATTTGTCGCAGACATCATCCGCGGCGTTCGAGAGGAATTTGTCCCCATAGCATTAGTCCATATGGGGGTTGTTCATTCGTTGAATATCCCTCACTGGGTCGTCGTCACGGACGCCAATGAAGAGAGAGTAGTGTTCAACGATCCCTACCCGCCCAAGGGACGCAGGAGCCTTAAGTTGCCCCAAGCGAAGTTTCAGAAGATTCTCGACGACATCGGAACGAGAATAGGTATGAGCCCATCGGTTCTATTTGTACGAAGATGAGTTCCGGAGTCACGGGTCGCGAATTTACCCTACATAAGTACTATGTGAGTTCGTTAGTCGACACTTAGGGGGCCGCCGCCGAAAAGGGCGAGGGCTGATGGGAAAGTAGCGAAAGCGACCCAGCTGAGCAGCCAAAGCGAAGACAGAGAAGACCAGAGAATCAAAGAGTCAACTGAAAGAGCAGAAAGAGTACTCAGCATCTGAACCAAGCACAGGTGTGTAAGTCTATATAAGCAAAGGGGCAAAGAGCGAAAACAAAACCAGAAAGGAACGAAAGAACCCGAAAAACAGAGTGATGGTCAAGATAAGAAAGGGGAGAAAAGGGGACAAAGGAGTCATTACTGGCGTAGTTTCGGACGTATGACAAACATCCTAAACTTACAGCATTATTTACGCGTATGTACGAAAATGACTAACAATTATTATTCTGATATGAAGAGGAGACGCAATTATGGCTCGTTATACCGTTGTGACCATGCCAGGAGACGGGATCGGCAATCAAGTTATGCCGGAGGCGCTACGTGTTCTCAAGGCAGTGGGTTTCGATGCAGATTATATCCATGCCGACATCGGCTGGGAGCTTTGGCGGAGCGAGGGAAACGCGCTGCCTGGTCGCACGATTGACCTGCTGGCCATGCACAAGCTGGGACTGTTTGGCGCCATCACATCCAAACCGAAGAAAGAGGCCGAAGCCGAACTGGACCCTAAGCTACGCGATAAAGGATATGTCTACTACAGCCCCATCGTAACTATGCGTCAACGCTTCAACCTGGATATCTGCGTGCGGCCCTGCGTAGGCTTCAAGGGCAATCCGTTGAACTATATCCGGAAAAGGCCCGACGGTGGCTTCGAAGAGCCACAGATCAACGCTACCATCTTCCGCCAGAACACAGAGGGCATGTATAGTGGCATCGAGTGGACGAACCCGCCGGATAATGTTCGTGCTGCGTTGGACTCTCATCCCAGATTCAAGGCCTTCGCCAACGTTCCCGGGCAGGATCTCGCAGTAAGCGCGCGGATCATCACTCGCCCGGCGGCGCATCGGATCATCACTGCAGCCTTTGAGTTCGCCAAAAAGAAGGGTTTCAAGGCTGTGACCATTTGCGAAAAGCCAAACGTGGTGCGCGAAACTTCTGGCTTAATGGAGGAAGTCGCGAGGGAAATTCAAAAAACAAGGTTCCCTGACATCCAACTGTGGCGCAACAACATTGACGCGCAGTTAATGTGGTTGAACAAGAACCCGGAAGACTTCAACGTAATCGTCGCTTCGAATCTTTTTGGCGACATCCTTTCCGATGCTTTCGCCGGGTTGATCGGTGGGCTGGGCTTCGCCCCTTCCGGAAATGTTGGGAACGAAATTGCGGTATTCGAACCCACACACGGATCTGCGCCTAAGTACGCGGGGTTGAATCCGCCGATCGTGAATCCGATCGCCACGATCCTGGCAGCCGCAATGCTAGTCGAACATGTCGGCGAATCCGATAAAGCGAAAAAGATCTGGGATGCGGTTGGCGCCGTCGTGAACGAAGGAAAAGTTCGTACTTACGATATGATGCGCCTCACCGGCGGGCCGAGAGTACTGCAGCAGGGGGCAGCCTCCACGCCAGTAATGACGGATGCAATTCTGGCCAAGCTCAGTGTGTAGAGTCGAGGCGGGCGTGGAAAGGCGGATTTGCCCTGAGTGGCGGACGGAGTCCGAGCAGGCCTTCGAACTATCCTTCAGCCCTCGGCGAGAAATAAGACCGGTTTCTGTCTTCACGGTTTGTATTACCCATGCTCTTCACGGTGATTCTTGCATGCAAGGTTTTTCTATTGCTGCATGCGCCAAGGTGCCGCGAGAAGGGGAGGGTTAAGCGAAATGGCGGGAAAGACATTGGCGGAGAAGTTGATCGGGTCGCACACCGCTAAGGGATCCGTTTCGGCTGGAGAAGTTGTGATCGTTAGGGTGGATTACACTTTCACTCACGACGCAGCCGGACCACTCCTAATTCAGCAACTAGGCAAATTGAAGAACGTTGTCTCCAACTTGGACAAGAATCGAACGATTTTCTTCATCGATCACGCAGTTCCAAGCCCCACAAAAGAGCTATCGAACGACCAGGCAACCGTCAGAAACCACGCCTCAAGCAACGGGTTAATCCTATCTGACGCAGGTAACGGAATCTGTCACCAAGTGATAGCGGAAGACTACGCGTCTCCGGGAGACTTGATAGTTGGAACAGACTCACACAGCTGCACGTCTGGCGGTCTGTGCGCATTCGGAACTGGCATGGGTGCGACAGACATTGCAATCGCGATGAAACTAAGGAAGACATGGATGCGTGTTCCTGAATCAATAAGGATGAATATTGAGGGTCGTCTTCCAAGAGGCGTATTCGCCAAGGACTTAATTCTGAAGACCCTATCCATACTCGGAACTGACGGAGCAACTTACAAGTCACTAGAATTCGATGGAGCAGCAATCGATGAACTGGACGTATACGGCAGATTGACCTTGACTAACATGACTGTTGAAGCTGGCGCCAAGACGGGTCTAGTCAAATCCGACACACGAACAAAACAGTATCTGAGGGAGTTTGGTCGAGAGCAGCAATGGAAAGAAATCCATGCGGATGACGATGCTTCCTACGAATCGGAAATCGCAATTAACGCTTCGGAGCTGCAACCTCAAGTTGCTTTTCCAGGTTCGCCCTCGAACGTCAAGCCAGTTTCCGAAGCTAAGGAGGTGAAAGTCAACGAGGTCTTCATCGGAAGTTGCACAAACACCAGAATAGAAGATATGCGGATTGTGAGTCAGATTTTCAAGGGGAGAAAGAAGGCGAATGGCCTCAAGCTGATCGTGACCCCTTCCTCAAGTAAGGTATACCTGAAATGCATGGAGGAAGGAATTCTGGAAATCCTACTTCACGCAGGAGCAATAATCACGCCGCCCGGATGTGGGGTATGCTACGGAGTGGTTGGCGGGATCCCCGCTGACAATGACGTAATATTCTCCAGCTCGAACAGAAACTTTCCAGGTAGAACAGGAAATCCGAAAGCCCAGACGTATCTCGGATCACCCGCAACAGCATCGGCAACCGCAATCACTGGTTACATTACGGACCCAAGGGAGTTTATCTGAAGAGGATGTGGAAGAATGGCTAGACGGGCGTGGAAATTCGGGGACAACGTCAGCACGGACGAAATAACTCCGGGAAGGTACATGAGTCTTCGGTCGAATCTGCCCGAACTAGCGAAACACACCCTAGAGGATACTAGAAAGGAGTTCCCCTCTAGCGTAAAACCAAGAGACTTTGTGGTGGCTGGGAGAAATTTTGGAATGGGGTCAAGCAGGGAACACGCACCATTAGTAATCAAGATGTGCGGTGTCGCGGCAGTCCTTGCGCAATCGTTTGCAAGAATATTCTATCGCAACGCGATCAACATCGGATTGCTAGCGATTGTTTGTGACACAACAAGAATTGACGAAGGCGACGAACTGGAATTGCATCTCTCTGATGGTGTTGTAGAGAATCTGACAAGAAAAACCAGCATCCGTTTCCCCGCAATGTCAAGGACTATGGAGGTGATCCTCAGTGAAGGAGGGCTAATCGCTTACGTGGAAAAATACGGAGATCTGGTTTTCTCGTGAGAAGAAAGCATATGAGCAAATGCCTACTCGAGTATTATGGCATAATGGAACCTACTAAATCACTGCAGCTCCAAGCGGAGCTTCGTCACCGCGTACAAGTCAGATAAATGCGCGCAAATTATCTTGGGCATGAGATTGAACTCAGATGGAGCAGTTTAAGAGACTTTTTCCAGAGGTAAGTCAGATCCGTGATCCAAAGCTGATTGAGGGCGTTCTGAAGACTTGGCAGCTCGCTCAAGAGCGCAGCTGCTGGAAAGTGGACGATTTAAAACGCATTCCATTTACGCTACTTGTTCAGACGACAACATCTTTGCTTGAGCACACGAGAAGTGTCACAAGGATGGCGATGGCTGTGGCTCGAGAGAGGGGTGATCTAAGTATGGATTATGTCATAGCAGGCGGGCTTCTTCATGATGTGGGCAAGCTTCTAGAATACGAACAGCGCGGGCCACACGTTGTAAAATCGAAATCGGGCGAACTTGTTAGACATCCCGTCTCTGGGTATGCCCTCACGCGTGAAACTGACTTACCCCTAGAGGTAAGTCACATAGTCATTTCTCACTCAGAGGAAGGAGAGAAAGTCAAGAGGACACCTGAAGCAATTCTGATACACCATTGCGACTTTATCGACTTTGAGATAGCCAAGAGAAAGGAGACAAGATGAGACTCTACGAAAACGAGGCGAAACAACTCTTCAGGGACAAGGGTATTCCTATACCTAGGCAATATGGGATAATCCACTCGGCCTTGGAACTGGAAGGACTCAATGCGCATTACCCCTTGGTCCTAAAGGCTCTCGTTCTGGTTGGAGGACGAGGGAAAGCGGGAGGAATCAAGAAAGCCAAGGATCAGAATGAAGCCAAGGCCAAAGCTGAGGAGATCTTCAAGCTTGGAGTGAAAGGCTATGCTGTTAAGACCTTACTAGTCGAGGAGGCTGTAGACCAGCTCGCGGCCTGCTACATAGGGGCGACGATGGACCCCTTGACTTTCAATAACGTTGTCGTTGCAAGTGCCGCGGGCGGCGTAGATGTTGAGACGGTGGCCAGGGGCACTCCAGGAGCAATCCACAGAATCGAGATCCCTGGAAACGAGAGCAAGCTAGCTACGAGTCTGGCAAATGAGTTAGCTAGGAAACTTATCGAAGAGCTACCTGCAAGTGTACGTGCCATCGCCAGCACAGAAGAGCTCACAGAGATCATTTCCAATGTTTACAGCCTCTATCAAGAAGCTGACACAAAGATCTGTGAGATCAATCCACTAATAATCACTCCCAAAGGACCTGTAGCCGCTGATGCCAAGATAGTGCTTGACGATAACGCGTTGTATCGGCAGGCCAAGCTACTTGAGACCCTTGGAATCACTGACAAGCGGCATGATGCAGCTGAGTTGACGACGAATGAGCGAAAGGCGCAAACGATTGGTTTCAAATATGTAGACCTTCTTCTTGAAGGCGCACCAAAGGATCCGGGGAAGATCTACGTAGGACTTGTCCCTGGTGGAGCTGGCTATGGAATTTTCTCTATTGACGAGGTGGCGAATATTGGGGACCGATTCTTTCGAGGTAGAGTCATACCTGTCAACTTCATGGACTCAGGAGGAGGACCTTCTCAGCGTCAGGTAGCCCAGATGTTTCATTTGCTAATGGACTATGATAAAGTCGAGCTAATCATAACCTCGCGATTCGGAGGCATCTCAAGTTGCGACATCTTCATCCGTGGGCTCGTCGAAGCCATCCGGGAAAGACATGCTCAGGGCAAGAAAATCATTCCTGTCTATGGCCGGATGGTCGGAACTGATCTTCCTAGTGCTCGAGAGTATTTGGAGAAGGCCAAGGCCGAGACACCGGAAGCGCTGAGAGAGACGACGATCATCGTGGGAAACCAGCGTATCATGGCTGATGTGATCAAAGACGCCATCAACTGGATCTTCACCGCCAAGAGGTGGAAATAATGGAGAATATACGTGCCGACCAAGGGTTACTCTATCATCTCATCATGCAACTTCGACCGGAACTCGCTAGGCACATCAAAGAGACAGGGGAAATTGACACAATTGTTGTGGGTCTGGGAAGAGAGGGCACGCGTCATGCGGGACTAATGCGGAACTTCGGGACTAGAATCGTCGCTGGAATTGCTCCGGGCCGAGGCGGCACTCGTATCCACGAGACAATTCCAGTTTATGACACGGTTGCGGAGTGTCTCAAAGATCACCCATATGTCGCTGCAGCGAGCATTTGGAGGCAATTTTCGACGGCGAAGGAGGCGGTAATCGAGGTCATTGAAGCAGGTATTCCACTGGTTGTCCTAATCACTGAAGGAATTCCTTTGCGCGATGTCCGCGAGATGCTCGTGGCTGCGAGAAGGAACAGAACAGTCCTGATTGGGGGAAACTCGCCTGGCATCATCTTTCCCCCTGAGCAAGTAAAGATAGGAATGCTTCCCGATGTCTTCTACCCTGAGGAGATTGTTCCTGGCAAGTTCGGACCAAAGGGAGTTACGATAATCTCTCGTAGTGGCGCAATTCTGTACCATATGTCCGATGCTCTGGCAAGTGCAGGGGTCGCTCAGAACGCGGTCATCGGCATTGGCGGCGATGCAGCGATCGGTTCCACTTTTGTGGATCTGGTCCCTCTTGTGATGAACTATCCCCAGACCGAGCTCGTGGTGATTGCAGGAGAGATCGGCGGTATCCAAGAAGAGCGACTGGCCGAGGATATTCTTGTCCATCCCGAACGATACCCAAAACCCCTAGTAGCCCTCGTCTCAGGAGCCCACGCCCCGGAAGGAAAGACAATGGGACACGCTGGAGCAATCGTCGCTCCAGGACAAGCTTACGGCACCTTCAAGTCAAAAAAGGAAGCACTGGAGCGTGCACGAGTAACAGTTGTCAACTCCCAGTACGACCTCATCGAGGCTGTGAAGACAAGACTGAAGAAAACCTACTTCGATCCAGAACGATACTATCAGAAAATGCGACAAATCTGGGAGGCGAAAGTGACGGCCCCCAGCTGGGGGACTCTAATTACCGAAGTAAAGCCGAACAACATCATGATCTCGGGATACGCACTGCAACAAATCGTTGGCCGCAAAGGGCTCTTGGACGTGGCTAATCTCCTAATCGAAGGAGAGTTCGCCGCTCCAGAATTGTTGGAAGAGTTGCGGATCACAGCCATGAAGGGAGCTCTCAAGCCGGAGCCCTCGATTGTACGGTGTGGAGATGAAGATATCTCTCAGACTCTTGCTAGGACTCTCATCTATGACAAAATCCTAGCGACCTTTCCCCAGAAAGGAAGATCAGGCCCCAGACTCAAGACTGCTTTCGCTTTGGGAAGAGTCGGAAGGTATCTTGCAGCAATCTTGCGAACTACATCCGCGCTCGACGGCCTTTCCGAAGAATTGAGCTTCACTGAACTAATGTACCGAGCCATTACTGGCGACACGGCCTTTGACCGTCAAAAAGGAGACCTCCTTGAAGCAATGGCTGTAGCATGTGTGGACCACGGTGTTACTCCTCCCTCAGCTCAGGTCGCTATCATCTCGGCGTCAACAAGGGCAGACTACGCGGTGTCAGTTGCAAGCGGAATTGGGGCGATAACGGACGTCCACGGGGGAGCAGGAACGAAGGCTGCGCTATTCTTCTCCGAATGTGTTTCTCGTTCCAAGAAAAATGAACTCGATTTGGAGGAAGCCACTAAAATAGTAGTTACTGAGTATGTCAGAGCCGGGCGAAGGATTGAAGGTCTCGGCCATAGAATCCACACCCAAGACCCGAGGCGAGATGTTCTCTGGAAACTGAGTGAGGTTGCAGGGATAGCCGCAGAGAATGTAGCCGTTTCCAAGATCGTTTCTAAAGTGTTCAAGCAAGTGCGAGGCATGGACCTTCCCATCAACGTGGATGGAGTCATCGGGGCTATAGTCGCCGACATGGGACTGAATCCTATAGTCGCGAAAGTCCTCTTCATTTGGGGGCGAGTTGCCGGCCTCTCGGCACATTATTTCGAAGAGATTCTTTCTCAACCCGAAATGCGATCCATCAACTTCGCCCAGGCCGCCTACAAGGGAAAGCTTCACCGGGAGCTACTTTAGGTGGATTCGATCAGTCGCAGAATGGCACGATTTGCTCTGTCTTTGCGTTATGAGGCGATCCCTGAACCTGTTTTGCGAATGGCAAAGCGGTTGCTCCTGGACAGCATAGGCTGCGCTCTTGCCGCCGTTAAGCTGAAGGACATTCAGGCGTCGTACAACTATGTTCAGCAGCTTGGAGGGAAGAAACAGGCCAGCATCATCTGGTACGGCGATAAGACGAACATGCCCAACGCAGCACTTATGAACTCTCTTCTGATCCGTGCCGTGGATTACAACGATATCTACTGGAAACGGGATCCCTGTCATCCTTCAGACATAATCCCTGCGGCACTAGCCCCAGGGGAGTATCGTGGCGTAAGTGGAAAGGAGTTGGTTACAGCGATTGTGATCGCCTATGAGCTGGAGATGAGACTGTGCCTTGCCGCTGATCCCGGGATTCGTGAAGTGGGTTGGCATCACGCAAGCCTTACGCAGTTTGTAAGTCCTTTGGTCGCTGGACGAATGCTCGGCTTAAGCGAAGATCAAATGGTGTCAGCCGTCGGAATCGCCGGCTCAAGTCACTTCACCTTCGGCGGGGTGGTGGCAGGCCATCTCACGAACATGAAGAATGCAGCCGATCCCATGGCGACTGAAGCTGGAGTTCGCGGGGCGATGCTCGCAGCAACAGGCTATTCCGGTCCGGTGGAGGTTTTCGAGGGGAAAGAGAGCCTATTTGAAGTACTATCAAACGTGAGATGGAATAGAAATGCGTTGATCGATCGTCTAGGTGAAGAGTTCCTCATCACACAGTGCAGCTTTAAGGCCTTTCCAACGGAAGCACTGACGCATCAGCCGATTACGGCGACTTTGGAAATAATGCGAGAGAACAAAATCGATTCCCGTGAAGTCAGAGAAGTTCTTGTCGAGACAACGAATCGCGGAGCCGATATTCTATCTGACCAAAGCAAATACCATCCCACAACGAAGGAAACAGCTGATCATTCTCTTCCTTATTGCATAGCAGTGGCGATTGCCAAAGGAAATGTTCTACCATCTGACTTTGAAGAAAAAGCTCTCCAAGATCAATCTGTTCTGCAACTTCTTCCTAAGATCAAGGTCATTGCCAACCCTGAGATCGATGCCATTTTTCCAAATGTGAAACGAGCGATCGTCACCATCACGACAAAAGATGGGCGAACGTTCAAGAAGCAAGAGGACTTCGCTAGGGGAGAGCCGGAGCGGCCACTTTCCGAGCAAGAACTGATTGCCAAGTTCCATGCCAACGCGCAAGTCGCTTTGAGCAAGAGACAGCGGGGAGAACTGATTCAAGCTACTCTTACCATTGACCAGTACAATGATGTCCGCAAATATGTGTCCCTTCTAGTTCGTGCTGCAACTCCTCGGTCAATTCGACGATAGCTAAACCGAAGGCGTTCATATCTATTGATGTGGAAGGATTCCGCACGTAGTCTCGAAGCAGCATACTAGCATCGATGGGAAGTTGTTTGCAGAAGCTAGGCAGCTGATCACGGAAACTCTCCTCGTAGTCTTGGATAGCTTGTATAAAGTTGATGTTGATATCATAGTTGAGGCCACTTGGACGAACCTGAAGGATGGTGAACCAGGGCTCACACACATAGTCACCGCGCTCAAGAATGAGGAGATCGTAGTAATATCAGGAATCGGATGTAACGGACGATTCCCACACAACTACCGAACTTATGGATTTCACACGCTTCATGGCCGGGTCCTACCGATCACGCAAGGCATCAATCTCGTAAAACCAAATCTATGCATTGTCGGAATTGCTGGAGATGGTGATGCATTTGCAATTGGCGGGGGCCACGTCCTGCACGCTGCCCGAAGAAACCCGGACATGGCGTACATAGTCCTCGATAACGGAATCTCACCGACGACCCCACTTGGCTACAGAACGAAGGTTACTCCGGACGGAAATCAGGAAGACCCCATTGACATTAGCCAACTGGCCTTTGCATTTGGAGTATCCTTCTTGGCAAGGGGATGCCCAGGAAAACCCAACCAATTGGCGCATCTGATCGCGGAGGGAATTAGACACAAAGGCTTCTCACTCATTCATGTGCTGAACCCATGCCCCACTTTTCACGACACTTGGCAGGAGTACACGCCAAAAGTCGTCGAGATTGGTCCAGATCATGATCCGACGAATTACGAAGCCGCCTCCAAGCTCCTGCGACCTCAAACGAAGATACCCATTGGTATCATTTTCCGGCAAAGTCGTCCTACACTCAGCGAACGAGCCAGAGCCACAGCTCGACCAAAACTGGAACTGCCACAGCTGCTGCAATCCCTCCGCTGAGCCCAATCCGATAGACACAGAATAACTAGCCTGCAGTATACGCAGGTCACGGTACCGAGAGGCGTGATGGTATTCGTGACGCGCGCACATTTCACATTGGCTCTTGGAGAACTTGTTCCAGGTTACCAGAACAGCAGCCGCACACCTATGGGCAATGGGCGACTGGGTCAGACAGGTAGGAGTTACAGCTTGCCCTCGCGGCTCTGAGAAAGCGGCGCGGCCGTTCACCTTTTGCATGATTTGATAGTTGTCGCGCCCGCAGTCAAAGTAACTAAGGCTATCATGACTTGGAGACTGTCGTTGAACTCGGGAATGGCCGTAACTGATCCGTCGGAGTATGTGAAGTGTCCGACATTGGGTATCTTGTCGGCGCCTACCATGTGGATGCCCACGTACTTGGTGACCACCATCGCGAAATCGAAGGCAGGAGGATTGCCGATTACGCTAGAGTCGAAGCGCATCTCAACAATCGTCCCGTTTAGTATTTTCCAGTACATTGGTCCGTTTGGGTATATGTCTGCCGTGTATGGTCTCTCCGAATGTATTTCGACTTTGGCTACTGCGTCAACACCAATTCCGTTGTCAATCAGCGGCCATGGAGTCCACAGTGAGGACTTGGTTGTAGGGTTTCGATCGGTATCCATCAGTAATTCCCATCTCAGGCTTGCGTCTGTCTCGATATCTTTGGGTAGCGGGCCGTTTACAATAATCCTCGCAATGTAAGTCGTCCCGGCTCGGTACAACTCGGCCCCGGTTATGTCAACATAAGCATCCGTGCTGACCGACGTCCCATACTCATTGAAAGTGTCCCCCAGAGGGTCCGAGAAGATCTGCTGTGCCTCCGTCCGAGGTACGATGAACAACAGAAAGCCTGCTGACAGCAAAGCCAACAAGATGATTGGTGCAGTCCGCTGAGCGACCTTCTTCATCCGAATAACACATCCGGGTCGGTGTGTAACCTCGAAATTCAGTTCTGCGCCTATCTGAGCGGACAATTAAAGGATTTTCCAGTCTAACACCTGATGTGCTTCGAACAAGCGGCCAGCTCTGCATGCACGAAAATCAATGGTATTGGGGAGGAGATTACGGAATCGAAATCAAGCTACTTGTGAAACTTGAAGCGGCTGCAGCGCGAGATCGACTCCACTTTGGAAGGCTTTGCGGTTTAGGTCGGCTGCCTTGGCGTACCGCTTGAGAATCGCTGCTTGAAGAGCTTCGCGGCTTACTACACCTGTCTTTGCCGCGAGAAAGCCCAATATGACTATGTTAGCTACTACTTTCTTGCCAAGTTTTTCGGCGATGCTCACCGCAGGGATTTGGAAGATCTTGCGTCCCTCGACGGGACAGGTTTTGACAATGCCCTCTTCAACGATTATCACGGCATCCGGTGTAGTGCTTTTCCAGTTTTCGTCGAATGCTTCTTGGGACATGGCGACCAGTATTTCGGGTGCTATGACCAGGGGGTAGTCGATCGGTTCGTCGGATATTACGAGGTCTGCCTTCGACCAACCGCCCGTGATGTAGGGGCTGTAGTCCTCGGTCATGACGGCCTCTTTCCGTTCGATTAGGGAAGCGGCTTCTCCAATCAGTCGACCCGCAGAGATGATCCCTTGACCGCCCATGCCGTGGAGTCTTATTTCTCGTCTAGTCATTTCGATCGACCCATTGCCTTTTCGATTATCTGACGTTCCAATTCGTGGTACGTAGGTTTCCTCATATCAACAAAGTTGCCGACCACGATTTCATCGGGGGGCTTCATTGTAAGGCCTATCTTGCTAAGGTCTGCGTGATCGTCGATTCGTGAATATGTTTTGAAGTGCTCCATCATAGCTAAAGCATCATCGAAGTTGTTCAGTTCCCCGAACGTCGGAGGACAAGGGGTTATGACTTCCACGAACGCTACCCCTTGCACGTGGAATGCTCTGACCATCGTCTCTAGCAATTGCCTCATGTGGAGCGCTGTCCATCTCGCGACGAAGGGTGCTCCGGTCGCTGCAGCGACGTATGGTATGTTGAAGGAAGCCTCAATGTTTCCGTATGGCGTTGTTGAGGTCCTGGCTCCTAGGGGGGTGGTACTACCGAACTGCCCACCCGTCATTCCGTAGTTGAAATTGTTCACACAGAAGATATTCAGGTCGACGTTTCGTCTGATTGCGTGGATTAAGTGGTTGCCGCCGATGTTGAATATATCGCCATCTCCCGCTATGACAGTAACCTCGAGTTCAGGGTTCGCGATTTTGATGCCAGTAGCAAAAGGGATCGCTCTTCCATGAGTTGTGTGGTAAGTATCCAAATTCAAGTAACCTGGAATTCTCGCCGTGCATCCAATCCCCGAAACTACTACATGCTTCTCGGGTGAAATACCTGAGAGCTTGATTGCTTCGACAAAGCAGCCTGTAACGATGCCCAGTCCACATCCAGGGCACCAAATGTGAGGGAGTCTCTCCGCTCGCAGTAATTCGTCCTTTGGATTCCCTTCAACTGTCCTGCTGGCTTTGACTGGTTCCATTAGAGTCATTTTCACGACCTCCCCAAGGCCGCACTGATCTTCGCTGGGGGAATCAGTGCCCCGGCAGCGTAATGTACACCTACGACCGGACAAGGAGCGAACTCCCTGACCAAGTGCTCCATCTGACCATAGTTGACCTCTGGAACGATCATCGTCTTGACGTTAGCTCCCAGCCGGTCGATTTCCTTGGAGGGGAAAGGCCACGGTGTGATCAAGCGAAGAAGACCAACTTTCTTCCCGGCACGTCGCGCATCGTTAACGGCGCGTAAGGCTGATCTAGCTGTTGCACCGTATGCAACAATGACCACTTCCGCGTCACTCGTCAGATAGTGTTCCACTTCGATAATCTCCTCCTCGTGATTCCTTATCTTCCCGATAAGGTGGTCTTGCATTCTCGCTCCAACGTCATGGTCTAGAGATGGATATCCGCGTTCGTCGTGGGTGAGACTCTCGACGCTGACATGGAATCCTCCCCCCGCCAGAGCCATGGGTGGAAAATCTTGTCCGTAATCGAAGGGTATGAAGTTCGGATCAGACTTGGTTGGTGTTTTTCGATTCACTATTTCGATCTCTTCGGACGGAGGAATCACAAGCCTACCGTTCATGTGACCGATCACTTGGTCGGCCATTAAGAAGACAGGCGTTCGGTATTTCTCAGACATGTTGAAGGCTTTCACAGTGAAATCGAACATTTCCTGGACGTTACTAGGCGAGTAGGCGATGACCTCATAATCACCATGGGACCCCCATCTGACCTGCATCATGTCACCTTGTCCAACCAGCGTTGCCATGCCAGTGCTGGGACCCGCTCGTTGTACGTCCACAAGCACACAGGGTGTTTCGGTGATGAAGGCAAGTCCAATGTTCTCCATCATGAGTGAGAAGCCTGGCCCCGATGTAGCTGTCATGCTCTTGAGGCCTGCATTTGACGCCCCAATGACCGCGGCGATGCTCCCGATTTCATCTTCCATCTGAACATAATGGCCTGCGACTTGAGGGAGGCGTCTGCTCATGTACTCTGCTATCTCTGAGGACGGTGTTATTGGATATCCTCCATAGAACCGGCATCCTGCAAGTATGGCGCCTTCGGCACAGGCATTATTGCCCGACATGAAGAACTCTCGAGTTACTCCTTTCGCACTCACTGGCCTCTCCACACCTCTGCTATCTGAATCGCAAACTTCGAATGAGTTAGGCTTGTGTAAATACATCAATAGAGTCGCGGGGTTAATATGCATAGTATTTACTTCAAGAACTATCTCTATATTTAGATTGAACGAGAAAAACACGCGAATAGACGAGAGGCTCCTCCAAGTGAGCACTACCTATGCTCAGCAAATAGGCCCTGAGATCTACCGCTCCAGCGTGAGTAGTGTCAAGCCTTGGACCCCCACGGAGACTAAGAGGAAACCTATCTTACCGCCGCAGATGTTGAAGCTGAGAGACGCCGACATATTCATCATCGAAGATAGATGCAAAGGATGCTCCTACTGCATAGAGTTCTGCCCCAAAGATGTCCTCGAAGAGGACAAGAAACTAAACCGCATAGGTGTGCATCCACCACGCGTGAAAGACAGCACGCTGTGTGTTGGCTGCGGTGTATGCGAGGATGTCTGCCCTGACTTTGCAATCTACCTGATCGACAAGCCCCGCCATGGAGGAGCGATCTGACTTGCTGTTTCAAGATTTCTCAAGTGGAGGAGAATGTGAATGAGTTCAAACAATGGTAACGGCTCAACGGCCACGATCTACGTCTTCGGTAAACAGTACCGCGTCCCACAAAACCTGACCATAACGACCGCCATGGAACATCTCGGCTACAGATTACTGAGAGGATGTGGTTGTCGCAGCGGCTTTTGCGGAGCTTGCGCGACAGTATACAGAATTCAAGGAGACTATAGACTCCGCACTGGACTTGCCTGCCAAACCCCTGTCAAAGACGGAATGGTTTTCTCAATCCTGCCGTTCCACCCCGCGACAAAAGCCCGCTACAACATCAAGGAGCTTCGACCCGACGTTCAATCCCTCACACGTTACTATCCCGAACTCATGCGCTGTTTACAATGCAACTCGTGCACCCGGGCGTGTCCACAGGAGCTTCCTGTGATCGACATAATGGCCGCTTCAATGCGTGGTGACATCAGCACCGCAGCAGACCTGTCATTCGACTGCATCATGTGCGGTCTCTGCGCAACGAGATGCCCGGCTGAGATAGTCCAGTATCATATTGCGATTCTAGCGAGGAGACTCTACGGAACCCATCTCGCTCCTAAATCAAAGCATCTTCAGGAGAGGCTCCGAGAGATCGAGAGCGGGCGCTACAATGAGGACCTGGCTAAGCTAACGAAGATGGACACGCAGGAGTTGTCGAAGTTGTACAACTCCAGAGTCATAGAACCGGAGGAAGCCTAGATGGCGCAAGTCCAACAGTGGAAGACGGTGATCACATACAGCGAGGAAATGCGCCGATCCATTGACAAGGTTGCCGTGACCCGAGCTGAACGCCTGAAGCAGACATTCCCCAAACTGAAACCTGAAGAGAAGAAAGTTCTCCTCGAAAAGTTTCATCCTGACTACAAGCCTGGAACAGCGAGAAGATTACATGTAGGACCGAACAAGGGCGATCCAATCGTCAATGAATTAGGCGACATTGTGGAGGCCTACAGCCGAATTAACCCCGAGAAAATGGACCTTTCAAGAACCAGCATTCAAACCGATGTTTTGATCATCGGAGGTGGAGGCGCAGGAGCCTCTGCAGCTCTTGCCGCCCATCGAGAAGGCGCCAAGGTTGTACTATGCACCAAGCTGAGATTCGGCGACTCGAACACTATGATGGCGCAGGGTGGCATTCAGGCGGCAGACAAAGCTAACGATTCACCCGCCACTCATTATCTTGACGTGATGGGAGGAGGCGGGTACACAAACATCCCCAGCCTCGTTCAGACGCTCGTCACGGATGCGCCTTCCATCATCGAATGGTTGGAAGAGCTCGGCGCAATGTTCGACAAGGAACAGGATGGGACATTCGTTACGATGCATGGAGGCGGAACAAGCAGAAAACGAATGCACGCTGCCCGTGACTATACTGGCGCCGAGATCATGCGAACCCTACGAGACGAAGTCATCAATCAAGGCATTCAGGTAATCGAGTTCTCTCCAGCCATAGAACTACTAACCGACGCTGACGGGAAATGTGTAGGCGCTATCCTACTGAATATGGAAACCGACGAATACGCGATCGTCAAAGCCAAGACGACGATTACAGCGACTGGTGGCTCGGGACGACTACATTGCCAAGGGTTCCCGACCACAAATCACTATGGCGCAACCGGAGACGGACTCGCACTGGCTTATCGAGCCGGCTGCAAACTCGCTTTCGTGGACACAATCCAATACCACCCGACCGGAGTCGCTTTCCCCGAACTAATCTCAGGCCAGCTCATAACTGAGAAGATGCGAAGCCTCGGCGCCCAGCTCGTCAACATTGACGGGGAACGTTTCGTCAATGAACTCGAAACAAGAGATGCCGTCGCCTCAGCGATCATTAGAGAATGCAAAGAGCGAAACAAGGGAGTGTTGACACCCGGCGGCCTAGTTGGGGTATGGCTCGATACACCACAAATTGATATGGTCAAAGGACCAGGCCGAACTCTGAGACTAGCCCCAGCCATGGTTAGACAATTCAAGAGATTCGGAATTGACATAATCAAAGAACCAGTTCTCGTCTACGCAACCCAACACTACCAGAACGGAGGCGTACTCATAGACCAAGAGGGACGAACTAACGTTCCGAACCTGTATGTTGCCGGGGAAGCTGCCGGTGGCATTCATGGAAGAAACCGATTGATGGGAAACTCCTTACTCGACATTCTGGTGTTCGGAAGACGCGCAGGAATTGACGCAGCAAAGAAAGCCCCAACAGCCCCGGGCGGAAAACCAACTCTCAACCACGTCACCAAATTCCACAAGGAACTAACGAAGGCTGGATGCAGCAAAGACCGACACAGCCCGATAATTCTACCCGACTACCGTAACAAGGAGGCCAAGATCGAACTGGAAGCGTTCACAGTCAAGGGCTGGGAGTGAAGTGGCCTATTCACTAACATACAATGCTATCTCGAATCCCCTGGTCCGTAAGGTCGAAACGATAAGCGGCCAGAAGATTGCCCTCTGCTACCAATGCGGAAAATGCTCAGCAACATGCCCAATGGCCTACAAGATGGACCTTCTACCGCATCAAGTAATCCGCTATCTTCAGTTAGGCTTGGAGGAAGTTTTCAAAGCCAATTCATACTGGCTCTGCGCAACCTGCTTCTCCTGCCAAACCGAATGTCCTAGAGGAATCGATGTTAGCAAAGTCTGCGAAGCACTACGCACCGTCAAACTCAGAGAAGAACCACGCGAGCTAAAGGTCGAACAGCTCGCAGCGGAGATTCCGCAACAAGGCCTGGTGAGCGCATACAGGAAACTCACCTCATATTGAGTTGAAGGAAATGCAATCCTATCTCTACTTTCCGGGATGCACGCTCCGAAGCGTGGCAAAGGACTTCGACTCGTCGGCGAAGGCATGCGCACGCGCCCTCGGCTTTGAACTAAAAGAAATGCAGGGATGGCTGTGCTGCGGAGCTGTTTACACGAACGTACCGGACAACCTGATGACCCAATCCGGTCCAAATCGAATTCTCGCCAGAGCACGAACGGAAGGCAACACACTCGTCACCCTCTGCGCAGGATGCTACAACGTCCTCAAGAGGACAGACCTGCATGCCCAGAGCAACTCTAGCAAACAGGAACAGATTAACTCGTTCAATGAGGAAGCCTTTGCAGGCGACGTCAGCGTCCTACACTTCCTCGAAATCCTTCGAGACCGAATCGGTTTCAGTGCCATCAAGGACTCGGTAAAGAAACCTTTGCAAGGACTCCCGGTGGGAGCTTACTACGGCTGCTTGCTGCTCCGCCCTTCCCTAGAAATGAAACTCGACGATCCCCATCGTCCATCTATCATCGAGAACCTGCTTGCCAGTATAGGTTGCACCCCGGTCGATTACTCGTTGCGAACGGAATGCTGCGGATCCTACTTGAGTGTCGACTCTCCCGAAAACGTCGAACCACTCTCCAAGAACATTGTTCAGTCAGCTCGCTCAAGCGGAGCCAAAGTTCTTGCAGTCAGCTGCCCACTCTGCAAATACAACCTAGAACTAGTGCAAAGCCGAGACACAGAACCGATTCCAGTCGTATACTTCACGCAGCTCCTCGGCTTGGCCTTGGGCCTAGAACCCGAACAACTTGAACTCACCGCACGTCAACTCGAAGCGATTCGCGGAAACACGCAGACGATCGTAGCGAGTGTGAGCCAACAATGAAACGCGTCGGAGTATTTGTCTGCCATTGCGGTTTGAACATCGCAGGGACTGTGAACGTCAACGAGGTTGTTGCGGAAGCAAAGAGAGATTCTGAGGTAGTATGTGCGATCGATCACAAGTACCTCTGCTCGGAGCCCGGTCAAGCCCTAATCAAGGATAGCATAAAACAGCACAAACTCGACGCAGTTGTGGTTGCTGCCTGCTCACCTGCAATGCACGAGATTACATTCAAGAAAGCCACACAGTCGGCCGGCCTCAACCGATACCAATGTGAAATCGCGAACATTCGTGAACAAGCTAGCTGGGTTCATGACGACAGCAAGAAAGCCACAGAGAAGGCTAACACGATTCTTCATCAAAGCATAGAGAAGGTCAAGCTCAACGAGTCCCTCGACCCAATCACCGTACCAGTAACAAGAAGAGTGCTGGTAATCGGTGGGGGAGTCGCGGGCATCCGAGCAGCGCTGGATGTAGCGAACAGTGGATACCAGGTCTACCTTGTGGAGAAATCGGGTACAATCGGCGGACGAATGGCGCAACTCTCCGAGACATTTCCAACCCTCGACTGTTCCACATGCATCCTCGGTCCGCTGATGGTGGAGGCGTATCGGCATCCAAACATCAAGCTGCTTAGACTTTCAAAGGTTGAGGAAGTAAGGGGCTACATCGGGAACTTCAAAGTACGAGTAAGACAGGAACCGATGTACGTTGATGAAGCGAATTGTAATAGCTGCGGAGAATGCACGAAAGTCTGTCCCGCCGAAGTCTCTAACGAATTTGACTGTGGATTGACCTGGAGAAAGGCCATTTACATCCCGTTCGCCCAAGCTGTCCCACCCGCTTACGTCCTGGACTCCAAAAGCTGCCTAGGGCTTCTTCCCGAGGCCTGCGGCGAATGCAAGAAGGCCTGCGACAAATACGGAACCGCATGCATAAACCTCAACGCACGTCCACAGATCCACGAGCTCGAGGTAGGTGGGATCATATCTGCGACGGGATATGATCTGTACGACGCAGCGAAACTCTCCGAGTATGGATATGGAAGCTATCCTGATGTAATGACCAGCCTGGAATTTGAGCGAATGCTCTCGGCCTCCGGGCCAACATCAGGCCTCATCAAGCGTCCTTCCGATGGACGCATTCCTCGACAAGTGGTGTTCATTCAGTGTGCCGGGCAACGTGAACCCGAAACGGCACTACCTTACTGCTCGAAGATCTGCTGCATGTATACTGCTCGGCATGCGATGATGTTCCATCACAAAGTTCCTGACGGGCAGGCGTACGTCTTCTACATGGACATCAGGGCAGGTGGAAA
>Ga0315280_10001275_pt1 | contig 43638 bp, 31 predicted proteins | sample YL17G06_40_MG_FD_203697 | JGI IMG/M metagenome (GOLD analysis project Ga0315280, IMG submission 203697) | Sediment microbial communities from Yellowstone Lake, YNP, Wyoming, USA - YL17G06_40 | ecosystem: Environmental > Aquatic > Freshwater > Lake > Sediment | place: USA: Wyoming | collected...
GCCCCATGAAGCTCGCCGCGAATGCTGGAAATGCATCCCGTTAGGTACGCTCGGGGTGACCGACAATTGCTGGCACTCGGCCGCTGACTGCTGATAGCTGATGGCCCGTCTCGGATCGGGCCCCCAGCCTCATGCCTACTTGTACTGTTTTCCGAAAAACTCCTGGCTCCCCTTGGGGTCGGGCTTGATCGTAGCGCTTCCCTCCTTCCAGTTGGCCGGGCAGACCTCGCCGTGCTTCTCCACGAACTGCAGGGCCTTGACCATGCGGAGGACCTCGTCGACGTTCCTCCCCAGCGGCAGATCGTTGACGACCTGATGGCGGACGACCCCTTCCTTGTCGATGAGGAACAGGCCGCGCAGCGCGATCCCCGCCGGCAGCAGCACGTCGTAGGCCTCGGCAATTTTCTTGTCGAGATCCGCAATCAGGGGATACCTGATCTCCCCTAGCCCGCCCTGATTGCGAGGGGTATGTCTCCACGCCAGGTGAGTAAAGTGGCTGTCCACCGAGCACCCGAGAAGCTGAACGCCCAGGGCCTCGAACTGACCGGCGGCATCCGAGAAGGCGATGATCTCGGTTGGACAGACGAACGTGAAGTCCAGCGGGTAAAAGAACAGGACTACGTACTTGCCCCGGTACTCTTTCAGGGAGACGGCCTTGAAAGAGCCGTCCGGCACCACGGCCTGGGCACAGAAGTCAGGGGCCTGTTTGGTTACCAGCACGCTCATTCCAACTCTCCTCCAAACCAGAATGGGAAGCCGCCCTGCCCACGGCAGGTGGTCGGCGTGAGACAATCCAGGCATATTTATGCAGCGTGTGAGGAATAGTCAAGAGCCTTCGCAGGGCCGCAAGAAAGGAAGAGCCCCCTCTTCTCCACCTTCCTTAGTCCGTCCCGGGTGAAAAGCCGCAACAGTGCCGTTTGCCTTAGCCGCGCCGGGGATCTATGTTTGGACATGAGGAAATCATTCAAGAAGCTCGTGCAGACGGTCTGGGGCGACGGCCGCCCCATGGCGGTGGATTGCGCGTTGCTCGTGCTCTTGGCGGTCCTCGGCTGCCTGACCATTATTACCGCCATCGGTCAGTGGACGGCAATTCACTACGTCCAGTGAAGACGAGGGGGATGGGTACAATTCCTCTCAGGGGCAGGACCGCGCCGTTTCCCTTTTTCCCTTCCTGCCCGCAAGGCGTCCCCCGTGTACCGCCTCGTAACGGATCTGTTGCGGCCTTTCAGCTTCCTGTCCCTCTGCACCCTCGCGGCACTGGTCCTCCTGTGGCGCCGCAAGCCCGAGCGGCGCGGCCCGAAGATCGCCCTGACGGTCTGCCTGGCCTTCTTGACGCTCTTGTCGGTGCGGAGCGTGGGCCATCTGGCGGCGTGGAGTCTCGAATCGGCGTATCCGCCATGGGACGGCGTGCCGAGCCGGACCGACACCATCGTGGTCTTTAGCGGCGGCTACCGCGTGTACGACGCTTCCGGCGCCTACGCCGAGCTGGACGCGGGCACCTTGCGGCGCTGCCTCCACGCGGTGAAGCTCTACAGAAAGGCCGGTGGATGCCGGATCGTCGTCTCCGGCGGAAAGGTCGATCCGGATGCCCCCGGCCCCACGCTCGCCCGGACGATGGAGGTGTTCCTCGTGGACGTCGGCGTCCATCGCGGCGACATCCTCATGGAGGACAAGTCCAGGACCACCTACGAGAACGCGATCTACACCCAGCGGCTCCTCCAAGAGCGAAACGTCCAGCGGGTCATCCTGGTGACTGATGCGGTGCACATGTTCCGCTCCGAGCGATGCCTCCGGGCGACGGGAATCGAAGTGATCCCGGCGGCGTGCAACCATCGGGCGACCTGGTTCCGCTGGGAAGCCTCACGGTTCCTGCCGACTCCCGAGGGAGTGGATGAGGTCGACGCGGCGATGCACGAATGGGTGGGGATTGCCTGGTACTGGCTCAAGGGGCGAATCTGAGCAGGACGACTTTGAAAGTCGTCCTACTGCCCGTCTGCCCTCTGCCTACCGCTCCCGCCGCGGCCGCACCCTGGGCTTGAGAATCGCGACGGCCACGATGAGCGGCACCAACAGCCACAGCATCCACCGCAGCCGCGTAGCGGCAACCAGCACGATCACCGGCAACGTACACCACAGCCAAACGGGAATCCGTTTTAACTGCTCGTACGCCAGCCAGATCACCGCCAACAGCGGCCCGATCCGCAGGCACGCCGCCTCCAGATCGTTCATGGCGCTCGACGTCTTGTCCGTCGTGAAGTACAAGACGACGCCGAGCACCAACAAAACGACGGCGAGAATCCCAATCGCGTGACGGCGCTGAGCAGGTCGAAGCACCCAATCCCCCAATCCCTAATCCCCAATCCCTGACCCCTACATCCTATCCAACGCGTCGATCCAGCGGGCCAGCTCGGCCAGCTCGTCGGGCCTCAGATACCGCGGATCGGGGCCGAGGTCCTTCACCGTGACCGGGTACTTCATGGCCCGCAGGCGGGCGATCATCGCTTTCACCTGGCCCAGGGCAAGCGACTTCTGGCTCACGCCGAAGTAGAACGCCCGCCGCACCGCCGGATCGTTCTCTGGGGGCGTGCCCGCGGGCGCCGCATCGACGACCGCCACGCCGCGGAACGGGCTGTTCCCGGCCAGCCCCAACTGAAACGCCGCCTTGCCGCCGGTGTCGTGCCCGTGAATGACCACGCGCGTCGGATCGATCTTGTACTTGGAACTCACCTCGGCAATCAGTCGCACGACCCCCATCATGTCGCTCGCCTGCCAGCGTTTTGGATCGGCCGCTTTGGGGGCCAGGAGGATCAGCTCGTGCCGGTCGCAGAGCGGCTTCCAGCGGGCGATCAGCTCCTTCTCGTCCAGCCCGCCGGAACCGTGCAGCCACACGACCAGCCCGTGAGCCACCTCCGCCCGATAGCCTTCGGGAACGTAGGCCACGGCCCCTTGCCCACTCTTCTCGGGCGCGAACTCGATCCGCCCGACCTCGGGCCGCTCGGCCTTGGCTGCCTTCACCGGCTCGTGGGCCGGGGGGAGATCGGCGGGCGGAGGGCCCTCGGGCAAGGCCGCGAGTTTCACCGCGAGCTTGCGGGTCTGGTCGCCGCGGCGCAGTTCGATCTGTACCGTGTCCGCGGGCACGTGCTCGCCGAGCCTCTGCCGGAGCCAGGCGGCACCGTCAATCGGCTGGCCTTCGAACGAGACAAGGATGTCCCCTTGCTGAACGGCGGCCAAGGCCGCCGGGCTGTCCGGACAGACGTACCGGACCGAGACGCCGGCGCGTTTCTTCTCTGCTTGACCGGTCGCGGACCGCATCGGCAGGATGCCGAGGAAGGGGTGCTCGTAGGGTTCCAGCTTGGCCACCAGCTCCAGCTCGCGCTCGATCCGTTGGCCGTCGCGGAGGACCGCGATGCGCAGCTTGTCGCCGGCGTAGCGGCGGCCGAGTTCCTGCTTGAGCTGAGCGGCCAGCGTGATCTTCAGGCCATCGACCTCCACGACGCGGTCGCGGGCCTTCAATCCGGCCCGGTGGGCAGGCGAGCGCGGCCGCACGGCCGTAAGCAGCGGCTCCCCCGTGTAGAGGTTCTGCGGCGGGATGTTAATGCCCACGACCCCCGGCAGCAGGTCCTTGCCTTGCTTCAGGCGCGGCAGAAGCTCTATCACCGTCCGGGCGGGGACGGCGAACCCGATCCCCGAATCGTACCACTCCACGCCGGCCACTTCGGTCGTCTCCATGGGCGAGAGCGGCACGAGCACCCCGATCACGCGGCCGCGCACGTCCAAGAGCGGCCCGCCGTAGTTGTTCGGCGAGACCGCGGCATCGGTCTGGATCGCCTTGCCCCAGATGCGGTTGGTAGCGCTGACCACCCCGACCGAGATATTCGGGCGGTTCCCCTCGAACGTCCGCCCCACGGCAATGGCCCATTGGCCCACGCGGATTTCGCCCGGCGGGGCAATCTCGGGCACGGGGAGCGGCTTTTCGGCCTCGATCTGCAACAGCGCCAACATGCGGTTGTGATCCGTGGCCACCAGCCGGGCCGGGGCCGGTTTGCGGAGCCCATCGGGGAGTTGCACGAAGATCGACGCGGGTCGGTTGAGGAAATTGAACGCGCTGGAGACGATGTAGCCGTCCGGGGTCAAGACCAGTCCGGTGGTCGGACCGGCGCCGAAAAGTACGCGGCCCACGCGCTCCATGCCGCCGACCGTCTCGATGCGGACCACCGACGGCGCCACGCGATCCACGGCCGCGCGAAAGGCCTGCTGCTCCAGGTCGCCGAGGTCGTCGGCGCCTAGCGATCCAAGCGGCGCCGCGCACAACATCGCCAACGCCCCGGCAGCCAGGAGCAGGTTGCAACGAAGTCGCACCGCGGCTCGCGATTCTCCGTTCAATGCAGAATGTAAAATGCAAAATGTAAAATGCAAAATGGAAGACGCGATCGGCGCCCTGCGCCTCTCATTTTGCATTCTGCATTTTACATTTTGCATTTTACAGTCTGCTTTCTGCATCTTGCACTCTGCCCTTTGCATTTTACGGTATCCTCCGCAGGCGGCGCTACTTGCCGTCATTTGGGCTGACTTGAAGGACGAACTCCAGCATTTGCTGGCCGCGGAGCACCGTCAGCCGGACCTTGTCCTCGAAGTCGATGTATTGTAGCTCGCCGGCCAGGGCCTTGCACGAAGGCACCAGGCGCTCGCCAAGCAAGACCACCAGGTCGTCGGGCTGGAGGCCGGCCTTCGCGGCGGGGGAATTGGGCACAACGGCGTCCACGTACGGCGGCGTCCGCTCGACCACGTCCGGCACCAGCACGATCCCCAGCATCGCCGGCGTCAGCCATCTGGCCGGCTTCTTCGCGACCTCCTTCGCCTGCCGGACCACGAACTTCCCGGCCCGGATCTGCTCGACCGAATCGCGGAGCTGGGCGATGGGAATCGCGTAGTTGAGCCAGGTGTTGCTGAGCGAGTTGCGCAGCTCCTTGCCGAGCATGGCCAGCAGCTCGCCGTGGCGCGTGACCAAGGCGCCGCCGGCCGCGCCGGGATTGTTGGTCACCACGTCGAGCACGTACACCGGCCCGTCGTACGGAATCTCGTACACTCCGCGGCGGGCCTCCAGGCGCGTCTTCACCGAGATGGTCCCCCGCTGCACGCTCGCCGCCTCGCTCCCCATGGCGACGCCGAAGAGATTGCTGAGGGCCAACACCCGCGTGCCGGCGTCCGCCTCGACCGCCTGGCCCAGCTCGAAGTGCGGCAGCCCGGTGGCCTCGATCTTCAGCACGGCGACTTCCAAGCGGGGATCGGCGCCGAGCAGCTTGGCCTCGAGCTTGCGGCCGTCGTTGAGCGTCACGGTGATGACGTCGCTATCCAGCACGTAGCTCCAGGCCGTGAGCACGTGCCCCTCGGCGGAAACGAGAAAGCCGCTCTGGTAGCTCTCCAAGCCGCGCAGTCCCCCCGCGCCGTAGACCTTCACGAGCTTCGGCTGCGCCTGGCCGATGGTTTCGGGGACCGGCAGGGCGGCCGGACCGCTTGCGGCTTCGCAAGGCGCGGCGCTAGCCGCAGCCGCGAAGAGGACAAGCCCCCGCAGGATCCGGCGCGTCAAAGAAGCCAACAATGCTCGCATGGCGTTTTGTCGTCTATCAGCGATCAGCGATCGGCTATCAGCTTTCAGCTCCCATGCTGTCTACCGTCTACTGTCTACCGTCTACTTCCCCATTTCCACCGCTTCGACCCGGAACGCGGCAAACGGCTCGTTGCCGAAGCGGACGTCGATCCGGTGGGGGAACTGGCGGCCGGACAGGTCGCGGTAATCGCCAAAATACACCTCGCACGGATCGGCGTTTTCCTCGGGACACATCTCCAGGCCCGCCGGCAGGCCCGTCTTGGGATCGATGTAGAAGCGGCATTCCACGCCACCGTGCAGCCCGACCAGCACGTCCAGCGGCTCGTCGTGGCCCGGAAAGGGAGCCGTGCCCAGGTAGTAGGTCTCGCCGTAGCCGTCCGGCCCGCCGATCGCCAGACGCCGCCAGAGATACAGGGCGGGAAACAAGCCGCCGCTGCCGGGCGGCGCCAGCGACGAGCCAATCTCCTCGGTCACCGGCCAGTCGATCCGCTCCTTGGGAAGCACCAGCACGATGTGGTGCGAGCCCAGCTCGAGGCGGTATTCTCCACCGCCCTCCAGCGGCCCGCTGAGGATCCAGGCCGCGTCCAAAGGCGCGAAATCGCCCCGCGCGGCCCATGCCTTCCAGACCCGGTCGCGGTTCAGCCGGTTGAAATAGTAGTTGGCATATCCCCGCTTCTGTTCGAAGTGCTTCTTGACGATCTCCGGCATGACCGGCTTGGGCCGCAGGGGATTGGGCGGTCCGCCTTCGCCGGGCTGGGGGAGGGGAGTCGGGATGTCTTCGTCCCGGTCCTTGGGTTTCTTTTCGCTCGGGGGTTTGTCGCCGGGCTTCTCCGGCCGGTTCGGCTTGGGCTTGGGGATCGGCATGGGCGAGCGCTGCCCGCCGCGGGCCAGCTTCTCCAGCAGGTCGCTCTCGGTGTGTACGCCCGCTAAGCGGACGAGGATGTCAACGCGCTCTGCGTCGCGGCGGTAGCTCAGCGGGAGTCGCCAGCCCTTGGGAAAAATCCCCAGCGCGTTCTTGAACCCGTTGGGAGTGTCGATCGGCCGGCCGGCGAAACTGACGATCTCGTCGCCGTAGCGAAGCCCGCGCCGAGAGGCATCCGAGTTCTCCAGGATGTCGGTCACCGCGACGCGGCGGTCTTCGTCGAAGCCCACGGTCGCGCCCAAGGTGGCGTGGTCCACGATCCGGCCGCTGCGCAGGTGGCCCAGGAAATTCTTGATCTGGTTGATGGAGATCGCGTAGGCCACTCCCACGTTGACCCGGCCGCGTTTCTCGAACGACGCCCGGCCGTTGATCCCGATCAGCCGCCCCTGGGCGTCAAACAGCGGCCCGCCGGAGTTCCCCGGGTTGATCGAGGCGTCGGTCTGCAAACAGTCGGCGTATTCCAGCAGCGTCCCGGAAGGGAACTGGTAGCGGTGCACGCCGGAGAGAATGCCGTAGGTGACCGTGGGGCGAAAATCGGTGGCCAGCAAGAAAGGGTTTCCCATGGCGAAGACCGGATCGCCGACCCGGGCGCGGTCGCTATCGGCCATTTCGGCGCTGGGAAAATCCTCGCGGCCGAAGAGCTTGATGAGGGCCACGTCGCCGGTCGGGTCGATGCCCACGATCACGGCGTCGTAGACCCGGCCGTCGGGCATGCCGCACTTCATGAAACTGCCGCTGGGGAACGCGACGTGGAAATTGGTCAGGGCGTAGCCGTCCGGAGAGATGACCACGCCCGCACCGCCGCCTTCTCCGCTTGGCGAGAAGATGGCCAGCACCGGGGCCTTGGCATTCTCCATCACCGCCACCCGCTCGGCCTCGGCCCGCAGCACGGCAGGATCGACGGAAGCCGCGAAGAGGCAAGGCAACGGCACGGCGAGAGCCATCGTCCCAACCAGACACGGAAAGGAGAGAATCGCGTACACGGAACGTCTCATTTCACCAGTCTCGCCTCCGCAAGGTCCAGGTAGTCGGCCAGGTCGAGGTCTTCCCCGAAGTCCACCAGGATGCTCAGCCGCCGCACGCCCGTCAAGTCGAGGCTCACCGGCTTGGCCGGCTCCGTCCCGGCGACGGCCTGGTCCAGCAGGACTCTTTCGTCGCCGCGGACTACGAGGCGCACGTGCCCCCGCGGGCGGACCCGGTCGTCGATCCCCGCCGTGGCCACAAAGCGGCTGTACCGCTCCGGCAGGCGATAGACCACCAGCGTGCGGCTGGTCAGTCCCATCCCCTTCCTGAAGCTCTTTCCGTCGAGATGGAGCAGGCCGCCGTCGTGGCTGCGATCCCGCCGCGGGGCAGCCGACTCCGCCCGCGACGGAAAATCCTTCCCCAGGCTGATGTATGGGGTCCAGTTCACCGACTCGGGCTCCAAATCACTTAAGTATACGACCTTGCCCCTGGAGAAATCGATCCGCTTCACGACGGCAAGCCCACGGGCCAGCTTCAGGCCGGTGGGAGTGGTCCACTGGAGCTTCTCCCCGGCCAGTGCGATGGTCTGCACCGACCACGTCGCCCCCGAAACCTCGCTGAGCATGCCTAGGGCCTGCGGCAGTTGGCGGCCCGCAGGGTGATAATAGGCCAGCCCGTAGACCTTGGCCCGCTTGATCGGCAGCACTTCGCCGTCCAGCTCGAATCTCACGACCTCGGCGGTCACGTCGCGCAAGACCCCCTTGTGGTAGTCGATGGTCTCGGCGGTCTTGACGACCAAAACGTCGCTCTTCAGCTCCGAGCCGACGATCCGCGACCACTGGCTGGACACTGCCTCGGCCGGCGACTGGAAGCGGACCCACTTGACGTCCTGGGTCGGGATGTCGAGCGGCTCGCCGTCCGGAAGGGTCAGCCGGGCGCGGGCTTCGGTGGCCGTGTAGGCCGAGCCGACCAGCGACGAGCCGTCCACCAACTCGACCCACACCGCGGGCGACGGTCCCGCTCCCTCTGGCGCGCCCTTGGGAGAAATGCCCGTCAGCTTGCCGATCTCCAAGCTGACCGGCCCGCGCTCGGTGGCGAGCTTGATCCCTCCGGCGCCGAATTCCAGCAGTCCGCCGGCGATCACGCCGCCGTCGGTGGTCTCCACCTCAACCGCCGGCGGAGCGGCGGTCAACTGCGCGATGCAAAACAGTAGTGTGAACATGGTTCTATAACGTCTCTCTCGCGTAAAGCCCACGGGCTGCAGCCCGTGGGCTTTGCACCCCGCGAACTTTGCAGCCCGCGTGTATTACTTGCTCTCCTCCGTTGCCAGCTTGCGGAAATACTGTTCAATCACGTCGCGGTAGTGCGAGGGGAACTGGCGGCCGATCTGTTGCATGGCCTCCTCGCGTTGGCGGGGCGGCAGGTCGCCCCAGCCGCTCTTGTTGCCCACGTTCCGCTTCGTCACGTCGCCCCGTCCCTTGCCGCCCATGGGGAAGCTGTCGGAGGCCGGCCTCTGCGGCCGGGTGTTGTCCGCGCCGGCGGCGGACTGCTGCTGTTGTTGCTTCTCCATTTTCTCGATGAGCTTGTCGAGCGACTTGACCACGCCGTCCTCGACGGAGCGGACCTTGGGCCCGGCGCGGCCCAGGTCCAGGCGGCGCTCGATGTCCTGCATGCGCCGGGCGATGTGGTCCAGCGAGTCCTCCTTGAGGTCCTTAAGCTCGTCTTCCATGAGCCGGGCCACGGCCGCGTAGCGTTTCGGACCGTGCTCGGCGTTGGCCAGGAGCCGCCCGATCGCATCCAATCCCTGCTCCTGGTTCAACAGGCGGTGACTGGCCACCGCCTGGCAGAACAAGAGCGTGGCGGGGTCGGCCACGTCCTCCGGCTTCATCCCGGCCAACTGCTCCAGGGCCTCGTCGTAGAGCGATTCCTGCACCAGCCAGCGTCCGTACCAAAGCCGCAGGTTGTTGGCCACCAGCGGCGGCATCTTGGGATCGGCCCGCCACGGCTGCGGAGGCGGACCTTTCGGGTTGCGCCGGCTGCTGCAAAGCGTCAAGAGCCTGCGGGCGTCCTGGTCGGCCAGGGCGAACGTCTGCACCACCCGCTCCAGAAGCTCGACGCCGGAAGATTGCTCCGGCTTGGCGGTCCAAAGCGCGTCGGCCTTCGCCCGCAGCGCGGCGTCCGGCTTGTGCCCGTCCAGCCAGGCGTAGACCTCTTTCTTGACTTCTTCGGCCTTTGGGGCCTGCCAGGGCGCCGGTTGCGAGGCCGCATCAGGCACCTGCCCGACGGCCCCGCCGGCGAGCACGCCGGAGAGTACCGTCATCATAGCCGGCACAACCCTAACGCGATACGGGCACAGCCGAACTCGAGCGACGGAAGAGTGCAAAATGTAAAATGTAAAATGTAAAATGCAAATTGCAGAATGAGAGCCCACCGACCACTTTACATTTTGCACTTTGCATTTTACATTTTGCATTTTTCACTCCTCACTTCTCACTCTGCCCGCGAAGAGGCAAGCCCACGCGACGTCTCCGCCTAGTCGCTAGCCCCAAATCCCCAGCCCCTAGTCCCTCGTCCCTCTCACCGGTTCTTCCCCGCGTTCAAATCCCGCGTGATCTTGAAGATCCGCTCCTGGCGCTCGGCGAGCCGCCGGATGGCCTCGATCAGGTCGGGGCTGTCGGCCTGCTCGCCCTTGATTTCCCTCGAGTACCGCGCCGTGCGGTTGTTCACCCAGACTTGCAGGGAACGGATCATCTTGATCTCCGCCAGGACGTCGACCAACGGCGGGTCCTGCGGCTCGCCCGTCATGGAATTGGGCTGCTGCCGCTGTTTCTCCAAGTCCTTAAGGGCCTTCTTGAGGGCCTTGAGCATTTCCTCCAGGGCGGCGATGATGTCCTGCTCCACGTCCTGGGTGAGCTTGTCCACCTTGGCCTGGGACAGGCGCACGGCCACTTGCTGGACGTCGTCGCGCATCTGACCGACGACCTCCGGAAACGCCACGGCGCTCCCCTCGTCGCGCAGCAGCGTCAGGGCCTTCTCGGCCTCCAGATCGATCTCTCCCTCCTTGCCGCTCAATTCGCCCGACCGGTTTTGCTCGGTGCGGGTCCATCGGTCGCGGGGAACCTTGTCCAAGTCGATCGTTCCCTCCAGGACGACCCGCTGCACTTGCAGCATCTTCGTGAAGCGGGCTTCGAGCGAGGTGAGGATCCGCTCCATCTCTTCCTCGCGGAGCTGGCGGAGGATCTCTTCCAGGGCGGCCTTGGCCTGCTGGAGCTCGCGGATCGCTTCTTCCTGTTTCTCCGCGGCCCCCTGGCGCTGGGCCTCCTGGAGCTTCTGTTCCGCCTCGCGCATGCGCTGCCGGGCAGCTTCGAGGCGCTTGCGGGCCGGGTTTCCCTGAGGGCTCGGGGGCTGATTGGGATCCTGGTCTTGGCCTTGCCCCTGACCTTGGCCCTGCCCTTGACCTTGGCCCTGAGCTTGTTTTTTGCCTTGCCCTTGCCCTTTTCCCTGACCCTCGCTCTTCCCCTTTGCTTGGCCTTGTCCCTCCGCCTTTGGTTTTTCCTTTCCCTGGTTTCCCTGGCCGTCTCCCTCTCCTTTTCCTTCTTTCTTGCCCGGAGCCTGGTCTTTTCCTTGTGCGTCGGGTTTCTTGCCCGCGTCCGGCTGTTTCTCCGGGCTTTCCTCCTTGGCCTTGATGTCCTGTGCCAGGTTGTCGGTCTTGTCGGCCACTCGGCCTTGTTCTTCGGCCAGCTTCTTGGGGTCGTCGGAGCGGCCGGTCCGGCCTTGAAGGTCCTTCTGCTGGTTGAGAATGGCCCCCAGACGCTTGAGATACTCGCGGATGCGGGCCTTCTCCGAATCGAGCCGCTTGGCCCGATCGCCGCTCAGCAGCAAGTCCACCAAGCCCCGCAACTCGCGGTCCACCGCGGCCTGAGAATCCACCGCGTCGGCAAGCTGCTCTTTCTTGAGCAAGCGGCCAGTCTCCTCCAGGCGCACGAGGATCGCCCGGTCCTTGCTTTGGCTGATGGCCTTGCGGAGCAGGTTGGCCCGCTCGGGATCAATCGCCGCGCTCAGCTCGGCCATTTCCAGGAGCCACTTCTCCAGCCGGTCGAACTTGGCCGTGACGTCTTCCTGTTCGACAACCAGTCTTCCCGCAGCGACCTTCTCCTTCGGGGCGGGCGCTTCCTTCGCGGCGGGCGATTTCTTCGGGGCGGCAGCGTCGGCCGGACCCTGCGCTCGCGCCGCGCCCTGCCACAGGGCCACGACCGCAATGATCCCCCACGCAATCCGCAACGAACCGGCGGCGCAGTTCATGGCAACTTCTCCTTCAGTTCGGTGAGGCTCTCCTTCTGCCGCTGTCTGGTCAAGACCTGCACCTTCTCCTGCGCGCGGATGATCGCCCGCAGCGTCTCGATCACCTCGTTGAGGTCTTCCAGCCGGCTCATTTTGCCGAGGGCTTGACGCATGGCCAGAAGGATCGCGTCGGCCTGGCGCACGGCCTGGTCGCGGCTCTCGGCGCCCTTGGCGGCGTCGGCCATCGTCTCCTGGAGCCGGTCCAACTGGCGGTCCAGCTCGGCAAACATCTCGCTCCCGATGCGGCGAAGCGGCACGGCGATCTCGTCCTGCAAGCGGCGTTTTCCCTCTTCGTCGTCGATGCGGTTGTTGACCAGCTCCTGCCGGATCTCGCTGAAGGCCTCGGCCAGGCCGAGGATCTCGTGGGCGTCGGTGACGCTGTTCTCCGCGGCAGACCGCACGTCCAACGTCCGCTGGGAGAGCCGCTCGGCCGCCGACGGCGCTTGGGCGCCGGACTCGGGCTTCGGCGGGGCCGCTTTCTCGCCGCTCTTGGGCTCGGACTTCTTTCCCGCGGGGTCCTTGGGCGGCTCCGGCTTCTTCGGCGGGCTGAAATCGATCCCGGCAAGCAGATTCCGCGTGTACTCCACCTTCTTGATCGTCTCCTCGAACCGCTGCCGCAACACCAATTGCCGCGCCTTGAGCATCGTCTGCAACTGCTGCGGCGTGACCACGTCCAGCACCCAGCGGTCGCCGGAGCCCACGTTCGGGCCGCTCCCCAGATTAAAGCGGTCCTCCCCCTTCACGCAAACGCTGAACTTCTGCCCCGGCTTCAGGTCCAGACCCGCCGCGTCCAAAAGCGCCTCGGGGAGCTTCAGCGGGTACTCCGTCAGGTTGCCCGAAAGGGCTGCAATCTGCTTCGTGGCCGCCGGCTTCTGATCCACCGCGTACTCGAACCACACCCGGGCGATCCCATAGTCGTCGGTCACTTGCCCCGCGACGGGCAGCATGGCCCGCGGCGCGATCGCGGCGCCCGCCGTGCCGATCCCTTGAAGCCGCACGGAGAGCCTGGGCCGCTCGTCCTCCACGGCCGCCAGCGTCAGCGGCACCGGCTCGCGGCTCCTGATCCCGTCGGCGTCGAACAGCGTGAAGAGAACCGTCGTCTCCTTGGTCAACGTTCCAATCGCGTGCCGGAAGGATCGCGGGCTCTCGGGAGACGGCCGGACCAAGACCGCGGCGGGCTCTTCCGACGGCTTGCGGCGCGGGCCGGTCTCCTGCTGCTGCTCCACGCGCACGTGGACTAGGTCCTTGTTGGTGGTCGCCCGGACCGTAATCCGGCTCCCCCACGGGAACTGCATCACGTTGCTCATGGGAAAGGATTGGGGCGTGCGGCAGGTGTAGGGCGGATACTCGCAATCGACGTCCATGGTGACGATCGCGGGATTGTCCACGACCTCGATCCGCAGGCCGCGGATGGCATCGTCGCCGCCGGCCACGTCGAACGTGATCGGGCTGACGACGCTCTCGAACGCATAGGAAAAGCGTTGATACCGGCTGTTCTCCGGGTCGGCGTCGCGCTGGCGGCGCATCGGCTTGGACTTACGGGCTCCTCCTTCGGTGTAGTCCACGTAGACCCGCTCGGGCACGGTGTAGACCCGCTCGGGCACGTTGGGATCGCCCCGATCGGCCATGCAGGCCACGGTCGCGCCGGTGCCGCGGAGGATCTTGATGGAGCCGTCCTGGAAGCCTTCCATGACCAGGTGCGTGGTGCGCGGCCAGGACTCCTCGGCAAAAAGCAGGCTCCGCCGGGCCCAGATGCCCATGGCGTCGGACCGGAGCAGGCCGAAGAGCACGACGGAAGTGAGCAGCGCGGCCGCCGCCCCAACGCTCTTGCGGAGCGGCCACGGATTGAAGACCTTCGGCAGGCGGACTTCGCCGAGCGGCCCGGCGGCATCGCGGCACGTGCGGGCGAGGAGTTCCGAGCTGAGGCCCTCGACCGTTCCGTCGCCCTCCGACAAATCGACCGCCGTGAGCAGGCTGTCGCCGAACTGCGGGAAGTAGCGCTCCAGCAGCAAGGCCATGCTCGGGTCGCGTAATGGTACAAACGCGCGGCGGAGGATCCCGCGGAAGAGGACCCAAGCGAGCCCGAGTCCGACGAGAACCGCCAGGATTTGCCGCACGGCCGCAGTAGGCTCAAGGTAGCGGTCGATCGCCAGACTGGCCCAGAAGGCCGCTCCCAGCCAGGCGACAGCCCATCCCAGCCCCTCCAGCCAAACGTACCAGCGGATCCGCCGCCGCAGGGCGTCGAGCACCTGCCGGATCGCCGGGGCCAGTTCGGCTTGGAGCCTGTTGCTCGTCATGCTACGCCAGTTTCCACAACCGCCGGATGAGCCACTCGCCGCACAGCAGCCCGCAGACGCCAAACATCATCCACCGGAGCCAAGCCTGCTCCCAAAGCGGATCCGGGCCCTCCTCGATGGTCGTCACGCGCGGCTCGCCCTGCAGGTGGGCCACGAGCGGATCGGCTCCGCCGGAAGCGAAGGCGGCGTCCAAGTCGGCATAGTACTTTCCTTCGCAGAGCTTTCTTCCGCTAGGGTCCTTGAGCCCGTCGGCCAGCCGTTTGAGCAATGCCTCGTCGCGTTGGAGGGTGTCCTTCTCCAGGTTGGGCATGACGACTTGGACCCGCCGGGAGATCCGCTCGTCGGCGCTCTCCGGCACCGAGACCTGCAATCGGTACGTCCCCTCTTGCAGCACGGTGATTTGCCCGGTGAACACTCCCGCCCGGTTGGGGTCTGCCACAAGCGTCGCGCTCTGGATGCTGTCGTCCGGCTGGATCACCTGCATCGGCACCTTGGCGGCCTGGAGGGGCTGCGACTGGGCGTTGTTCAACTGGGACCTGATCTCCACTGTGCTGCCCACCAGGTGCTGCTCCTTGTCCACCGTGAGCGATCCCCGCTTGGACTGCCGCAGCAGCCGCTCTTGGGCAACGTGGCGCATGAGCCGCGTGTAGAACTGCTCGAAATAGCCTTCCTTGGCGCTGCGGAGCCGCCACATCTCGCCGCTCCCCAGGTAAAACACCCGTCCGCAGCCGTAGAACTGCCCCGCAAGGTAGACCGGCGGCAGCCCTTCTTCCGCCGCCCGGGGATCGGCGAAGCGGGCATAGACCTTGGCCCCCGACTTCGGCCCGCGCACCGGGAAGCAACTGTACATCCCGAAGCGCCGCTTGGCATCCTTTTCGGGCTCCTTGCCCGAGTCCTCGTCGGAGCCGGTGAAGAACCGCCCCCAGGCCCTCTGGTTCGCCTCGTCGCCATCGTCCAGCCAGAGGAACGGGGCCTCGCGGTACTCGCGGGTGAATTCCAGCCGGCACGGGTCCCGGCTGGCGTAGCCTCCGCTTTCCAGGATCGTGCTCTGGCGGTAGAACTCCACCGGGTACAAGGCCCGGACCTTGGCCCGCGCCGAATCCTGCACCCAGCCGCCGACCGTCTGGCCGGCATAGACCGGCCCGGCAATGACGATCAGCCCGCCCCCTTGTTCGCCGACCCATTTCTCCAGCAGGTCCACCTGGCGGTCGGTCAGGCCCGGCGACTTATCGGTCGGGGCCTGCCACCGCGGGTCGAATGCGATCACGCAGTCGTACTCGCCCAGGGCCTCCGGGGTCGCTGGGAAGTCCTTCAGGATTTTGACGGCCTCCTGGGAAATCCCCTCGCTGCCGGTCTGGAGCAGCACGTCGAGGATCACATTCCGCTTGTCGCGGTGGAGCAGCCCCCGCAGGAACTGATACTCCCGTGAGGCCGCCCCCGCAAACAACAACACGCGGGTCTTGCGGTCCACGATCTCGGTCTCGGCCGTGCGCTGGTTGTCCTCGGGGTTGTGGTCGGCCTTGGGCGGCACCACGCGGAAGACGATCCGCCGGCGCCCCTTCTCTCCTTCCGCGGGTGTCAACTGGAACTTGACGGAGAGCGGCGTGCCGTCCGCGGGGAGAAGCTCGTTTTTCGCCGGAAGGACCTGCTCGGTCCCCTTCTCCGGATCGCGGACCACCAGTTGCACGGTGACCGGCTGGCCCGCCAGTCCCACGGCCTGCACTCGCCCTGTCACCGTATACGAATCGCCGGGAGTGACGCGTTCCGGGACCTCCAGCTCAGCGACCCGGACGTTCGCGGGCGGCTTGGTGGAACCGACCCCGACGGGGAAGAGGTGGATCTTGGCCTCCGCGGCCATTTCCAGCACACTCTCCGGCGAGCGGCCCGCATTCTGGCCGCCGTCGCTGGCGATCACGATCCCCGCGACCGGGAAACCGCGCTCTTGGGCAATCACTTGTTGCAGGGCCTCGCCCAGGCGAGTCTCTCTTCCCGCGGGCTGGAGGGCCTTTTCCCAGTCGATCTTTTTTTCCGGGGAGTCGCCGGCCTGGGACGAGCCGGGGGAGTCGCCCTTCTGGGCCTCCCCTTCGCCCGCTGGCCAGGCGCCGGCCTCCGACGCATCGGCTTCGGTCTCGGCGCCCTCCTTGCGTTTCTCCAGCATCGCGATCTGCCCGACGGCGTCGTCGAATCGCATCACCACCACGTCGCAGGCCGTGCGGAGCCTGTCGAGAAACTCCGTCTTGGCCAGGGCCGCGGCCACCTGCTGCTGGCGGCTCAAGGCAGACACCTCGCTATCGACCAGCTTCATGCTCTGGCTGGTATCCACCAGCACGACCACGCGAGGGTTCTGGACCTCTTCCCGCTCGCTGCGCCACTGGGGCTGAAGGTAGAAAAGGAGCAGGGCGAGGAAGACCGCGCTCCGCATCCCCGCCAGCAGCCAGCCCCAGCCGCGCCCCAGGTCGCGGGCGTCGCGACGGTACATGCCCCAAACGAACACCAAGATCGCCAGGCAAACGGCGACCGCGAGGACCAGATCGAGCTGAGAGTGGATTCGTCCCCATTGGAGGCGGTAGTGGGCGCCCTCTTGGCCCCATTCGAGCAGGTGCGCGAGACTCATCCGGCACCTCCCGCCCCACGGGGGATCGTAGGACGGGCTTCTAGCCCGTCTCCCGTAGGACGAGTTGGCAACCCGTCTCCCGTAGGACGGACTTCCAGTCCGTCCCGGGCGGATTGAAAACCCGCCCTGCGTGGGGCGGATTGCCAATCCGCCCTACGAGCCCGCGTCGACGCCGGCGGATGATAGCTGGCCGAATACGCCAAGAGCTGCTCCCCAACCAACAGCCCCACCAGCACGTAAAGCAGGGCCAGACTGAGCGTCGAGCCGGCCTGCTGTTCGGCGGGGTACTGAAACGTCGCCGCAACATGGAACTGGCAGTCCGTGTCCTTCAACCGCTCGGCCAGCTCGGGAACCCAGAGCGTCTTGAGGTTTCCTTCGTCGGGCTGGACGTTGACCGCGTAGCGGCGGATCTCCTCCTTGCCCCCTTTCTGCTTGAGCACGGCCTCGTAAACGCCGGCAGCATCGGTCTCCTCCAAAGTCACCGCCAGCCGGCCGTCGGGACCGTAGGCGGCATCCACCAACACCGGGCGATGGGCCTCGTCTTGGGAGGCCGCCGAGGGACCGCCCGGGCTCGAAGCCGCCTCCGGCTGTTCGCCCGGCAAGGTGCTGCCTTCCCCGGCGCTCTTCTTCCCCGGGGCCTTCTCTCTGCGGGCAGGTTTCCTAAAGCGGACCTGGGCCGCGTATTGCGTGCCGTCCAAGGGGAAGTTCAGCGGCTCGCCGACCAGGCAAGACTCGCGGCCAACCGTCTGCCCGCCGAGATATGCCTGGAGCTCCAGCATCGCCACCACGAAGCTAGGGTTCTCGCGGGCCCAGTTGTTCCAGACCGGGGCGGCCGTGGTCAAGAAGGCCACCACGCGCCCGCGGCCGAAGGGCCGGTCCAACGCCAGCGGCGCCCCGTTGCGAAGCCGGGCAATGATCTGCACGGCCGGGTTTGCCTCCGGGCGCCACGTGCGCGCCACCGTGTAGTAGCGGTGAACGTTCACCAGCGTGAGAAAACTGTTCCGCTCTCCGGAGAAGACGTCGAAAATGCGATGCTTGGTGACTTCCAGGTCGGGCAGCTTTTGCAGGTAATCGGGCTTCAACTCCTCCGCGGCCCCGAGCGGCACGGGGAACAGCCCCTTGCCGTCCCGGTACAGGGAGCGGTTCAGCCAGCGGCTCTGCGAGCGTTCCCCGAGGAAAAAGGCCGCGCCCCCGCCGCCCGATACGTACTTCTCCAAGGCCGCGACCGCCGAATCGTCAAGCTCATCCACGTTCAACAAGTAGATCGCGCGGAACGGCTCCAGCGGGTGACTGCTCAGGTACCGCGGGGTTTCTATCTTCGGACTGATCCCCGTGGCCACCGGTCCCCCCGGGGCCAGCGCGGCGTTCAGGTAGCGGGCATCCCGGCCGGCGGGATCGCCATCGATGAGCAAGGCGGGCAGGTCGCGCGGGACGTCCAGGACCGCGTAGCGGGAGTTGTCGGCGGCCACCGCATCGGGGTCCAGTTGGGCGGTGACGCGATGCTCGCCGGCCGTCGTGAAGCGGACCGGGAACCGCTCGCGCACCGCGCCCTGCGCCGGGATCCGGGCGATGGTGACCGCAGGCTGGGCCCGCCCGTCGGCCTCCACGAGCACGGGAACGTCGCGGACCGGCTTCGGGCCGAAGTTCTGCACCACCACGTCCATGAACGAGAACACGCCGGCGGCCCAGATCCCGGGAGCGGGGGCCAGCTCGGCGATGGCCAGGTTCGGCCGTGCCGCGTCCACGCAGTTCACCAGGTGGACCTTGACCGCCGCCTGCTTCCATTGAAGGAGGCGGTCCCGCAGGGCGCTGGCGGCGTCCCAATCCCGGGCGCGGAAATCGGAGACCAGGTAGACGACGCGGTCCGCGTCCGTCGATTTGGCCAGCACTTCATCGAGGCCCTCCATGGCGCCCAAGGGCCCGGCCGCGGTCTGCGACGGGGCCCAGGGGGCGATCATCGCCTCCAACCGCTCGGCGAACTTGCTGTCCACGGTCTCTTCATTCAGGTCCGGCTGGGGGCCGCGGCTGCCGCGCCTGGCGCGCGAGAAACGCAGCAGGGTGAACTTCTGCGGCCCTTCCTCGGCCACCGCCTTGCCGATTCGGCCGACGACCCCCTTGGCCTGCTCCAGCGCGCTGGTGCCTTCCCAGGAATCGGACATCGAGTAGCTGTCGTCCAAGAGCACGATGTGGTGGGTCGCGCGGCCGCCGAACAGCCGGCCCCACTGGGCGCCCAACCGCGGCTGGGCCAGCATCAACACCACGAGGGCCACCGCCGTCATCCGCACCAGGAGCAGCAGCAGTTGCTTCAGCAGCACCCAGGTGCGGTTCTTCCTCTGGCTTTGCAGGAGGAACTCCATGGCGGCCCAACGCACGCGGCGGTGGCGCAGCATGTTGATCAAGTGGATCAACACGGGCACGCCCACCAAGGGCAATCCCCACAACAGCGATGTGTGGACGAAGGGTTCCATCAGTACTTGTAGTGCATCGCCAGCCGGTGGTTCAAAAACGCCGCCAGCGCCGGGCCCAAGGGCTGGCTGGTGCGGAGCAGGGCGTAATCGACGTTCTCTCGCGCGCAGCCCCGCCGCACCTCTTCCAAATAGCTCCCCAGCGCGTCCAGATACCCTTGGCGCAGCGCCCGGGGATTGCAGGCCAGGTGGATCGGCAGCTCCAGGCCCTCGAACCGCGTCGGTCCGTTAAAGGGGAAATCGATCTCGTCGTCGTCCAGCACGTGGAACACGAGCACGTCGTGGCCGCGGCTGCGGAGCAGCTTCAGCCCGCGGAACAGGCCGTCGCGCTCGATCAAGAGGTCGGAGATCAAGACCATCATCCCGCGCCGCGGAAAACTCTCCACCGCGGTGCGGAGGATGGGGTAGAGGTCGGTCTTGTTGGCGGGGCGGCTGGAGTCGAGGGCCTGGATGATCGAATCCAGGTGGTTCCGCCTGGTCCGCTGGGGGACGACCATTCGCGACTGCTCGTCGAAGGCCACGCAGCCCACCGCGTCCTGCTGGCGGAGCACGAGGTAGGCCAGGCTCACGGCGAGCGTCGCGGCATACTCGTACTTGCTCATCGCCCCGGAGCCGTAGTGCATGGAGCCGGAGACGTCCGCCAGGAGCGTCAGCCGCAGGTTGGTGTCTTCCTCGAACTGCTTGACGTAGAATCGGTCCTGCTTGGCCCAGACCTTCCAGTCGACGTACCGCAGGTCGTCGCCCCAGGTGTAGGCGCGGTGCTGGAGAAACTCCGCGGACTGGCCGAAGTACGGGCTGCGGTGCATCCCCGCCAGGAACCCTTCCACCACGTACCGCGCGCGGAGATCGAGCCGGGCGATCCGCTTGATCACCTCAGGATGCAAAAATCGTCTGGAATCGCGCATCGCTGGTGAGCTCGTCTTCGCGGGTGGGAGTGATGGACAGGATCCGCTCGATCACGTCGTCGGTGCTCACTCCGTCGCTTTCCGCGGTGAAGCTCAGCACCAGGCGATGGCGGAGCACGGGCCTGGCGAGCACCTGGAGGTCCTCGATGGTCACGTGAGTGCGGCCGTGGAGCAGCGCCCGGGCCTTGGCCCCGAGGATCAGGAACTGCACCGCGCGGGGGCCCGCTCCCCAGGCAAGCTGCTCGCCCACGAATTCCGGCACTCCGGGCTCGCCGGCGCGGGTCTGCCGCACCAGCGAGAGCGTGTAGCGGATCAGGTGTGCCGAGACCGGGACGCTGCGGACCATCCCTTGCAGATCGAGGATGTCTTCGGCCGAGAGGACCGGCTCGATCTCCTCGCCGGCCAATCCGGTCGTGCGCCGCGCGACCTCGAATTCCTCCTCAAACGACGGATACTTCACGAAGACCTTGAACATGAAGCGGTCTTGCTGGGCCTCCGGCAGCGGATAGGTCCCTTCCTGCTCGATGGGATTCTGCGTGGCCAGAACGAAGAACGGGTCGGCCAGCTTGTGGCGCACTCGCCCCACGGTGACTTGCCGCTCCTGCATGGCCTCCAGCAGGGCGGCCTGGGTCTTGGGCGGGGTGCGGTTGATCTCGTCGGCCAGGATCACGTGGGAGAAAAGCGGCCCGGGGAGGAACCGGTGCTCCCGGCTTCCCGTGGTGCGGTTTTCCTCGATGATCTCGGTGCCGGTGATGTCGGCGGGCATCAGGTCCGGGGTGAACTGGATGCGGCTGAAGGAGAGATTGAGCGTGCGGGCCAGCGTGCTGATCATCAGCGTCTTGGCCAGGCCCGGCACGCCCTCCAGAAGGCAATGCCCCCGGCTGAAGAGCGAGATCAAAAGCTCCTCGATCACGTCGTGCTGCCCGACGATCACCCGCGACAGTTGTTCGAGGATCTTCTCGCGCGCGGCGGCGAGCTTTTCGATCGCGGCGGTCTCGTGGGCGTTCAATGCTTGGTCGAGCGTCATGGGGTTTTCCTTGGGGGCACCTAGCGTTGGTAGATCGGCAGTGCGGCCCTCTCCAGTTGCAGGATGGTCAGGTTGATCGCCGTGGTGTAAACCGGCCCGATGTACCCTTGCACCCACGATCCGTCGGGGCCGGCCTCTTGGACGAGCCGGGCGTAAATCCGGTTGCGGTAGTCCTCCCATTTCCTGCCGCCTTCGCGGTAGCAGACCTGGGCGTAATAGTAGTGGGCATAATGCCAGTGGCCGAATCCTTCGGCGGAGAGGTTGTCCAGGTTCTTGCTGCAGAACCGCTCCAGCTTGGGGATCAGCTTGTCGACGAGTTCCTTGTGGTAGTCGCCGACGTTGACCAGGCAGGCCACGGCCGCGGCGGTGATCGCCGGGCGGGCCCCGCCGCCCTTGATGTTGTACTGTACGCCGCCGTCGGGGAGCGTGCAGCGGTCGATGTACTTGATTGCCTTGTCGATGATCTCGTTGGGGACGGGAATGCCGGCATTGCGGCATCCGCGCAGCCCTTGAACCTGGGTGATCGTCGTCGAGCCCTCGTCGAAGCCGTGGCCCGCCTCGGCGCTGATATAGCCCCAGCCGCCGGCCTCGGTCTGGGCCCGGCCGCTAAAGACCACCGCGCGGCGGAGCACGTCCACTAGTTGCTGGCGCCGCTCCAAGTCCTCTTCCTCGCCCAGCACCTGCGAGAGGAACAGCATCGAGAAGCCGTGGCCGTAGATGTAGCGGTCGTCCTGGTAAGGGTCGCCGATCAGGCCGTTCGGCCGGCTGCGGCTGAGCAGATAGTCCACTGCCAATCGGATGTTGGGCGAGTATTTCCCCTGCGTGGTCGTCGAGCCCTCGCACAACAGCGCCATCCCCGCCATCGCGGTCATGGCCGTCGGATAGCGGCCGTTGCTGGCGGCCCACGACCCGCGCCGCGATTGATGCCCCGCCAGCCAGTCCAGCCCGCGGGCCACCGCCGCCCGGACTCGGGGATCGTTGCGGGCATCGGCGGCCGGCGCGCTCGCGAACAGGAGCGATGCCGCCGCCAGGAAGGCGAGCAAAACGGCCGCCGGCAGGGCGGTCCAGCGTGGCATGCCTCCGCGCGTCGCTGGGTGCCATGCCCACGCTTGCGTGGGCATGTGCTCGGCATGGCGACGCAAGCGTCGCCATGGCACCCGTCGCACCAACGACATGCTCACCCAACGCTTCGCGTTGTGAGAGCATGCCACCCGCCCGGTTATTCGCAGCCACAGGCGATTCATCGCTTCGTCTCCTTGGCGCCGGTGGCGTTGGTTTTCGGGGGTTCGGGCTTCGGTTCGGGCTTGCCGGCCGGCGCTTTGGGGAGCGAGTTGGGGTCTTTCGCCGCCGGCTTCTTCCCGGTCGGCGGTTTCTCGTCCCCGAATCCCCGCCATGGGATCGGCGGCTCCTCGGCCCCGATGCCCTTCCAGAACGCCTTCCAAAGCATCTCCCCGGTCTTCGGCGGTGGAACCGGCTTGTCGGTAAGCTTCAGCGTGACCACCTGCTGCTGCGACCGGAACTCCACCGTCTTCTTCTCCGGGTCGCCCGCCAGACGGAGATAGGACAGTCCACTCAGCGTCTCCGGCCCAAGGACCCGGCCGGTCCGCTTGTCGATGCAAAGAATGGTGATCTTCTGCGTGGGGAAGTTGGGATTCCGCGACGGGACCCCGCGCGCAAACACCAGCACCGGGAGCCGCGCCGGCTGATTGGTCGGCAGGAACTGGTCTTCCACCGTGACCGGCTCGTCCCATGCCTTCTTCCCCTGGCGGTCGAATCCATACACGTGGGCCCGGCCGATCTGCACGTTCTGTACTCCCTGCAGCCCGAAGGCTTGGAAGTCCCGCGGCCTGGTGCGCTCCAGGCCGTTGATCACCAGCATGGTACGATCGGCCGAGCGGAACACGTGGAGGTCGGCAAAGAAGCGCTCCGGCCGGAGTCCGGCGTCGATGATCTTGCGCCCGTCGGGGACCCGGACCAGGGTGAACCGCCCGGTGCGGGGCTCGAACACGGCCGCCGATTCCCGGTCGACCACCGTGACTCGGGCGTCGGCGGCAAACTTCATCGCCGGCCACACGGGGCGTTTCTCCCAGGGATCGTACAGTTCCAGGCTCCCGTCCCGCCAGACCAGCACGTTCCGCCCAAAGGCAAAGTTCGGCAATCGCTCGTGCGGAATGGGCCGTGTGTCCAACAGCTTGCCGTCGGCGGCCCGCAGCACGGTGGCCGTCGTTTGGTCATAGGGGAGGACAAAAATGTACTTCTCGTCTCCGAACACGATGCTGTCGGGCCGCGCGTCGCGGCGGACCCAGAGTTCCCGGCCGCTCATCGGGTCCACGCCGCACAGCTCGTGCACCCGCTGGTAGCAGACCAGCTCGTCGTTGATCACCACCGGCACGTTGGCGGCCATCAGCCGGCGATTGCCGGGGCCGAAATCAGCCAGCAGGTCGATCCGGCCCGGAACCGCAAGCTGCGCCACCGCGCCCCGCCGCCGCCCCCGCACCGGCTTGCGCGAGTCGCCGAGCTCCGCGGCAGGGGGCCAAAGGATCCGGGGCGTGCTGCCGCGCCCCGCTGCCAAGGTGTCGATCGCGATCAACCGGGTCCCCGTCCACAGCACCACCAGGTGGTCGCGCACCGCGGCCCGCAAAAATGCGGGAGTGAACGGAAAATTCCCCTGCGCCGCCCGGTCCCCGATCTGCACCTGCCACCGGACCTTCCCCCAGCCGTCGCGTGCCACCAAAAGCGGCGGGTTCTCCTGCACCTGCACTTCCAGCGTCACGTCGGCAAAAAAGGGGGACTCCGCGTCGATGGGCGGGATCGCATACGTACCGTACGCCAGCAGCGAGCGCTCTCTCTGCAGGCTTCGCTCGAAAACCGCTGCCCCGGTGGGCCAGACCTCCGCAGGCCCGAGGAACCGGCGGACCGGGCTGTCCGACGCGAGACCCTCGAACAACTGCCGCCCCGTCTTGCCGCTCCGGCAGACCACGTCGGCAAACTCCCGCTCCAGGCGGGCATAGCAGGCGGCCGCATCCTCCGGAAACCCTTCGTCCTGAAGCATGGCCGCCAACTCCGCCAGGGCGGCGCCGGCCCGCCCGCGGTCCCCGGTTCGCTCCAGCCGCCGCAATACCAGCTCCGCTTCCAGCAGCCGCTTCTCTTGCCGCAGTTTCGGCACCCACTGGCGCCGGGCCTCGTCGGCCACCGGCAGGCCGCCCAAGTAGTCCAACAGCCGCCGCAAGGCATCCGCACGGCTGTCGTCGGCCGCCGCTTTCAGGCGCGCTTGCGACAACTTGTCGATCTCTGCCCGCACTTCCGCCGGCGCCTCCGCATAGAGTGACTGGAGCTGCACGCGGATCCAGCGGTCCCGGCGGACCGAGTGCGATTTGTCCAGGGGCTCCAGATCGCCGGCTTGACCGTCCAGGTCCATCAGCTTGGCATAGGTCTGCCAAGCCGAGTGGTAATCCTTCGCAGCCTGATACCCCGCCGCCATCAGCCGCAGGTACGTCGCCTCTTGCCGGGAGTCGTCCACCTGCCGCCGGACTTCCTCGCCGTAACCGCGGTAAGCGGCAAACTCGGTCCGCAGGCCCTCAAACAGCGCGTCGCGGAGCAGGTTGCGGGCGTTTTGACTAGGGGATAATTCCAGCGCGCGGCGGAAAGACGCGACGGCCTCCTTCAGCTTTCCCTCGTCCCAGAGAATCTCCCCCCGCTCGATGAGGGCCTCGGGATCGTTGGGCGCGGCCGCCAGGCGCCGGTCCACCTCCTTGCGCAAGGCGTCGAGTTGGTGAAACGCGTCCACCGCCGCGGCACGCTGTGAGACGATCAGCCCGCCCGAACCAACGAGGTTTCCAGGCACGACGCCGCGGCGGGACTTGTACGAGTGCGTCGCCCGGCCCGTACCCATGTCGATCACCATGACCTCGGCGCTGCTTAGCGGCAGAAGATAACGGTCGCCGCTGGCGAAGCCGGTCCCGCTGGGGCTGCTTCCGGAGGGAAACGGCACGGTGCGGCCGTCCCAGGCGGGAGCCCCGTCGGCAAGCTGGATCGCCCAAACGCTCCGCCGCCCGGCCAGGATCACCTTCCCCTGGTACACGCAAGCCAGGAAAAGCGCGTCCTGCCGCGGCTTGCGCCACCGGAGCTTCCCGTCGATCAGATTCAGGCAGTGGATCTCTGCGGAGTCGGCGGGCGTGACCAGCACCCGGCCTTCCGCCAAGACCACCGGCGAGTCGGCCCAGCGAGTGCTCGGCTCCGGGTCCATCACCGGCGGCCCGAGCCCGAATCCCCCGGCGGGCGAGTTCGCCTCCGAGCCGTCGGGGCGCTTGTAGAGGTAGCCCCATAGCAACGACCGCGTGGCCGGGTCCACGGCCACCACGGAGCGGTTGGAGGTGGGGCACACGAGCACTCCGTCGGCATACGACGGCGAGACGCCGGACAGCCGCCTGACCGGGTCCTGGAGGGCGTCCCGATCCTGCTCGACCACGGACAACTGCTGGGGCCAGGCCACGCTGCCCGTCTTGGCGTCCAGGCACAGGAGCTGGATCCCACCCTTCAGTTCGCCCAAGACATAGAGTTGGCCCTCGAACGGGAGCGGCGGGCCAAGGAAGAACGTCCCCGCCTGCGGCAGCCCGAGTTCCTCCGGCGAGCCGCCCAGGTGCCACGTCAGTTTCCCGGTGCGGATGTCGTAGGCGGCCAAACGATTGTACGGCTTGGCGTCCAAAGGCCCGCCGCGGCGCGCGGGGCCGAATGCCCATCGGTTGGCCCAAGCCCACAGGTCCAGCGACAGGTCTTCGATCGCGAAAACGTACTGGCCGTCGCTGCTCAGCGTGCCAAAGGTGGAGTCGCCCCACAGGCGGTACCGCACCGCCACGCTCGGGTCCAGCGGCATGCCGACCATGTACCCCGACATCGGCGAGTCTCCGGGCGGATCCAGAAGGGCCTCAAACGGGTCCTCGGTCGGGACTTCCCAGAGCCGCTTTCCGGTCACCAGGTCCACGGCAAGCAAGTTGCTCGCCGTGCGCATCAACACCAGGTTGTTGACCACCAACGGGTGCGACGCGGGGATCGCCCACTGATCCTGCTCGCGGAATGACTGTTGAACCTCGTCGATGAGCGCCTCGACGTACGGGTGATCGGTGGTGGGGACGCGCCACACGGTGCTCAGCAGAGGCCCGCTGCTTGCGGTCGAGGCGTTCCTGGCCGCGTTGCCCCGGTAAACGAGGCACTGTTCCGCCTCCGGCTGCGCGGAGGCGGCGGGCCCGCGGGGGGCGATCAAGCGAGCCGCCTCGGCCGACAAGGCAACCTCGGTTCCGCCGATTTGCAGAACTGCCCTAGGGTTCCGCTGCCGGGCCTTGTCGAGCACCGCCCGCGCCGTCTCCGGCTGCCCGGCGCGAAGCCAGCAGGCCGCCGTCGCCACCGACAGCCCCGGCTCGAACTGGTCGGCCACGGGGCAGGCGTCGCGGACCCGCTGGAGCGTCAAGGCCGCCGCCAAAGGGCTCCCGCAATCCAGGTAGTGCAACCCCAAAAGCAGGGTCGCTTCGTAACCGGCCCGGGTGTGGAAGAACCGCCGCGACAGCTCGGCCAATCCGGCGGCGTCCCCCGCCGTGACGGCCGCCTTCAGCATCTGCTGGGCGCGGGCGCCGAATTGCAGCTCGTAGAGTTCGCGGCCCTGACTCGGCATCTGCCCGAGCAGGGCTTGGGCTTCTCCCTTGAGACTGGGGAAGACCTGCGAAGCGAGTGCCGACTCGGAGGAGCAATCGAAATAGTCTTCGGGGGCGTCGAGGATCGTGCCCAGGTAACGGACTGCCTCGGCATAGCGGCCGTCGCCGGTAAGTTGCCGGGCCTTGGAGAGGGCCAGCAACAACTGACGGTCCACCGGCGGGAAAATCGACTGGGCCGCCGTTAAGTTCTCGTCCTTGGCCTTCTCGCCTTCAGCCACGAGTGCTGGCGCGGCACGGACCTGCGCATCAGCGACCGTCGCACCCACGGCGCACAGACACCATAGCCCCAGCCAGTGCGCCTGCGCCGGGCCTCTGCTCCGCCAGTCCATGCTCGTCCCTCCGCTCCGCCTAGCGCTCAGTTGCCCCGACGCGTCATAAACCCTTATATCAGAGAATTTTAGAAGATACGGAACCGCTTGGCAAGGAAGTCGAAACCTTGCCGGCCGCTTCCCCCGAAAGTCTGGCAGCGGGGGGGGCGGCCGCCCTGTCCGCGCCGTACAATCGGCACCGCAGCCGGTCCAAGAGCCCGGAAAGCAGGACCGCCGGTCAGGCGGCTGGACGCCCTCCGGCGTATCGGTTTGCTGGGAAAGGCCGGGAATCCCGGGAGAAAACCGAGCGCCAGCCGGATTTTTCCCGATTTTTTCGGCCTTTTCCGCATTCCCCCGTTGCTTTTTCCAGGAAATCGGCTTTAATTTCCGCGTCCATTCACTCGGACGGACGTATCGGGTACCACGTAAACCTCGCAGGGAGGACCAAAGATCATGGCCAAAGCACCAGGCAAGAAACCCCTCACCAAGAGTCAGGTCCTAGCCAACCTGGCCGAATCCACCGGCCTGTCGAAAAAGGAAGTCGGCACCGTGTGCGAAGCGATGACCGGGGAGATCAAGAAGGCCCTGAGCCCCCGCGGCCCCGGAGTCTTCGTCCTCCCGGGCCTGATCAAAATCGAAAAGAAGAAGGTCCCGGCACGGCCGGCCCGCAAAGGCATCAACCCCGCCACGGGCGAACCGGTGGACATCGCGGCCAAGCCCGCAACGGTCAAGGTCAAGGTCCGGGCCCTGAAGGGCCTGAAGAGCATGATCTAAGCGCGTCCGGCCCTGTAGGACGGGTTGGAAACCCGTCAGGCTTCGTGGGACGGGTTGGAAACCCGTCCTACTGGGCGACGGGCGGGACGCCCGTCCTACTCGGCCAGCATCTCGGCCAGAAGCTCCACGGGCAGGCCCACGACGTTGGACTCGCTGCCGCGGGCGATGTGGACCCAGTCCATGCCGTCCTGGTAGCCGAATGCGCCGGCCTTCCCCTCCCAGGCGCCGCTGGCGAGGTACTGGTCGATTTGCGCGTCGCTGAGAGGGTCCATCCAGAGCACGGTGACTGCCACGCGGCTGAGCGGCTTCCCGCCCGGCTTCTTCCACAGGCACAGCCCGCTGTAAACGCGGTGCTCATGGCCGCGGAGGACTTCGAGCATGCGCCGGCCATCCTCCTTGTCCGCGGGCTTGCCGAGCATCTGGCCGTTGCACTCGACCACGGTATCGCAGCCGACGATCACGCCGGCCTCGACGCGCCGGGCCACGTCGGCCGCCTTTTGATAGGCCAGCCGGGCGACCATCTCGGCGGGGTTCTCGCTGCTCGATCCGCCGCCTTCGGCGGATTCCGCCGGCGCGACGACCTCGAACTCGTAGCCGGCCGCGGCCAGCAACTGGCGGCGGCGCGGCGACGCGCTGGCGAGAATCAACTTGCTGGAACCGGCGGACATAGGGTGCAACGCGGCGTGATGGCGGCAATGCTGTCAGCTATCAGCAGTCAGCTACCAGTCGTCGAGCCTTCAGCATAAGCTGATAGCTGATAGCTGATAGCTGATAGCTGATAGCTGATAGCTGATAGCTGACGGCGACCGCATCGCCTGGACTTTGCATTTAGTATTCATGGGAGCTGCTCCTTACGCAATGGCGCTGCTGACAATGAGACCCCCACTTCTCCAAGTCCTGTACGAAGACAACCACCTGTTGGCGGTCGTCAAGCCGGCCGGGCTGGCCACGATGGGGGTGGCCCTCGACAGACCCTCCCTGCTCCACCTCGCCCGTCAATACGTCAAACGGCGCTACCAGAAGCCGGGCAACGTCTACCTCGGGGTCATGAGCCGTCTCGATGCGCTGGCGACGGGCGTCGTCTTGTTCGCCCGGACCTCCAAGGCGGCGCGGCGGCTCACCGAGCAGTTCCGCACCCGCGGCGTCCAGAAGACCTACTGGGCGATCGTCGAGGCCGTGGTCCAGCCGGAGACCGGCGAGTGTGCGGATTTTGTCGTGCGGGATGAGCGGCGGCAGCGCATGGAGACCGCCGAGTCGAAAGCACCCGGGGCCCAAGAGGCCCGGCTCACGTACCGGCGGCTCAAGACGTTCGGCGGCCTTTCGCTCTTGGAAGTGGGCCTCCAGACCGGCCGGAAGCACCAGATCCGAGTCCAGCTTGCCCACCGCGGCTGGCCGATCCTCGGGGACCGGAAGTACGGCAGCCGGCGTGCGTTCCCCGCGGGCATCGCCTTGCACGCGCGGCGTCTAGCCGTCGTTCACCCCATCAAGGGCGAGGTCATCGAATTCCAGGCCCCGCTTCCCAAGTCCTGGCTGGCCTTAGGGATCGGCGAACCATCGTAGGCGGGCACTCCGTGACCCGCACCCCCGCCTCAACCGCTTTCGCACTTCGACCTTCGTGCTTCTCTCACCATTTGGCTTTCGACATTCGACATTCTGCTCACTTCGTTACGGGCCTACCACGTCCTTGGCGCGGCCGGTGTTTCACTGTAATTTAGGGGGTGGGGAAATGTGACCGGGAAGCCCGCTCGCGCCGCCGCCGGTCGCGAGGGTGCGATTCACGTCCAGCAGAAGCGGGTGGCGTCCGGTGAGCAGGCCGCATGCGTCAGCCTTCGAGCGTTGCGCCCTGGCCAGTCGGCTGTTGACGGCCGAGCATCTCAACGAGGCCCGCGCCCTGGTCCGGCAGTCGGAGCTTGCCGGCTCGGCGAATCTCGCTCTCCCCCGCGACCAGCGTCTGGCGGACAAGCTGGTCGAGGCCGGCCGCCTGAATCTCTGGCAGGCCAAGCAGCTTCTGGAGGGCCGATCCAAGTTCAACCTCGGCCCCTACTGGATCATCGACTACCTCGGCCGTGGTGGGATGGGGCAGGTCTTCAAGGCCCGACATGACGTCCTCGGGCGGGTCGTCGCCGTCAAGGTCCTCCCCCACAGCAAATCCACCCCCGAAGAGATCGGCAATTTCACCCGCGAGATCCACGCCCAGGCCAAGCTCAACCATCCCAATCTGGTGCGGGCCCTGGATGCCGGGGAGGACGGAAACGTCCGCTACTTGGTCACGGAGTACGTTCCCGGAACCGACTTGCGGAAATGGGTGCGGACCAACGGCCCGCTGAGCATGCCCGACGCGGCCGCCATTATCTCTCAGGTCGCCGCCGCGTTGCACTACGCCCATCAGCAGGGCCTCATCCACCGCGACGTCAAGCCGGGGAACGTTCTGGTCACGCCCGATGGCGTCGCCAAGTTGTCCGATTTGGGCCTGGCCGGGCCGCTCAAAGGCGGGGCCGAGGCCGATCCTCGGTTCGGCAGGATCGTCGGCACCGCCGATTACCTCTCCCCGGACCACATCGAGGCCCCCTGGAATCCGACCCCCGCCTGGGACATTTATGCGCTGGGCTGCACCCTGTACTATGCGGTGACCGGCAAGGTGCCCTTTCCCGGAGGCACAACCGCCGACAAGGTCCGGGGGCATCTCGAACTCCGCCCGCTCGATCCCCGGAGATTGAACCCACGGCTGAGCGAGCCGTTCGTGGAGCTTATGGCCGACATGATGGCCAAGGACCCGGCGGAGCGGATTCAGTCGGCGGCCGAAGTAGTCGGACACTTGGCGCCTTGGACGCCCCCGGCCCTGGGTGCCGCCGCTCCGGGCCAGCAGGCCCGGTTTGCCGAGCCTGCACTTGCCACCCCCCCGGGGATGGATGACGGGTCCGGCGACGCGTCGGGCATTCTTCGCGAGTTGATCGGCCTGGACGACACCGAGGCGACGTTGCCGGACCTGCCCGAATTCCCGCCCCCGCAAACCGAGCACGGCAGCCAGGTCTCGCAAGCCACCCATCCGATCGCTTCCGCCGTGGAAGAAACCCACGGCAAGCTTCGCCTTCGCCGCCCAAGTGCCGCGGCCGGCGGCGGGACGATGAGCCCGTTGGTCGTGCTCGTGGCCTTCCCCGTCCTGGTCGTCGGTCTGATTCTGCTTGTGTGGTGGCTTGTCGAGCGCGCCTTGGCCCCCTAGAATCCGTCCAAGGTTCCCGCATGGGGACCGAGGTGGGGCGGCGGTGTGCCACTGCTTCGCAGAAGCAGTGCGCGTGTGAAGTGTCCTCGTAGACTTCCGAAGTCTTCGAGACTTCGGAAGTCTGTTGGCCGCACTGCTTGCCACGCGGCAGCCAGCGGCACACGATCGTGAGGGTGGTGCCGTGGAACTCTCGAATTGCGCCCCATCGCTCGGCCGCTACGAGTTCGTCATCCGTCGGCTGCACTCGCTCCTGGGCCTGGTTCCCGTCGGCGGCTACCTCGTCTTTCATCTCCTGATGAACGGCGCGATTCTGGATGGGCTCCCCACCTACCAACGCCGGGTCAGTGGGATTCAAGAACTCGGACCCCACACTCTTCTCCTCCTGGAGTGGCCGTTCATCTTTCTTCCCATTCTGCTTCACGGGCTGATTGGGCTCTTGATCGTCTGCCGTGGGAAGCGGAACGTGGCCACGTACCCGTATTTGGAGAACATCCGCTACACGCTCCAGCGATGGACCGGCGTCATTGCGTTCATCTTCATCATGGCCCACGTGTTCCACATGCACGGCTGGCTCCGCTCCGACTGGTGGAGAGACCTGGTGGCCAAGCCGCTCGGCGGGGCCCGGTTCGATCCCGAGCACGCGATCACCGCCGCGCTGGCCATCCGGGCCTCGATTGGGATCGAACTGTTCTATGCGGTCGGGTTCCTGGCCTGCGTCTACCATTTCGGCAACGGCTTATGGACCATGGGAATCACGTGGGGTGTCTGGACAAGCCCGAGGGCCCAGCGCTGGGCCAATTACCCTTGCTTGGCGTTTGGGCTGTTCCTGGCCATCGTAGGTTTCGGGGCGCTTTGGGGGATGATCAGCGTGTAGGGGGAGTCTGAAATCCTGGATTTGAAATCCGAAGTCCGAAATCCGAAACAAACTCAAAGCCCCAAACTCGAATGATCCAAACGCCCCGCTGAGCGTTTTGAGCTTTCGTTTTCGGTCATTGAGATTCGTTTCGGATTTCGAACTTCGTTTTTTGAGTTTCAGCAACAGAGGCGTCTATGGCAACTAGGCGGGTGGTAGTCGTCGGAGGCGGCCTGGCTGGCCTGGCGGCCACGATGAAGCTGGCCGAGCTGGCCATCGACGTCGATCTGGTGAGCCTCACACCCGTGAAGCGGTCCCATAGTTGCTGCGCCCAGGGCGGGATCAACAGCGTCAACAACCTGACGCGGCAGCTTGGCGACCGGGAGTGGAGGCACTTCGAGGACACCGTCTACGGCGGCGACTTCCTCCAGCACCAGCCTCCGGTCAAGGAGCTGGCCGACTGGGCCCCGCGGATCATCGACCTGATGGACCGCTTGGGCGTCACTTTCAACCGCACGCCCGAGGGCTTTCGCGATCAGCGCCGCTTCGGCGGCACGCTCTTCGCCCGCACCGCGTTTGCCGGGGCCACCACCGGCCAACAGCTCCTCTACGCGCTGGACGAGCAGGTCCGCCGCTGGGAAGTCGCCGGCAGGGTCGCCAAATACGAATCCTGGGACTACTTGGGGCCGATTCTCGATGAGAGCGGCGTTTGCCGCGGCTGCGTGGCCCAGGACTTGGTGAGCATGGAGATCCGGGCTTTTCCAGCCGACGCCCTGGTGATTGCCTCCGGCGGCTGTGGTCTGATCTTCGGCCGCTCGACCATGTCCATGGCCTCAAACGGCAGTGCGGCCAGCCGCACCTTTCAGGCCGGCGCGTGGTACGCCAACGGCGAGTTCATCCAGGTGCATCCCACGGCCATCCCGGGCGCCGACAAGCTCCGCCTGATGAGCGAAAGCGCCCGCGGCGAAGGCGGCCGCCTCTGGGTCCCGCGCACCCCGCAGGACCCGCGCCCGCCCAGCCAGATCCCGGAAAGCGAGCGATACTACTTCCTCGAAGAGCGCTACCCGAAGTACGGCAACCTGCTCCCCCGCGACATCGCCACCCGCGAGATCTTCGACATTTGCACCAAAGAGGGCCTGAGCGTCGAGAAACAGCGGATGTGCGTGTATCTCGACGTGACCCACCTGCCCGAAGAGCTGCTCGACCGCAAGCTCGCCGGGATCCTCGACATCTACCAGAAGTTCCAGGGCGTGGACCCGCGCAAGCAGGCGATGAAGATATTCCCCGCGGTCCACTATTCCATGGGCGGACTGTGGTGCGATTACGAGCGGACGGCCGAAGGCGGCCTGCGGATCGGATCGCCGCGGAACCACCAGACCAACGTGCCGGGGATCTTCGCCATCGGCGAGTGCGACTACCAGTACCACGGGGCCAACCGGCTGGGGGCGAATTCGCTGGTGGCTTGCATCTTCAGCGGGATGATCGTGGCCCCGGGCATCGCCGCGATGTTCGAGTCACTTCCGGGCGGCCCTTCGGCCGAGCAGCGGTCCTCGCTTTATGACGCGGCAGTCCGGGCGCACGAGGCACGCTACAAGGCCCTGCTTGCCCGCGGCCATGACGGCGAAAACCCCTACTTGCTCCACCAGCGGCTCGGCAAAGCCATGACTGAGACGGCCACCGTGATCCGGCACAACGACGACCTGGACCGGGCCTACGCCGAGGTCAGCGAACTGGAGGACCGGGCGGCCCGCTGCGGGCTCTCCGACAACGGCAACTGGACCAACCAGAACGTGGTCTTCGCCCGCACGCTGCGGGACATGTTCCCCTTGGCCAAGACGATCCTCAGGGGGGCGCGGGCGAGGGACGAATGCCGCGGGGCCCACTACAAGCCCGAGTTCGCGATGCCGAGCCTTCAAGCGACGGACCCGGCCCAGCGCCGCCGCGAAGCCGAGGCATGGTGCGACCGCTTTGAGGAGAACAACTGCAAGTGGCTCAAGACGACGATCGCCGTGTTGGACCGCGATGGCCGGCCGCAGTTGAGCTACCAGGAGGTGGATACATCGCTCATCCCGCCGCGGCCGCGGCTCTATGGCCTGGTCGGCGGCGAGCTGATCGAAGAAGTGTGGAAGGAACGTGAAGCTGCACGCAGACTTCCGAAGTCTTGAAGATTTCGGTCCATGAAGAACGTCACACACTCGACCGCCGCGCATTCCGCCCGCACCTTCAGCGTGGTCATCCTCCGCCAGGACGGCCCAGGCAAGCCGAGCTACTGGCAGCGATTCCGCGTCGAGCACGAGTCGGACATGAACGTGATCAGCGTGCTGCAGAAGATCGCGGCCCAGGCCGTCACCGAAGAAGGCCAGCCGGTTGCCCCGGTGGCCTGGGAGTGCAATTGCCTGGAAGAGGTGTGCGGGGCCTGCACGATGCTGATCAACGGCCGCGTGCGCCAAGCCTGCACCGCCCTGGTCGATCGGCTCCTGGAACAGAACCCAAAGCAGATCGAACTGCGGCCGATGACCAAGTTCCCGGTGGTCCGCGACCTGGTCGTGGACCGCTGGCGGATGTTCGAGACCCTCAAGAAGATCCATGCCTGGCTCTCGGTCGATAGCTACTACGATATGGGCCCCGGTCCGCGCCAGTCGCAGCAGGATCAGGAGCTGGCCTACGTGCTCTCCAAGTGCATGACCTGCGGCTGTTGCCTCGAAGCCTGCCCGCAGTATCTCAAGATCGAGCTCCAGCGCAGACCGGGGGAGACCGGGGCGGAGTTCGACCGCCGCCAGCGGACGGCCTTCAACCGGTCCTTCATGGGCTCGGCGGCCATCGCCCAGATCGACTTGTTCAACACCAACCCGATCGGCAGAATGAGCTCCCAAGAGCGGCTCGACGCCTTGATCGCCGAAGGGGGCATCCAGGTGTGTGGGAACTCGCAGAACTGCGTGAAGGTCTGCCCGAAAGAGATCCCGCTCACTCACTCGATCGGCCGTGCCGGCCGCGCCGCCACGCTGCACATCCTCCGCAAGTGGTTTGACAGGTAGGAGGACAGGCATTCTTGCCTGTCGAGGACGCGGCGAAGGGGCCAGGCGTCAGCGTAATCAACGCAGCCCACTCGCCAACGCCAGGGCCCACCGATCCCATCTGGCGGGGGGCAAATCAGGAGCAGCCGCTCTGTCTTGACTACCCGAGACCTCGTGCCTATGTTTACCCGGATGGAAAGCCTGTTCTTGGGCAAATCTGCCCGCCAGTCGTGGAGCCGCCCGATGGGACGCATCATCGCATCCGTGACGCTCGAAAACGTCCACGATCGGGACAAGAAGATCCGGCTGGATGCACTAGTGGACACCGGTGCTTCGCACATGGTCCTTCCGGCCGAATGGAAGGATCGCCTCGGCCATCTGGAGGAGATCCGGACCGTGGAGATGGAGACCGCAACTCAGAGGACTGAGAAGGCCAGTATCTGTGGGCCGGTCAGGTTGCAGATCGAGGGTTTCGATCCCATCTTCACAGAAGTCGCGTTCGTCGAGATGGTGCCCGAGCACGGCGAGTACGAGCCCTTGCTCGGCTACATTCCATTGGAGCAATCCCAAGCGGCCGTCGACATGCTGGGGCACCGGCTTGTCTTCGTCAAACGTCTGGATCTGAAGTAGTGCCGACCAGCAGGCGCACCCAACACCTCCCGCTTGCGCCCCCTCGAATTCGCTGCCGCGCGCCGCTACAATGACGGTTCGATGTCTTCTGCCCGCTCAGGTGATCGGACCGACGGATGAACCGAGCCGTCTGGCGCAAAGCGATCCGGGAATCCCGGGTACAAGTGATCGTAAGCAGCGTGCTCCTGGTCCTCTTCGGCTGGCTGTTGGTCTGGCTGATGAGCTTCATCCCGACCCTGATGATCCGGGATTTCTTGAAGATCCTGCCGGCGGCCATGAACCGGTTTATGGAGGCGTCCGCCGGCGTCCCCGTGGATCAGATTACCACCAACGCCGGCCGGCTGAGCATCCTCTACGTCCACGTGATTACGATGCTCGTGTGCATCGGCTGGGCGGTGGGCCGGGGCTCGGACGTGGTCAGCGGCGAGATCACCCGCGGGACCATGGACCTGCTCTTGGCCCTGCCGATCCGCCGCGTCGAGGTCGTGTTCGTCTCGGCGGTGGTAGCGGCAGTCGGGGCGATGGTCCTGGCCGTCTCGGTCTGGGTCGGGACCTGGATCGGGCTGGCAACCACCAATCCGCCCGAGGAGGTGAGCCCCTCCCAGTTCGTGCCCGGGATGTCGATGGCTCCGATTCCCCCGCCGCCCGCCCCGTCTCAGCCCGTGGACGTGGCCATCTTCTGGCCGGGGGTCTTCAACCTCGCGGCGATGACCTTCTGCCTGGCCGGCCTGACTACTTTGCTCTCGTCGATGGACCACGTGAGGTGGCGCACGATCTGGCTGGCCGGCGGGTTGTTTATCGTTTCCTTCGCCGTCAAAATGGTGGCGCGGCTCTGGGCGCCGGGCGATTGGATGAAGTACCTCTCCTTTCTCACCGCGTTTGAGCCGCAACAACTGATCCTCATGGAGAACGACGCGACCCGCGGCCTGGCCTGGCGCTACGACGGGACGCTAGTGACGATCGGGCTTGCGGGCTACGCCGCCGCGGCGGTCATCTTCGCCCGCCGCGACATCCCGGCGGCAAACTGAGAGAATGCCGAATGTCGAAACTCAAATGACGAAAGAAGCACGAATGTCGAAAAACGAAATGGATAACAACCTGGGTCTTTTCGGACTTCGTGCTTCGTCACTGGTTCGTCATTTGACTTTCGACATTCGTCCTTGAGGTTTCCGCATGGACGGCGAATTCACCGCGCTCGACTGGGCAGTCCTGGTCGTCTACTTCCTGGGCATCACCGGCTTCGGCATCTGGATCGCGCGGAAGATCCGCACCAGCGGCGGCTACTTTTTGGGCGACCGCAAGCTGCCGTGGTGGGTGATGATGGGCCAGTCGTTCGGCACGGGCACGCACGCCGAGAATCCCGTGGCCCAGGCTGGGGCCACCTTCAAGTTCGGCTTTGCCACGATCTGGTACCAGTGGAAGAACATGCTCATCACGCCGTTTTACTGGCTGATGGCCCCCTGGTACCGCCGCTCCGAGCGGACCACCATCGGCGAGATGATGGAAGACCGCTACGGCCGCGGCATGGCCCTGCTCTACACCCTCTTTGCGATGTGCTATTTCGTTTTCAACCAGGGCACCATGATGAAGGGCGCCGGCAAGGTGATCTCCGTGGCCACCGGCGGGGAAATCATCTCGCCCAACGAAGTCGTGCTGCTCATGGTCGGCGCATTCGTGGCCTACAGCTTCTTCGGCGGACTGGTCGCCTCGGCCTATACCGACTTCATCCAGGGCCTCATGATCATCGTCATGTCGTTCATGCTCATCCCGGCCGGGCTCGCGATGGTCGGCGGCTTCCACGGGATGCGGGAGAACCTGCCCGAGCACTTCTTCGACCTCTACAACGAGAAAAGCGGCATCGACGCGTTCACCATCCTCATGCTGACCCTCAACGGGCTCATCGGCATCACCGCCCAGCCGCACACCCTGAGCATGAACGCCACCGGGAGCACCGAACGCGCCGGCCGCGTGGGCCAGACCTACGGCTCGATGGTCAAACGCTTCTGCACCATTGGCTGGGCCTTCACCGGGCTGATCGTGGCGGCCCTGGTGCTCCAGCAGGGAACGTCCCTCGGCAAGGACAACGAGGCCGCCTTCGGATACGCCTGCCTGCACCTGCTCGGCTCCGGGCTGACCGGCCTGATGGTGGCCTGCATCCTGGCGGCCAACATGTCCACCTGCTCGAACTTCATGGTCAACAGCGGGGCCCTGTTCACCCGCAATTTCTACAGCGTCTACCTCCGCCGCGACGCCAAGGATAGGGAACTGCTCTTGGTAGGACGCACCTCCGGCCTGGTCCTCACGCTCTTGGGCGTGTTGTTTGCCTTCTCCGTGGGCCAGGTGCTCGATGCCTTCATGTTCAACGAGACGCTCCCGGCGTTCTTCGGGATCGCGCTTATGGGTGGGATCTTGTGGAAGCGGGCCAATCGCTATGGCGCCTTTGCGGCGGTAGGTGCCTCGCTGGCCGCATACTACGCCATCAACTATTGCCAGACCGGCTCCCTCCAGTTGGTCTACAAGTGGCTGGCCGCCCCTTACGGCTGGGCGACGCTGGTCGGCGTGGCCGCACTGATTGTCGTCAGCCTGCTCACGCGGCCGGAAGAGCGGGAGCGGATCGAGCGGTTTTTCGACAACATGCAGCGGTCCACCGACCGCGAAGGACTGCCGGAAGGACACCCCAAGCCGCTCGCCGCCGAATTGGGGCAAGACTTGATCCTGCTGGACGTCCCGGGCTGGTTCACTCGTCGGCGCTGGCGCGGGTTGTTGCGCCGCTATCGCGAGGACCTGGTGGGATTCGCGCTCGCCTGGGGGACGGTGGCGCTCTTAGTGCTCTCGGCCTGGGGGCTGATGCAGATCGGAAAGTAACGGAGAAGACTTCCGAAGTCTTCCAGACTTCGGAAGTCGCTATTTGGCGAAAGCGGCGATCGCTTCCTCGTGGTCCTTGTGGATCTCCAAGATCTTGTCGAGGGCGGTGATCTTGAAGACCTGGTAGATTTCAGGGGAGATGCCGCAGAGCTTCAGCCTGGCCATGAACTCCTTGCACCGCTTGGAAAAGCGGATCAACATGCCCATGGCCGAGGACGACATAAACTGCACGGCCTGGAAGTCGAGGAGGATGTTGTGCTCCTCGCTCTTGTCCAGAATCGCGAGCATTTCTTCGCCGATGCTGCGGATGGCCAACTCATCGAGGATCCGGGGCGCGGTCAGATAGATCGTCCGCACCGAGCCGTCCGAGATGGATCTGAGTTGGGGCACCGTGGCGTCTCCTGTGTTCTCACGAGAATCCGGCCTGATCGTTCGCTCCGGAAAACCAGCGGCCGTGACCTGTCAAGTTACCACGATCGGCTGCCGAAGGCAACACGCGGAAGCGGCGCAGAGCATCGGGGGGAGACCGCCGCGGTGCTAGGGGGGATTCCCTACGCAGTATTCTGTGCTCGGTACCAGGCACCCAGTGCCCGGTTCTTGTTTCGCCCTCCCCTTCGCTTGGCTTAAGGGCCCGTACCTTACCCGCTTGTGCAGCTCGAGGTCGAGCCGCACAAGTCCATGGCCGCGTCGGAATTCATCCCCCGTTCACTCTGCCGTTGTCTGCGCGTCCGCGGCTACGCCCTTCACGCGCCACGGCATGGTGATCCAGTAGATCGGGAGGCCGGCCAAGGCGATGCCCAGCGCGATGGCCGCGATCACCGGCTTGTAGACAACCGCGCTATAAATCAGGAACACGCACACGCCGCCGAAGATGAAGGTGGTCAGAGGATACAACGGGTACGCCCTAAGGCGGAATGGACGATCGACCTGCGGTTCCTTGTCCCGCAGGACGATCACCGCGAGGCTGGTGAACAAGTAGAACGTGTAAACCGCGGAGGCGGTGTAGATGACGCCCTTCTCGAACGAACCCAGCGTGACGACGAGGATCAGGGTTATGATGCCCTGGACCAGGAGGGCAGGCACCGGGGTCCCGGTCCTGGAGTTCCACTGCCCCAGCCACCGAAAGGCCCGGTTCTCTGAACCCACGGCGTACGAAATGCGAGCGCCGGTGAAAACGAGCCCGTTGACCGCGCCCAGCGCGGAGACGCACACCAGCACGCTGATCAGGACGGTCGCATACTTCGGGAACACTGCGGAAACCGTGGCCGTTGCCACCGCGTCACTTTTCGCCATTCCATCGAACCCGAGCACGCGGAGGTAGGCGCTGTTCACCAGGAGATAAACCACCGTGACCGTGACGGTGCCGAGAATCAGGGCCCGCCAAATGTTGCGATGCGGGTTCTTCACTTCCGCAGCCACGTAAGCCATCTCGTTCCATCCTCCAAACGTGAACAGGACGAAGATCAAGGCGAGGCTGGCACTGGGCAAGCTGAACTCCCTTGCCGGGGCCGCCGATTCCGTGGACGCGGCCGGCGATGCCAGAACGGCCACCAGCACGATCCCCCCAAGCCCGAGCACCTTGGCCAAGGTCAGCAAGTTCTGGGTCCACTTCCCTTGGGTGACGCCAAGGATGTTGATCGCCGTAAAGACCAGCGTCGCCGCACAAGCATACACGATTTCGCAGTAAGGGCTGCCCTGCCACGCCGACATCTCGCCCATGGCCGGCGAGGCAACGATCGGCTGGAGGATTGCCCCCGGCCCGCAGACGCACGGAAGACCGCCGAACTGAACCCAGGTCGCCGTAACGTGCCCGGCATCCGCCAGAAGCGACGCGGTGGGAAAAAAAGGATCAAAAAGCGTTCGCGCATAGGTGGCGAACGCGAAGGCCATCACGGCAATGTCGCCGGGACGAACCACGGAAAGCTGGACCCAACCAAACAGGAAGCCGCTCCAGCGCCCGTAGGCACGCCCGAGATAGACGTAGTCGCCTCCTTGGTGCGGGTACGCCGTGGCGAGTTCCGCATACGCCAGGGCCCCGAACAGCGAGATGACCCCGCCAATCGCCCAAAGAATCAGCACTGACCACCAGTTGGGCATCAATCCGGGAATATCCCCCGCGGATCGAAAGATCCCGGCACCGATGATGATCCCCATGATCAGGCACGTGGAGTCGAAGAGCGTCAGTTGCTTCTTGGGGGCGGTCGACACGGCGTTTCCCCGGGGCTGGATGGAGTCAGTGCAAAGACCCTCCCGGGCCGGTAATCCGCCGGTCCGGGAGGTCTTGAGGACATCGGTTAGCCGCCGCGGCCACGCGGCGGCAGAAGGACCCCGTCGCGGCCGCCGGGGCTCACCCCGCACGCCCGCTTACTTCTCTTCCTTCTTTTCCTTTTCCTTCTTCAGGGGCGTCGTCCAGAGGTAGATCGTGTGCGAGCTTCCCTCCTTGCCCTTGAATTCGACCACCTTGTCGGGCGTGACCCCCGCCATGTCGAAATCGTGCGAGACGATCCGGCTGCCGGGCTTGAGCTTCTCCAACTGCGGGATCAGCTTCACGTTCAGGCTCGGAAGGAGATACAGCGTGACCACGTTCGCCTTGCTCAGATCGAGAGTGAAGATGTCCTTTTGCTCGATCGTCGCCAGCTTCTCGACCTTGTTCTTCTTGACGTTGGCCCGGGCCTCCTTGATCCGCTGCGGGTCGATGTCGAAGCCGAACGCCTTGCAGCCCTTCCTGGCCGCCGCGACCACGATCCGGCCGTCACCGCAGCCCAGGTCGTAGACCACGTCGGTCTTCTTCACGTCGGCCATCTCCAACATCTTGGCCACCACGTCGCGCGGCGTGGGGACGTAGATCACGTCCGGCTCGCGGATTTCCTTGGGCTCCTCCTCCTTGACGGTATCCTTCTCCTTGACGGCCTTCTCCTTGACGACGTCCTGAGCGACACTCGTGGTGCAAAGCGACGGCACGGCCAAAAGACCGGCCACCACCAGCACGACCAAGAACCTGCGGTACATGGGTGCATCTCCTCGTGACTGAGACTGGAAGAAAACGACTTGCTCGGCATGAACCTCGTTCACGCTCATCAGCTAAACCATCTTGTCGCGTATTGCCGGGAGGTTGTCAACGGGTGCGAAGGCAAATATAAACCACTGGCCACGGCCCTTGGTTTCGCAATAATTCGCCGCGTCACTGGCCTCAAGGGCCGCGGGGGCGGCAATTCCAGACTGCGGCCCCGCCCGGGGCATCGGGACTTGTCGTGCCCGCGCCACGGGCTCCCGGCCCGGGGAGTTGTTGACCTCCCGGGTGGCCAGTATAATTCGCGCTCCAAAAATCAGCCTGTTAGGTCGGTGTTCGACCGGAACAAGACTCCCGTTCCCTACCGATGAGGGGGCGGCCATTTCCTAAGGAGACGTACTGTGGCAATTCGTGTTGGTATCAACGGATTCGGCCGGATCGGCCGGTTGGTGTTCCGCGGTCTGATGGCTAAGCCGAGCGTCTTCGAGGTCGTCGGGATCAACGACATCACCGACGTGAAGACCCTCTACGTGCTCACCAAGTACGACAGCGTCCATCGCCGCTTCCCCGGCACGGTCGAGCACGACCACAAGAACCTGATCGTCAACGGCAAGAAGATCCCCGTCCTCGCCGAGAAGGACCCCGCCAAGCTCCCGTGGAAAGACCTCAAGGCCGAGATCGTCCTGGAGAGCACCGGCGTCTTCACTTCCCGCGGCGGCGCCGGCAAGGCCGGCTACGCCAGCCACCTCGACGCCGGCGCCCGCAAGGTCATCCTCAGCGCCCCCGCCAAGGACGAGCCGGACCTGACCTGTGTCCTCGGCGTGAACGACGACCAGCTCAAGCCGGACATGAAGGTCATCTCCAATGCCAGTTGCACCACGAACTGTCTCGCCCCCGTGGCCAAGGTCCTGCAGGAGAGCTTCGGCATCGTCAAGGGCCTGATGACCACCATCCACGCCTACACCAACGACCAGCGGGTCCACGACCTGCCGCACAAGGACCCCTACCGCGCCCGGGCCGCCGCGTTGAACATCATCCCCACCTCCACCGGCGCCGCCAAGGCGGTCGGGCTGGTCATCCCGGCGCTGAAGGGCAAGATGACCGGCTTCTCGATGCGCGTGCCCGTGAGCACCGGCAGCGTGGTGGACCTGGTCTGCGAGATGGCCAAGCCAGTCACTGCCGCCGCGGTGAACGCCGCCATGAAAGAGGCCGCCGACGGACGGCTGAAGGGCATTCTCAAGTACACCGAGGACCCGATCGTCTCCAGCGACGTGATCGGCGACCCGCACAGCTCGGTCTTCGTCGGTCCGTGGACTCAAGTCATCGGCGAGAACCTCCTCAAGGTCGTCAGTTGGTACGACAACGAATGGGGCTACAGTTGCCGCAGCGTGGACCTGATCGAGCGCGTGGCGAAGATGTGAGGCGGGGGGTCGAGAGTCGAGAGTCGGGTTCGAGAGTCGAGAGTTCAGAGCCGGGCCGTGTCGGCCCGGAACATTCTCGGCCGGGAGCGATTGGGTGGCAGGCCCTCGACAGCGCAGCCGGCGTGGGCATGTTCGCCCCGTTCGCACGGTCCTCCGTGGGAACGCCCCCCTGCAACGCTCCGCGTCGCCACCGCCGACCGAGAGCGGCAGGCACGGACTGGAGAAGAGGGGCCCTATCAGTCTGCGACTCTGGGAGGGCGAGGCTCCCGCCGAGTCCGAACCTCAAAGGTCTTGTCCTGGACGACCACCGCTCCGCAGCACCCTGGCGCTGCCAAACCCAGCCCCCACCAGCGATTTTCGGGCCGGTTGTCCCGCCAGTGAAACGCCGGCGTCACAATAGCGCTTACCGCCCTGTCCGCGCGGGCGCCGCCCATTATGCGCTTCGAAAGCATCGAGTTGCCCGACTGACAGACTGACTTGGCCGCTGATACAATGTCGGAGAATGGTCACGGGAAGGAGCAACAAGGAAGGACGATCCATGACTTACTCCACGTATCGCCCCGAGGGGTTCCGGGGACGAGGTGATTCACGTCTTCCGCAGCTCGTGCGAAACCTTCGGCGCACGCTCCAGGACACCCGGCGCAAGTTCGCCCACGATTCCTTCCGCCTGGGCACCGGCGCGATTGGCGAGCTGGC
>Ga0315280_10001276_pt1 | contig 43623 bp, 32 predicted proteins | sample YL17G06_40_MG_FD_203697 | JGI IMG/M metagenome (GOLD analysis project Ga0315280, IMG submission 203697) | Sediment microbial communities from Yellowstone Lake, YNP, Wyoming, USA - YL17G06_40 | ecosystem: Environmental > Aquatic > Freshwater > Lake > Sediment | place: USA: Wyoming | collected...
TTACGAGCGAACTGTCAAAAAAGACGGGACGTTCAGTTTTAGGGGGAAGGAATACAAGCTTCGGCACCTAGCCGGAATGCGAGTGACGGTGGGTGTCATTCCCGGCAAAAAGCTCCTGGTCATTAAAAACGCCCGAAGGGTCGCTGAGTTTCCCCTTTAACCCCCTTGTCGACTTTTGATTTTTACGGAACAATTTCACACAAAATGCTTGACATTACCCATCATTAATACAAATGCCAGTTCTTGCCCATCCTATATCACAATTAATGATATCCAAATAAGCATACCCTCTTTCAAGACGAAACAGCGCAACACCGCCATACCACAACTTACAACCGTCCCATTTTATATGCGAAACCGGAGGTGGGTATGTGCGCATTGTCTCACTGTCATAGATGGTTAGGTTTTTGAATGTAATATATGATTTCTGCCCTAATAGAAACCGATAGCCAGCACCATTTGAACCTATTCTATTTGTTGGATTTCCGTTATCTGAACAATGAACATATAATTTGGAGCCAGACTGATAATCAGGGCTATAATATGAACCTGGAGTATTCTTACATTTTTGAAGCGTATCTTTTTCTGTTAGGATCGTCCAGGAACTACTGGTCACATCTTCAAAATACCAGGTTGGTGAGGCGTTGAGACCTAAAATAATACTCCATGTATTATTGCCTTCATAACCCCAGGAGGCATAGTTAATGACATGCGCTCCCCAGATAATACCCGGGTCTCCTGGATAATCGCCCCGTATAATAATCCGAGCATCATCGGTGATTCCCGAGATAATATTAATATCTTCGTCATCTGAGTGTTCTCCAACATCCCAAGACCGCAAATGAAAACCGCAGACCCAGAGGGTATTCCCAGGCTGGACGCCGCCTGCTCCCCACGTCACATTGCGCAGCTCGTCCCATTCTCAGGGCCATAATTCCCCCCCGCTGGACGGACATACCAGTCTATGGAATAAAGAAAAGAAAGGGCAATAATATGGAAAAAAAGATGAAAGATGCAAGCTTTTCTCATCCAGGCCTACGAAGGTTGTTCTTTGAAAATAAATATAGCCTAACCCTAATAGATTGTCAAAATTTTTTTGACGTACCTGCAAATTTATTGTATATTTGATAAAGTATGCGGGGCACTAAGGTAGATAATTTTCTTCTTCAATCGCCTTCTATTACTTGTATTATAAGAAAAATACAAACATAAATGAAACAACTTTTCATTAAGAAAGGTGTTGTCATCATTGAAAACTCTCCAATTCCTCATTGTGACGACAATTCGGCCTTAGTTAAAGTAACTCATTCTGTCATTAGTGTAGGGAGCGAACTATCAACTATCTCAGGTTCAAAAAAAGAATCACTAGCTCACCGTGTAATTAAACAGCCAAGTAAAGCATTGAAAATAGGTGATCTGATTGCACAAAAGGGCCTTTTTAAAGCCATAAAATCTATTCGCAAGCTTCAGGCAGGAATTGACCAGACACCAGCTTTGCAGATTGGATATAGTTGCGCAGGGTTAGTTATTGAGGCAGGGAAAAATGTTTTAGATCTGGCTCCAGGGGATCGGGTTGCCTGTGGCGGATTGGGGAAGGCTGTTCATGCTGAAGTCGTTTCGGTGCCAAGGAACCTTATAGTTAAAGTGCCAGAAGCTGTGGATTTGAGAGAAGCTTCTTCAGTCACAATCGGAGCGATCGCTTTGCAGGGCGTAAGGCGCGCAGATGTGCATATAGGAGAGTATGTTGCGGTCATAGGTCTCGGATTAATCGGTCAAATTACATCCCAATTGCTCAACACAGCAGGATGCAGAGTAATTGGCATTGACATAATAGAAGAAAAATTGGATATCGCGAAGAAAAATGGCATCTTTCGCACTGTAAATGCATCATTTTATTACCCTGTTAAAGAAATACAAAATATTACACAAGATAAGGGAGTTGATGCCTGCATCATCACCGCCTCTTCTTCAAGCGATGAGATTGTGCAGCAGGCTATGGAGATGACCCGAAAAAAGGGCACAGTCGTAGTTGTAGGCGCTGTTGGTCTTGGAATCAAAAGGCATCCATTTTATAAAAAAGAGATAGACCTGAAGATCTCATGTTCCTACGGACCTGGTCGGTATGATGAACTCTACGAGGAAAAAGGAATAGACTACCCCTACGCTTATGTGAGATGGACAGAAAATAGAAATATGGAAGAATATCTCAAGTTACTTGAGGAAAAAAAGACTGATTTTGCCTCTCTCATCACAAAACAATGTCCCATCGAAGAAGCGCCTCAGATTTATGAAGAAATGAAATTGCCAAGAAACAAACATTTAGCTGTGGTTCTTACCTATAATTTCGATGAGGCTAAGGCTCAAAATGCTGAGGAAAAAGTGATCTATTATGATAAGCCAAAAAAAAAGAAACGAACAAAAAAAGTAAGGGTTGGTATCATCGGTGCAGGCCAGTTTGCTAGAGAAGTTCACTTGCCTAATTTGAAATCTTTATCAGATATTTATGAGATATATGCTATTTCATGCCGAAACGGCGCCAATGCAAAAGAAATAGCTAGGCAATTCTCAGCAAATTATGCCACCACCGATTATCGGCAGGTCATTAATGATCCAGAGATTGATATGGTGCTCATAGCCACCCGTCATAACCTTCATGCTAAGTTGGCAATTGAAGCAGCCCAAGCCGGCAAAGCGGTATTCCTCGAGAAACCGATGGCAATAAATTTAGAAGAGTTAAATGACTTGGAGAAAGTTATCAAAGAAACTCAAATCCCTTTCATGGTCGGGTTCAATAGGCGATTTTCGCCTTGTGCTAAAATGGCTAAGCAATTTTTGGGTGAGACTTTGAATCCAATTATGGTCATGTATAGAGTTAATGCTCCCCATCTCCCTCCGGAACACTGGGTATATGGAGAGGAAGGCGGCGGGAGAATAATAGGTGAAGCATGCCACATGATAGATTTTTTCGGTTTCCTTACTGAGAGCACTGTAAATTCTTTTGACATATCATCAATACAGTCAAAGATAGAATCCGCTATCGCCGAAGACAATTTTATTGTGACATTCAAATATGAGAATGGTTCAATTTGCACGCTGCTTTATACTTCCCAAGGCGGAAAAGCCTTAGGAAAAGAGTATATTGAAATCCATGCTGATCAAAAAACAATCATCATTGATAATTTTAGGAAAATTATCCCGTTGGGAACCAAACATAAAGAAATTGCATTCCCCGAAGTTCAGAAGGGACATTTGGAAGAGCTTCGAGAATTCTTTAAATTCATAAAAGCTGAAAGAGATCAAGCGCCTTTTCCTTTGAAAGGCATAATCGAGACTACCAAAATTACATTGAAAATGAAGGAGCTAATAAAACAGAGCTAATCCTAAAAACTTGGAAAAATGCAAAATAAATATGAGAATCAATATTCTTATTTGATTGACGAAACTGTCGATAGAAGAACATCTAAAAACCCAGAAGTATCCGCAATAATCGTAACCTACAATCGTCCTCGAATTTTTTTAGATTGTTTGGCATCTTTAGAAAATCAAAGTTACAAAAATTTTGAAATAATAGTTGTTGACAATGGGGGTAATGATTCAATTAAAGAAAAAATTCTTCAATACAACCTTCTATATTTAAAGATGAAAGAAAATACACCGGTGCTGCTAGCAAGAACTGTTGGCTGCTTCTATTCAAGATCTTCCTATGGTGGCTTTATTGATGATGATGCTATTTGTGATATCCATATCATCAAAAACGCAATTGAAACATTTAAATCTTTTCCAGAAATTGTGGCAGCGAGTGGGAGAATTCTTCCCAGGTCAAATGTCATCTATAATAAGCTTCAATCTCATTATGATTTGGGAAACAAAATTTTATTTGGTCATTATAGGGAGGGCAACAGTTTTATTAAAAAAGAAGCTTGGCTTGAGTTATCATTCTACTCTAACTGTGTCTTTGACAGGAAATTAATTAAAGGTCATGAGGGAATGATAGTTATCTATAAGATAGGAAAAAAATATGGAATCAAAAGTTTTATCTACCAGCCCTCAATAATAATTTATCATGATTATGCATCCAATCTTAAAAATTTTCTTAAGAAGAAAAGAAGTCATAAAAAAGCTATAGAAAATTACTCAAAAAATTTTCCAGAGATTATCAATTTTGTGAAGAAAGAATATCATCCAGATATCGCAACCTCATGTGTGACAAAAAAAAGTGTCAGCGATAAAATTCTAATTAGATTAATAAATTTTTTTCTTAAAATTTTCCTTAAATTAAGGTTATGATCGGGAAGTTTCTCAAACAAAATAAATTATTAATATTTATATTAATAATTTTTTTTATTGAAATACTATTGTATTATTTTTTAGGTCATAAATTAATAAAATTTTTTTATGAAGAAAAAAGCATAAAATTTTTAAACAATATTATCCAAGGCCGCGATAGATATTCTTTGGATTATTATCTTAGGCTTGCAGATTTAGCCTTTTTTAACCTAAATATTCTTATTTTTGTAATATCTTATTTATACATCCACATAAAGAGAAATAAAACTAATAATATTTTTGATCGTTTTGCTATATCAACAATTTATTTATTAGTTTCTTTCCTTGTTCTTCATGTATTTATGCTTGAAAGAGGATTTGAAGAAGAAAACAAAAGATATGGCTTCGAAAGAATGATGAACTATTCCGCGCACAGACCTTATGCTTATAGGGTACTAGTACAAACGCAATTATTACCATTACATAGTCATTTCGAGCGACCATCGGGAGCGCGGCAATCTCATCCTGCTAAGTCGGGATTGCTTCGTCACTTCGTTCCTCGCAATGACAATTCACTTAACGCGTTTGTATTAGTACCTTTAGTTATTAATTTTAGTAGCAGTTTATTTTCACAAAATATTATTAATTCAAATAAAAAGTATCTTTTGAAAAATTCTCCTATTGTAAAATATTATATGAAATATACAAAAAATCCTGATATTAGAATAAGTTTAAAGTATCATGTTCTTTATCTATTCCTATTTATATGCATAGTATTATTATTATTTTCAATACGCTATCTTATAAAACTCATATATAAAATTCCAAATTTTTTTGTAGATGTAGCTCCGGTTATAGGATTATTGCTCCTACCTCTAAGTTTTTTGCAAGGAGGATATTTTTATGATTTTACAGAGTTATTATTAATGGCGTTTTGCCTTATATTCTTAATCAAACAAAGATGGTTATCTTACTATATTAGCTTCTTTCTTGCAATTTTAAATAAAGAATCAAATATATTATTAATCCTGTTTTTCTTGGCTTTTTGCGGTACAAATTTATCAAAAAAGGCCCTTATAAAACATCTGGGATACCACATATTAATTGGAATAATTGTTTTTATCCCCGTAAGAACTATTTTTTCATCCAACCCTGGATACCCTGTAGAAATTCATTTTAAGGAGAATATGGAATTTTGGAGATCGCCTACAAATTTTTTCTTGTTTTTCGATCCTTACCATATTGGGATACCAATTTTCCCCCGTGGAGGAAATCTATTTTTAATTTCTTTTGTTATTTTTGTTGTGTTTAATAAATGGAAAGAAAAACCACGAAATATCAAGAAATTGTTTATTTATACTTTCGCCGTCAATTTTCCATTATTTATATTCTTTAGTTATAAAGACGAAATACGCAGCCTATCTTTAGTTTTTCCATCTCTATACTTACTGGGGATTCCCACGATATGCAATTATTTCTTTAAAAATTGTGATTTTAAAATAAAATCATTTGATCATCTGAAATGAAATCATATAAATGTAGTTCCAGCACTTGCGACCTAAATATAGCGTCTAAATAGAAGATGAGTGAACAAAAATCCATTGGTGTAGTTATGTGTATTCATGCGGAATGTGATAAGGATATAAAGTGGAATATCCGATACCCGCTTAAATTCCGCTCTATTGTTGAGATAATACCTTCTTATTTTGAAAATATATTTCGAAGATTCTCAGTAAAACCCACATACTTGATTAGTTCCGAAGTATTTGATCATAAAGAATCAGTTGATATCTTATTGGCTCAAAGAGAAAAGGCAGAGTTGGGAACCCATTTTCACGGCGAATTCTTGGAACCGGGCAGAATTTCTATGCCCAGGGAAAACAAAGATTACGGTTGTCTTTATGAGGAACATATTGAAAGAGCAAAACTTATTTGGCTTACCCAAAAATTTGAAGAGACTTTTGGATTCAGGCCTCAATCTTTTGCAGCGGGAAGATGGGGGGCTACGGGGAGAACTGCGAGAATTCTGAGTGACCTTGGATATATTGCTGATTCAAGTGTTGTAAGCTTTATGAATCGAAGGCATTTAGGATTAAATGAAATGCCTTTATTAAAGACAGGGGAAACCTATTTTCCTTCCGAGGCAAGCATTGTCTCCTCCGGAAATCTCAAGCTTGTTGAAATTCCAGTAACAGCCCTTCCAGCATCGAAATTATATTCAGGTCCTTTCAATTATTTGAAACTTATGCGGTCTTTCTATAGAAATCGAAAAGGCACTGATAAGTTAATCTGGCTTCGACCGACATTCTCCTCATTTGGCCAAATGAAAAAATTGATTGATACAGTAATTGCTACACAAAATAGTGACATAGTCTTTAATATGATGTTCCATTCCTTTGAAGCAGTTCCCGGGCTTTCTCCATATGTAAAAACAAAAGAAGAGAGCAGAGTCTTCATCAAAAGATTAGAGACAATACTTAAATATCTCGCTAAGAAAAAATCTGTATTTATGACGCTTAAAGAAGTAGCCAATAAATTTATCCAGAAGAATCAACGTGTACAGTGATCAGAATATCAAGTTCAGGTCACGATAAAGATGAAAACTGAATCAAATATATTCACATTTTTTAGCCAGTCTGGCATTTATGTCCTTGGCGGAATATTGCAGCGTTCCGTGGGTTTCTTCTTGTTGCCGTTATATACTTCATTTTTGACGCCAGAAGACTATGGAATTGCCGGTCTAATTTCAGTAAGCATTTCTTTATTGCTCCCCGTAGGAATAATGGGTATTTCGACTTCTCTAATGATTGAATACTATCATTCAGATTCAGAAAAGGAAAAAAAGAGCATAGTATCAACAGCGATTGTTATTTCAAGCTTAACGTCTATCTTTATTTCGACGATTTTGTTTTTATCTTCGAGGATTATTTCAAATATACTTTTTTCATCATCAAACTGGACTTATTGTCTCCAACTTGCCAGCATATCTTTTCTCTTTTCATGTATTTCTTCAGTCGGTTTTTCATTTTTACGGACAAGGCAGCAGCCTATTAGATTCAGATCCCTATCGATCGCTTCTGCAGTTATAAGTGCATTATTAAATGTTCTATTTATCGCCCACCTTGGCCATGGGGTTGCAGGTTTTTTTGAAGCGTCAGTTCTAACAGGTTTGTTTCAAACAGGCTTATTATCTTTTTGGATTATCAAGTATGTGGAGAGATCTAAAATAAAAAAAAGTATCGCTATTTCATTATTGAAGTTGGGTTTTCCTGATATCCCGATCAGACTCTCCGGTTGGGCGCTGACATCTGCTAATCGTTATCTTCTTGCAATATTTGCTTCTATCGCAGAAGTGGGAATTTTTAATCTGGCTTTTAGGATTTCAAGCATTCTTGAACTGCTCTTTATTTCAATAATGACACTTGCTTTCGATCCCTTTGTATTAAGCCATATGAGGGATGATAATTTTTCTGATATCTATAAACGATTAGTATCCTATATCATGATGTTCGGTGTTTTTCTTGTTTGTTTATTAGGAGTAACATCAAATGAGATAATCCATCTGATGGCTCGCAAAAAAGAATTCTGGCCAGCCTATCGATCTGTTGGAATTTTAGCCCTAGCGCTTCTATTATACGGCTTTTATATGACATATCGTCCAATTCTTGGCGTTTTAAAAAAACCTAGCTTGGCAATTCCCGGAATGATTGTAGCCGCGGGAGTCAACGCGGGTTTGAATTATATATTCGTACCTTTATGGGGCGCTGTAGGCTCTGCTTTAGCGTTAGCAATAGCTTATTTGGTCACAATCGTGCAAATACATTATGTAATTTCGCGCCATCATCAGTTTGCAATGCCTTGGGTGAGGCTAATACGCATTTTTTTGGCCGGTGCTATTTGCTATGCCACTTCGTGTTTTTTGCCAGAATGGAAACCAATAATAAAACTATTAGCAAAAATTTGTATGATATCTATGTCATTTCCGATCTTACTGTCTATTCTTGGTGGAATAGATGATGCCGAGAAAAAAGCCATACATAAGCGGATTGGAAAATACAAATTTGCAAATGCGGCCATAGCAATACTTTTTAGTCTTGATTTGAGGAAAGCTTTTAGATGAGAAGAAACGATTATTCCCGAAGAAATAGGAAAAAACTGAGATTATTAATATTAAAAAATTTCTTACATTTTCGCTTATATAAAAAGGAGCATTTTTTAATCCTCATGTCTGATTTGAAGGGTAATTTGGGTGGTTTTGAGAAACAGACGGCTCTAAAGGTTGTAATAAATTGGGTTAAAAAGGCTCAATATACCCATGGTGGTTTCTCAGCAGGATACTCATTTGCAAAAGGATGGTTACCTTCCTATCCAGAAACCACAGGTTATCTTATTCCTAGTTTGTTCTCTTTAGGAAAGTTCTTATCTGATCTTGAGTGCTGTAAAATGGCACATAAAGCGGCGATGTGGTTGCAAATTATTCAAAACAAGGAGGGGTGGTATCCGTCCAAATATTATTCTTCTGATATTTCTTTAAAACCATCTGTTTTCAATACTGCTCAAATTGCCCAGGGGCTCTTGTCTGCATATAAAGCTGCAAAAGATGAATCATTCCTCTATTCAGCTTGTAAAGCCGCAAAATGGATTATAGCCCAACAGGAGCCCGATGGTTTCTGGTGCAGGTGGGCCTATAATAATATTCCCCACACATATTATTCAAGAGTTTCTTGGATTTTGGTTGAAATAGGCATTGTAACAGAAAATCCTCTATTAATTCGTGCAGCAAACAAAAACTTGGATTGGGTTTTATCCCAACAACTCGAAAATGGATGGTTCAGAAACAATGGATTTTTAGATCACTTAAAGCCACTAACACACACGATTGCCTACACAATGGAGGGAATTTTGGAAGCAGGAATTTTGCTCAATCGAATCGATTTGGTTGAAAGTGCTCAAAAAGCAGCAGATTCACTTCTTCAGATTTTTAAAAGAGAAAATTGGCTGAAGGGAACATATGACCAATTTTTGAATTCACAAGACAATTGGTCTTGTATTACAGGCAACGCACAAATAGCATTAGTTTGGCTGCGATTATATGAAATAATCAACAATAGAGAATATCTTAAAGCAGCCAAATCATTAAATAATTGGCTCTGCTCAACTCAAGTCAGAGTGAATGGCAGAGAATTTCCACCAGGTGGATTGAAAGGATCACATCCTGTTTGGGGACAATATGATCCGTTTAGTATGCCTCTTCATGCAGCAAAATTTTTTATTGATACGCTGCTACTAGAAATGACTATTGATAAAAATTCAAAAAATTGAGACATATAGGTAAAGAGCAGTAAAAAATCATATAGATAAATTAAAAAATTATCAATGAGAATTATATTCTTGAAAGGAGCGAATATGCGTTTTATTAAGAGAATAATTAATTTCATTTTCAGACAATTTAAACAGATAGAAAGAAAAAAAGAAATAAAAAAAACAGCGCCTAGAATTGAAAAGACAAATTTAATAGATGATTTAAGAGCTTTGGGGTTAAAAAGGGGAGATATTGTTCTCTTTCATTCCTCACTTAAAAGCATTGGCTATGTGGTAGGAGGGGCACGGACTGTTATAGAAGCAATTCTTGAGGTAATTTCTCCTGATGGAACTCTAATGATTCCTACTTATAGTAGTAATTCGATGTTGAAAACATGTCTTAATAAAGATTACTGTTTCGATCCCAGGGAAACAGATACAGTATTAGGCAAAATACCTTCAACATTCTTAAAAATGCCCAATATTCATAGAAGCATACATCCAACTCATTCAGTAGCTGCAATTGGTAAATACGCTCAATACCTGACAGAAGCCCATCATTTTGCTCTATCCACATTTGGTTACAATTCGCCTTGGGAACGGTTGATGAAGTTAGATGGAAAAATGATGGGGATAGGGGTTACTTTATGGCCAGTTCCAATTTATCATGTACTAGAGGACATGATGTCAGATAAATTTCCACTACCAGTTAGGATGAAAGAAACATACATGGTAAAATGCAGAGATTGGTTTAATAAGCTAATCGAAGTCCCTGTTACGCCTCTCGATCCAAAATATAAGAAAATAAGAATAGATAATGAAAACAGGCAAGATTTGAGGACTTATATGTGGAAAGAATATATTCATGCTGGAATTGTAAAAACAGGAAAAGTGGGCGCAGCTACAGGATGGATAACTTCAATTAACAAATTTTATGATCATTTAATTCTGTTAATGCGGGAAGGAATAACAATTTATTCAACACCAGAAGAATTAAAAAAAAGACCGATTTGGTAGTGTAAACTTTTATGTGTGAAATTGGAGAGGGGTAGAAAAAAAGGCTCTTTTCCTTTATAAGGATGAAGATTGAAACCCTTACGAAAGGAGAAAGGGCCCATGAAAATCTCTCTTAGCGTAACAGAGCTTAAGAATGTTTTCAAGGAGATTCAGCGACAGCCGGAACGGATCTTTGAGATGATGCTGGCGGAAATGACCCAAGGCATCGGCGAGTATCTGTCGGAGCTGATGCGGAGTGAGTTGACCCATTTTTTGGGTCGGGAGAACTCGCTGGAGCCGTGCTTGACCTTCTTCAAGTTTCCCCCGGAGGAATGGCAGGCGCTGCGGACGACGAACATCATTGAACGGCTCAATAAGGAGTTCAAGCGCCGGACCAAGAGCATGGAGATTGTGGCGGGGGAGAATGCCTGTTATCGGCTGTTGGCGTTCATCAGTTTAAAGGCGGAGGTGCATTGGAAAAGAAATCCTATAGGAAAAGTAGCCTATAATCTACCGATCTTCCAAAGAGTGCCCTTGCTGGATTTCACACAAAATGCTGTTACCACCGATTTCAGGAGACAATCCTCCTTTTTTTGGGACAAGATAACAATAAGCGCTTAAACGTTTAATATTTTTAATTGTTATGAATTTTATCATAATTAAATTACCTGACTTTACCCTAAAAAATATACACTACAAGAAAGATATCCGAAACCTGTAGCAAAATCAAGAAGATCGATGAAAACAAAGAGCTTTACAAATTATTCTGTAGTGTATATTATATACATCATGAGCTTCATAAGACGAATAAAAAAGGGTAATGCAATTTATCTGGCCGAGGTCGAAAATCAAAGGATTGCAGGCAAAGTCGTTCAAAAGCATATTCGTTATGTCGGAAAAGAAGTCGACGATAAACCCATCTTGACCGGTTCTGTGGAACGATCATCGGTCGATAAGGTCACGATCTTTGGCCCGTTATTGATTCTCGATGAAATCGCCAAACAGATCGATTTAAGTAAGGCCCTGGGGAAAGATGGGGATTATCTCTTGAGTTTAGCTTATGCGCACTGTGTCTCACCAGACAGTTTAAGTGGGATAGCCGATTGGTACCAGAAGACGGAGATCGCGAATCTTTTGGATATTCCTCAGGTTACGCACAAGAGACTTATCGAAGCGATTGATTCGCTGGATGGGATGAATAGTGCGGGGGTACAGGAGCGGATTTTCCGTCGCTTGAAAGAAGTCTTGAATTTTTCCTCCTCGGGCTATCTTTACGACATCACGAATATTTACTTTTATGGGATTTGTTGTCCCCTGGCCAAGAGGGGGCATAATGGGGAAGGACGGAGACAGCTGCAGATTCAGATTGGACTTGCCGTCACCCAGCAAGAAGGTATTCCGATCTTCCATAAGGTATTTGAAGGGAACATCTTTGATTCGAAGACATTGCCGGACATCCTGCTTCACCTCCGGCGACATGAGGTCAAGGATGTCTGTATTGTTTGGGACAGGGGGATATCCTCCGCGCTAAATATCAGGGAAGCCAAAGAGATAGGGCTGGAAGTGCTTTGCGGGTTGCCCTTGAACGCGGGGTTGAAAAAGCTGGTCTACAACCTTCTGGAAGAGAACATGATCTCCATGAAGCACCGCATCAGGCTGCGGAGCGCGACGTTTTATGTAAGAAAGCAAAGGTATGAGATTGAAGGGGTCAAAGGGTCCATCGCGGTTTGCGTCAATGAAAAGGAGCGGCAGGCGATTCGAGAAAGGCGGTATGACGAGATTGATCAGGTACTCCAACGGCTTGAAGAGAAAAAGGTCATCAAAGAAGGCCTTCGCAAATATCTCAAGGGGAGAAGGATCAATCATCGGGCCTTGAAGTCAGCGGAGCGGTATGATGGAATTTCGGTCATTTTTTCCACTCGGAATCTCAGCGAGGAGAAGATGGTCAAAGGATATTTTGAGAAAGACCGGTTGGAGAAGTCTTTCCGCTGTATGAAGAGTTTTTTAGAAATGGACAAGGTGAGATTTTGGTTATCGAGCCGGGTGCGAGGCCACATTTTCGTTTGCTATCTTGCTTATTTACTGCTTTCTGTGCTTGAATACAGATTGAATGGAACTGGGATAAGCGCATCTGAGGCGTTGGCTACTTTGGAATCGATTTATAGAGTATATATAACAGACCCTAAGTCCAGGAATAAGTTTGTCAAGATAGTGACTCTGAGTAAGAAGCAAGAAGAAATCCTTCGAAAAGTGAATCCGCTCCTCTTGTCAAAGTGTAGTGTATAAAATCGAGGGTAAAATCAGGTAAATTAACGTTAACTGTTGCTAGTGTAAATTGAAGTTCACAATTTGATTTAGGGAGAGGAGACATCGTAAGCTATAGCTTCCTGAATAAAAAAAAATATATTGCAGCTTTTTTTAAAGCTTGGAGAAACAGATTATTATTTTCAAAATATTTTTATTTTAAAGGATTTAAAAGAAATAAAAAAAATTTAAAAAATTATTTTTCTTTTAGATATATATATGCAATATCGAAGCTTAGCAGTAAAGAGTTTACCAGAATTTTTGGAGAAGAGAAGAAACTGAAAATATTAGACGAAGCCGAAATGATAATAGGACATCATTTTCGGCTATTTAATAAAATAAGAATTAAGACAGGAAACAAAATTATATGGAAAAAGGACTATTTATCCGGAAGAAAGTATTCCAACCGATTTTATAAAAATCTTAGATTAATAAACTTATCGTCTCCAGATGATCCAAAGGTTCCTTTAGAATTGTCTCGGTTTCATTATAGCTTACCTCTTGCCCAAGCTTATGTCCTTACTAGAAATGAGAAATATGCCGACGGCTTTATTTCATTATTTCTTGATTGGTGTAGAAAGAATCCATGGAAATTTGGTATCAACTGGACATGTGCAATGGAGGTTGCTATCAGGGCCTGTAATTGGATAGTTTCCTTTGAAATATTGAAAGAATCAAGAAGCATAAGAAACATTTCGCTCAAATTATTGAAGACTGTTTTTCAGCAACATCTAGATTTTATTCTATACAATCTGGAATATTCAGAAGAAGGGACTACAAATCATTATATCGCTGATTTGCTAGGCTTAATTTTTATTTGTTCATCATTTCCTGGCCTCAAGCGGGCGAAAGAGGCAATGGACTTTGCGTTTTTTGAGTTAGAAAAAGAGGTACATAAGCAATTCTATGAGGATGGTGGAAACTGGGAAAGCTCGACAACATACCATCGCTTTGTATTAGAGATGATATTTTTTGCAGATTTGATAGCGGATCGAATGGGATGTCCTTTTTCGGACACTTTCCGCCAGAGAATAAAGAAATCTTGCCTGCTATTGAATTCTCTTGCTAATGTCGATGGGCGTATCCCTCAAATCGGAGATAATGATAGCGGTAGAATTCTTCCATTTAAAGAAAGGGAAGATACAGATGTCCGTCACATTGGGGCCCTCTTCGGATTGCTTTACAAGGATCCTGACTTAATAGATACTCGATGGGGATACCCAGAAGAGGCGATTTGGATATTCGGAGAAAAAGGATACGAAATTTATTTGTCTTTGAAAGAACAGAAAAAAAGAGTCAACCAGACTTCAGCGGCTTTCAAAAATTCTGGATGGTTTGTGATGCGTGCAAACGATATCCAGATGGTTATTAGTGCGGCTCCAAATGGGCAGAATGGACATGGTGGGCATTGTCATAATGATAAGTTATCTTTTACTCTTTCTTTGGGAAAGGACGAAGTCATTACTGATCCAGGCACATTTGTTTACTCGGGTGATATCCAACTTCGGCGAAAATTTCGATCGGCAAGCTCTCATAATACTATAATGATCGACAACGAAGAGCAGAATCGTTTCATTAATAAGGCGGTCTTCTGGGTGCAGCCGGACGCTAAAATCAGATTATTAGAATGGAAATCTGATGGCAGATATGATATATTCTGCGCAGAGCACGCCGGATATGAACGATTGATGGGAAAAGTCGTTCACCGCCGGTCAATCGCTTTCGATAAATCGAAACTTTCATGGATTATCTTGGATGAGGTTTATGAAAAAGTACCAACTGGGAAGAAAAGAAATATGCTTTTTTCATTTCATTCAGAGTCAGTTGAAGTTAATTATCATAATTCCTCTATGGTCGCAGAGATTTTCAATGGCCTGGAAAGGCTGCTATCCTTGGAGCCTTCTAATTTTGAGGATGCCCGCAGAGGATTCTGCATAAAACTAGCTTCTTGGAAGCTCTATGGGCTAATAAATCCCTCGTCTATTTTTGATTTTGTGATTGAAGATTGTTTGATTTCAGATTCTTATTTGTCAAAATTTAATGGTCGCGTAATACGTTGCCACGCTACTGTTCATCTTCCCCTGAAAATAGTAACATATTTATGGTTAGAAAAAAAAGGATAATACTTTATGTTGAGAAATGAAATAATCCTTGTAAATACCTCCTCTCCTCTAAGAAACTACATGAAAAGACGCCCGACTCATTATGCGGAAATCCTTGCCCGCGAGAATAGAGTCATAAATATAAGCTGGGCTCCAATAAAGAATTTATTTCGACGGAGAAATAGCACTTTTTGGGAAGAAAAAATACTTTTTAGGATACCCGGCTCTGGATTCAAGTTGCTGAATAAACTCAATAATCAGCTTTATAAGTCGTTTCTTAAACAATTCATAAATACGTTGCCTCAAAAGCCTATCTTATGGCATTTTTTTTCTGGAAATTACGAAGCTGTAAAATCTCTCCCCTGTAAGATTAGTATTTTGGAAATATGCGATGATACTCCTGAGTTCTTCTCAAATAATCTGACCAAATATAATGAAGTTAAAAAAAATGAAGACAATATGGCAAGGACAGCAGATATCGTATTCACCATTTCTGATTATTTAAAGCAAAAAAGAAAGAAAATCAGGCCTGATATTTATCTCATAAGAAACGGCGTGGCTTATGAAGATTTTGCCCGGGTACCAAAGCTTTTAAAAAAAGAGACTGATGCTTTATTTAATTTAGGATCTCCTATCGTTGGATACTTTGGAGCAATCTCTCAGTGGTTTGACTTTGATTTAGTCGAAGCATTAATAAATAGGTTGAGGAGTATAAATTTTGTTTTTGTTGGACGCATCTCGCCACAACTAAAATCAAGAGTTGAAAAATTGAATTCAAAACCCAATGTACATTTTCTAGGTGAGAAACAATATAACGAGCTACCACATTTAATGAAATACTGTGATTTATGCCAGATTCCATTTGTTATAAATGAACTAATATTAAGCGTAAATCCCATTAAACTATATGAATACTTAGCAGCGGGCAAACGTGTGGTCTCCAATCCGTTGCCCGAAGTGCTTTTTTATAGAAAAGAAGGAATCGTAGAAACAGCTTCTAATATCGAAGAGTATGCAATGGTCATTGAAAGAATGTTGACAAAAAATGCAAAAGATTTCATAGAAAGCTGTCAGAAGATTGCAAGGGAAAATACTTGGGAATCTAGAGTTGAATCTGCATGCGAAATTATAAAACAGAAAATTAATCGTTTGGCGTGATAGGTATGAAAAAAATTATTGTCATTTCATATTATTTTCCCCCTTGTGCAAAAGCGGGCGCCCATCGAGCATATTCAATGGCAGAGTATCTTCCAAGATTTGGCTGGCAACCAATTTTTATTGCGCCAGAAAAAGGATATTATGGACGACTGCCAAGAATCGATAATGCCCTTTTGGAAAGAATAGAAAGGCATCCTATCTATCGAATTCCCTTTTTTTATCCATTTAATAATGAAGATTCAACGTTGCTAGCAAGGGGAGTACGGTATCTTTGGGAAACGATTTTGATACCCGACGGCAAGATCCTCTGGAATAGGGAAATAAAAAGGAAGCTAAGACAAATTGTTATCAAACATAAACCAGATGTCTTTTTTATTACGGCAACTCCTTTTTCATCTTTCTTGCTTGCACCTTATTTGAAAAAAATGTTTAGATTGCCAGTGGTCTTGGACTACCGTGACCCCTGGGCAATAGATTTAAATGTTGGACACAGACTTCTGAAAGCAAGACTAAATTTCTACCTTGAAAAAAGGATTCTGCTTTCAGCTGATCTTGTCACAACAGCGTCATACTATATGATCGATTATATAAGGAAAATATTAACCTCAGTAGCTCACAATAAACAATATTTTGCGTTCCCTTATGGGTATGATGGCGAATTCCTCAGGAAAGAGATTTTGCCAATTTTGCCCGAAAAATCAGAGGAAAAGATCAAAGTTGTTTTTGCAGGAACACAGGTTGCCGATCTAGATCCAAATATCGTTTTGAGCGGAATAAAAATGGCAATAAATAATGATAAAAATGCGGCAGAAAAACTTCAGATTGATTGTTATGGTACTATTTTTGGATACACAGGAGAACCAACAGCTATTATAAAAAAATACAGCCTTACAAAATATGTTTATTATAATAATTTTCTCCCTTATCTACAATTTTTAAAAGTTCTTCGTAAATCATCTTTTCTTGTGCAACCGCTAGGCGTTAAAACCTTCAATTTAGTAATATTTCCAACTAAATTTTTCGATTATTTGGGAGTCCAGAGACCTATTTTGTATATAGGAGGAAAAGGTCAGGTTACAGAAGTAATATATAAATGCAATGCTGGAGTTTGTGCTTTATCTGATCCTTACTCTATCTCTCAAGCTTTAATAAAGCTGATCAATTCTTGGGACAAGAAGTCATGGTATTCAAATAGCTCCGAATACTCAAAGCTAGACAGAATCAATATTTTTAATGATTTTTGTGAGAAATTGAATAAACTTTGAGAGAGTTAGCAATCAATCTTTACTACTTTTTTAATTCCTGTAGCGCAATTATAAATTGGTTGGAGGTATAGCACAAAGTACATAAACCCGACTTTCGCCATTAATTTTTTAATCGTCTCATAATTGATTCAAAATAAGCAAGTTAGAACGCCTCCGGTTGTACTACCTAACTGCCTCGATTTTGAGGTTGAGAGCCGTTAGAACCTCCCGTTCGGCACTACCCAGGCGGCAGACTTTGCGAACAGGTTGGGCGCTTCGGGGATAAAAGCAGAAGGCCAGCCGAATGCCTCGGAGGACTTCCATGGCCCGGTCTAAGGAGAGATTTAGGCCGGCGCTTTTAAGCTTCAGATGAAGCAGGGAGAGATAGAGGAGCGCCATCACGCAGGTCAGGCCGTGCACCCGGATCTTCGAGTCGGTCCGATGATACATCGGCTGCCGGCGGATAAAAGCCGGGTCCTTGGTCCAGCGGAAAGCGGTCTCGATCTTGTAGCGATCCCGGTAGGCCCGGACGATCTCCTCCGTGCCCCAGTCCCCATGATCCGTAAAGATAATGTTTTTCCCGAACCGGGCCCGGTATTCCTTAAGAACCAAGGGGTTGGTCCGGATCGACATCTGGAACTTTCCATAATGAAAGGATACCTTGACGGCGAAGACAGCGCTGATATGACTCTCGGCCAGGATCTCATTCACTTTTCGCTCGACCGATGGGACGGTTGTCCGGCCGTCGGCCGCCCGGAGCTCCTGCCGCAGCTCTTGAAGCTTCTTCTTGGTCTTGCGGATTGTCCGGCTCAGCCAATGGATCTTTTTTCGGTAGGTCTGGGGATTATAGGTCACAACGATGGCTCTCTCTTGGCCATAAATCTCAAGGGAAGTCCTAGAGGCATAAAGCGATTCCTCGTCCTCATCCCGGATGCTTATTTCCTTATACTCCGAAAGAGGAACCCGGCAGAGTTCCGGATGATGGTAGGGTGAGAGAGTGCCGATAAAAGACATCCGGCTTCGATCGACTTGGTTGATGTTCTCCGGCGAGTTACAGCCCTTGTCGAACACCAGCGTCATCTGCTCTTTCCCCTTCTTTAAAGACAGAAGAAGCCCGTACATCTCGGAGTAGAGCTCGCTGAAGAGTTTTGAGTCATGGATCGAGGCCGGATAGACCCGATGGAAAAGCGGAATGCCTTCTTCTCGGTTGCACAACAGCGCCAGGCCGACATGCCGGAGCTCATGTTTTCCGGATTTCGAATGGGTATATCGCGCCGGCTCCGAGCTCGTCTTCGGGCTGAGCTGCGTAAAATAGTTCGTCGTATCATATAACAAACAGTCTAAAGAGAGGTCATAGGCCATGACTGCTTTTTTGGCCACCGAATCGCCGATCGCTTCGACCTGCTCTTTTCGGACCTTCTCCATATGATCCCAAAAGTTGGCCGAATCCAAAGCCGCCCAATCGACCTCCCGGAACTCGCCGATGGCCGTTGTTCTCAACCATGTCCCCAAGGAGGCTTTACTTTTCGGCTCAACCGCCCGGTTGAGAGCAATCAAATACAGATATTGCCCGACGCTCATCCCTTGGTTGCGCTTGGGGACGATCTCATCGACGATCTCCTGGAACCCGAGTTCCCGTTCTATCGACTCGATCGCGGCCACAGAACCCAGCTCAAACGTCTCGATCTCCTCGATCCGCTCCTCGGCTGCGGTTGCTTCCCACCTCTCTTGAATCCTCTTAGCCGTTCCCAGGTACCTTTGCCAGACAATGCGCGGCTTCCCTTGGACGCGTTGGGTTTCGGCCAGATAATAATAGGTACGACCTTTTATCCTTTTTTTGAGTATATAAGCCATACAAAAAACATGCATCATTAGGTGCTACTTGTCAAGCGATATTTTCTTATTTTACACAATATAAAGGGTATAAGCAAGAGATAATCTCGATATCTTGTTAGGTGCTACCGAATGTCTCTTGTAAATTATTGAAACGATTACCTTTTGAGGAAAGGTTATTTATAATGGCGAAAGTCGGGATAAAGAGACCCTTTGACAAATGAAAGCGTTTCCAAGAAATTGATCCAAGCAATAAGAAGTTGCCGGTAAAAAAAGCCACATCTTATGCATTGTGCTTATAGACACAATCTTGTGGAATAGAGTTTTGTAAGACAAAAACCCACATAAAAATCATCTTTTTCCTGATTTTCTATTAAAGGCGACCTTTCTAAAATCCAATTGCCAAGGAGACGAGGCTCTCCTTCGGTTAAGAAAGGCTTATTAAATTCATGCGGCTATTTATCGCTGATGACTCCGAAATTCTTCGATCTCGCCTATGTGAGTTGCTCAGTGAAATTGAGGACATCACAATTGTAGGTCAAGCAGGGGACTTGGCAAGTGCACTCAAGGCTATACAGAATCTCAAACCCGATGTTGTCATCATGGACATTCGTTTTCCCGGTGAGGATGGCCTTCTTGCCCTTGAGGCCATCAAGAAAGGAAAGAATCCACCGAAAGTCGTTATGTTCACGAACTATCCTTATCTCCAGTATCGAAAAAAATGTCTGAATGGAGGAGCCGACTATTTCTTCTACAAGGCCATGGAGTTCGAGAACCTTATTGCGCTGCTTAAAGAACTAGCTCAAGAGACTTAGCTGAAGTTCAATAAGTTCACAGTCCGAACAACAAAATGGCGAGAAAGAAAGAGTTTCGCGGCGCCTATTGGCGGTAGCATATCCCATCTAAAAAGATTAAAACTCGGTTCTCAACGCATTTCAATAAGATTTCGAGTTCATTGAAAGAAGAAATGAGAAGCCGATACCAATTTCCGCGAGAATTAGAGACATATATTAATGGGGCTATATTTTCTCGCTATGATGTATATATCTCTTTGTTTTCAAAATCTCTTCCTTTCCGAAGATATGCAATTCAAATCTGCGGTAAATATAGTAATATTCAAAATAATACTACTAGGATATATTGCTCAAATATCAAGTTTAGTTTGCAACCTTATGAAGGAAATAATAGGCATGTGATATTAATGAGAGTTTTTCTCGAGCAACATTTAAAAGAAAATCTTTTTGGCGCTTATGTTCTCGGCAGTTTGGGGACATATGAAGAAAATTCTTATAGTGATTTTGATGCACTCGTGATTATTAAAGATGAAGTTTTCAAATCACCGAGTCGATTGGCCCGAGTTGCTCAGAAACTCAATTCAGCCAGGTCTATCATGTATGACTTTGATCCTCTCCAACATCATGGATGGTTTGTTCTTGCAGAAGCTCAGTTAGCTGCATATCCTCAATGGTATTTTCCAACTGTATTATTTGAACATGCCAAATCGTTGTTTAAAGATAAGGGCCTGGAACTGACGATAAGATGTACCTTTGAAGAACGAACCGCAAGGGAGATTTTTTTTTCATTTTGTGAAAATCTTCTGAATAAACTGCAGAATCATAATAATCCAAAAAACTTATATGAGTTAAAGGTATTGTTGAGTTCATTTATGCTTTTACCTGCGCTTTTTATTCAGGCTCGAGATGGCCACGGAATATTTAAGAAATTCAGCTTTGAGGCGGCTAAATCTGACTTTTCAAAAAACGAATGGTCCATCATGGATGATGTCTGTCTTATCAGAGCAAACTGGTCTTATCGAATATCCCCTTTTAAAAGATGGTTGTTTGCAAGGCCTTATCTGTTATCTCGTTATTTTGTAAAGATGTATTCACTAAAAATACCTGACGAGATGAAAAAGTTTTTGGGTGAGAGGTTTTACCAAAGGATGCAGAGGCTTATTACAGCTATGAAAAGTAAAATTTCTCTTCAAAGCAGTTAATTGCAATGAAAATCGAGTGGCTTATTTCTGGAATTGATCCTAGATGGGAAGAGAAGAATTACCGCGATGGGGGTGCAGTTTATGAGAGCTATGTCAGAAACGCTTTAAAAAGCAAATATGAGATAAAGAATATTTATCTGAGCCGTGGAGGGCATAGGTTAAAGATTATAAAAGCATGCCAGTTTGGAAGATATATTTTAAAAAATGCATGCATGAAATTTCAAGGAGAGATAGTTATTCGAGATTTGTTTTCAACCGTATTTGCCCGCTTTGATCGACGAAGAAAAAATGTTGTTATCATACATCATTTAGATATTTCTTTGGTAAAAAACAAGAGTCTATATAAATGGATTATGCGGAGGTTTTTTGAAAGAGTTAGATTGGCAGATATAGTGGTTGTTGTATCTGAATATTGGAAAAACATCTGGGAAAATTCAGGATGTTCTAACGTCCACGTCATCTATAATTCTTTTGATTTAAATTCCTTCAATTTCAACCTATTGGAATTGTCGAGCTTACAGGAGAAATTGGGAATCAATAGAGAAAAGCCTCTTATTTATCTAGGAAATGCTCGACCAGAAAAAGGATTTATAGAAACATATAAAGTCCTTAAAGACATTGATGCCATTTTTGTCGTTACCGGAAGACATAAAATCAATCTCCCCATTCTTCAATATTATTTATCTTATTCAGAATATTTAAAATTATTAAAGATATCTTCTTTAGTTATTACAATGTCCAAATTCGATGAGGGGTGGTGCCGAACAGCCCATGAGGCAATGCTGTGTGGAACTCCCGTGGTAGGGTCTGGCAGAGGGGGAATGAGAGAGCTCTTAGAAAGAGGAGGCCAGATTATATGTAAAGATTTTTCTCAGCTTAAGCCTGTTGTGATTGACCTCCTGAATAATAGAGAAAAATTAAGGATAATGGGCGGCAAGGGAAAGGAATTTGCTAAAAATTTCACGCTCGATAATTTCAAAAAGAGCTGGATCTACCTGATTGAAACATTAGCTATGGAATCAGATAGAGTGAAGGTCCTCCACCTCACGCATAATGTCGAGCTCTTTGGAATAAGCACTTTCCTCTTTCATCTACTCCAGGCCCAGAAGCAGTACAGAGATATACATTCAGTAATCGCCTTTAACAAGGGCCACAAAAATATTCATAAATTTAGAGAGATGGGCATAGCTGTACACGGCTTGCCGAGTAGCTCTGCTAGAAATGTTAAGCTGCTCATTTCCTTCCTTAAACTTTTCAAGCACTATGATATCATCAATTTGCACACTTATTCCCCCTGGGCTCTTCTGGCCGCCATCTTATTGAGGAAAAGAATCATCTATACGTTTCATGGAGCCTTCGGCCTTAAAGGTCGCTGGACAGATTCAATTAAAAAGCAATTCTACCGCTCGATCATCAATCGTTTTGCCAACAGAATTGTATTTGCATCCCAAACATCATTATCGATCTATCAGCATAGGATTGGCTGTGAGCTTCCCAGAGAAAAGGTGGAACTTTTTCCCTTTGGTCTTCAAATCGAGAGCATCAAATCAAAGAAGTCAAGGGATGAAATACGCACATATTTGGGCATCAACAATAAATTTGTGGTCGGAACTGTGGCAAGGATTGATGTCGCGAAAAAGATAGAGAGACTCCTAGAATCCTTTTCTTTTCTTCCCAGAGAAGACAATTTTCGGCTCCTTATTGTCGGGTCCGGAGACAACGACTATCTAAACAAATTATCAGCTCAGGTTCAAAACGAAAGGCTTGAGAACTCCGTCACCTTTCTGGGGTACAGAGAGGATGTGTTTGATATCGTCAATGCCCTTGACCTTTTTGTGTTGCCTAGCACAAAGGAAACCTTTGGGCTAGCTCTATTGGAGGCTATGGCCCTGGGTATCCCTTCCGCAATTTTTAATGACGCAGGAGGGGCACTGGATATTATTGGCGATAGCGGGTTTGTGGTCGAAACATCTGAGCAACTTTGCAGTATCATGCTAAGATTAAAGAATGACAATAACTTGAGAGAGGCAGTATCTCGTCGAGTGAGAGAAAGGTCGCAGCTTTTCGATATTAAATACACTGCCGAGAAATTTCATCAGATCTATCAAGAATTACGATGATGGATAAAGTGCAAGACCTCATTTTTTCATCATCCACAGTATATCTGCAGAACGAATCGGTAAAAGATTACTGTCTAGAGATTCCTTTTGATCCCCCGGAAGCATATCTGGAATTGCCTTTCATAAAAAAAATTAATCCCCAAAATATGCTCTATCCAATGGTAAGAGATCTTTTTGTTAAGCTCGGGTTAGACAAAGCGAATGTCGGCACCAGGAGATGGAATCCTCTTAGAGAAATAATCAGGCCAGGGAACAGAGTGCTTATCAAACCGAATCTTGTCACACCTCGGCATTATCTTTGTCAAGGCGCCCTGTTCAGTTCCATCGTCCATGGTTCTCTTCTCAGACCGATTGTTGATTATGCGACTTTAGCTCTGGATGGGGAAGGATCGATTACCATTGCCGATAACCCCGTTGAAAATGCTGATTTCAATGCACTGATGGAATTTACAGGAATAAGGAGAATGGTCAATGATCTTATGAGTTATGGATATAAAAGCATAAGCGTTGTAGACCTTCGTCCAAAAATCTTGAAGGAGTCAAAAAACGGAAGATTTTATCATGAATCTCAGTCCGGCGATCCTCTGGGATATGTAACTATCGACCTTGAGAAAGCCAGTCTTTTTGGAGAATTCGATAACCACGAGAATGTTCATTATTACACGCTGGCTGATCAGAAAATCGACCACTTCGACCCAAAATATTCAGGAGAAAGCACGACCGATAAATATCATAATTCGCGTGGGCATAAATATGTCGTTTCGCGATCAGTCTTAGATGCGGATGTGGTCATTAATGTGGCCAAGATGAAGACTCACTGTAAAGCGGGGGTGACGTTATCATTAAAGAATATGATTGGGATGGTCTGTCTCAAAGATTGTATGCCCCATCACCGGCCGGGCTCTCCACCAAAAGGAGATGCCTTCCCTTACTATCCTGCCTCGCATTATTTGGTTACTCGAAAATTATATCGGACTTTTCGTAATTGGTTCCGAATTCATCGTATCCCCGGTTTTAGAGCTTTCAGGAATTATCTCCAGAGAAGAAACGTATTGATCCAGCAGCATATTGAACATGGCAATTGGAAAGGAAATGATACAATCTGGAGAACGATCTTAGATCTGAACAGGATTGCTGTTTACGCAGACAAAAATGGAATTATGAGAGAAACTCCACAGAGAAAGCTTTTTGCTGTTATTGATGGAATTATTGGCCAACAAGGCAATGGTCCTATGAGTGGCGAGCCTATTTCATCATCAATTATTTTTGGAGGATTTAACTCAGTGGCTGTCGATGCTCTAGCCGTAAAATCCATGGGAATAGATCCTCATTTGATTCCTTCGATTTCAAAAGCAAGAAACATCGATCGCTGGAAGCTATCGCCTCATGTTGGCTTTGATATCACACTGCCGGGCATAAATCCCCCAAATTTTAGGTTTCTGCTTCCTAAAGGCTGGACTTGATCTTTCTCTGAAAGGTTTCTTATGGGCGGTTGGATTTCCCTTATTGGCGATCAGAAAGAATTTAATCTTCGTCTAAAAAGATTCAACAAGATTTTTTCTGTCGAGGGCGTTCCATCTATTAGAATGAAAGTATATTCAGAAGCACCTGCGCTGAACACAGTTTTTTGGGCATGGAATAAATATGGAATTCCTGATCTATACTTCACCAAAATGAGCGACGTCATTTTGATTGCGTCGGGCGTAATCACCGATCTGGGAAAATTCGGATCTCTTCCTCCAGCTGAAGAAGAAACGATGAACAAAATATTGGAACTGTGGTTGAAATATGGCGAAAAAATTCTAACACAAATCAATGGTTCTTTCAGCTTTTTATTTCATCATGAGAAAATGAATCAGACGTTTCTTTTTGCCGATAGATTTGCCTCCAGGTCTGTTTGGCTTGGAAAAGATGGAAATAGCTTGATAATCGGAAACTTCCCTTCTGCGGTCGCGGCTTTCAAAAGAGAGCCCCTTGAATTTAATCCAGCCGGCCTCTGCTCCTTTTTTAGTGCAGGGCGACAGACAGGTTGTCGTGGTCTCTATACCAATTTTCAAGCCCTTATGGCTGGACAGAAAGCTTTTATTTCAGGTGATACCAGGATTGCTATTACTACTTGGATAAGGAAAAAATATCAACCTGAATGGCGAATATTACCGTCTGATTGGGGGCAGAGTTTGGCGGAAGCTCTCAAAAATTCTGCCAATCGTTATAAGGAAGTAACTAAGAGCCCCTATCTTTTCCTCAGCGGAGGTCTTGATTCACGAGTTGTTGCCGCTGCCTTCAAAAGCCCAATTCGAACTCTCTCCCTTTGCACAAAGCCAAACGCAGAAACCAGAATTGCCGCTCGGGTTTCAAAAATCATCGGGCTCGACCACCGGATAATTGTTCGCTCCCCTTATTGGTATTATGATACCATTGATGCCTCTACTTTAATAAGCTCGGGTCTTTATCTTAATCATCATACTCATTTTATCGTACCCGCCACCAATGTGGCCTCTAGTGACAGCAAGACCGGATTTTTATTGGGCGACCTTCTTGAAAATTTTAATAAGCATTATTTTTATTTGCCGCCAAAATCTCAATTATCATTCACACCTGACAACATGGTTGATATTTTATTTCAATATGCCCCTTACCGAATCAAGGCTTTGAATAGAATAGGAAGACATTTCAATAAAGAAATCAGGGAAGATTTGAAGGAACAATATCGGGCTTCAATAAAGGAATATGCCTCATCCATCTGGGATGTGTCTGAGGACTATGCTGACCGTCTGGATACTTTTTTGCGATGGGCTAATGTGGGGGTTACTCCCACTTATAATATGATTACCTGCCTTTGGCCGCTGGCCATGGAACGGAATATTTCTTTAGATAATGAAGTACGTGAGCTTTTATTAAAAATCCCTTCTGCTTTGAAAGGGAAGGGAGTGCTCCATAGGTGGATTCTATATCATTTGAATAAAAAACTTCTTTTCGTTCCTGACGCAAATACGTTCCTTCCGCTTTTTGTTCCAAATGTTGCTAAAAATCTTGCTAAAAGAGTGCGACCCTGGTTGGGAAAATTCCGGCGCTCTCGAACACAAAAAAGATTTGGTGGGCCCGTATTGAGCACGTCCGGCTCTTGGCTTCTTATGCATGAATTATACAGGAAAAACGAACTTTACCGAGAACAGACTGAAAAGATGATTTTTGCTTCGAAAATTTTTCCGTCTGATATCTTTGACATTGAGGAAATCAAAAGAACATGGGAAGAATTTCTGGCAGGGAATATTAATCTAACCTTTGAGATAGAAGCTTTAAGATCATTCGGCAGTCTTAATAAGTTGATTCCTTGCGGAAGGATTTCCTTTTGACAAACGCTTTTTTAAAAATTGAATAATAAGAAAATCTTTCTTGTTACGAACATTCCAACTCCTTATAGGATTCCTCTTTTTAACGAACTCCACAGGCAATTGGAGCAACTGGGTATTAAATTGAAAATTATTTTTGGCGCCCGAGGATATTCACGAAGAAAATGGAAGATCGATTTATCGCAACGTCTGTTTGATTATCAAATTCTATCTTCGGGGAAAATTATTTTCTTTGATAATGAAAAAACGATCTTCACATATCGAGGTTTGCTCCGCGCTATCAATAGAGAAAATCCAGCAGTCATTATTACTTCGGGTTTTTCTATTGCAACTACTATTCTTTGGTTAAGATCCTTTTTTAAAAAAACCAATTATATTATTTGGTCTGGAGCTATCGAACGAAAAGACAAGCCTGATAGCTTGGTCAGAAAAATACAAAGGAGGCTCCTTGTCAAGAAAGCAGCTGGATTCATTGCTTATGGGACTATGGCAAAGCATCACTTGATTTCTTTAGGAGCACCTCCAGAAAAGATTTATATAGCCATAAATACAGTTGATACAGAATTTTTCTTAAATAAAATCGCAGAAAATAAATATAGAGATCAAAATCGAAAAAAGACTTTACTTTATATAGGCCATTTTGTGAAAAGAAAACGAGTTGATTTATTATTATACATGGCAAAATTGCTTCTAAAAACACGAAATGATTTTGTCCTTAGGCTAGTTGGGGACGGCCCCGAAAAAGAAAAGCTCAAGCATCTTGCTGATGAACTAAATATCAGCGAATATGTGAGTTTTGAAGGTTTTAAACAGAAAAAAGAAATAATAGAATATCTAAGGGTGGCTGATTGTTTTTTGTTCCCCACGAGTTTCGACATATGGGGCCTTGTCTTAGTTGAGGCAATGGCTGCGGGCGTCCCTTGTATCGCGTCAATTTATGCAGGAGCTACTCATGATCTTATCCGAGATGGGATAAATGGTATTGCAGCAAATTTCACTCAAAGAGAAAAAATAGTAGAAAAAATAGATTGGCTTTTAGATAATCCAGAAAGAGCAAAAATTATTGGCAAAAATGCAAGCAATTTTATTGGAGAAAAAGTCAATTTAAAAAGATCAGCTGCTGGATTTTTGGATGCAGTAATGAGAATCTAAGCAAATTCAGGATGAATCCTTGTGCAAGCATGAATATTGGGCAAAAAAAGAGAATGTATTTTTATGAGCTAAATGCAGAAAAATTCGATTCAAAAATGAACATGTATGATACCAACAAGCGCATAGAAATAATCTTCAGCGAACTGCTCCATGAAGATATTAAGGGAAAAAAATTGCTTGATGCAGGCTGTGGCACAGGGTGGATTAGTAAAGCAGCTTGCGAACGCAAAGCAATTGTCATTTCCATGGATTTAGGAGTCAAGCTCCTAACCCAGACTGCCAGGAAATGTGACTCTATACGCGTAGCAGGCTCTATACTTAATATGCCTTTTCCAGATAATACTTTCGATGTCATAATTTCAAGCGAAGTCATTGAACATACTCCACATCCTTTTGCTGGAGTGGAGAAGATGTACCGCACTCTGAAACCAGGAGGTATTCTCATTCTCACTACTCCAAACAAGATCTGGTATTTCTCTGTGTGGATTGCCAATAAGCTAAAACTGCGTCATTATCAGGGAATAGAAAACTGGACATCTTGGCGCGAAGCAAAAAAAAGATTAGATTATATAGGCTTCAAGAGGGAAATAATGATAGGCTTATACATTCTTCCCTTCGTTCACCCTATCATTTATCCTTTGCTAGATTTTTTCAACAGGTTTAAGAAAAAGCTCGGCCCTATTATGATTAATATTGTTATAAGATGCCGCAAATAACAAAAATAATTCCGTCATTTAAGTTCATATTATGAGCTCACTTCTGTTAAACCGGGAGTATATTCAAAAAATATCAATAATATTATTAGCTGTTTTTATGTCTTATTTAACTCAAATTTATAGATTTTCCAGAATTCTTGGGGTTATCAGTATCATCTTAATATTAATTTTTTCCATAATCAAAGGGAAGCAATCATTACTAATATTTTTGGCAATAAAGCCTCTTATAGATTTAGCTTGGAACACCTATTATTTTTCTGTTGGGAATAAAGCTATTAATCTTCTTCATATTACTGGACTTTATGTTTTCATTCTAGTTGCCTATTTGTATTTTTTTAGGAAAGATAAGGTCAAAATATACAATGAAAACCTCATTTTGTTCCTTTTAGGCATAAATATTCTTTCTTCTGCAATTGCACTAATAGATTCTAATTACTCATTTATATATTTTCTCGATAGTTGGATCAGAGTTTTTGACGCTTTCTTTATATATTTTGTTTTTCACAGTTTCGTTGGGAACTATAAAGGCAAATTGAATATAGTTTGCATCATATGGATTTCTACCCTTTTCGTAGGAATATTATCGATATTACTTTATTTTATAGGAAAATTTAATACAGATATCAGTCAAAATGTAACACGATTTGCAGGCTTATATAATGATCCTGGAGGGCCTGCTTTAAATGCAGCTATTTCTATTTTATTTGGGACTTTGTTTATAGAAATATACAAGGCACAAAAGAAACTTAATATTCAAGTTATTCTTCTATACATTTTTACCTTATCTATAAATATCTTCCTCTTAAAAATAACTATAACAAAAGCCGCAATTCTAATGTTTTTCATTTTTCTAATTATGTGGATCGGATTTTTCAAAAAAAAACTATTGTTAGTTTTTCTTTTATTGATATATGGAGGCTTTTACTGGTATTCAACAGATGAAGGAATTCGAAAGCGCTTAGAACCTGAAGTAGAGTTCATAAAAAAGGGAGAAATAACAATGGAGGCTGCTAGGCCAATAGGCACGGGCCGCATAGGACATTGGGAGAAATTATTAGATTACTATAAAAATAATTATACTTTGGTTCAAAAATTTTTAGGTACTTATTCGAATTTTGGAGCACATAATCAATACTTATCGTATTTAATGAAATTAGGCATATTAGGATTACTCGTCTTTTTAATAATAATGTTTCGATTTTATAAAAAACTCTTCATTCTTTATAAAAAATATAAGAAAGCAGAAATCTATATGGCACTTGTTCTTCTTTTGATGTTCATGATATATGGTCTGAGTGGTAACCCTTTCGAATATACTACGTTATTATGGTATTTAATGATATTATTAAGCAGTATAAATTCTCTTAATAACGAAAAATAACTCAATTTTATGAATAAAGAAAATAAAATTATAAGTATTGTAGTTCCCGTCTATAATGAAGAAGAGGTAATTGAGATTTTTATTGAAGAATTATTTAAAGTACTGCAAAAAATTAAATATTCTTATGAAGTTATAATTGTTGATGACGGAAGTCACGATAAGACAACGGAAAAAATAAAAAACCTTAGGAAAAGATATTCTGCTATAAAATTTTTATCTTTTTCACGTAACTTTGGACATCAATGTGCTCTCTTTGCAGGAATTAAGCACGCTTCAGGATCTGCAATAGTAATGATGGACGGTGATTTGCAGCATCCTCCATCGTTAATTATAAATCTATTAGAAGAATGGAAGTCAGGAGCCAAAGTTGTGCAGACTATAAGAAGGGATGTCAATATTCCTATTCTTAAGAAGATTACTTCTAAATTGTTTTATTTTTTGCTTAATATTTTTTCTGAAACAAAGTTTATTGCTTCTAGCCCGGACTTTAGACTGATAGATAGAGAAGTGGCAAATGAGTTATTAAAGTTTAAAGAAAATGATGTATTTTTAAGAGGCCTAATTCCTTGGCTAGGTTATAAATCTACATACGTATACTTTGAGCCTCAAGGACGCTTTGCAGGTAAAAGTAAGTATTCGATTTTTAAGATGATTAAATTTTCTGTTTCTGGAATTACTTCTTTTTCAACATTGCCCTTAAAAATTGCAATTTTCGTTGGCATCATCATTGCTATTTTGAGTTTTGCCTTGGGTATTCAATCTTTATATATAAGAATTTTTACAGATCAAGCCGTCCAAGGATGGACATCATTGATGATTGGAGTTTTTTTTATTGGCGGATTGTTAATGATTTTTCTTGGCGTATTAGGTGAATATATTGGGAACATTTATTTGCAAGCAAAAGATAGGCCAAGATACATAATTGTGGAGCATTTGGGTTTTGAAAAAAATGAAGAAATTAATGAATAAATATTTAGTCATTTTTTTAATCGCTATTTTCGTTCGGCTGCTATTAGCGGCATTATTTATTGATATTTTCGCAGAATGGCCAACGGGAAGCTCGAAAGAGTATAGAATTAAACTCGCAGAAAGTATTATTCACGGAAAGGGATTTTCGTATGAAGGTATCCCTAATTTATATCAAACCCCAGTCTATCCGTTTTTTCTCGCTATTATTTTTCTTGTTTTAGGCAGCAGCTGGTGGTCAATCGCACTTTTTCAAAGCATATTGGAAGGATTTTCAAGCGTAACCATCTCAAAAATGGGCATTAACTTTTCCAAATGTGGCTGGTTAGCTGGATACATTTATGCATTTTATCCTTATGCTGCTATGCAATCTAGGTCAATCTCTGATACCTCTATTTTTGTATTGATTTTTATTTTAACAATATATTTTTATATAAAATTTATTAGTAACCAACGATTAAAATACTTAATTATTGCATCACTTTTTCTGGGAATTGGAATTTTAGATCGTCCTTCAATTTTCATTTTAGGACCTGCTTTTATCATCTTATTATTTGCAAGAAAAATTCAATGGAAAAAATGCTTGCTTTTTGTATTAATATCTTTTTTCATAGCAATTTTAATTCCATTCATCTGGATATTAAGAAATTATGGGATAAGTGGTAGATTTCCTGTTCTTTCTGTGGCAGGACAACATTTCATGTGGTATGGTCATAATGAACATATTTACAATATATTGAAGAGACGAGAATCGCCTGATCAGGTAGGCGGAGATCATAGATATCCTATGCAACCTAATTTTAAAGTAATTGATTTTTTTAAAGTCGCGCCCGAAAAGCAAATAGAACTGGCAGAAAGATGTATGAATATCGTGAAGAAATGGATTTCTAATAATAAATCGGAAGTAAAACAATACACATTATTAAAGTTAAAGAGATTTATGAGTTGGGAATATGATATTCAAAATCAAGAGATTCCTTTTCAAAGAACGAGAATTTTAATCTATAGAATAACGACTGCACCAATTATTATTTTCGGGTGGCTAGGAGTATTTCTACTTTTTTTCAAAAGGAAGGACATAGCATTTTATTTATTAACAGTTATTATTGGATTTATTTCAATTCATATTTTTTCTAATTTCGAAAGCAGACACAAAATACCTTTTTTCGCTATCCTTATGACTATAATTCCAGTGACTATTCAATATTTATGTTTGATAGCTAAGAAGCAGATTAGAAAATATAAAATAAAAAATAGCTTTATTGGTTGAATTCTATCTCCAAATTTAATGATAAATATGGCTACTACAAAGAAAGAGTTAATTTTCCTTGGCGCCACCCCGCCTCCATATATGGGACCAACTCTTGCCACAAATGTAATTCTTAGTTCCAGATTAAATAATGAATTTACAATGATTCATCTTAATACTTCCGATCATCGAGGTCTCACCAGTCTAGGCAAAAGAGATTTAAAAAACCTTTGCGTTGCATTTAAACATTATCTAATCTTATTTTGGCTTATTGTCACAAAACGGCCTTCATTGGTATATATACCTATTAGTCAAACTTCCCTTGGATATTTTCGGGATGCCGGCTTTATTTTAATTTCGAAGCTATTCAATCGTAAAGTCATCTGTCATTTGCGTGGAGGGAATTTTTTAAATTGGTATAATTCCTTGCATAGGTTAGGTCAAAGGATAGTATATAGAATCCATAATCTCGTTGATGGACAAATTGTCTTGGGGGAGAAATTAAAAAATTTATTTCTTTACATTCTTCCCAGTGAAAAAATATTTGTGGTGCCAAATGGGAAAAACATTGAGATAAACTATCTGAAAAAAAAACAATCAGAAAAGATAAAGGTTCTTTTCTTATCTAATTTTATTCGCGAAAAAGGAATTTTGGACGTGCTCCGCGCAGCTTCCCTAATTTATCAACATTATAAAGACATAGAAGCGATTTTCGCCGGCAGTTGGATGGATCAAAACACAAGGATTGAGTTTGAAAAAATATTAAATGAAAATTTCGATCTTCCCATAAATATTATTGGCCCCGTTTATGAGCAGGCTAAATATGATTTATTATTATCATCTGATATTTTTATTTTCCCAACATATTATCCAGCAGAAGGGCACCCATGGGTCATTGTCGAGGCTATGGCTGCCGGCCTTCCTATAATTACCACAGATCAGGGTGCAATAACAGAATCGGTGATAGACGGAGTCAACGGTTTTATCGTCGAGAAAAGAAATCCCCGCCAGATTGCCGAAAAAATCAAATTCTTAATAGAAAACTCTGATATCCGGAAGAAAATGGGTGAGGAAAGCCAGCGCATATATTTAGAAAAATTCACTGAAGATAAGATGATTGAAAGACTTTCTCGTGCTTTTAATTCGGTGCTCTCCAATTAAATGTGCGGATTAGCTGGCTTCTTTCAACATGATGGAGTAATCCCTCAGAATTCCCTTGACATTTTAAGAAAAATGGGCGAAGTCATCAGACACCGCGGTCCTGATGATTATGGAGAGTTTCTTTCCGATCATTGTGGCTTTGTTTTTCGCCGTCTGGCCATTATCGATCTCGAGCATGGGCACCAGCCTATGATTTCTCCTTCGCAGAAGACAATCATTGTCTTTAATGGAGAAATCTATAATTTCAAAGAGTTGAGAAGAGAACTTGAAAGCGCGGGAGCTGTTTTTCGGACAGATTCAGATACAGAGGTAATATTGCTTGGCTATGAAATTTGGGGAGCTGCAGTCGTCGATAAGCTCCGAGGAATATTCGCTTTCGTAATCTATGATCGCGATAAAGAAACACTGTTTTTAGCACGGGATCATACAGGCGTAAAACCGCTCTATTACACAAATCAATTAGGAACTTTTATTTTTGCTTCGGAGATCAAAGCTATTCTTGAATATCCAGGGATAGAAGCAGACCTGGATATTGATCTCTTGCCGAAGTACTTGAGTTTTTTATGGGTTCCCGCTCCTGAGACCTTATTCAGAAATATCAATATTCTTAAACCTGGACACCTCATGTTTGTCAATCATTGGGGAGTAGAAAAAAGTCGCTATTGGGAACCTCAGTTAAGAATTCAGGACTTAGATGTCCCTGAACGCGAATGGTCGGAACTTGTTGATTCAGAGCTCAAACGCGTTGTCAAGGAGCAGATGATTAGCGATGTACCTCTCGGCGCTTTTCTTTCCGGAGGGGTGGATTCTTCGACTATCGTTCATTATATGAATCAAGCCTGTGGATCCCCTATAACAACCTACACAACGGGATTTTATAGGGAGGACCTGGCAAATGATGTTATCGTTTCTGATTTAGAATATGCCAGATTAGCAGCCAAGACTCTCAATGTAGAATATAACGAGATCATTCTTTCTCCTGATATAGCGAATTTACTCCCACGAATTATCTGGCACATGGATGACCCTGTGGCTGACCCGGCAGCAATTACCACCTATCTTATATGTAAGGCTGCCAAAGAAAAATGTTCGGTCATGCTTTCTGGAGTAGGTGGCGACGAAATATTTGGCGGTTATCCACGATATATCGCCAATCTGTTAGCTGAGAAGTATCAGCGGATTCCTTTTTTCATAAGAGAAAAGCTAATTAAGGCTGGCGTTATTAAAATGGCGGCAGGATCATCGGCCTTTATAAGAAATGCGAAGAAATTCCTCAAAAATGCTGACATGCGGTTCGAAGAAAGATATTTTGGGTATCTTACCTATTATTCCAGAGAGGAACTGGAAAAACTACTCCGGATACCTTTTAATTGGCCGGAGATATTTGAGGCGCACCGACAGTTGCTTGAAAGATACAGATGCGAGGATAGCGTCCAGTCGATGATGAATCTCGACCTTATGACTTTTTTGCCCAATCTCAATCTCATGTACACGGATAAGATGAGCAGTGCTGTTGCTGTCGAAGTCCGGGTTCCGTATCTGGATCATTTTCTTATCGAGAATGTGGCCAGGATTCCTGGTTCTTATAAAATCCGCCATGGAAAAAGAAAGTATATTCTTAAAAAAGTGGCGGAAAGGTATTTACCCAAAAAGATTATTTGTAGGAAAAAGGCGGGATTTGGCGCACCTGTTGGCGCTTGGCTAAAGGGACAGTTAAAAGAGATGATGCTTGATCTTCTTTCAGAAGAAACTGTGAAAAGAAGGGGTTATTTCAATTATTCTTTTATCGCTGAGTTGATTAAGAACCATCTCAATAACAGAGAATACAACGCCAACCAGCTCTGGCAGCTTATTATGCTCGAATTGTGGCATCAGGTGTTTATTGACCAATGAATTATGAAATAAGAGAAGTAGATAGATTTTGGAAGAAAAATCTTTGTGGATCTCATTTCATAAATGAGCCCAAAAATACAAAAAAATTCTTTGAGAAATATAGAAAACTTAGATATAAAAAAGAATTTCATCTAAATACATTTGTACATTGGAAAAATGCTAAAGATAAAATCTTACTTGAGATAGGTACTGGTATTGGTGCAGATGCCACAAGGTGGGCTGAACATGCAAAATATTATATTGGAATTGACCTTACTGAAGAATCTGTTCTTGCCTCACGTTTACATTTTCAATTTTTAAATCTTAGAGGCAATTTTCTTAGAGCAAATTCAGAATTGCTTCCTTTTCGTAGCAAAAAATTTGATATGGTGTATAGTCATGGTGTCCTTCATCATACTCCGAATATTGAGAAGGCCTTAAGAGAAATTCATAGAATCTTAAAGCCAAAAGGCGAAATCATCTTAATGCTTTACACAAAAGACTCACTTAATTATTGGCTTCGTATTCAGATTTATTTCAGAGTACGGTTTTTTCTTGAGCTATTTAAATATAAAATTGGCATTAGGCTAATAGAACCTTGGAAAAGTCATATCAATAATTTTAGAAAATATGGATGGATTTATTTTTCTTGGAAAAATTGGCATCATCATTGTACTGATGGACCAGGTTGTCCTATTTCAAACATATATAATGCGTCAGAAATAAGAAATTTATTAAAAAATAATGGCTTCCATATAAAAAGTATGAGAAAAGCACATCTACCTATAGGAATCTTTAATAAAAAAATACAAAGTTTTCTAGCTAAATATTTTGGATTTTATCAATTTATTTGGGCTGAGAAAATTTTTTAAATTTCAGAAATAAACAGTTTTCTTGATGAAAGGTTTATGCTTTTTATTGAAAAATTAGTTTATTCAAGCTTCATCCGAAATGAATCAAGTTGTGCAAACTTTAAAGGATGGGAATATAAAGGTGATTGAAGTTCCCCCGCCTATTGTGACTGCTGGCATGATTCTAGTAAAAAACCACTACTCTATAATCAGCCCCGGGACAGAGGGGAGCACAGTTCAGCTGGCCCAAAAAAGCCTTATCGGAAAGGCCAAAGAGAGACCTCAGCAGGTCAAGCAGGTTATTAACTCCCTTAAGCAGCAAGGGCCGATCCAGACATATAAGACTGTGATGAGCAAACTTGATGCTTATTCGGCGCTGGGCTACAGTACAGCTGGTAAAGTCATAGATGTGGCTCCTGATGTTAGGGGATTCGTAACAGGAGATTTTGTCGCCTGCGGAGGGGGTGGATATGCTAGCCATGGGGAAATTGTGAGTGTCCCTCACAATCTATGTGTCAAGCTTCCTCCGGACGCTGATTTGAAAAAAGCGGCATATAATACCTTGGGAGCTATAGCTCTTCAGGGAGTTCGACAGGCTAATTTGGCTATCGGAGAGACATGTGCTGTGATTGGACTGGGCCTTATCGGCCAGCTCACCTGTCTCATTTTGCGCGCCAGTGGTATTCGGGTGGTAGGGATCGATATTGATGCAGCAATGGTTAATATCGCAGGAAAAAGTTGTGCAGATCTTGCTTTATTGAGAGGTGAGCCTTCAATTGCAGAAAAGATTGGTGAGTTTACACATGGCATTGGGGCTGATGCCGTAATTATAACGGCAGCGACGAAAAGTACGGATCCCGTAAACTTTGCCGGACTCATCGCCCGCCAGAAAGGGCGGATTGTTGTTGTTGGAGACGTCCCCACAGGATTTGATCGTGAGCCGTACTATCGGAAAGAGCTCGAAGTGAGGATGTCATGTTCCTATGGACCGGGTCGATACGATTCTCATTATGAAGAAAAAGGCATTGACTATCCTGTCGGTTATGTGCGCTGGACTGAAAAAAGAAACATGGAGGGCTTTCAAGAACTCATCCATACAGGAAAGATCAATATCGACTATTTGACAACTCATATTTTCGATCTTGAGGACGCTCCAAAGGCTTATGCTCTCATTTTGAAAAGAGAGGAGCCATTCTTAGGAATTCTCATTAAATACAAGGTTGAAGAGACGCAGCTCAAACGAAAAATTTATGTCGGGAGCCGCTCACCTCAAGCGAAGGTTGGTATCGGATTTATCGGCGTTGGGAATTATGCCCAGAGTTTCCTGCTGCCCAATCTACCAAAGAGCAAGGATGTTGTTTTGAAGGGAGTGATAGATTCCTCCGGAGCAGTAGCGAGAAAGGTGGCCGAAAAATATGGCTTTGAATTCTGCACCTCGGAAGAAAAAGAGATTTTTGAAAATGCGGAGATTAACACGGTCTTCATTTCGACAAGACACAATAGCCATGCAGCGTATGTAATAAAAGCTCTTCAAAATAGAAAGAATGTGGAGGTTGAAAAGCCGCTTTGCTTGAATGAGAGAGAACTTGAAGAAATTAAAGAAAATTATAAGGCGGCTCAGGAAGTTTCTCCTGCTCCAATCTTGATAGTAGGTTTTAATAGACGCTTTTCGCCGCTTACGCAAATTTTAAAAGAGCACATAGGTGAAGGACCCATGGCTATGATCTATCGTATTAATGCAGGTCCCATTGCCCCTGACTCCTGGATTCAGGACAAAGATATCGGTGGTGGCAGGATCATCGGTGAAGTTTGTCATTTTGTGGATTATCTGACCTTCATTAATGGCTCTCTTCCTGATCATGTTTTTGCCGTAGCTATGTCTGACGCTTCGAACTTGGAAGATACGGTAAGTATAAGTCTGAAATTTAAAAATGGTTCGGTAGGCACGATCTCCTACCTGGCTAATGGGTCGAAATCTCTTTTTAAGGAGTATATCGAGATTTATAAGCTGGGGAAGACCGGAATCATCAGAGACTTTAAAGAGATCGAAATTTATGAAAAAGGAAAGACAATCAAGAAAAGATTGATGAGCAGGGATAAAGGACAAAAAAATATGATCAATTCTTTTATAACGTCTATAAAAGATGGGAAAGCCTCGCCGATCGATTTTGAGGAAATCTATGCAGCGACCTTAGCGACTTTCAAGATTATCGAGTCAATAAGAGCGCATAGAGATATTGCCATCCTATAAAAGCAGATCGAAGATAACGAATTTATTGAAATTCAAGAAGGATGTCTCAGCAAGCACTTACCTGTCGGCAGCTATCTATGCCAGCTTAATGAACCTAAGGGATTATGTAGAAAGGCAAGATTTCAAGGGGTATGATCCTTATGATGCATTGAATAGTCCCCTCCTAAGAGGGTTATGTTTAAATAAAAAAAATACAAGAATGGCATTTATTCAGAGTTTAAAAAGGCTTCCCTTTAATCTCAGGCCCCTATTAGGAATAAAACGGGGATATAACCCAAAGGGGATCGGACTTTTTCTATGGGGATATACCAAACTATTTGCCCTTGAGAAAAAACCCGAATATCTAGAAAAAATAAATTTTCTTATCGAGTTGCTGGAGGAATCAAAAAGCGCAGGGTATTCCGGATACTGCTGGGGATATAATTTTGATTGGCAATCGCGCTCTTTCTATTTGCCTAAGTATACGCCGACTGTAGTTAATTCGTCCTTTATCGGTCATGCTTTGATCGATACATATAAATATACAAATATTAACCGTGCTTTAGAGATAGCTGTTTCCATAAAAAATTTCATTCTCAATGATCTCAACAGAAGAAAAGAAAATATATTCTTTTGCTTCAGCTATTCCCCTATAGATGAGGTTTATGTTCACAACGCCAATCTTCTTGGCGCTTCGTTGCTTATCAGGCTTTTTAAATACACAGGCGAGAATCTTCTCAAGGATACAGCACTTTCCTCTCTCGGCTATAGCATGAAATATCAAAGGCCAGACGGATCATGGCCCTACGCAGAGACTGAATATCAAAATTGGATTGATTCTTTTCACACGGGATTCAACCTTCAGAGCATTCTTTATTTCCTCGAGGCAGGATTTGAGGAATACAGAGATGCATTCGAAAGAGGAGTGAAATTTTATCAAGAGAAGTTTTTACTCGATGACGGCACATCGAAGTATTACCATGATAAGCTCTATCCGGTTGATATCCATTCGGCAGTTCAAGCTCTTGTGTTTTTTTCCAGATGCGGGCGAAATTATCTGAATCTTGCAGAGAAAATAGCCAACCGGACGATTGAAAATTTTCAGGGCAAAGAAGGATATTTTTATTTTCAAAAGAATCGTCTTTTTACGAATAAAATATCTTATATGCGGTGGTCCCAGGCCTGGACTTTTCATGCGATAACAGAATACTTATTTTCTACGAGAAAGGTAAATCAGGATGTTAACACTCGGCGTGCATGACGGACACACGGCAACCGCTTGTCTATTCGAGGACGGGGAGGTTATCGCCTGTATCTCTGAAGAAAGGTTAAATAGGATCAAAGAGTGGAGTGGATTTCCTGGGGCGGCCATCAACAAATGCCTGGAAATCACTCGGAAAAGTCCCGCAGAGGTGAATGCAATTGGTATTTGTTCTCTTCTGCCTCAGATCGGGACCGAATATTGGTTTAAACCCAATCGATACAAGAGGTCTTTTTCTTATCTGGTGAAGTTCCTTCCCAAACGCGCTCTGCAAAGCTCCAGAAACATAGGAGTAATTAAAAAGATCGGAAAGCATGTTTTTAGGTCGCGCCAGAGACAAACGATTGATAAATTAGCAGGGATGGGATTTCAGACGAAGAATGTCTTTTTCTTCGAGCATCATCTTGCCCATGCGGCCACAGCATATTTCACTAACTGGCATGCGCCGGAAAAAACCCTGGTGATCACCCTCGACGGCTCTGGCGACGCTGTTTGTGCGACAATAAATATTGGATCTGACGGAAGGCTGGAAAGAATCGCTGAAGTTTTCAATTATAACTCCATTTGTGATTTCTACACCAGGGTGACCTATTTCCTTGGGATGAAACCTATGTCCCATGAATACAAGGTTATGGGAATGGCTCCTTATGCTTCGGAAAAGGAACGTCAGAAAATTTCAGACCAATTCAAAAAGTATTTTAGGATCTCAGAAAAAAACCCTCTCCTTTTTCTAAATAACACCCGCCTTTATAAATGGCAATTCATGAAGGAGTTCAATAAGTCCTTGCTGGGCAAGCGATTTGACTGGATTGCCGGGGCGGTTCAGGATTTCTTTGAGGACATTGCTCTTGATTGGGTCAAAAATGCCATAAAAGCCACAGGGCTCGGTGATCTTGCCCTGTCAGGCGGCGGGTTTATGAACGTCAAACTGAATTATCTTATTTCTGAGGTTCCTGAGGTCAAATCTCTCTTTATCTTTCCGAGTTGTGGCGATGAATCTAACCCAATAGGAGCCTCTTTCCTTGCGGCCCTGGAACTAGGGTTTCCTCCTGCAAAAATAGCTCCCCTGGGAATGGTCTACTGGGGCCCGTCCTATGAGCGCAAGAATATTCAAACAGCCATCAACAATAAGCTTTCCGGGTCAGGATTCAAAATAAATGAAGAAAAAGATGTCAACAATGTTCTTTGCCAGAATCTATTAGAGGGGAAAATCATCGGTCGATTCACAGGCCGGATGGAATGGGGAGCCAGAGCTCTCGGCAACAGGTCGATTCTGGCTGACCCAAGAAATCAGAAGATCATTCATAAAATAAACAAAGCCATCAAGATGAGAGACTTCTGGATGCCGTTTGCTCCGGCTATTCTCCAGGAATATAGGAATGAATATCTGCTCCTAAGGAAAGATTTTAGATGTCCTTTCATGACCATCGCGTCGGATACGAAGCCAAGAGCTTGGGACGATATTCCTGCTGGTTTGCATCCCTTTGATAAATCATCAAGGGCCCAGATTCTTGACCCAGAAAATCATGACTCATTTTATGAGCTTGTATCTCTGTTTGAAAAACAAACAGGAGTTGGTGGCGTGCTGAATACTTCTTTCAATCTTCATGGAGACCCTATCGTCTGCTCTCCCGAAGATGCCATAGACACCTTTTTGAAGTCCGACCTGGATGTTCTCCAGCTTGAAAATTTTATCATCGAGAAATGATCCCTCATCTCCCTTTAGGTCATTTGAAAATTACGCCGGGAGACTTGAATTTTTTTCTCTCCGTCGTCGAGAATTCTGTTCAAAAAAAGCAGAAATCATATTGTATCCCTCTGAATCTTACTAAATATGTTGTTTCCAAGAGCGACCAGAAGCTAAAGCGAGTGATAAATTCGAGTGATACAGTAATTGCTGATGGCATCCCTATTCTCTGGCTAAGCAGGCGGTTGGGATATGAGAGAGTTTATCGGATCACCGGCATAGAATTTGCAGAAGCTATTTTGGGACAATCGAAGAGTCAGAATTGGAAAATATTTCTGTTAGGAGCATCCGAGCAGAATCTTGAAAGGACTTTAGAATATTTGACGGGACAATTCAGACCTCTTTCTATAGTCGGCCATCATCATGGCTATTTCAATGCTCAGGATATAGATCAAATCGTTTCCTGTATAAATTCTCTTGAACCCGATATTATTTTCCTGGGTTTGGGAATGCCTCAGAAAGAGTATTTCATAGATGACTATTTCCATAGAATTAATGCAAGTTTTTGGCTTCCCGTGGGAGGAGCGTTTGACATTTGGGCTCAAACAAAAAAAAGATCTCGTCCCTTGATTCAAAAGTCAGGCTTAGAATGGTTACAAAGAAGCTTCTATAACCGGAAAAAGGCAAAGAATGTTCTTAAATATAGCCTTGTTTTTTTTAAGGATTATTTCTTTTATTCATGATGAAGATAATTCTTGTCGCCGGCGCCAGACCAAATTTTATGAAGATTGCGCCTCTTGTTGAGGCCCTTGCTTGGTTCAATCAGCAGGGAAAGGGTGTAAAGAGAAAAAATGAAAGAAATCTCCAATCTCTGTTGGTCCATACGGGGCAGCACTATGATGAGGGGATGTCGGAGTTTTTCTTCAGGGATCTGGGCCTTCCGGAGCCTGATATCTATCTCGGGGTTGGCTCAGGAACACATGCAGAACAGACAGCTCGAATCATGATGGCCTTTGAAAAAGTCTGCCTCGAGGAACGGCCGGACCTGGTCATGGTGGTCGGCGATGTTAATTCCACAGTGGCCTGCGCCCTAGTGGCGGCAAAGCTCCTGATTCCCGTGGCTCATGTGGAAGCGGGGCTGCGGAGTTTTGACAGGACGATGCCAGAAGAGATTAATCGAATTCTAACTGACCAATTATCGGACTTTCTTTTTACGACCTGTAAGGATGCCAACCGCAATCTCATTCGGGAAGGGATTCCTGAAGAGAAGATTCATTTTGTCGGGAACGTAATGATCGATACGCTCTTCAGACACCTCGAGATGGCGAAAAAGTCTAAAATCATTGAAAAATTGGGCCTGATGGAAACCGCAAATTTAAAAAAGTATGCCTTATTAACACTTCACCGCCCTTCCAATGTCGATGATCCGGTCGTCCTAAAAAAGATATTCGGCGCGCTGAACGAAATTGCCCTGCGAATTCCGGTCATTTTCCCTGTCCATCCGAGAACCCTCAGTCGGATTCAAGAATTCAGGCTGAATAGATTAATAAATTATGTTGACATAAACGGGACAGAGGCCACTCATCTTCCTCCTAACCTCATTAGAAACAAAAATGTTTCCAGGCGCGTGCTCGCTGTGCCGCCGTTAGGCTATCTCGACTTTTTATGCCTGATGTCAAGGGCAGCTCTCGTGCTCACAGACTCGGGCGGCATCCAGGAGGAGACGACGATTCTCGGCGTTCCCTGCTTGACGCTGCGGAACAACACCGAGCGGCCTATCACGGTCACACAGGGGACGAATTTCATCGTCGGGAACGACCCGCGGAAGATTAAAGATATGGCGTTCTTTATCCTCGAAAACGGCATCCCGCCCAGAAGAATCCCCAGATACTGGGACGGAAAAGCAGCAGAAAGAATCGTGAAAGTGGTAAAAGACAGCTGATTGGAGAGCGGGGCATCAACTAATCCTCTCTATTATTGCCTTTGAAGCGTCTATAAGATGATTAAGTATTTCCTCTCTTTTTTAGTGGCTGCCGGACTTTCCTTTATCCTGACACCGCTCATCCGTTCTTTTGCCAGATGGGCGAATATTTTTGACCTTCCTTCAGAAAGAAAGATTCATAAGCAGCCGGTTCCTCTTCTCGGAGGGCTCCCTATCTTTCTCGCCTTTAATTTAGCCATAATTTTAGGAGTAATCTTTAATAGTGCTTTGCTCAGGGAGCCTATTTTATCCAGATGGCAGGGATTGCTCGTTTGTCAGATTATTATTCTCGGGCTCGGTATTTTTGATGATATCTATCATCTCCAGCCAGTGGTCAAGCTTCTCTTTCAAGTTATAGCTGGAGTTATCATTGTGCTCTTTGGGTTTGGCATCGAAAGTATCGCCAACCCACTCACCGGCAATATCATAAAGCTCAGCTTTCT